>Ga0187781_10000762_pt1 | contig 23456 bp, 21 predicted proteins | sample 0715_SJ02_MP02_2_FD_132447 | JGI IMG/M metagenome (GOLD analysis project Ga0187781, IMG submission 132447) | Tropical peat soil microbial communities from peatlands in Department of Meta, Colombia - 0715_SJ02_MP02_20_MG | ecosystem: Environmental > Terrestrial > Soil > Wetlands > Peat | place... | reverse complement strand
TCGATTCCGCCTCCGAACTCCGCGGCTGGAGCGATGGCGACACATTTATGGCGCCCTACGCTGGCCATCCAATCGAAGGCTCCATTTTCGGTTTCATTGAGCGTGAGAATGACCCGAAATATCGCCTCGTCCAATGGGGTGATAGCCGCGAGTACTGGGTTAGTATGCTCCGTTCCATGGCCTATTCGGCCGTCTGGCACACTCAGTGGAAAATTGGCCCTGCCAGTGAGGCCTCCATTGGGAACGTGATGCTGCACACTTCCCCTGGCTTCATCACTCTTGTAGATACGCCTACTCTCGGCTTTTGCGTCATGCTCGCTGAAGACGTTGCCGACCGCTACATCATCATGGGCCTAGAGAATCGGACCACCAATCGCGTAGTCATCATCCTGACGCGCAGCTTCCTCAATCCTGGCCGCACGTTTGCCAACATGATGGCCTTCCGCGTTCCCTGGACGCGTGAAACTCGCATGGGACTTTTCGGCGAGAGCTACGAGATTCGCAAAACGCTCGTCGAGGATTACAAGAACGGGGAGGGGGATAAGCCTTTCATCTACGTGAAAGACGCCTGGAAGCCCGTCGGCGTCGATTTCACACATCCTCATCCGAAAGAGGCGGATATCGAGCTCGCCGCTTTCCCTTACTATGAGACCTTCCTCGGTGGTGGTTCCTGTATCGGCGGTGGTGGTTCAGGGGCCGCTCGCGTCAATCCGAACTGGCAGGTCATCACTGAAGTCAGCGGCTGCCTCATCATGCACCAGGCCGCTTCCAACATCAGCGGCGATTCTCTGTTCTATGGCGGCGGTTTCCGCTGGACACCCTTGGCCTCTCATCGCTTTTCTCCCTTCACGCAATTCATGTTCGGAGGCAGAAAAGTCACACAGGAAATCGACAACCTCACGCTGAAGAAGCAACTCCTCAAAGAATGGAACGACGGCAACGGGACACTCCCTCACTATCCCATGCGTAGTGACTGGTCCGTCGAGAACTCTCAGAATGGTCCCAGCATCGCTGTAGGAGGTGGCTTCGATTGGGTGGTCACTCGACCATTCGCCTGGCGCATTCTCAATCTCGAATACACTCACACCTGGATCAACGACGTCGCCCAAGTTCATCCCCAGGAAGGCCTGAAAATCTCTACCCAGGCTGTCGTCCGCATCGGCACCTGGTAGCTTCCGTGACGTAGGCTTCAGCCTGCGGTTTGCCTTTGTAGTGGTGGGCCTGGAAACCCGTGCTTTTCTCTACGGGTTGCTGGGAACCTCACCCTTGCGCGCTGTTCAATCCTTTGCTAGCCCATGTCATCTTCGTCGCACGCTCCCCTGTACATAATTTGCCGTCGAGGGAATGGCAGTATACTTCGCTGGGGGGGCCTCATGAAAAAGCTATGCCTTCTTTTCTTGTCACTTCTCTTCGCTTCCGCTTTTCTTGCGAGCGACCGCGACTGGAAACCCGCAAGAGTCATCGATGCCTCCGAAACCGATGTCACTGGCCAGATGCACGGCCAATCGACAACGATGCATTACACGTTTGAAACTGACAGCATGCTCTATTTCGCTGACTTCAGTTACAAACCTGCCACCCACGGCAATTCCCACCCGCCGGACATCGCCGTCAATGTCATAACCAAAATCGCCGTCGAGGGGAAACACGTCTACGTTCTAGACGCGAACGGCAAGGAAGTGAAACTCCACATCGTCAAAAAGACGCCAAAGTAACCACCCAGCGCGTCAATCCGGGTGTTCTATCTTCGTCATCGCCTTCATCGCCTCCGCCAGCCATTTCTTCAGTGTGGACAAAAAATGGGGATGGACGTCGTGAAACGACAATCCGATTCCGACACCTGCCTGTGAGAAGGCCACCGTGGCGTGCCCTTCAAAGAAATCAGACTCCGTATAGATTTTGATGAGTAGCTGCGTTCCGCGCGGCGGTGGATCTTGCATGCGAACGTAGCAGCCAAAAAGGCTAAGGTCGCTCGTATTGGCATTCGTCTTCTTCCCGGACTCTATCTCCGTAATCTCCGCGCTTGCTTCGAAAGGAAATCTCGGTACACGGCGCCGATCTTTTCCATTCGCTTCGTTTCGTGCAAATTCCGTCAATGCGCCCCCTCCGCATCCCTATCTGTTCTTGGCGCCGGGATTTTCGTTAATCGCGATTCTGATTTCCCCTCGCCAATTGACCGAATTATATACCCGGAGTTGGCGTCTTCCGCCCGGCCGCTTGGATGCCTCTTCGAACTGTGGTAGAAATATCCCAATGCCAGGAACAAGAATTACGCTTGTTCTGTTTCTCACCGCAACGCTGGCGTTCTGTGTCGGCGCTCAGGAGAAACCCGCTTCGAACGCGGAGAGCGATCCCTCTGGCGCACCGTCGCAAAGTGTTTCTACCGCCGATGCTCACCACATCGAAGTTCTAGTTCTGAACGCCAAGAATGGCAAGCCCGTAAAGGATTTGTCGGTCACCCTGAAAGCCACACGGCAAAATACAGAAGGGAACTGGCCGCAGACGGTTCGATCCAATTCGCAAGGAATGGCCCAGTTCTCTCTCGTCGAGCCGCTGCCAGACAGAGTTGCCCTTGTGTTTGAGACGAATGCTTTCATTTCCTGTTCCGAAACCGGGTTTCCGACGGAACGCATTCTGAGCAGGGGTACCGTTTCTGGAGATATTTGTACGCCAGCCGCCATCTATTCGATTCACCCACCCATTTCCGGGCAAATCGTCATCTACGGCCGCGTCCCCAGCACCTGGGACCGCATGTGTCAGGCGGTCCCATTCCTCTCCCTATTCTTCTAAACCTCCTGCAGTATCGGCTTCAGCCCTTGCCCGTGCAGAGGCGGCGTCGCCGCCGCCCCTTCCGTTCTCCCTGGCTATTTCGCCGGCACGTAGCTCAAATCCGGCCTCGTCTGTATCAAGTCGCTGTAGGTTCCCTCAATCGATGCATTCAATCTCTCAATGACCGACATCGCTTCCTGCTCGCCAAACGCTTCCCGCAAACGGTCGCGCAGGGGTTTGATTGCCGGATCATCCTCGAACGAAGCCCAGTTGGCGTGATCGATGGTGAGAACATACGTCCCCCCAGGGCCGCCATTGGCGAGGCGGTACCAGCTATAGTGAGAAGGCACCTTCAGCTTCTGATTCGCTTCATGCACTCGCGCTATAGCGCTCCGGAAGTCGTCACCCTTTCCGTACTTCACGTGGAAGGTGATCACTTCGATGTACTTCGTGTTCATCTCCGTCGAAGGGTTACTCCACTTCGGCAGGAATTCGTAATACGCAGATGTCAGCTTCTCCACATACGGCGAGATGAGCTTGTTGTATTGCTCGAGGTCCGCGGCATCCGGCACCGACGGTTTGTCCATGTCCGCCCAGTGCATGCCGAACCGGCCAACGATGTAGGTCCCCATATGTTCCCCGGTAAGAATCTCCGACACATAAAGACCTTCCTTGTCCTTCTGCTGCTTGTGCCATTCGACCTTTGCTTTCCGTCCATCTTCGTACTGTTTCACCATCCCGTTCTTCGGTGTCTGGAATTCAAGACCCGCGATGTTTCCGGAATTGTCTTGAGCATATGCGCAGACGGAAAGAAATCCGGCCGCACACAAGCTGACAGCAAGCTTGATGAGCTTCATTATCTACCCCCAGATTTTTGAATTGGGTCCCGACTGCTCGTGGTGCAACTGGCCGGTTAATCTAACACTGAAATACTGCCCAAAACAATTCATCTTTCTGCGAATCCACGTGTTCCCGGATGAATTCGTGTGAAAAGTCGGGGTGTTCGCCAGGTAGCGACACTTCAATCCACAAAATCGGTAAAACTATAATGTCAAGTGGCCACTCGACCTCCAGAGAGGGAATTTCCAGCGCGTTTACGTGGCTCTACTCGGCCGCCTCCAAGATGGGCCGCTGCACAGCACGCCTCTGCCGCGTCATCCCTTTCCACTACCTGGAATAATGAGTACACTTCGACCTATCGAGGATGGGGGATCTTTCCGATGGGCGAATCCACAGCCCTATTGGCGGACAACTCGCGTGGCAGCGACGCCCAACACATCGAGCACTTCGATGTCCTCATCGTAGGTGCCGGCCTCTCAGGAATCGGCGCCGCCTATCACCTGCAGAAAGAATCTCCCGACAAAAGCTATGCCATTCTCGAGGGCCGCAACGCCATGGGCGGAACCTGGGACCTTTTCCGTTATCCCGGCGTACGCTCCGACTCGGACATGTACACACTCGGCTACCGCTTTCGCCCCTGGCGCGATGCAAAGGCAATTGCCGATGGTCCCTCGATCCTGAAGTACATTCGTGAAACCGCTTCCGAAAACGGTATCGATCGCAAGATCCGCTACAACCATCGTGTGAAGCTTGCTTCCTGGTCCTCCGTCGATGCAGTTTGGACAGTCGAAGTCGCTGCGCCAGAAGGAAGAACGCTGCGCCTGTCCTGCAACTTCCTCTATATGTGCAGCGGCTACTACGATTACTCTGAGGGCTACATGCCCGGCTGGCCTGGCATGGGTCGCTTCGCCGGCAAAATCGTCCATCCGCAAAAATGGCCCGAAGACCTCGACTACAAAGATAAGCGTGTCATCGTTATCGGCAGCGGGGCGACCTCAGTCACACTTGTCCCCGCAATGGCGAAGACTGCCAGGCATGTGGTCATGCTCCAAAGGTCGCCCACTTACATCCTTGCTCTTCCCTCGCAGGACTTCATCGCCAACTTGCTCCGCGGAAAGATCCCTGCGCGCATCGCCTACACCCTGGTGCGTTGGAAAAACGTTCTCATCGGCATGTATCTGTTCAACCGGTCCCGCCAAAAGCCCGAAAAAATGAAGAAATGGATTGTTGGCCTCGCCCAGAAAGCCCTTGGCCCCGAGTACGACGTGGCGAAGCATTTCACCCCGCGCTACAACCCCTGGGACCAGCGTCTGTGCCTGATCCCTGACGCCGACCTGTTTCGATCCATCCGGGAAGAGAAAGCTTCCGTCGTCACTGACGAAATCGAGACCTTCACCGAAAAGGGATTGCTCCTTCGTTCCGGCCAGGAACTTGAAGCCGACATCATCGTCACGGCCACCGGCCTGAAGGTGCAATTGATGGGCGGCATGGAAATCTCTGTCGACGGCAAACAAGTCAATCTGTCTCACACGATGGCCTACAAAGGCATGATGTACAGTGACATTCCGAATCTCGCCTCCTCGTTCGGTTACACCAACGCTTCCTGGACGCTGAAGTCCGACCTCACTGCCGAATATGTCTGCCGCCTGCTGAGGCACATGGACGCGCACGGATACAACACCTGCACCCCGCGCAAACGCGATACTTCCATCGCCGAGGAGTCGGCCATCGACTTCAGTTCCGGCTATATCCAGCGTGCCAAGGACGTTCTCCCCAAGCAAGGTTCTCAGCGCCCCTGGCGCCTGCATCAAAATTACGCCCTTGATCTCCTCGAGTTCCGTTTTGCCAGCGTTGAGGATGGCACCATAGAGTTCGGGCGTGTTCCCAAACGATCTTCCCCCTAGTTTCGCAAAGCTATGGCTTCCAGAGAAGTATTCCAGGGGCACACCAGTCCGTCTTAATGCGAACAAGGGTTCTCACAGGTGCCTCCTGAGGTGTTTTTCATCGAAGATGCTTTGACGCTCAAATCGTAATGCGTGCAATCCTCCCGTCAACGTCCGGCTTGCCGGCAACCCATCACCCTATCTGAGGAATAATCCAGTTGCTTCTCGCTTTAGGGTGCAGCATAGTAAATGCCCAAATCCCTGGTGGAAACTGCCCAGCCAGACTTTTTGCGTATGCGGCGTCCTGGAGGCTGTTGTGGAGACGAGTCAAGGAGACCGCTCACCCTCGATCGTTGACCAAAATTCCCTTTGGCGCGTGCTGGGGTTGGCGCTCCTCACGTTGGCGCTGTGTTACCTTGCGGCCACGCTCGGCGGGGTCCTTATCATCACGGTTCCCCAGAAGCTCTGGCCACTCTGGCCAGGTTGCGCGGTTCTTGTCTCTATTCTGCTAGTCTCTCCCCGAAGAACTTGGCCAATACTTGTTCCCGCGGGTCTCGCTGGCTTTGTTCTTTACGACGTCCCGGCTGGAGTGTCGCTTCGACATCTTGCGATTCTCCTTTTTGCCGATATCGTCGAAGTTTCTATCGCTTTTTGGGGCGTTCGCTATTTCCTGGGTGGCGTCGTTCGGTTGGATAGCCTGAAGGCTTTTGCCAAATATGCGTTCATAACAGTGATCCTCGGCCCTTTGATCGCTTCTATCATTGGCACCCAAGCCCTGAATGTCGATCGCTTGATGAGCGGAGCGATCAATTTCCTGTCAGACGGGCTTGCTTTCCTCACCATTGCGCCCGCCATCCTCGGGTGGGTCGAGCACTACCGGACCAGGCCGCGCGCCTCGCGAGCCTACTACGTAGAGGCGGTTGTCCTCAGTGCCGCACTCTTTTCTCTGTGCTTCGGTATGTTTGTTGCTCGCCCGCATGCATCGCCCGCCCTCCTGTACTCTCTCGTGCCGTTCTTGCTGTGGTCGGCGATCCGCTTCGGCTACGCGGGCGCCGGGACTGCCGCATCCATTGTCTCCCTTGTTTCCATCTGGGGCGCGGTCAGCGGGCGTGGACCCTTCACTGAAGCGGACCCGATCAACCGGGTCTTCACGCTGCAGCTGTTCTTGCTGTTCACGGCTGTGCCTTTTATGACTCTCGCCGTTTTGGTCGAAGAGCGTAAGTGGCAGGAAGCAGTTCTGCGGGAGAGCGAAGAACGCTTCCGCTTGATGGCAAACACCGCTCCTACCATGATCTGGATGTCGGGCACGGACAAGTTGTGTACCTTCTTTAATCGAGGTTGGCTGAACTTCACAGGCCGGTCTGTGGAACAGGAGTTGGGGAATGGTTGGGTTGCCGGAGTCCATCCGGATGACGTGGATCGTTGTTTTAGCGTCTACTCCTCAGCTTTTGACTCGCGAGCCGATTTTGAAATGGAGTACCGCTTGCGCCGCTACGACGGCGAGTATCGCTGGATTGTCGACTATGGAGTGCCTCGTTTCGGCTCAAATGGCACCTTTTGTGGCTACGTCGGTTCGTGCGTCGATATTACGGAGCGCAAGTTATCCGAGATGTCGCTTCACGACTTGACCGGCCGTCTGATCCATGCGCAGGAAGAGGAACGCGCCCACATTGCCCGTGAGTTGCACGACGACATCAGTCAGCGCATGGCATTTTTGCAGATTGGCCTGGAGCAGTTTGAGCAGAACATCCCCGGACTAACCCCAAGCGACCGGAAAGAACTCCAAAATCTTACTGAAGTGGCATCGGAAGTCTCGAGCGATCTTCACTTCATGTCTCATCAGCTTCACCCGGCCAGGCTGGACCTGCAAGGCTTGGTCGCCGCAACAGGAAGCTTTTGCAGGGAAATGTCTAATCAGCACGGTTTGCAGATCAAGTTTGTTCATCATGACGTTCCTTCGCAAATCCCCACTGATGTAGCCCTTTGCCTCTTTCGCATTGTCCAGGAAGCTTTGCGAAACGTTATGAAACATAGCAAAGCTTCTGTGGCTGAAGTCGAACTTTCTGGCCAAAGGGGTGGTGTCGATCTTTGTATCTCCGATCCCGGGGCAGGATTCGATCCCGAGTGCGCCAAGCGAAAAGGCGGCCTCGGCCTGATCAGCATGACGGAACGTCTTCGCCTGATCGGAGGCACTCTCGCTGTCCTCTCCCAACCTTCTCGCGGTACCCAAATCCGCGTTCACGTTCCACTTCCCGCGGGTCCTACTCTCAGTGCCTACGAACCCAACCACTCCCGCGCCAACGCCTGACTCACTCCTGCCTATAACTGAGGCACTTCTCCCGCTTTCTTTATGTAGTGTCGAACCTCAGATCGGCCCGAGCACATGCCCCGTACCAAAAAAACCGCAAGCTTAAAGTTGTACTAGGCTCCGTTGTTATGGACCTCGCAGATATTTAGGTTGCGTACAAACAACGAAGCCACATATACGAAAGGCGCAATAAACCCCTGCCAAAGCCCAGGCCAGAAGCCCGCCACCACATTGCGTTCGTTCACGCTTCCTTTGCGCATGTTGATTCCCGCGGCGCACCCGGCCATAAGGGTCGCCAACAGGAGCGCTACCATAAGCAAGGTCAAAGAGGATCTCATCCCGATTCCTCCTTTACCTATGCCCACGACACACGAGCCCGGAAAGTCTCGCTATCTTCAGGAGTGGGGTACTGGCGCAAAACGCTATGGTATGGCGATCGTTTTTGCGAAGGCCGCGGCAATGGCCGCATATCCTGCAGCGTTCGGGTGGATGTCGGGACCGAAGGGCGGGGGCGCAGTCATCCACGTCCAGGACAGCACCAAAAACACATTCACAGGAACGTCTTCTCCTGGTACGGGCAGGAAGTTGTAGGTCTTGAAGGCCTGCGCGACATCTGCCACGCGGACGCCAAAAGCCGTGTAAATGGCTTCCAGCAACAAGTTGAATTCCGTTGCGGCCTCGAGCGTCTGAAGAGCCAGTGTGGGTCCATTTCCGCCCAGCGCCCAAGCTGCCAGGAACGGATCATAGTAGTTCATTGCAAAAATGGGCGTGTGAGGACCTGCCGCGCTACGCAGTTCTCGCAGAATCCACGGCAGGTTCGAGCCGACACTGGTGAGCCCGGCTTGGACGCACGCCGTATCGATTGTGGTGGAGCTTACACAGCTATCGACGTCGTTCGCGCCTATATCGAGCGTGACGAAGGCAACCTGGTGCGTCTGTAGAAAACTGACCGCCGCCTCCAATTGGCTCGGATAATTCGGACAGGTTCCGCCGTGAATCATAGAAGCAGTGGTTTCACCGGGGCAGCCAAGCTTTTCGAGGGTGAGCCCGGGTATGCTCTTGCTAAACTGAGCGAAGAGGTCATCGGCGTAACCCTGAGTCGTGAGGATGTCCCCAGTCGGCGACCATTGCACTCCTTGCGCCAGCGAATCGCCAAGCGCCAGATAGTACGTCGGTCCCGAACCGGCGTATACCGGCGCCGTCGTCGCCAGCATTAACAAAACGAGCGAACTGACCAATCGAATTCGCATTTTGACCTCCTTGCACATTGCATTCTGTCCGGAAGAAACTCTGTGGACCCACCAGGGATTCGCAGAGCCTACACTCCTGCTTGCAAGGAGCGCAACGCTTTGTTTGCAAGGCGGGATGAATATCTGGTGCTCTTCCGTCTCTGACAATTCACGGCAGTAAAGATCACAGTTGCACTTGGCCGGTCGGCATTGTATCGTCCTCGCCATCCTCTACTGCGTCTCGCACATCGCAAAAGAGAATCAGGGTGACGCTTTGAAGCTTGCAAAAATCCGGATTTACTTGCTTGTCGCCGCAATATTGGTGGCCGCGGTGGGATTGGAGGCCGGCTCTAAGCTGGTCTTCAGTTGGAAGAACGCCAATTACGTGGGTGGCGGCTTTAAGAACATTCTGGTGTTGGCAATGAACGGCCGGGCCTCAGGAAGAGCCGATTTTGAGGACCGCATGGTTCAAGAGATGTCCCGGCCAGGCGTCAGTGTGGTGCAGAGTTACACGTTGATGCCCCGGCCGGACGCGACGCCAATCAACCTCGACGATCTGCGGGGATATGTGCACGATCTGAAGTTCGATGCCATCGTCGTGTCGCGAATGATCAGAATCGAGAAGAAAACCACTTATGTTCCAGGGGACGATTTCCCCTTCGATCCTTATTACGGGACCTTCTACGGCTACTACGGCGCCGTTGCGCCGATGGTGTACGACCCCGGCTATCTTCGAACGGACACCAAGGTGCAAATCGAAACCAATTTCTATTCCACATCCAAACAAGATGGAGAACTTATGTGGAGCGGCACAACGGATACGGTGGATCCACGCTCTACCACCGGTGCCATCAATGGAATCGTGAAAATTCTGGTCAAGCAATTCGACAAGGACAAACTGATTTGATTGCTGTTCAGGAGGATTCTGTGCAGGATGCCGCATCCGCGACGAGGAATGCTCAAGTCAAATCTAGGTGGTTTACAAGAGCGGCCAGTTTCCTGCTGGCATCGATGTTTGCCCTTATCCTGGCGCCGCGTGCCCTGCCCAAGACGATGATCGATTTTGACCCGAATCTGGACTATTCGAAATTCAAAACCTTTGCTTATCTTGGCGGCGTGGAGCATCTGGCGATGCTTCCCCTAAATCCAGAGCAGATTCATGATGAGATTCATGCCGCGGTCGCTCGCGAACTGACCAAGCGCGGCCTGAAAGAGGTGCGGCCCGATCAGAATCCCGACTTGGTCGTTCGCTATTGGGTTAGTACTCAGGCGGGCACGAACTACGCACCAACCGGAGACTGGAACGGCTTCGCTTTGTATCTGGGCGATTATTGGGCTTACACACTCGATCTCATGAACGCGCAGGACATAGAGGGAGGTTCTCTCTTGATTGATCTGATAGACGTAAAGCCCAAAAACCTGGCGTGGCGAATGCTCCTGGAGCAAAAAGTCTTGAACGCTAATGACGTCTGGAAAAAAGTGAACGAGGAGATTACAAAGGCCTTCGCGAGTTTCCCACCTTCCGAAAAACAAAAAGAAGAGAAACGCAAGGAAAGAGCCGAACACCCGCCCAAGCCCTCTCAATCCTGAACCGCGTCGTCGTAGCACAAGGAATTGCTCACCTCACTCGCGGATGCTCTGCAAAAAACTCCCACATCACCTTGGTCGCGCTGATGTCATCCGTCGTGTGCCCTGCGACCCATTCTGCCAGGTGTTTGCCACCAGGCCACGTGTGCCCTCCGCCTTCGACCGTATACAGGACCACGTCCGCATCGTCTACGCAGTTCGTATAGGTGAGGCGCCTTACGTCCGGAGCAACACGCGTCTCGCTCGCCTGGGCCTTGCATTGGTTCCGCCGCGCCAGGCCGGCTATCCATTCCGGAACATTCGCAAACGGCCTGGGCGCAATCGGCGACTTGCCGCCCTGGTAGGGCGCAAACTTGTCCGCTGTGCCATGAAATATTACCGTCGGCATCGCCCTCGAATCCCCGCAGAGATCCGTAGAGTGAGGATATGCACCCGCCACGACCCCCAGCGCTGCGACGCGCTCCGAAAGCAAGCACGATAATAGAAATGCCATGCCACCGCCGTTGGACATGCCGTTGATATAAATGCGGTTCGCATCGACGTTGTACTCGCCTTCCAGCTCGTCGATTAAATCGGAAATGAACTTCACGTCTCGCTCCAGGCTGTCGGGATCCATGGGAAAGACCTGTGGGCCTGGGCCGAGTCCACCAAAAAATGCGCCGGTTCCCTCCGGGTAAACGACAAGAAAACTGCGTTCATCCGCCAGTTCGTTCCAGCGGCTGATGTTCATTTCCACCGCGGGCCAAGTCGCTGCAGGATGCAGGCTGATCACCAGCGGCGTTGCCTTCGACTTGTCGTACGTTTTCGGCACAAACAGCAAATAACGACGCGTGACGCCAGAGCTGACGATCCTCCCATTCGTCTTGTCCAGGATCCAAAAACCTGCCCACGCCACCAGGATGCACACCACGAGAATGCCAATGAAAATCACCAGCGCACCGAGCAGAATTTTCTTCCACCTGCTTTTCACGTTTCCGTCACCGATGCCTGTAACTAAATAACTTCTGACATTCCTTCTGAAGAAAACCCCCGACAACCGGAATCCGATGATTCCCCTTCTCCAACACCAGCCGGCAGGGAATCAGGCACGCTCTCCACTTGTATTCTTCTGTCCCGCTCTTGCGCCCATATGCAGCGATATCCTCTTGCGAAACGCCGTAAACGACCGCTCCAATTCTCGACCACACGCAGGCACCCGCGCACATCGCGCAAGGCTCATGCGTCGAATAGAGAACAAAATCCGGCAGATAGCGGCCATATCCACTGCATACATATTTGAGGGTTTCCAACTCCACGTGCTTTATGCTTGACCCCGAAGTCTTCACGCGATTGCCTGCACTCGCGATGACCACCTCTCGCCCGCCATTTAGCCTCGTAATGACTGCTCCAATGGGATAATCGCCGCGATCTCCGGCCCGTTTGGCCTCCGAAATCGCCAATTCCATGTACTTCCTTCGCGGTTTATAAGAGTTAGGAATCATGCGGATAGTGTATATCCGTTTCTCCCGCATACCTTTCGGGCTTGAACATTAGACAGGTCCTTCACTTGTCCCCTAACTGGACGAAAGTCCAGTGGCGTGCCAGTTAGCTGGCAGCGTAACCTCTTATCCAATGGGGGCACAAATGGCAGGGGGGAAGAAAGAGGGCGACACCTTGGTGGAATGGGTTCGTGCCGACGAAGAGATCCTCGCGGACCTCAGGCCCGGCGTGCCGTTTAATGCGCGTGCTTCGTTCCAGGTCTTCGGTGAAAGACAGTTCGGCAGATGCTTTGCCGGCGTCGCCTGTTGCTGCGAACTGCCCGGTCAGGAGCCCGCACGCTGGGAAGCCGCCCTGGAACTCCGCCCCGAAAAATCCTGATTGCCAACCATCGGCTTCTTCTTTTTGTGTATCGCTGCCTGTGAAAGGATCGTGCCAGCGCTGTAGCATAGGCTTCGGCCTGTGTTCCTGGACTTCCTAACGCATTCCAGACAACCCTCCGCCAACTCTCTCACATCCATCCCCTCAGCTGGGTTATTGCTTCATGCACAGGAATGGTGCGATCTCAACTGTGTGTCTTCTCGGGTCGCTCGCCCTCGCTCCCGCGTTTGCGAGCCCTCAGCAAAACACCCTGCCTGTCCAGGCAATCATCGACGAGATCAGATTCGTCGGCCTGCACTCCGTTCCCGAAGAAGCCGCAAAATCCCTGCTCCGCTCCCATTCTGGCCAGGTGTTCGATTCCACCCAAATTTCCTGCGATCTTCGCACACTGAGTCGCCTTGGCTGGTTTCAAGATGTTTTCGTCACAGCCCAGCCCGTAGCCACTCACGACACAACTGTCGATGGCCGCCCGCCGCACTTTCGCCTCGAATTCCACGTGAAGGAATACGCGATTCTCACCAAGGTCGAATTCACCGGATCGAAGATTCTTTCCACGCAACAAATCGAGAAGATGCTCCAAGAAAAAAGCCTCTCCCCGCAGATCGGATCGCCTGCGAATCCTGTCAAACTCCGTCACGTCGCCGTTGTGATCCAATCCGAACTCGGTGCTATGGGCCATCCTCGGGCCTCTGTAGACATCACGCAACAGAACCTCTCCCACCACGGCGCAAAAATCCAATTCCAGATCCACGACGGACCCCGCCTTCCGATCCTGCGCGTTGATTTTTCGGGCGATCCCGAAATTCCTGACGAAATCCTGCGCAAGCAAATGCATCAGGTCTCTCCTGGCGTCTGGCTCTCCGGCCTGCGAAGCAAGAATATCTATACACAAGAAAAAGCAGAAGAGGACCGCTTGAGCCTCCTTACCTACCTCCAGAATCACGGCTTTCCTCAGGCACAAGTCGGCTCCCCGCAGGTCACGCTTGACACTCTTTCCTCGCGCGCTCTCCCCTGGTTCCACCGCAAGTCGGAAACAGGCTTAACCCTCGGCGTGCCGGTCGATGCCGGCCCTTTCTACTCCTTCGGTCCAACGCAGCTAAGCCCGCTCCTCCAGCAGCAGTTACATTCCACAAAGAAAGCCAGCCAACTCCCGCCCGACGTCGCCTCTGGCCGCGACTTCTCGGAACATGCGGTCGATTCTCTCCGCCGAAACTGGGAGATGCGCCTCCATCGAAAAGTGCAGCGCCAGAAAGGTGAGGGAACTTACCGCCTGCGCGCCACACCTTCGTTCGATCCCTCCACGCATATCGCGTCCGTTAAATTTGATTTCGACCCCACGCTGCCCTACATCGTCCGCCACGTCGACTTCACCGGCAATCAGCGCTTCCCGGACCGCTACCTTCGTCGCCGTATCGCCCTCACCGAAGGGCAACCTCTTGACGAGTACGCGCTCGAAGCCGGTCTCGCCCGGCTCACACGCACCGGTTATTTCCAGCCACTGAAGAAGGAAGATGTTCAGATCAAATCATACGAAAGGACCCACACGGCCGACGTCATCGAGCACCTTCACGAAAAAGGCCGGCAACGCATCTCTTTCTCCGGCGGACGCGAGCAATTCGGCAGCACCATCGGCATCGCTTACACCATTTTCAATCTGCTCGGCATGAATGAATTTCTCTCCATGCAGGTCGACGCCGGCCCCGAAACGCTCCAACTTGCCATGGGCCTTGCCATCGAGGGCGTTCTCGGTTCTCGCTGCACGCTCGCCATCTCCGTGTTCGACACATTCCTCCGCCCGCGTTTTTCACCTGCCGTCCAGGGACCCTTCCAGCGCACCCAATCCGAAGGCGCCAACATTGGCTGGAGCTATGCGGTGTCTGACTCCGATCTTCTCGGAATCAACTACGGCCTGTCCCGCACGTTCACGGAATACTCGGTCAATCCACTACCTCCAAACACTTCCGGCCCTCAAATCACTAATCTGCAGAGCGACGCGTCCAGTCATTCCGTCGGCATCGGTTGGACACACTATTCCGGTGGACAAAAGTTTCAGCTTATCGATTCCGCCTCAGGAGGCATTCTTGGTGGCAGCGAGAATCTCGTAAGGTCCAAAGCCGAATATGGCCAGACCTTCCCCGACGAACTCTTCGACCATCACAATGCCTGGGCGTTTCGAACGACCCTCAGCGCTGTCGGCAGCTACAAAGGAAATCTCCCACCCTACGCCCTGTTGTACTCTGGAGAAGACACTGTTCGCGGCTTGCAACCCGGTCAGCTCGGACCCTATGAAACCCTCGCCACGATCTCTCCCTCTGGCGCCACGGCCTACTCCGCTGTACCTGCCGGCTCAGACCTTGTAGCCGCTTCCAATCTCGAATATCGCTTTCCACTCTACAGTGGATTCGAGGGCGCCACTTTTTTCGACGCTGGCTCGGGCCTGCTTCTGCCCAACTGGCTTGGGCCTGTGCGTCCTTCACTCCTCAACTCCACGAACGGCTTGCTTCACGCTTCCACCGGCCTCGAACTTCGCTGGACCCTTCCCGCCGTCGGCGTCCCCTTGCGCATCAACTATTCCTTCAATATCCTTCGCCTGAATCGCTCCTTCCTCATGCCCGACGGCTCCTTTTCTCGCGTCCACATTCCACTCGGCGCGTTCGGCTGGGGCCTCGGGCCTCTCTTCTAGCTGTCCTTCTCCGTCCTCCGCGAAATGGAACCTCGCAGCATCTCTTCCAAATCCCCCATCTGTTCCCCAATCAAGTTCAACTTCCTAGAAAGCCCTTGAATCTCCGATTCGGCGCGCCGGTTCACGCCGTAGTCCAACTCGTTGCGCAGCCGATCCTTCGTATCCTGGCGGTTCTGGCTCATCATGATGACAGGTGCCTGAATCGCCGCCAGCATAGACAGAATGAGGTTCAGCAAAATAAACGGATACGGGTCCCACGCAGCCCGCCCCATCACTACGTTGATTGCGGTATAGATGGCAGTAGCCAGTATGAAGCCGATAATGAACGTCCACGACCCGCCGATTTTTACCACCGTATCGGCCACACGCTGAGGAAACGTCGCTTCTTCTTCAATAATCTCATTCACATTGCGTGTAGCTCTAAGGCGCACAAGCTGCTGTGACGCGTGGTACTGCCTGCCCAGCACCGTCAGCATATCCATCCCGGCCATCGGCTTGCGCTGCAGCAGCGTGGCAATGCTGTTGCGGCTCACCTCAATGCATACCGTTTCATCGATCGCCGTAGCCGTCGTCTGATGCGGCGTTTGCTCCAGCATCGATGCAAATCCAAAAAACTCACCGTGCGAAGGCTCATCCACCACGACTTCCTGTTGTTCGTCGTCGATGGTGGTGACACGCACCCTTCCCGTAGCCATCACGTACGCCAGTCCCGTGGCATCTCCCATCTTGTAGATGCGTTGTCGCGGTCGAAACTCACGAAGCTCGACCTGCCCGGCGAGCACCGCGATCTCCTCATCATCCAACAACGAAAATAGGGGAACGTGTTTTAGAACTTCGGGTTTGCATGCCATTCGTTCACTCCTCGAGTGAGCTTCCAATTCCTCGCATGGAATTCGGGCCATGTTAGGAGCGACGGGAAGGGAAGTCAACGCAAAGGGAGGCAAAGGGACGCCAAGGTGAGAAGGGAATTAACCCTCAGTTTGTGTAGTTATGATTAGGCAAAACGAGGTAACGATTCTCCGAAGTGGACAAGGCTCAAGTTAGGGCCGCGCTTCATAAACAATATTGAAAGGTGTCTCCGTCGCCCGCCGGAAACGGCTGAAACCCGCAGACGTGACCACATCCCGCATGCGTTTTTCCCCAGACTGCGCCCCGAGGCACAGCCCCACCTCTTGGGAGCGCGAGCATGGCGTGCACAGCAGCGTGGAAAAGGAGTAGTAAACCCGCCCAACAGGATTGAGATTGTCTTTCAATTCGTCGTTCGCGAACGGCTCAACGATCATCCAGGTACCATCTTCCTTTAGTGACCCCCTTACATGCCTGGCGGCTCCCACCGGGTCTCCCATGTCATGCAGACAATCAAAGACCGCCACAAAGTCATAGTCTCTCCCGGGGAACTCCTTCGCCTTCGAAACGTGAAACGTCACTCTGTCGGACAGGCCTTCGCGGGCAACGGTCTCCCGTGCCCCTTCAATCGATTTGTCGTGATAATCGAATCCGAAGAACTGTGACTTCGGGAACGCCTTGGCCATGAGAATTGTCGAGGCGCCCTTGCCGCACCCCACGTCGGCAACCCGCGCGCCCGCTTCGAGTTTTGCTTTCACGTCGTGCAGTGCGGGAATCCAGTTCGTCACAAGGTTAGCCGCATAGCCAGGCCGGAAAAATTTCTCACAACCATGGAACACGCCGTCGTCATGTTCGTGCCAGCCCATTCCCGCGCCGGACCGGAACGATTCCGCAATTCGCGGAACTGCCGCTAGTGAACCTAATGCCAGTTGAAAGGCGCCTGGCAAATACGCGGGAGAATCTTCGTTAGCTAGAGTAAAGGCCTGTTCCTCGCTCAGAAAGAACCTCTCCGTTTTATCGTCGTAGCTGATGTATCCTCCGGCCGCCTGCGAGGCCAGCCACTCGCGCACATAACGCTCGTCGGTACCCGTCTGGTCGGCCAGCTCCTTGGACGTCATGGGTTGCGCAGCCAGCGTTTTGTACAGCCCCAGCTTCTCTCCGATCACCACCATGCCGGTGTGAACGGCGGCGCCAAGGTCGCCCACGAATCGCCCAATGAACGAATTCAACTTATCCATATCAACGCTCATGATTATCCTCCACAGGGAAATTCCGGGTGAGGTCGCAAGGCAGGTACAGGTACGCGCATGCGCGCACAGCAGAAAACCAAAAAGAAGACCGCCAGAAAACCGTCACTCCCATAGGGAAATAAAGCCAACCCACAAGGAGCGCCTCCCCTGCAAGCTGCAGGATTATGAAATCGCTCAATACAAAAGTCAACGCACCCGAGGTGGTGCGGTCGGTCCTGGAATTCCCTTTGTGGTCGCGGCTCCTTAGCCCCGTGCCTTCCCTCTCGGGTGCCCTACCCTTTCTGCGTCCTTCGCAGAAAGGGTAGGCTCTCCCTCTTCGGGCAAAACACGGGCGCCGACTTCTTATTCCCGCCCTATTTGTAGGAGGCGTTTGTACGCGCCAGTTCGTCACGGTGCGCCGTGAAGTCCACCATGGAACCAAACGCCGGGCCGCCCATCGGGTTCGCCTTAAAGCTTTCCCGAACCGCTGCGCTGACCTTGTCCAAAGCTTCTGCGTTCGCGCCAATATAGACGATCAAAAATGTCCCCGGCGCTTCCGTGTGTACTGCCTGTGTATCGATTTCATATTCATGAATCGTGCCGTCGGTAAGTTGCTTTTCGAGAATCGGCACAATCAGATTCTTGCTGAGCTGATCCACGGCGTCATCCGGTGCATCCGCCTTCAATTTATAGGACGACACGTACGTATAGACGTCCTTCCAGGATCCCGGATGCCAGTTGTAATACCGGCTCACGTAGATATTGTCCCAGTGTTTCGTCGCGCCAGACAGCACCGGCGACATGGAACTCGATGTCTTGCGCACTTGCTCGAGTACCTTGATTAATCCCGCCATGGACATGGCCGACCACCATGAGTCGTGTGTGCTCCCGTCTTCCGTGTGCAGAAGATTCGTGTCGGACCCGTACCCGATAATCGTTCCGTCCGCAAAAGCCTTTTCCAACTCTCCCTGCGTGGTCGCGGTTGCTTTTTCCATGTCCGCCCACTGCCCGCGGGGAATCGTCCAATTACTCACGTAACTGTACATCCGCGGTTTCTCTTTCACTTCCGGTGTTTGCCCTTGCGCGCCAATGGTTGCAATGGCCGCAAGGAGTGCCAACCCGATCAATACAAGCGCGGCTTTCTTGAACACGGTCGCACCTCTCCTGTTCGATCAAATTTTTGCTTGGGGCCCAGTTACTGCCGGTGGAATCAGGAATCACAACAAGGAGAGCAGCTAGATATTCGCTATTTGGGGAAAGACAGGCTAGCTCACTCCCACCCTGTGTGGTGTTGCTTGTGACTATAACCAATTCCCGTTCGGAGTCAACAGGTCAAACTAGGCCATGCAACTTCGCTCACAAAAGTGAACACGATATGTTGGAGCCCTTCAACTATTTGGGGGCCCTCCCTTGGATTTCTATTGCAGCGTGGGTGCTTATCGGCAAAGACTCTAAGTCTCAGCAAGAGTGACGGATCATCGCATACCAGTTGCCCATCACTGATCGCAGGTTAGAATCACTGTCTTCCAGCGACTGCCAACTCTGCCTGCATCCCAAGCGTCTCCCGCGCTCGCTTAGCCAGTTCATTAGCAGACGCGCGCAGCGCGCCATTCGGTGCAGCCTTCAAATAAGCTTCTGCCTCCATAAGCTGTGCGGAAGGGACGTTTTGCCGTTCGTGAATTCTCGCCAGCAGGACGTGTGCGTCGCTCTCGTCCGGGTCGAGAGCCAGCGCCTCTCTCGCGCTCGCCTCCGCTTCGTGAAGGCGCCCCTGGGAAAATCGCGCCAGCCCCAAACAATATCTCCCAACGCCTGAACCCGGTTGCAGGAGCAGTCCCTGAAGCGTCAGATTCTCGGCGGACTGATAATCGGATTTCCGGTAGAGAACCATCGCCAACCCGAAAACCGAGGGGGCGAACCTGCCGTCCGTAAAGTCGATCGATTTCTGGAAGTTCTCTCCTGCTGCGTCCAGTTGATTCAGGTTGTAATAAGCCAGCCCAAGGTTGTGGTAAGGCCGGAATGAGAAGGGTGCCTCATCCCTCGCTTTAAGGAAATAGGCCAAACTGCCTTCCGCATTGCCTTTCAAAAGGAGGCGGGTGCCCACCGCGAACGCATGCTCTGCTTTGGGAGGCAGGGGCAGTTCATGCACAGAAACCATGGAGGCCGTGTGGGTATTACTCGGAACAGCCGTCTGCGCCACGCACGAGTGCACAAACACTGTGCTTAACACGGCAACGAAATTAAACTTTACAAACTTCACAGCGCACAACTCGCGCGAACCATCCTGCTGTTTCGCGGTTCGCAGGTAATGAGCTGCCCCTGGCAATACTCGAGACCGTGTCACCTGCCCGTGAGCGATGCCTTACTTTTGATGCTCGCTCGGCGTGCTGCGACGCGGGTTTCAAGAGAAATATACTCCGATGCTGTCAGGATGTTCTGCCTAGCTGATCTCAATGTGCTTAGTACGTACTCCATTTCTTTTGCTTGAATTTGCTTGCGGAGGGTTTAACTCGACCACGAGACAGGTAAGTACACAGCCTTGACTTGAACAGACCCGCAACCTACAATCGTCTGCCTCGAATGACCTTGCCTGGGGATAGATCGGTGAAGAAACTCAGGCATATTTTCGTTGTATTCGCGTTGGCAACAGGATTTCTCGAGCCAGCCGTATTGGCGCAGAAGTCGCCGGCTCCCGCTCCTGCCCCAGCGCCTTCGCCCGCTCCTTCCCCAGCCCCAAGTGGTTCTTCGAGTCCCGCCTCCCCTGCTTCCCAGCCAATGCAACCATCGGGGGAGAACGTGCTGTTTCTTACTGGCCGCGTTGCTACCAGCGATAGCACAGCGCTTCCTAGCGACGTTTTGGTTGAGCGCGTTTGTAACGCTCAGGTGCGTCAACAGGTTTATGCAACGCTCCGCGGCGATTTCAGCATGCCACTAGGATCGACACCCAATCCGGTCATTGATGCGACCGCCGATCCTGGTCTGCAGTATGGTCCGCCTCACAATTCCCCGGTGACCGGAATTCCGCGTCACGAATTGACAAATTGCGAACTGCGTGCTTCGGCTTCGGGCTTTCGCTCCAGCGTCGTTAGCCTTGTAGATCTCGATACCTTCGGCGGCACCGCTAACGTGGGCGCCATCGTGGTGGAAAGAACGGCAAAGATCGAAGGCACGACGTTGAGTGCGGTTCCTTATAAGGCGCCGAAGGATGCCAGGAAAGCGTACGAGAAAGGGCTTGAAGCGGAGAAGAGCCATAAACTTGCCGAGGCGCGCCAACATTTTGAAAAAGCAGTGGAGGTCTATCCCAAGTACGCGCACGCCTGGTATGAGTTAGGCTCCGTATTGCAGAAGCAAGGTGTTGAGGATCAAGCCCGCGCGGCCTACAGGCGTGCCACGGCGATCGATACCAGATTCTTGCCACCATATCTGTCGCTCGCGTCCATGGCCTACGAGGCGCAAGACTGGACCGAGGTACTTGCTTTGACGGGTCACATCTTGGAGCTCGATCCATGGAACCATCGAGACTTTACGGGCTATATGGTGGATCTCGATCCGCTGAATTACCCCGAGGCCTACTTCTATAATGCCGTCGCGAATTACGAGCTCGACAGGATCGACGACGCGGAAAAAAGCGCTCTCAAAGCCCAACACCTTGACCTCCGCACGAATCACCCTCAGCTCCATCTCCTGATGGCAGAGATCTTTGCAAAGAAAAAGGATTACGCTTCTGCGATCTCAGAGTTGCAGACTTTCCTTCAATTGATCCCTAATGCGAAACAAGCGGCTCAGTTGCAGGAACAGCTCGCGGAATGGGAGAAGCTGAACGGCTCTGTCTCCTCGAACCAAAACCCCGATCCGCAATAAAGGCGGTTTGCCCCCTTTAACCAGTTCAAGTTTTACGGAACCGTGAACCCTAGACCGTCAACCTGGACTCTCGAGGATTCACTGTAATTCATACCCTACCCCTGGAGAACGCAGAATTCAGGTTACATACATAACTGATAAGGCGCGAACACCACTCTAATCTAACCGACCCAGACTCACTCGATTACTTTGCCGGATCGACCAACGCCTGATAGACCGCGCCATGACTCTTATACAGCAAACTGTGATTGTTCGGATGTGTCATCCGCTGAATCATGCCTACAAAAACCACATCGTTGGTTGGATCTACCCAGAACCACGTTCCCGCCGCGCCATCCCAGAAGAAAGTACCTTTTCCATCCGGCATACTCGCTTCGGCAGGATCGAAAATCACCGCGCAATTGTAGCCGTAGCCAAAACCCGGCCGCATGATATGTTGCCCAATCCCAAACTCGCCCGTCAGAAGATTCGCCGGCAGATGATTCGACGCCATCAGCTTCACCGTCGCAGGCCCGAGCACGCGCTTGTCCCCCAACTCACCGCCGTTCCCAAGCATCTGTGCGAACCTGTAGTAGTCCTCCGCCGTCGTCACCAATCCCCCTCCGCCCGAAGGCTTTGTCGGCTGGCTCGTGTAGTCTGGCGGATCGCCCGCCGCCAGATGAGGCACAAGTTGTCCCTGCGCATCTCCCTTATAATTCGTGGCGAACCGCGAGCGCTTTTCTTCAGGAACAAAGAAGCTCGTGTCCTTCATATCCAGGGGCGCGAAAATGTGATCCCGCATGAAGTCCGGCAAGGTCTGCCCAGAAAACTTCTCCACAAGATAGCCTTCGATATCCATCGACACGCTGTATGTCCAGCCCTTTCCCGGCTGGTAATTCAGGGGCAGCGTCGCTAGTCTGTCGATCATCTCTTGCAGGTTCGCCGCCTGCATCGGCTTCTTCTCCTGGTACATGGCGTCGACGACTGTATGTCCGCTGCCGTAGGAAAAGCCCGCCGAGTGCGTCAGGAGTTCCTGCATCGTTGGCGCATGATCGGGATCCACCAGGATCATCTTCCCGTCCGCTCCCACGCCCTTGAAAACCCTCAGTTGCGCAAATTCGGGGATGTATCGCGAGATTGGGTCGGAGGGCAGCCACTTTCCTTCTTCATACAGAATCATCATCGCCACGCCGGTCACCGGCTTGGTCATCGAGTACGCGCGAAAAATGGTGTCCTTCGACATCGGCGCGCCGCTCGCCAGGTCCCGCTCGCCGTACGTACGGTAATCGACCACTTTCCCATGCCGCGCCAGAATCGTGACCGCGCCCGCCAGCTGTTTCCTGTCCACCTCGCCTTGAATCAGGTTGTGCAACCGCTCCAGACGCTCGCTCGAGAATCCCACACTCTCCGGCCTCACCACCGTCATATCCGGCAGGCGACGTGCGGGCGTTTGCGCCCGGCAGGGAATTGCCGTCACAAAACAAGCAACCATTGCCACCGCCACCAGACTCCCACTCACCATCCGAATTGTCGTCACAGAAATCCCCCTGATTCGTTGCGCGCGTTCATTTCTCGCGGACACCGAGTATACCTCGTGCCCCCTCCACCCGGCACAGCTTAAGCAGTGAGCTTGCGGCTTGTGAAGTGGCCGAACTTCGAATCTGCCATTGCCACGTCGGAGTCAACGTGTGCGTTTTTGTAATGGCGGACTTCAAGCCCGCTTTTCTCTTGGTGCCACAACTCGACACTCACAGGCATACCTAAAACGCTTTGCGGCTTACGGATTGCTGCCTCCGGAGCTTTCGCGTAACGTGAAAGGGGTGGACGAACACCGACCGTCAGTCTATGCTAGCCGCCATGACACTATCCGCTCGCAACAGACTCGAAGGCAAAATCACCGAACTTCAACTCGGTGGAGTCATGGCGCACGTCGTCATTCGCGTCGGGGACAACTTCATCGAGAGCGTCATCACCCGTCGAAGTGCCGAAGAGATGAACCTCAAGGTTGGCGACGTCGTTTCTGCGGTCATTAAGTCGACTGAAGTCATGCTGGAAAAGAAGTAACCGCAGCGACCGCCCACCCACGCTTTAAAGAGCGTCTCACCAGAAAAGTGGTGCCTAGTAACTGGATGTCGACTAACCGTTTGGCGGGAAATAGCCTATGCCATTCCGCGCAGATGGGGTTGATTGGCTCAGTCCCATCTGCCGGAATGAATGAATAGTATCGAGTACGCACGCCTAGGCGTGGTCAATATCACTTCTTTTTAGGTGGATAGTTCTTAAGCAGCTTTGTTACTGCCTTTGTGATGTTCTTCTGCTGCTTTTCAGGCTTCGCCTTGGGGTCGATGGTCTTGCTGGCCACGCCGCGCCAAACCAGATCCTTTTTCG
>Ga0187781_10000760_pt1 | contig 23487 bp, 25 predicted proteins | sample 0715_SJ02_MP02_2_FD_132447 | JGI IMG/M metagenome (GOLD analysis project Ga0187781, IMG submission 132447) | Tropical peat soil microbial communities from peatlands in Department of Meta, Colombia - 0715_SJ02_MP02_20_MG | ecosystem: Environmental > Terrestrial > Soil > Wetlands > Peat | place... | reverse complement strand
GCCGCCGGCGATCAGCAGCAGCGGCCCGCGGGTCTTGTTGCCCGTGTTGACCTTGGCCGGCGACCGCCGTGACAGGTTCGCCGTGGCCGCTTCGAACAGCGGCTTGCCCGGGGAGGGGACCGTCCACCGCTGGTACAGTTCGGCCGATTCCCGCGCGGGCAGTGCGTTCCCGAAGCCGTAGCGGAACTGCTCCTCGGTCAGCGCGACCGCCTTGTTCCTGTTCGCCGGGTTGCGCAGCGCGACCGAGGCGACCCGCAGCGCCGACGGGGGCAGGTAGAGCACGCCCTTGATCGGCGCCGCGTCGATCGCCACTCCCGCGGCCGCGAGGTCCTGACCCAGCAGCCGCTGGACGATCAGGCCGCCGAAGGAGTGGCCGATCACGATCGGCGGGGCCGCCAGGCCCCGGATGATCTGCGCGTAGTGGTCGACGACGTCGTCGATGCCCTTCCCGGCCACCTGGTCGGCGTGGCTCCGGGTCTCCTCGACGGTGTCCGATTCTCCTGGCCAGCCCGGCGCCGACGGCGCGTAGCCCGACGTCTGGAACAGTTCCGTCCACGGCGCCCACGAGCTCGCGTGCAGCCACAGACCGTGAATGAAGACGACATGCCTGCCCGCTGGTGTCATCGCGTGCCCTCTCGTCCCTGTCAACGCAGCTCGCTGCTGTATCACCGGATGCTTTGAAGATCAGTGTCCTACCCGCTCCCCAGGCGCAGCAACCTCCGCAGCCGCTCGCGCCTCAGGCCGGGTGGTGAAGAACAAGAAGGCCGTGTCGCGCCGTGTCTAGCCTGTTCGCTGGGTGGCTGCGTACCGGGCGATCCGTTCGGCCCGGAGCGCCGAGCGGCGGACCTTGCCGGCGTCATCGCGCAGCGGCGTGGTGGACCGTTCGATCACGCGGGGCAGTTTGTACGGGGCCAGCCGCTGGCTCAGATGTGCCATCAGGTCCTCGTCGGAGACCGGTTCGGACAGCTCGACGATGGCGTAGGGAATGTTGCCCAGGTCCTCATCGGGCAGGCCGATCACGCAGCAGGACCGCACGGCCGGGTGCTCGTCCAGCGCGGCCTCGATCTCGGCCGGGTAGACGTTGGCTCCTCCGACCAGGATCATGTCCGCGAACCGGTCGGTGACGTACACGTACCCGTCGGCGTCGAGGTGCCCGATGTCGCCCAGTGACTCCCAGCCGTCGGCGGCGCTGCGGGCGGTGGCGCCGATGTACCGGTACGGGGGCGTGGCGCCCGGGCCGCGGCGCATCCAGATCTCCCCCTCCTCACCAGCCGGAACGGGCCTGCCGACGAGGTCGCGTATTTCGATCTCGCCGATGACCGGCCGGCCGACCGACCCTTGGTGATCGAGCCATTCGGTCCCGGTGATCACCGTCATGGCCTGCAGCTCGGTGCCTCCGTACAGCTCGAGCACCGTCTCCGGGCCGAGCCAGTCGATCCACGCCTGCTTGAGCCACGCCGGGCACGGCGCGGCCATGTGGAAGGCCACCTGCAGGGAGGACACGTCGGCACCAAGACGGACCGCCTCGGGCAGCCGCCAGATGCGCAGCATCATGGTCGGCACCAGGTACAGCCAGTTCACCCGGTGCTGCTCGACCAGCCGCAGCGTCTCGGCCGGGTCGAACCTGGACATCACCACGACGTGATTACCCAGCAGCAACCCGGCCGCGGTAACCACGAACGGCGCGTTGTGCGAGATCGGCCCGGTCACCAGGACGCACCCATCGGGACGCATCCGCACCAGCGCACCCAGCCCGCCCACACTCTCAAACAGGGCCGGCGCGGTGGTCGCGATCAGCTTCGGCCGGCCCGTGCTCCCGCCGCTGGTGATGAGTTTCCACACCGGCGACACACCGGGCGTGAACGAGCCAGCGGGAAGCTGCCGGGGCACCGATTCCAGGGTCGGCCACGCCCCCGCCTCGGCCTGCGGCACCCCCACCACCAGCGCCGGGCTGGCCAGGTCCACGATGGCCGAGCGTTCCAGCGGCGGCAGCCGGCCGGAGACCGGCAGCGGCACCGCGCCCAGCGCCCAGGCCGCGAACATGCTCTCCACCAGTCCGGTCGAATTGGGCAGGACGATGACGACCGTCGAGCCCTCCACCACCCCGCGGCCCGCGAACAGCGCCGCCAGGCGCTCTACCCGCTCCACCAGCCCGGCGCGGGTCAACGTCACCTCTCCGCACGTCAGCGCCGGCCGGTCCGGATCGGCGTCAGCAAGCTGGCCAAGAACGGAGAAGAAGGTTATCCCCTCCATGGTCACCGAACCTACACCGGGCCCGCGCCAGCGACCAGGCCACGCGCGATCGGGCGGGATGCATCAGGTGGCGCGGCGGCGGACCAGCCCGATGGTCGCGGCCAGCGTCCAGGCGGCGAACGCAACCCCGCGCAGGTCGAACACCGTCGGCGCGAGCGGGATCTGGTTCGCGGCGGCGAAGAGCGGCCGTCAGGCCAGACCCGGCTGCAGCCCGCGCCGCCGCGACGATCTCACCCCGCTCAGCGGCCGACAGGCTCACCGTCCACTCGCTCGCGTCAGCAAAGTCGGCAGGCCGCCACGCCGACCGGGACCGCACCGTCCCCGGGTCCGGATCGCCAGGCCCCACAGGTCCTCCCAGGGGTCAGATACCGAGCCAGACTGATGATCTGCTCCGCCGACTGTAAGGCAGCCATACACTGCTCGCTACCCTTGCCCTTCGCCGCGGCCAGCCGGGGCCAGGTTGCCACCGGGCCTGCGCCGCAGCCTGCTACCTGGGCTGGTCGCCGATCAGCGCGCCGAGACTGGCCAGCGCCCCGGTCCGGGCCCGGTAGTAGACCCACACCCCGCGCTTGTCGCGGTCCAGCAGCCCGACGTCGTGCAGCACCTTCAGGTGGTGGCTGATGGTGGGCTGGGACAGGTCGAACGCGCCCGTCAGGTCGCAGACGCAGGCCTCGCCGCCGGGATGGGAGGCGATCAGCGACATCAGCCGCAGCCGCACCGGCTCGGCCAGCGCCTTCAGCAGCGGCGCGACCTGCTCGGCCTGAGCTTGGGACAGTGGCTCGGCCGACAGCGGCGGGCAGCATCCCGCCAGGCCGGCCGGATCGAGCACGGTCAGGGACTTCGACATGCATCTATATTGACAGTTATCGATGCCTATGGCAAACTCGGCGGCAGGACAGAACATCGACAATCATCTATATCTGGGAGGTCCCGGTGCCCGGTCGCATCCAGCTCGCCCTCAACGTCAACGATCTGGAGGAGTCCATCGCCTTCTATTCCAAGCTGCTCGGCACCGGCCCGGCCAAGGTGCGGCCCGGCTACGCCAACTTCGCCGTCGCCGAGCCGCCGCTGAAGCTGGTGCTGCTGGAGAACCCCGGCCAGGGCGGCAGCCTCAACCACCTCGGCGTCGAGGTCACCAGCCCTGACGCCGTGGAGGCCGAGCAGGCCCGGCTAGCCGAGGCGGGCCTGGCCGCGGTCGAGGAGCGGGACACGACCTGCTGCTACGCCCGGCAGGACAAGTTCTGGGTCAAGGGTGCACCTGACGGCGAGCGGTGGGAGATCTACACCGTCCTGGCCGACAGCCCCGCCTTCTGGGGCGAAGACGGCAGCCAGAGCTGGGACACGGCCGCCGCCGAACTGAATGCTGCCCGCGGCGTCGCCGGGCACGCCGGGCCGGAAACGCCATGCGGCGCCGGCGCTGCGGATGAGCAGGCCGGGGCGGCAGCGCACACCTGACAATGCCGCCTGGAGCCGGGCTGCGCGGGCAGGCGAGCCAGGTCAGGAGGGGGTCATCAGGCGCGGTGCGAAACGCCCCACGCGATCGGCCAGCTCAGCCAGTGCCGCGTCGAAGCTGGCGGGATCGCCGGCGGGCACCGGGTCCGGGATGGACCAGTGCACCGCTGTGGCCTCGGCGAGTTCCTCATGGGCCAGGTCGCAGACCGTGACCATGAGGTCACCGGCTTGCCGGACGTCGCTGATGTGGCGCGGCCGCAGCCGGGGCAGCGGCAGGTGGTGGCGCGTGGCGGCCGCGATCGCGCCGGGATCGATCGCATCGGCCGGATGCGTTCCGGCCGAGACCGCGGGAACGGTGCTGGCCCGGCGCCACAGCGCGGCCGCCAGGTGCGAGCGCGCCGAGTTAGCGGTGCACACGAACAGCACCCGCAGAGCCGCACGGGCCGACGGCGGGGCCAGCAAGTCCAGTGCGCCGGGCACCAGCTGCAGGTAGGTCCGGCGGCGGTCACCCTCGGAGCGGCGGCGGGTGATGATCCCGGCTTGTTCCAGCACATGCAGGTGGTGCGCGAGCAGGTTGGACGGCATGCCCAGCATGGCGGCCAGCTCGGACGGGGACGCGTCTCCCGTCACTAGCGTGTCGGTGATGTGCAGCCGGGCCGGGTCAGAAAGCGCGGCATGCATAACTGCACGTCGCTCCAGCTCAGAAGTTCGTTCAGAATTCATTGACTCAATCTTGACTGAACTAGTCTACTCTGTCAAGATGGCCGCGTGACCAGGGCACCCGTCCTGCTGTGGCGTCGGCTGACCGCCGAGTTCCTGGGCAGCGCGTTCCTGGCCGCAGTGGTGATCGGCTCGGGCATCGCCGCACAGCGGCTGTCGCCCGGCCAGACCGGGCTGGAGCTGCTGGAGAACGCGGCGGCGACCGCGGCCGGGCTGTTCGCGATCATCTTGATGTTCGGCCCGGTCTCCGGCGGCCACTTCAACCCGGTGGTGTCCTTCGTCGATGCCGCGTTCGGCGGACTGTCCTGGCGGGACGCAGCGGCCTACCTCCCGGCGCAGGTGGCCGGGTGCATCGGGGGGGCGGTGGCGGCGAACCTGATGTTTGCGCTGCCCGCGGTCACCATCTCCACCAAGCACCGGGCCTCGCCTGCGCACTTCTTGTCCGAGATCATCGCCACGCTCGGGCTGCTGGTGGTGATCTTCGCGCTGGTTCGGTCTGGGCGCGTCCGGTCCGCGCCCGCAGCCGTGGGCGCCTACATCGGCGCGGCGTATTTCTTCACCTCCTCGACGAGCTTCGCCAACCCGGCCATCACCGTGGGGCGGATGTTCTCCGACACCTTCGCTGGCATCGCCCCGTCCTCGGTGCCGAGCTTCATCGGTGCTCAGATCGTCGGTGGCGCGCTTGCCGTCGGGGTCATCAAGGTGCTGTATCCCGATGTCACCCCGGCTGTAGCCGCCGACTTCATCGTCCCCCACAACCAGGCCGGGTCGGCCGCGGCCCGCGCGGCCCCCGATGGCACATCGCCGTTCGCGGACCGGCCGTCCGGCCGGGCACAGCCCCGTTGATCCGGCGCCCAGACAGGAGCCTGCCATGCACCTAATCATGATCGGCGGCAGCGACGCCGGGATCAGCGCCGCGCTGCGCGCCCGCGAACTCGACCCCGGGGCCGAGGTCACAGTGGTGCTGGCGGATGCCTACCCGGCCTTTTCCATCTGCGGCATCCCCTACTACCTGTCCGGCGAGGTCACTCCCTGGCGCAACCTGGCCCACCGCACCCTGGCCGACCTGGAAGCGGCCGGGATGCGACTGCGGTTGGATACCACCGCCCGCCGCATCGACGTGCCCGGCCGCAAGCTCCTGATTACCTCCCCGGCCGGGGGCGAGGAACTGCTCGGCTACGACAAGCTGATCGTCGGCACCGGCGCGGTCCCGGTCCGGCCCCCCATCGCCGGCCTGGCCGGCCCGGACGCCCTGGGCCCCGCCGATGGGGTGCACCCACTGCACTCGATGGGCGACACCTTCGCCGTCATGGCCACCCTGGAACAGGCTGCCCCGGCCAGCGCGGTTATCGTCGGCGGCGGGTACATCGGCCTGGAGATGGCCGATGCGCTGACCGTCCGCGGGCTGCAGGTGACCCAGATGGAGCAGCTGCCCGAGGTGCTGCCCACCGTCGACCCCGAGCTGGGCTCCCTGGTCCACGCCGAACTGGCCGCCCATGGCGCGGAGGTGCTGACCGGCACTACCGTCCAGGCCATCACCCGCGCCTCATCCGGCCAGGGCGGGCGGCTGTACGTGCTGGCTACCGCGGCCGACGGGTCGGCCGTGGCCCGCACGGCCGACATGGTCCTGGTCGTGACCGGGGTACGGCCCGAGACCACCCTGGCCGCCGGGGCCGGGGCCACCCTGGGTGTCAAGGGCGCGATCGCCGTCGACCCGGGCATGCGGACGAACCTGCCGGACGTGTTCGCCGCCGGGGACTGCGTGATCACCCACCACCGGCTGCTCGGCGTGACGTACCTGCCGCTGGGCACCACCGCGCACAAGCAAGGCCGGGTCGCCGGGGAGAACGCGCTGGGCGGGAACCGGGCCTTCGCCGGCCGCCTGGGCACCCAGGTGGTCAAGGTCTTCGACCAGGCCGCCGCCCGGACCGGGCTGCGCGACCACGAAGCCAAAGCGGCCGGGTTCGACCCGGTCACCGTCGAATCTGAGGCCGATGACCACAAGGCCTACTACCCCGGCAGCCACCGCATCACGATGCGGGTCACGGGCGACCGGGCCACCGGGCGGCTGCTGGGCCTGCAGCTGTTCGGCCACAAGCACGCCGAGATCGCCAAGCGGATCGACATCGCCGCCACCGCGATCTTCCACGGCATGACCGTCGACGCGGTCAGCGACCTGGACCTGTCCTACACCCCGCCGCTGGGCAGCCCCTGGGACGCGGTCCAGATGGGCGCCCAGGCCTGGGTCCTGGCCACCCAGCGGCGCTAACCCGCTCCGGATTTTCACGCAGAGGAGCACCCATGTCAGGGCATCACGCACGGCCCGGCCTCCGGCGCCGCCGCTCCACCCACCCGCTCATCGCGGCCGCCGGGGCGATCCTCGTCCTCGCCGTTGGTGCCTGCTCCAGTTCGGCCGCAACGAGCACCGCGGCGGTGGCCGCGGCTACCAGCGGCCCCGGCGGTCATCCACCCACCCTCACCGGGTCCGGCTCGACGTTCGACGCGCCGTTCTTCGCCGTGGCCTTCGCCAAATACCAGCAGCTGCACCCCCGCGTGACCATCGGCTACTCCGCCGTGGGCAGCAGCGCCGGCATCGCCGCGATCAGCGCCCGGCAGGTCAATTTCGGCGCCTCCGACGTGCCCATGAATGCCAGTGAACTGGCCGCTGCCCAGGGCGGATCTATTACCCAGGTGCCCGTCGACCTGGGCGGCGAAGGCATCGCCTACAACCTCAGCCTTCCCGCCGGCGCCCGGCTGCACCTGACCGGACCGATCCTCGCCGAGATCTTCCTCGGGCAGATCACGCACTGGAACGACCCGGCCATCACCGCCCTCAACCCCGGCATCACCCTGCCGGACGCGTCGATCACCGTCGTGCACCGCTCCGACGGCAGCGGCACCACCTACATCTTCAGCAACTACCTGTCCAGCGTCGACCCCGCCTGGGCAGCCAAGGTCGGCACCGGCAAGACGCTCAACTGGCCGGTCGGGGAAAGCGCACAAGGCAACGGCGGCGTGGCGACCGATGTGTTCCGCACCCCGTTCTCCATCGGCTACATCGAGCAGGCCTACTCCCTGGGCCTGATGCTGCCGTTCGCCGCGATCCGCAACCAGGCCGGAAACTACGTGATCCCGTCCGCCCAGACCGTCGCCGCCGACGCCGCCCAGAAACCCGCCATCACCCCTACCGACTTCTCCATCGTCAACGAGCCCGGCCCCGGCAGCTACCCGATCAGCGGGTACAGCTGGGCGCTGGTCTACACACGCCAGCAGAACCAGGCCACCGGGACGGCTCTGGTCGCCATGCTGGACTGGCTCACCCACGACGGGCAGGCCTACGCCGCCGCCAACGGCTACGTGCCCCTGCCAGGCCAGATCCAACAACTCGCCCGCACCATGCTCCAGCAGATCACCGGCCCTGACGGGACGCAGCTCCTGAGCTGACCGTGCGCGCCGGTAACGCCCTGCTGTGATCACCTGTTCCGAGCCAGCTCCCGGGGAGCCGCTGACCGGGTTTCCATGGCGCCGGGGGGCGGACCGCGAATCTGGACATCGCCGCAGCGGAGGGCGGAGGGTACCTGAGCCGGTCCTGGCGCTGCGATCGCATCGGCTCAGCGAGTTCCATCGCGGCGAAAGCAGCCGGCCAGTCCGCCGGGCTGTATCGCGCTGCGAGGTCGCAGTGGTGCAATTCGACCTCGACCAGCCGCCGGGTCAGCAGTTCGGCGGCCGGGAATGGCGCCGAGTCCAGCACCCGCACCCAGACCTGCCAGGCCTCATCGGGCAGCTGCTTGACGATGGTCCGCAGGGCCATGGCCGAGTCAGCCAGGTCAGTCATCAGATCCGTGGCTCTCATCGCGGCGCCTCGTTCGATGTCGGCCTCCCGCGCCTGCGCGCTGGCGTAAGCCACCCGGTCCTGCCCGGACCGGGCGCCGATCAGCAAGTTCCGCATGCCGTCGGCGTCGCGCGCCAGGTGCGCCAGGACATGCGCCCGGGTCCATCCCAGCAGCAGTGACGGGGCCTGCAGCTCAGCCTCCGGGATGGTCCGGGCATCGTCGAGCAGACGCTGGGTCGCATGATCGATCTGGTCGCTCAGCTCGCGTTGGGCCGCATCCATCAGCCCACCTTAAGCGAGTTCGCGGTCAGCGGGACCGGCCGGTTCCGCCTCGGGCAGGCCACGAGAACTACCCAGCCAGACCGCCATTCGGCCTGCATCGTCCGGCGGCGGTCGTCCAGCACCAGATTGCGCCCGCGGATCTGCCTCTGCTCCGTAAGAGTTCCGGCAATTGGCGCCGACGGTCGTGCGGCTAGTGCGCCTTCCGGGTGTTGACAATGTGGCGTTTGCGCAAAGACTCGAGCCATTCCTGCCCGCTGAGCAGTCGCGTGGTCTTGGCCGACTTGACCTCGCCCTCGGCGGCAACTGCCATCGCGACGCTGGCAGCGGTCATGTCATCGGGTGCCTCATACACGACGAGCACGTCATACTCGCCAAACGGAAAGGCAGCCACCAAGATCGTCGCTCCCAGGTCCTCCAGCGTCGGCCTCATCGCTTCCACGGGATCTCGCGGGTCCTGGAGCTGAGCTGCCATCGACTTTGCGGTGTAGGAGGCTTGGTACATGTAGAGCGCCATCGAGATTCCCCTCGGGTGGGAACAGGCGAGGGATCACCTGCCGGGTCCTGCGACGCTAGGCGGCTTCTGCCGACATGGGCGGGGCAAAGGGCTGAAGACCGCTGCGGTCTAAGATCGTAGACCCGGCCCGGACGCCGCACCAGCCTCCTCCTTGCGGACGAACGCCTTGACTCAGGTGTGCCAGAGCCCTCTGATAGCGCGTTGAGCCGGTGAACGGAGTACGGAAACCGGTGCCGTGTTGCCGTGCCGGTGCCCGGCCGGCTGTGATGAGAACATGCCACACGCCCCGAACACCCTCCCGCTGCTCCGGCTCGGCCGACTGGAGCTGGGTCCTGAACTGCGTTCCCTTCAGCCGGGCTCGGACGCGTCCGGCCTGGTGGTGACGGCCACGGTCGAGGTACCTGATTCGGTGTCCGAACCGCAGTACGCCTGGGATGTGGCCTGGGCCGATGCCATGCGGGAGGCCAGCGAGCTCGGTGCCGACGAGCGTACCGCCCGAGCGCTGCCCGCCGGTGCCGGGAATGCGGTCGCCGGCGGCACCTGGGTGGTGGTCGCGGCGCACGGGCAGGTTCTGCTCGCGCGGTGGCTGCCCCACGGGTCCGCTGCGGCCTCGGTCCGGGTGGGGCCGCTGCCGCATCTGCGGGAGCTGGCCGGGTTCGCTGCGCGGCGCCCGGCCCACGTGGTCGTGCTGGCCGATCGTGACGGCACCGCCGTCATCGCCCACTGGGCCGGCGATCAGCATCCCGCCCGGCGGTTCCGGGTCGACCCGCGGCAGGATCCCCACCCGGGCAGGCCGCCCGCGCAGCACCACGGGGAGCGGCACGTGACCGGCCCAGAACCGGAGAGCGGGGGCGAGCGGAACGCCGAGGTCATCGCCGCACGCGTGTCCAAGGCCGCGGCCAGCGTGCGCGCGGACCTCGTCCTCGGCGCAGGTGACCAGCACATACTCGATGCCGTCGCGGGCCATCTGCCTGCATCGCTCCGCCCGATTACCGCGATCGCCTCCGGCCCGGTGTCCACGGAGAGCGACGATCAGCTCAGCGCCCGGATCGGCGCCGCGCTCGACGGGATCACCGCCGAGGCCATCGGCGCCGTCGGGGCCCTGGTCGCCTCGTCCGCCGCTGCGGTGCAGGATCTGGCTCCCGCCGCGGTTCGCGGGATCGATGCCGTCGCCCAGCAGCTCGTCGAGGAGCAAGTAGCCGTGCTGCTGGTGGCGGCCGATGTCGCACGGAACGGCGAGGGCGTGAGCTATCGGATCGGGCCGCGCCCGACCGAGTTCGTCATCGGCGACTCGGGCACTGGCACCGAGGTTCCCCTCGAGGACGGGCTGGTCTGGGCTGCGCTGCACCAGGACTCGATCGTCGTGCAGCTGCCGGACCGCACCGGCCCGCTGGGCGGCCAGCCCGCCGCCGCGCTGCTGCGCCGCGGGCGGGCTTAGCGCCTGCGCCACCGACCGCGGACCGCCAGGCGACGGCTATCGCCGGCCCTGGAGCTGGCACCACCGTCCGTTCGGCTGACTATGCCAGCCTCCGGGGCCGCCGACGGCCGGTAAGGTCGGCGGAGTGACGCAGCCGTCCGGCCCGCGGGCCACGCCAGACCTCGAAGGCGTCCGCGCACTCGTCACCGGGGGCACCAGCGGGTTGGGTGCTGCCATGAGCCGGGCGCTGGCCGAAGCCGGCGCCCGGGTCGTCCTGACCGGCCGGACCGAACAGCGCGTCCACGACGCCGCCGCCCGGATCGGGCCCGGTGGCCGGGTGACCGGGCTCGTCATGGACGTCCGCGACGAGCAATCGGTCTCGGCGGGCGTCGACCAGGCCCTGGCGGTCCTGGGCGGCATCGACGTGCTGGTCAACAACGCCGGCCTCGGCATGCGCACCGTGAACCCGGACTTCATGACCGATCCGGTGGGCTTCTGGCAGGTCAGCCCGGACGGCTTCCGCGACCTGCTCGCCACCAACGTCCTCGGCTACTTCCTGGTCGCGCGGGCCGTCGTGCCGCACATGCTCCGAGCCGGACGCGGCAAGATCGTCAACATCTCGGTCAACGAGTCGACGATGCGGCGCCGGGGCTTCACCCCCTACGGCCCGTCACGCGCGGCGACCGACGCGCTGTCCCACATCATGGCGGCCGACCTGGCCGGCACCGGAATCGACGTGAACCTGCTGCTGCCCGGCGGCGCCACCCGAACCGGCATGACGCCCGACTCGGCGCCGGAGGACATGCAGGCCACCTGGCTCGACCCGGCGATCATGGGCCCGCCGGTCTGCTGGCTCGCCTCCCGGGCCTCCGACGGCCTCACCGACCAGCGCATCGTCGCGACCGACTTCGCGGACCGCGGGCCGCGGGCTTGACCGGGACGCTTCAGCCCTTCCGGGACGGCAGAGCGGTCAGGGCCGCACGACCTGTCCCTTGCCGACCACGGTGACCCCGCCGCTCGACACGACGAAGCCGCGCTCCCGGTCACGTTCCTTGTCTACCCCGACGATGGCGCCCTCCTGGACGACGACGTTCTTGTCCAGGATGGCGTTCTCGACCACGGCGTGGCGGCTGACCAGGGAATTGTTCATGATCACGGCCCGGTTCACCAGGGACCAGCTGTCCATCCGGGCTCCGGGCGACAGGACCGAGTTGGTGACCAGCCCGCCGGAGACGATGACCCCGTTGCTGACCACGCTGTCGGTCGCCCGGCCCATCATCTCGCCGTCGTCGTGCACGAACTTGGCCGGCGGGTCCGGCGGCACGTGGGTGAGGATTGGCCACCGGCGGTTGTACAGGTTGAACACCGGGTGGACCGCGCACAGGTCCATGTGCGCCTCGAAGTAGGAGTCGATCGTCCCGACCTCCCGCCAGTAGCCCGCGTCGCGCGGCTCGGCGCCGGGCACCTTGTTCTGCAGGAAGTCATAGACGTGCGCGGCACGCTCCCGGACCAGCCTCGGGATGAGGTCGCCGCCGATGCTGTGCCGGCTGTCCTCGTCCGCCGCATCCTTGCCCAGCGCCTCCACCAGCACGTCGGTGTCGAACGCGTAGATGCCCATGGACACCAGCGCCTGGTCCGGCCGTCCCGGACGGCCCGGCGGATGAGACGGCTTCTCCAGGAACACCTCGATGAGGTGGCCGTCCGGTGCGGTCTGCACCACGCCGAAGTCCGTCGCTTCCCGCCTGGGGACGGGAATCGCCGCGACCGTGGCTCCCGCCCCCCAGGCCACGTGCGCCTCGATCATCTGGCGCGGGTCCATCCGGTATACGTGATCGGCTCCCACCACCATGACGACGTCGGGCCGGTCGCGGTGGATCAGGTTCAGCGACTCGTAGATGGCGTCCGCCGAGCCCGCCTGCCAGCGCGGCCCGAGCCGTTGCTGGGCCGGGACCGGCGTGACGTAGTTGTCCAGCAGGCTGCTCAGCCGCCAGGTGGTCGTGATGTGCTTGTTCAGGCTGTGGCTCTTGTACTGAGTCAGCACGTAGATGTGCTGCAGCCCGCCGTTGACCAGGTTGGACAGCGCGAAGTCCACCACCCGGTACAGGCCGCCGAAGGGAACCGCGGACTTGGCCCGGCCCGCGGTCAGCGGCCCGAGGCGCCTGCCCGCCCCGCCCGCCAGGACCAGGCCCAGGACCCTCTGCCTACCCATCTCGGAACTCCATGCGCACCCAAGACCAAGCTAGCCAGCCGCGCATCCGGTCACCGGGCCGGAGCCGGCCGCACCCGGTCACGCCGCCTAAGCGGCATCGTAAGGCGAACTATGGCCTAAGGTCACGTGGTCCCGGCAGGGCCGAAGGTCCCGAGCGGCGGCCCGTCCGGCCGGTCACCGCCCGAACAGCACGCGCAGCTCCGGCGGTGAACGGAAGATCATCCCGTGGATGTGCTGGTCCTCGGCCGCGGGATCCAGCCGCAGGTCCGGCAGCCGGTCGAGCACCGCGTTCAGCAGCACCGTGGTCTCCAGCCGGGCCAGGTGCATGCCCAGGCACCGGTGCGCCCCGTCCCCGAACGACAGGTGCTGCTGGCCGTCCCGGAGGATGTCGAACTCGTCCGGGTCGGGATTCCGCTCCGGATCGCGGTTCGCCGCGCCCAGCGACACGGCCACGAAGCCGCCAGAGGGAATGCGCACGCCGCCCAGCTCCACGTCCCTTGTCGCCGTCCGGGCGACGGTCAGCAGCGGCGCCTCCCAGCGCAGCCCCTCCTCGATCGCCTGTGCCACCAGCCTCCGGTCCGCCCGGACCGCCGCCAGCTGATCCGGATGGGACAGCAGCCCGAACAGCAGGTTGCTCGACGACCGGTACGTCGTCTCCGCCCCCGCGGGCAGGAGCAGCAGCAGGAACGGGTAGATCTCCTCGTCGCCGAGCCTGCGCCCGTCGACCTCGGCCAGGATCAGCTGGCTGACCAGGTCTTCGCGCGGGTGACGCCGTCGTTCGGCGATGATGTCGGCGAAGTAGCCGCGCAGCTCCCGGCTGGCCGCCACGGCCCGGTCGTAGTTCCGCATGACCGCGATCAGCTCGGTCGACAGCCGCAGGAACCGGGGCCAGTCTTCCTCCGGCAGCCCCAGGACCCGGGCGATCACCCGGACCGGGAACGGGAAGGTCAGCTGCCGGACCAGGTCCGCCCGCCCGTCACGGGCGAACGCGTCGATCAGCTCGGCCACGGTCGCACCGATGATCGCGTCGCGCCACTGCTCGAGTACCCGGGCACGGAACGCCCTGGCCACCAGCGCCCGGTGACGCTGGTGCTCGGGCGGGTCCATCTCCAGGATGGTCCGGCCCATCACCGCCCCGATCGTGGCGGCGTACCCGGCCGAGGAGAACCGCACGTTGTCGGTCAGCACCTGCTCCGCGAGCTCGTAGCTGCTCACGCTGTACAGGGTCGGGATGACCGGCGCCTTCTCGTCATGCCGGTACCGGCCCGACCGCGCGGCCAGGTGAACCTCCAGCACCGGGCTGGCCGCCCGGATCCCGGCCAGCATCGGATACGGGTCGCGCACGTCCCCGGCCAGTTCGGCGAACTGCCGCATCGGGTCGTAGCCAGCGTCAGCCGCACCTTCGGGCCCAACCGGCATGATCAGCTCCTCAGCAGTGACCCGGGGAGGACGTCCGGCAGCTGGCGATGATCTCGGCCATCGTGCTGCGGAAGTGCTCGCGGTCCTGGGGCGCCAGCGACGAGATGAGACGGCCGAGCTCCGCGCCGATCTCGGCGTGGAAGGCGTCCGCGGCCCGGTGGCCGGCGTCGGTCAGCGTCACCTGCAGGGCCCGCCGGTCGCCCGGCACCGGCGACCGCCGGGCCAGGCCGCGCCGCTCGGCCCGGTCCATGAGGCCGGTGAGCGCCGCCTTCTCCACGCCGAAGTAGTGGGCCAGTTCGGCCATGCCCCGCGGGCCGTCGAGTAGGACGCACAACAGCCTGGCCTGAACGGGAGTCAGGTCGTGGCGTTCGGACACGCGCGCATAGATGGCCTGGACCAGGCTGGTGAGCTGGATCAGCCCGGAGGCGGCGTCGACCTGCGGGCTGTCGGTGCTGGTGCCCGCTCCGCCCGCCGCGCACCCTGGCCCGGCCGCCGCCGTGGCCGCGACCGCTTGCGCCGCCTCGCTCACCCCACTACAGTACATGCCAAAGATAGTTAATGTCATTTATAGTATGTAACATTAACGAACGTGGCTGCGTGCGGCTGGTTTCCTTCATCGCGCGGCCGGCCGTCGCGACCCGGCGTACGGACCCTTCCACCCGCGGAGAGCAGTGATGTCGAAAGTACTGGTCATCGTCGGGAGCACGCGGCCCGGGCGGGCGGCGGACCTCGTGGCGCCCTGGGTCACCACGCGGGCCCGGGCGCACCACGGCTTCGAGGTCGAGGTCGCCGACCTGCGGGACTGGCCGCTGCCGATCTTCACCGAGCACATGGGGACGATCGGCGACATAAGCGACCCGACGTACTCCGAGCCGATCGTGCGGGCCTGGAACAAGAAGGTGAAACAAGCCGACGCCTTCATCGTCGTCACCCCGGAGTACAACCACAGCGTTCCCGCCGTCCTGAAGAACGCCATCGACACCGTGTGGCTGTCGTTCGGGTTCCGGAACAAGCCGGTGGCGGCCGTCGGCTACAGCGGGAGCATCGGGGGCGGGATACGCGCCATCGAGCACCTGGCTCACGTGTTCATCGAGGCCGAAGCCGTTCCCCTGCGCAGCGCCGTGGTGATCCCGTTCGTACGGACCGCGTTCGGCGAGAACGGCGAGCCCGTCGATCCAGAAACGGGCATCCGCCTGCAGGTCATGCTCGACGACCTGGCCTGGTGGTCCTCGGCGCTGGAGAAGGCCCGCGCGGCCGGGGAACTGGCCCCCGGCACGTTCCGGGCCCGGGCCGCGCTGGCCGCCGTCCAGGCCTGACCAAGAGCGCACCGGGCCGCCGTCCAGGCCTAACCAAGAGGAGGTCACATGAGCTTCGATACGACCGCCGGCACCCGAGGCGCACGCCAGCCACACGGATTCGCGTTCCGGTGGGGGAACAAGCTGATGGCCGGCCGGATCCGCCGCAAGGGCGGCGCCAGGTTCCTCGGCTTCAACGCGCTGGTCCTGACCACCATCGGCCGCAAGAGCGGGTCGAGCGCGCGACCCCGGTCGGCTGGTTTCCCGGCCCGGACGGCAGCTGGCTGATCGTCGCCTCGGCGGCCGGGGCGGCGCGGAATCCGGCCTGGTACTACAACATCGCCGCCCACCCCGACCAGGTCCAGATCGAAGTCGAGGGCCGCAAGGTGGCGGTGACCGCCGAGCAACTCCACGGCCCGGAGCGCGACCAAGCCTGGCAGCAGATCACCACCGCCGCGCCCCGGTTCGCCCAGTACCAGGTCAAGACCGACCGGGGAGCTGCCGATCATCCACCTGGTGCCGCGATCCGGCGGGCAGGCCCCGCCAGAATCCGGCGGCCAGGCCCCAGAATCCGGCGGCCGTGTACCGCAGGAATAGAGGCCGCCCAGTGCTGTGACTACTTACGCTGGTTTGCCTCGTCGCCGGTGGTGGCGCCCGTGTCCCAGCCGTGCACCACGACCTCGTTGATCGCGACGTGCCCGGCCATCTCCCCGGGCAGGTCTCCGCCCGGCCCGGGTCTATCGGCGGTGCGCCGGAGCCGTGGCCGGAAGCGGCACGCTCGCCGCGTCGTCCGCGGACGCGGCGGGCCGCTGCGCCGGGCCCGGCCGAGCGGTCAGCAGCGCCGCGGATACCGCGCCCGCCGCGGCGAAGAACACGATGACCAGCACGATCCCGCTGCGGTACGCCGCGACAGGATCGACCCGCGACACCCGGGACAAGATGGCCACCAGCCCGGCCACCCCGAGCACGGTGCCCACCTGGCGCGCGGTGTTGAGGATCCCGCTGCCGGTACCGAACCTGGCCGGCGTCAACGCGGCACTGCCCGCCCCGAGCAGCGAGGGGATGGTCAGCCCGACCCCGGCGCCGCCCAGCAGCTGAGCAGGCAGCAGGTGGGTCACGTAGGCGGGCGAGGCCTGGATCCGGGACAGCCACAGCAGCTGGGCCGCGGTGTTGACCAGGCAGCCGATCACCGCGACCCGCCCGGGCCCGCCCAGCCGACCCGTCAGGCGCGGTGCGACGAAGCGGGCGAACGGCAGCACCATGAGCGGCCCGGGCGCGATGGCCAGCCCGGCCTCCACGGCGGAGTAGCGCCACACGCCGGTGAGGAACTCGACCGCGCTGAGCACGAACGCGCCGAACCCCGCGTAGTACAAGATCGAGGCGGCGAACGCGCCGCTGAATGTCCGCGAGCGCAGCAGCTGCAGCTCGATGACCGGCGAGTGATGCCGCCGCGAGCGCATCACCATACCAAGACCGCAGGCCAGCGACGCGGCCAGCAAGCCGACGAAGCCGGCCGAGCCCCAGCCCCAGCCCGGTGCCTCGACCAGCGCGTACGCGACCAGTCCGACGGACGCCGCCAGCAGCAGAGCCCCCACCAGGTCCGGGCGGCCGCGGGAGGCCGGATCCCGGCTGTCCGGCACCACCCTGACCGCCAGCACCGTCGCGGCCAGCCCGACCGGCACGTTGATCCAGAACACCCAGCGCCAGTCGACCTGGACCAGGGTGCCGCCGATCACCGGGCCGAGCGCCGCACCCAGGGCGCCCAGCGCCGACCAGGTGCCCAGGGCCTTCGCCCGGCCCGCCGCCGGGACGGCGGCCAGCAGCAGCGACAGCGACGCGGGCACCATCGCCCCCGCCCCGGCGGCCTGGACGACTCGGGCCGCGACCAGCAGGCCCACTCCCGGCGCCAGCCCGCACAGCACCGACCCGGCACTGAACCCGGCCAGCCCGGCCACGAACACCCGGCGCCGCCCGATCCGGTCGGCCCATCGCCCGGCCGGCACCAGCACCGCCGCGAACACGATCGTGTATGCGTTCAGCACCCACGACAGCGAGCTCAGGCTGGTGCCCGGATACTGCCTGCTGATGTACGGGAACGCCAGGTTGACGATGAACAGATCCAGGCTGGACATGAACACCGCCAGCGACAGCACCCCGACCACGGCGGTGACCCGGCGGGCATCCGCCCCGCCCACCGCCGCCGGCTCGCCGTCCCTGACCGGGGGAGTGGAGCTCACGAGTCCTCCTCGGGTAAGTCCGGAAACTGGACCCACTATAACCCGCCTTCCGTAGTGAGTCCAGAAAACTGACTAATGAGGTAGACTCGGGGTTATGGCTAGTGTCTCTGCCGAGCCGCGGCCCTGCTCGATTGCCCGCACGCTGGACATCGTGGGCGAGAAATGGGCCCTGCTCGCCGTGCGCGAGGTCTTCCTCGGCAACCGCAGGTTCGACGAGATGGTGCACCGCACCGGCGCGCCCCGCGACACGCTGGCGGCCCGGCTCCGCACCCTGACCGCGGCCGGGATCCTGGAGCGGCGGCGCTATAGCGAGCACCCGGCCCGCTTCGAGTACCACCTGACCGACGCCGGCCGCGACCTGTATCCCGTCATCGTCACCCTGATGCGCTGGGGCGACCGGTACCTGGCGGGCGAAGCCGGCCCGCCCATGCTCCTCCAGCACCATTGCGGCCATCAGCTCACCGCCCAGGTCGTCTGCCAGGCCTGTGGCGAACCCCTCCAGGCCCGCGACACCACGCCGCTCACCCCCGCTGCCCGCTAGCGCCGTACCCCGTCCCGCCGCGGCGCCCGTGGCTCGTTCGTCCAAACCAATGGGTGCCGCATCGTACCGGGAAGAGCCGTCTTGACAGCGTGGAATGCGTACGCTATCAAGATAGCGTTATGCATCAAAGTGAGGGAAGCCATGCCTGATAACGAGACCGCGGGCGAAGGCGAACAGACCCCGACGTTCCACGTGTCGTTCCCCGCGGGCCCACATTTCCCGCCGGGCCGGAACTTCTTCTATGCCGCCGAGGCCGCCGAGGGCGACAGCCCGGGGAGCCGGGAGTACGAGGACATCATGCTGCGCCGGGTCCCGGCCGCGGTCGCCCACCGCTTCCGCGGCGCCGCGGGGGCTCGCGGGTTCACCCACGCTCAGTACCTCGCCGCGCTGGTCAGCTTGCACGAGGCCATGCGCAAGCGGGCCGACGGCGGCGATACCGAGACCGCCGCGGCCCTGGAGCAGCTGGGCCTGGGCACGGTCTCGATCTGACCAGCATCTTCCGGGAGCCTGGTCCCGGCCTACCGGAGGCCCGTGTGCCATGTTCTTCCTTACCTACCTGCGCCGCGAGCTGCGGCGCCGGATGCGGCAGGCCGTGGTAACCTCCACCGGGCTCGCCGTGGGCGTCGGCCTGGTGATCACCGTGACCGCGCTGTCGTCGGGGGTGCGCGCCGCACAGGGCCAGGTGCTCGGGGCCCTGTTCGGGGTGGGAACAGATATCACGGTCACCACGGCGACCGCGCCCGCGTCCGGCCCGGGGCAGATCACTCCCGAGCCTTATGCCCAGCACTTCGATTCGCTCTCCAGCCCCACCCAGGGCACGATGCGCGGGTCCGCGGTGGCGGCCGTCGCCCGGCTGCGCGACGTGAGTGCCGCCGCCGGCGGGCTGACGCTGACCGAGATCAAGTCGATGGTCCCGGCCGACAACGTTCCTCCGCCGTCGAGCTTCCAGCCTCCGGTCCAGCTCGGCGTCGCCGGCGTGGACCTCGGCCACGGAGCGCTCGGCCCGCTGGCCGCGGCGCGCCTGGTCTCCGGCCGGGCCTTCGCGACCGGGCAGGCGGATGCGGACGTGACCCTGGCGGACTCGGCCTACGCGGCGGCGCAGCGGCTGAAGGTCGGCTCGGCGGTGACGATCGCCGGGACCAGGTTCACGGTGATCGGGATCGTCCGCCAGGAGCCGGGCAGCAATGCGCCGCAGCTCTACATCCCGATGGCCCGCGCCCAGGCCCTGGCGAAGCTGGCCGGCCTGGTGAACATCGTCTACGTCCAGGCCGCAAGTGCCGCCGACGTCGCCGCGGTGACGAGCGAGATCTCCCGGCTGCTGCCGTCGGCCAGGGTGACCAGCTCGGCCAGCCTGGCCAGCGCGGTGGCCGGATCGCTGAAGACCACCGCGCAGCTGGCCCGCAGCCTGGGCACGTGGCTGGCCGTGCTCGCCCTGCTGGCCGCCGTCGCGGTCGCCAGCCTGCTGACCCTGGCCGCGGTGGCCCGCCGGGCCCCCGAGTTCGGCACGCTCAAGGCGCTGGGCTGGCGCAGCGGCCGGATCACCGCCCAGGTCGTGGGGGAGACCATCGCCATGGGCATCGCGGGCGCCGCGGCCGGCGTCGCCCTCGGGCTGGCCGGCGCGTTCGCCGTGTCGGCGGCCGCGCCGAGGCTGACCGCCACCGTCCAGACCGCCGATAGCGGCTCGGGCGGCTTCGGCGGCAACCTCGGCGCCGGCGGCGGCGTCTTCCACGCCATCATCGGTGGTCCCGTGCAGACCTTCGCCAACCCGAACGCCACGCACACCGTCGCCGTCCTTTTCACCGCCCCGGTCACGGTCGGCGTCATCGTGCTGGCCGTGATCCTCGCGATCGCCGGGGCCCTGGTGGCCGGGTCGTTCGGCGGCTGGCGGATCAGCCGGCTGCGCCCGGCCGAAGCCCTGACCCGAGTGGCCTGAGAGGCCGGCCCGTGTACGCGCTGACCGATGTCACCAAGAACTACCAGAAGGGCCGCGGCACCGTCACTGCGCTGCGCGGCCTGAACCTGGTCATCGACGACGGCGAGTGGCTGGCCGTCCAGGGCCGCACCGGCCACGGCAAGTCCACGCTGCTGCAGATCCTCGGCGGCCTGGACCGGCCCAGCAGCGGAATCGTCATGTTTGCCGGCCACGACCTGGCCCAGCTGCGCGAGGCTCAGGTCACCAGGCTGCGGGCCGAATCGATCGGGTTCATCTTCCAGACCTTCAACCTGGTGCCCACCCTGTCGGCGGCCGAGAACGTCGAGTCCGCCCTCATCCCGCTCGGGACGCGGGCCGCGCAGCGGCGCCGCCGGGTCACCGCTGCCCTCGAATCGGTCGGGCTCGGCGACCGGGCCCGCCACCTGCCCGGAGAACTGTCCGGAGGACAGCAGCAACGGGTGGCCATCGCTCGCGCCCTGGTCAAGGAGCCCCGGGTGCTGCTGGCCGACGAGCCCACCGGCAACCTGGACGAGGACACGCGGGACGAGATCACCGCCCTGCTGGAGCAGTTGTGGCGCGGGCTCGGCCTGACCCTCGTACTCGTCACCCACGACAGCGCCGTGGCCCGGCGCGCCCAGCGCGTGGCCATCATGCACAAGGGCCGCCTGTCCATCAGGCAAGACACCCGCCCGCGACCCGGCTAAAGGCCGCAACGACGCCTCAGCCTGCCTGAGCCGCTCGGCGATGGCATCGGTGTCCGCCACGGATAGCTTGGGCACCTCACCCCACCTGGTGCCGCCCTCATCGAGGGTGCCCGCCACATGGAAGTGCACATGCGCCACGGCCTGGTTGGCGGTTATCCCGTTGTTCTGCCAGATCGCGATCCCTGGCCGTCGTTCGGCCGCATCGACGATGCGGGCCGCATGACGGATCTCGCCCATGAGCGCTCCCGACTCCTCGTCCCTCAGGTCCAGGATCGTCGGGCAGTGCCGGACGGGCACGACCAGCAGATGCGACGCGCCCCGCTGCTCCCGCGTGACCAGGATGGCCGCGAGCTCACTGCGCCGCAGGATGGTGTACGGCTTCTCCCCCCGGAGGAACGCGCAGAACGGGCAGCTGCCGCTGGCCGGCAGCACGATGTTGTTCACACCGGTCATGATGTCGCGGATGGCGCGGACGCGCAGATGGCGACGCCGGTGCTGCCCGCCGCACCGAGTCGGCACCCGCTCTCGCCTGTTCCGGCTCGCGTCGGACAATGGGCGCGTGGTCGACGTCGAGCCTGAACGTTTCGAGGAGATGGTCGCCGACGCGCTGGACGGGCTGCCCGAGGGACTCGGCCGGCTGATGCAGAACGTCGCGGTGACGGTCGAGCACGGCCCGGGGCCGCCCGGCCTGCTCGGGCTCTACCAGGGCATCCCGCTCACCGGCCGCACGTCGCAGTACGCGGGCGTGCTGCCTGACCGCATCACCATCTATCGCCGGGCGATCTGCGCGATCTGCCGCACCGCGCCGGAGGTCGCCGATCAGGTCCGCCGGACCGTCATCCACGAGGTCGCCCACCATTTCGGCATCGACGACGACCGGCTCCGCGAACTCGGCTGGTAAGACGGCCAGGCCGCGATGGAGTCGGGCACCTGCTCCCGGGTGCCCGGCCCGTGCCCCACGGCCTTTTCGGTTACCGAACGTTCCGTGGTGCTACCGCCCGAACCTGTCTAACGTGACTCGGGGTGCTCGATCACCGCGTCGGGTCCGGGAAAGATGAGCCGCGTATGACCGTCATCGAACTTCACCATGTAGGGCGGCTCTCCCTGGGTGCCGCGCACCTCGACGATCTCGCCGTTCTTGTCCGGGTGCCCGACAACGTTGCCGTGAATGCAGATGCGGTCGCCAACGGTCGCCTGCATAGCCGGGTCTCCTCTCCGTCGAGAACTGTGCCTGCCGGCTGGCAGGTTCCAGCCTAGAAGTTTCCCCGCCGGAAGCAATGCGCCCGGCTGACCCGGCGGGTACCGCCGGTATCGTAGGGCCGTCTCGCCCCGTCATATCCCCATTCGTTATCCCGCTGGAGGCTCGCGATGCGGTTCACCAAGCTCGGGCACTCGTGCGTCAGGCTGGAAAAGGACGGTGTCGTCCTGGTCATCGACCCGGGCGGGTGGAGCGACGCGCCCGCGGCCCTGGACGGGGCCAGCGCGGTGCTGATCACCCACGAGCACCCGGACCACCTCGACGCCGACGCGATCCGCGCCGCGCTGTCCGCCGACCCCGGCCTGGCCCTGTGGGCCAACCAGTCGATCTGTGCGCAGTTCCCTGAGTTCGGCGACCAGGTGCACGAGGTGCAGCACGGGGATGCCCGGGAGGTCGCGGGCTTCTCCGTGCACGTCTACGGCGTGGATCACGCGCTCATCCACCAGGACATCCCGCTGGTGCTGAACACCGGGTTCCTGGTCGAGGATGAGGTGTTCCACCCCGGTGACTCGTACACGATCCCCGAAGATCCGGTCAGCACCCTCCTGGTCCCGATTAGCGCCCCCTGGCTCAAGGCGGGGGAGATGATCGACTACTTCCGCGCCGTCGCGCCCGCCCGCGGCTACGCCATCCACGACGCGATCCTGAACGAGGCCGGCCTGGGCCTGTTCACCCGGATGATGTCCGTAGCCGCCGCGCCGAGCGGCGTACCCGTCGCCCGGCTGGAACCCGGGACCACCCTGGACCTGTGACCCCGGTCGACTTGTCCCGAACGGGCGTCGTCCGGCGGCGCCGGTCCGGTAGGCTACCTATCGTGATGGCTCGGTCTCTATGCGCGATCTTGAGGTCCAGTGGGAATCGACCGCCCCGATGACGCCGACGTGCCATCAGACGAGCCCCCCGATCGCCCGGCCCACCGCGGCCCGGCCGAGACCCGCTACCGGCAGGAGTATGACGCCGACCTCCGCGCCACTGTCGAGGCACAAGAGCGCACCGAGCCAGCCGGCCGTTCCGAACCCGGAGCCCGCCCCAAGCCCGGCGAGAAAGCCGAGCCAGCGGCTCCATCCAAGGCACGGGAGCAAACCGAGAACGGTCAGCAACCTCAGGCCGAATCGAGCTGGACGGAGACGGCCGAACTGTCCCGCTGGATGTGGACCGAGTACAAACGAAGATGGCCCCGCGAGGAACGCCCCGCGGTAGACAGGTCCAAGGACACGCCAGGCTCCTGGCACGGCGACGGCGACCGAATCCTGGAACCCGCCGACAACCAACGGATTGACGCTCAGTGCGACCGCATCGCAGACCTGGAGCGGGAAAAGATCACGCCAGCCATGCGCGCCATCGAGAGTCAAGATTCCCACCGGCACCTAGTCGGCTTGAAAGACTGCCGAAAGTCCCCCGACCGCATCAAAGAAAAAGTC
>Ga0187781_10000759_pt1 | contig 23494 bp, 18 predicted proteins | sample 0715_SJ02_MP02_2_FD_132447 | JGI IMG/M metagenome (GOLD analysis project Ga0187781, IMG submission 132447) | Tropical peat soil microbial communities from peatlands in Department of Meta, Colombia - 0715_SJ02_MP02_20_MG | ecosystem: Environmental > Terrestrial > Soil > Wetlands > Peat | place... | reverse complement strand
TCTTCCTTTTGCTTTGCGCTTGCCTAAAGGTATGCCAAGCCGAGCCATGAACAAGGCCCTAAAATCGGCATGGACTTATGACCGGAGGCCATAAATGCAGCGTGGCGACCTCAATGACCTTACCTACTTTCTTGCGATTGCCCGTGAGCGCAGTTTCACAAAGGCCGCGGCCAAGTTGGGCGTCTCTCAGTCCGCGTTAAGCCACACGATAAGAGCGCTCGAAGAGCGGCTCGGTGTCCGCCTGTTAACGCGTACCACCCGTACCGTGGCTCCAACCGATGCTGGCGAACGATTGCTCCACAATCTCGCGCCCCCTTTCGAACAAATCGAAGCGGAACTTGCTGCTCTCGCGGAGATGCGGGAGAAGCCCGCGGGAAACATCCGGATCACGGCGACCGACAACGCCGTGAACACCATCTTGCTGCCCGGGCTCACGAAGTTCCTTCGCGCCTATCCCGAGATCAAGGTCGAGATCATCATCGATTACGGGCTCACCGATATTGTCGGGGAGCGCTTCGACGCGGGGGTGCGGTCAGGTGAACAGGTAGCAAAAGACATGATCGCGGTCCGCATCGGGCCGGACATGCGAATGGCGGTCGTGGGAGCGCCGTCTTACTTTCGGACACGGATGGAACCCAAGAAGCCGCAGGACCTAGTGAGCCATAATTGCATCAATCTGCGGCTGCCGACACGCGGCGTCTATGCCTGGGAATTCGAAAAAGGCGGTCGCGAATTGAAGGTGCGGGTTGACGGGCAACTCGCCTTCAACGGCACCTATCAAATGTTAAACGCGGCGTTGGCGGGAGCCGGTCTGGCCTACGTTCCGGAAGATCTAGTGAACGGCTACCTGCGAAGCAGGCGACTCAAGCGCGTGCTTGAGGACTGGTGTCCGCCCTATGCCGGTTACCACCTATATTATCCGAGCCGTCATCAAACGCCTGCCTTCGCACGTCTCGTTGACGCATTGCGCTACCGGCCTTAGCGGAAGACATGGTCAGCGCTGGGATGCACATCCCAATCAGTTTGTGATGTACATTCCAGCGGTGGTGGGCCCGGCAGGACTCGAACCTGCGACAACACCGTTATGAGCGGCGCGTTCTAACCAGCTGAACTACAGGCCCATCGAAGCCGTCAGCCGACAGCTTATAGCCGATAGCTAGGTGTCGAGGAAGCTTCTGAGCTTGCGCGAGCGGCTGGGGTGCTTGAGCTTGCGCAACGCCTTCGCCTCGATCTGGCGTATGCGCTCGCGCGTCACCGAGAATTGCTGGCCCACCTCTTCGAGCGTGTGGTCGGTGTTCATGCCGATGCCGAAGCGCATGCGCAGCACCCGCTCCTCGCGCGGCGTCAACGAGGCGAGCACGCGCGTCGTCGTCTCGCGCAGATTGGCCTGGATCGCCGCGTCCAGCGGCAACACCGCGTTCTTGTCTTCGATGAAGTCGCCGAGATGCGAATCCTCCTCGTCGCCGATCGGCGTCTCCAGGCTGATCGGCTCCTTGGCGATCTTCAGCACCTTGCGCACCTTTTCGAGCGGCATGGCGAGCTTCTCGGCAAGCTCCTCCGGCGTCGGCTCGCGCCCGATCTCGTGCAGCATCTGGCGCGAGGTCCGCACCAGCTTGTTGATGGTCTCGATCATGTGCACGGGAATGCGGATGGTACGCGCCTGGTCGGCGATCGAGCGGGTGATCGCCTGGCGGATCCACCAGGTGGCATAGGTGGAGAATTTGTAGCCGCGGCGGTACTCGAACTTGTCGACCGCCTTCATCAGCCCGATGTTGCCTTCCTGGATGAGGTCGAGGAACTGCAGGCCGCGGTTGGTGTATTTCTTGGCGATGGAGATGACGAGGCGGAGATTGGCCTCGACCATCTCCTTCTTGGCGCGGCCGGCCTCGCGCTCGCCGCGCTGCACGGTCGAGACGACGCGGCGGAATTCGATCGGCGAGAGCCCGGCCTCCTCGGAGACGATGGAGAGCTCGCCGCGCAGGTTCTTGACCTCGCCGCCGTGCTTGTTGACGAGCGATCCCCAGCCCTTGCCGTGCAGCCGCTTCACCCGCGCCGACCAGTCGGGCGCAAGCTCCTGGCCCATGTGGTGGTTGAGGAAGTCCTGGCGCTTGACGCCGCAGGCCTCGGCAAGCCGCAGCAACCGGCCTTCGGCGGCGACCATGCGGCGGTTCAGCGCGTAAAGCTGCTCGACGAGATGCTCGATGCGCGTGTTGTTGAGGCGCACGCTCTTCATCGCGTCGATCATCTGCGCCTTGAGCTTCTCGTATTTCCGCTCCGATTGCCTGGTGATCTCCTCGCCTTCCTGCATGGTGGCGAGGCGTTGATCCTGGAGCTTGTGCAGCTTCTTGTAGAGCTGGGCGATGGTGTCGAGCGTGGCGAGCACGCTGGGTTTCAGCTCCGCCTCCATCGCCGCGAGCGAGATCGACGCGTCCTCGCCGTCCTCGCCCTCCTCGCCCGGCACCGCGCCCTCGGGCAGCGCATCGCCGGCGGGCGGATCCTCGCTCTCGCCGACCAGCACCGCCTCCTCCTCGGAGGCCGGCTCCTCGGCGAAGGCGCTGCCATAGGTGGCGTCGAGATCGATGACGTCGCGCAGCAGCATCTTGCCTTCGTTGAGCGCATCGCGCCAAAGGATCAGCGCGCGCATGGTGAGCGGGCTCTCGCAGAGCCCCCCGATCATCATTTCGCGGCCCGCCTCGATGCGCTTGGCGATGGCGATCTCGCCCTCGCGCGACAGGAGCTCGACCGACCCCATCTCGCGCAGATACATGCGCACGGGGTCGTCGGTGCGGCCGATGTCCTCGTCGTCGAGATTGCCGCCGGCATGGGGCTCGCCGTCGCCGTCCTCGCTCGCCGCCGCGTCGTCGCCCTCCTCGCTCTCGACGACGTTGATGCCCTGCTCCGAGAGCATCGCCAAGGTATCCTCGATCTGCTCGGACGAGACCTGCTCGGTCGGCAGCGCCGCGTTCACCTCGTCATAGGTGACATAGCCGCGCTCTTTGCCGCGCGCGACCATCTTCTTGATTGCCGCCGCGATGGTGTCGAGGAGCGGCGCTTCCGCCGCTTCATCCCGCGCCTCGGGCGCCTCCGCCGCATTCGCCGACTTACTCGCCATCTGTGATCCCGCCCGTCAATGACGCTTCACACGCGACAACGGGACGCCGCGCGGCACCCGGTCCGCCCGCCCCGTTCCGTCGGAACTCCCTCCGCCGTGGCGGCTCTCGGCCGCTGAGCCGTTGGTCAACGGATTCCCCCTCCCGTTGCGCCGTCATCCTCTTTCTTCTGTTCCAGCACCGTCTGCTGCAACCGTCCCCACGTCTCGTCGCAGGGATCCCTGACGAAGTCCCGCTCGGCTTGCGCCACCTGTTGCGTCAAATGCCGTTCCCTTTGCAGCTGATCCCGGGTGTGGGTCCAGCCTTTCCGGACCGTCTCGGCATCCGCCTCCGGCCGCGCGAAGGCGGCATGTTTCAGCACCTGTGGCGACAGCACCCCCTGCACGATCCCGGCGTACTCGTTCCCAGTCAGGTGGAGCTTGAGCGTCGCAGCGTCAAGATCCGGTTTTAGGGCGTGAAGTCTTAAGATTTCGTGGTAGAGCCTGTCAAGATGGGGGGCTTCCAGTTGCAACGGCTCCACTTCGTCCTCGACTTCCGCCAAAAGGAAGGGATGGTTGAGCAGAGCGGCCAAAATGACCCCCTGGCGACGGCCCCGCACGAGGGTGGGCTCGCTCCTCGGCTTGCCGTCGAAGGGCGGATCGGCTTTGAGCGCGATCCCTGGGTTGGGGCTGAGGAGCGGCCCTTTCGCCCATCCGCCTTTCGCCTTGGCCGCGTATTTGCGGGGCCGGAGCATCGCAAACAGCCGCTCGCGGAAGAAGCCGCGGTAATAGCCTTGGACGGTGCGATCGGCCATCGCCCGGACGCGGCTGTCGAGGCGCTGTTCGAGGGCGGCGCGCCGCTCGGGGGTATCGACCGGCCGCCGCGTCGTCTCGATCTCCCACAGCACCTCGGCGAGCGGCCGGGCGCGCGCCAGCACGTCCTGCATCGCCTCGCGGCCGCCATTGAGGATGAGCGTGTCGGGGTCCTCGCCCGCGGGCAAAGTGGCGAACCGCAGGCTGTGCCCCGGCTTCAACAGCGGCAGCGCGCGCTCGAGCGCGCGGCCCGCCGCGCGCAAGCCCGCGGCATCGCCGTCGAAGCACAACACCGGCTCGGGCGAAAGCCGCCACAGCTCCTCGATCTGCGCCTCGGTGAGCGCCGTGCCGAGCGGCGCCACCGCCGTGGCGAAACCGGCGCGGTGCAGCGCGATCACGTCCATATAACCTTCAGCGACGATCACCGAAGGCTCGTCCGCGCCAGGCTGCGCCGCGGCACCGCCGCTCAGCCCCGCACGCGCCTGCGCCCAGCCATAGAGCACGCGCCCCTTCTGGAAGAGCGGCGTGTCGGGCGAATTGAGATATTTCGGTTGCCCGTCGCCGAGCACGCGGCCGCCGAAAGCGATGACGCGGCCCCGCCGGTCGCCGATCGGGAAGATGACCCGGTTGCGGAAATAATCGTAGCTGTCGCCGGTTTCGGCGCGGCGGAGAAGTCCTGCTTCGATCAGCAGCGGCTCGGGAAAGGCTCCGGCAAGCGCCCGCTTCAGCCCGTCGCGCCGGTCGGGAGCATAGCCAAGGCGGAAGCGGCGCAGCGTCACGAGGTCGAGCCCCCGGCGCTCGAGATAGAGCCGCGCCTCGCGGCCTTGCGGCCCCTGGAGCGTCTCCTCGAAGAAGGCGCAGGCGGCCTCGACCGCGCCCTGGAGCGTCGCCTGCCGTTCCGCCGTCTCGCGCTCCTCGCTCGTCCGGCGCGGCACCTCGAGCCCGGCCTGCCGGGCGAGCTGCTCGACCGCCTCGGGGAAGGCGAGATTTTCCTTCTGCATGGCGAAGCCGATGACGTCGCCATGGGCGCCGCAGCCGAAGCAGTGATAGAAGCCCTTGTCCTCGACGACGCTGAAGGACGGCGTCTTCTCCTTGTGGAAGGGACAAAGGCCGACGTATTCGCGGCCGCGCTTGACCAGCGTCACGTGGCGGCCGACGACGGCGGCGAGCGATATGCGCGCGCGCAACTCGTCGAGGAACCCGGGCGGGAAGGCCATGAACGCCGCTTTCAGCTATCAGCCGGCGACCCTGGCGAAGCCGGCGGCGGATTGCAAGTCTAGCGCGCCGCGCCCCGGCAGCGAAAGCCGCGCCGTTGCCGACGTGCCGCCGCCGCGACGCGGCAAGCGGCGAAACCACAACGCGCCATCAGCTCAACAGGCGCTTCACCACCTGGCTCGCCTTGGCAGCGTCCATTTGGCCGGCATGGCGCTCTTTGAGCGCCGCCATGGTGCGGCCCATATCCTTCATGCCCGATGCGCCAATGGCGGCGATCGCTTCCTTGGCCACCGCCTCCAGTTCGGCATCGTCGAGCTGCTTCGGCAGGAAGCGCTCGATGATGGCGATCTCGCCGCGCTCCTTGTCGGCGAGCTCGGGCCGCTTGCCCTGCTCGTAGAGCGCGATCGAATCGCGGCGCTGCTTGATCATGCCGAGCAGCATCTGCTGGATCTCGGCCTCGCCGATGCCGTCGGCCTTGCCTTTGCCGCGCGCGTCGATGTCCTGCTCCTTGAGCTTGGCGATGATGAGCCGCAGCGTGGAAACGGTGAGTTCATCCTTGGCCTTCATCGCCGTCTTCAGCGAGTCGGTGAAATCCTGCCGCAGCATCGTCCGCTCCGCTCTTTTGCAAATCGCCCGGACGTTAGCCAACGTGTGCGCCCGTGGCAATCGCTTGTCTGAATTCAAGTGATTGAATCTGCGAGAGTTTTGCGCGGGCGTTGGCGCTTGACGCGGCTCCCGCCAAAAGCTATTTCAGCTTGGTTGTCCGCTCGCAGCCTGTGCCGGCGCGAACGGTCCACCACAAGCGAAGACGAGGTTTCGCGACCGCATGTCCGACGCGCCGATGTCGCACGCCTCCCCGCGCCCGCCCGGCGCGACTGCGGTCCTGGTTTTGGCCGATGGCAGCCTGTTCTGGGGCCGTGGCGTCGGCGCGGCCGGTGTCGCCGTCGGCGAGGTCTGCTTCAACACCGCGATGACCGGCTACCAGGAAATCCTGACCGATCCTTCCTATGCCGGCCAAGTCATCACCTTCACCTTTCCGCATATCGGCAATGTCGGCGCCAATGCCGAGGATATCGAGACGCTGACGCCGGCGGCGCGCGGCTTGGTGCTGCGCGCCGACATTACGCCGCCGGCCAATTACCGCGCGGCACAGCCTCTCGACGCTTGGCTCAAATCGCATGCGCTGGTCGGCATCGCCGGCATCGACACGCGGCGTCTCACCCGGCGCATCCGTGACGGCGGCGCGCCCAACGGCGCGCTCTGCCATGCACCCGATGGCAGGATCGACACCCCCGCGCTGCTGGCGAAAGCGCGCGACTGGCCGGGGCTCGAAGGCATGGACCTCGCCAAGGAGGTGACCTGCCGCCAGACCTATGGCTGGGACGAGACGCGCTGGGTCCGGGGCAAAGGTTATGGCCGGCTCGACACGCCGCGCTTCCATGTCGTGGCCGTCGATTACGGCGCCAAGCGCAACATCCTGCGCATGCTCGCAACTCACGGATGTCGCGTCACCGTGGTGCCGGCGACGGCGAGCGCCGAGGACATCTTGCGCCACCGGCCGGACGGCATCTTCTTGTCGAACGGACCGGGCGACCCGGCGGCGACGGGCACCTATGCGGTGCCGGTGATCCGCGATCTCCTGGCGGCCGGCAAGCCGATCTTCGGCATCTGCCTCGGACACCAGCTCCTGGCGCTGGCGCTCGGCGGCAAGACGCGCAAGATGGCGATCGGCCATCGCGGCGCCAATCATCCGGTCAAGGACCTTGCCACCGGCAAGGTCGAGATCACCAGCCAGAACCACGGCTTCTGCGTACTGCCGGAAAGCCTTCCGGCCGCAGCCGAGGTGACGCATGTCTCGCTGTTCGACGGCAGCAACGAGGGGCTGAGGCTGCGCGGCCAACCGGTCTTTTCCGTGCAGTACCATCCGGAGGCCAGCCCCGGCCCGCAGGACAGCCACTACCTCTTCGAGCGCTTCGTCGCGATGATGGAGCGGCATGGCCGGTAGCCTCGATGCCTAAGCGCACCGACATCGAAAGCATTCTCATCATTGGCGCCGGGCCGATCGTCATCGGCCAGGCGTGCGAGTTCGACTATTCCGGCGCGCAGGCCTGCAAGGCGCTGCGGGAAGAAGGATATCGCATCATCCTCGTCAACTCCAACCCGGCGACCATCATGACCGATCCCGGGCTCGCCGATGCGACCTATATTGAGCCGATCACGCCGGAGATGGTGGAACGCATCATCGTCAAGGAGCGCCCGGACGCGCTGCTGCCCACCATGGGCGGACAGACCGCGCTCAACACGGCGATGGCGCTCGCGCGCTCGGGCGTCCTGAGGCGCCACGGCGTCGAGCTCATCGGCGCCAAGGAAGAAGCCATCGCCAAGGCCGAGGACCGCCTGCTCTTCCGCGAAGCGATGGACCGGATCGGCCTCGCCTCGCCGACCAGCCGCCTCGTCCGCTCGCTCGATCAGGCGATGGAAGCGCTCGCCGTCATCGGCCTGCCCGCCGTCATCCGCCCATCCTTCACGCTGGGCGGCACCGGCGGCGGCATCGCCTACAACAACGCCGAGTTCGAGGAGATCGTGCGCGGCGGGCTGCGCGTGTCGCCCACCCATGAGACGCTGATCGAGGAATCGGTGCTGGGGTGGAAGGAATACGAGATGGAGGTGGTGCGCGACCGCGCCGACAACTGCATCATCATCTGCTCCATCGAGAACGTCGATCCCATGGGCGTCCATACCGGCGACAGCGTCACCGTGGCGCCGGCGCTGACGCTCACCGACAAGGAATACCAGATCATGCGCAACGCCTCGATTGCGGTGCTGCGCGAGATCGGCGTCGACACCGGCGGGTCGAACGTCCAGTTCGCGGTCAATCCGAGCGACGGTCGGCTGGTCATCATCGAGATGAACCCGCGCGTCTCGCGCAGCTCGGCGCTCGCCTCGAAGGCGACCGGCTTTCCCATCGCCAAGGTCGCGGCGAAGCTCGCCGTCGGCTATACGCTGGACGAGCTCCAGAACGAGATCACGCGCGTCACGCCGGCAAGCTTCGAGCCGACGATCGACTATGTCGTCACCAAGATGCCGCGCTTCACCTTCGAGAAATTTCCGGGCGCCGAGGCGATCCTCTCGACCTCGATGAAATCGGTGGGCGAGGCGATGGCGATCGGCCGCAGTTTCGCCGAATCCGTGCAGAAGGCGCTGCGCTCGATGGAGACCGGGCTCACCGGCTTCGACGAGATCGACATCCCCGGCGCCGCCGGCGGCGACCGCAACGCCGTTCGCGCGGCGCTGGCGAGGCCGACGCCGGACCGCCTCCTCGTCATCGCCCAGGCCTATCGCTTCGGCCTCGGCACCGAGGAGATCCACGCCGCCTGCAAATACGACACCTGGTTCCTCGAGCAGATCCGCGCCGTCGTCGCCGCGGAAGCGGAGGTCCGCTCGCGAGGCCTGCCGCCGGATGCCGTCGGCTTGCTGCGGCTCAAGCAACTGGGATTCTCCGACGCGCGCCTCGCCCAGCTTGCAGGCCGCGAAGAGAGCGAAGTGGCGGCGTTGCGCCTGCGGCATGACGTCCACCCCGTTTACAAGCGCATCGACACCTGTGCCGCGGAGTTCCCGTCGCTCACGCCGTACATGTACTCGACCTATGAGGGCGACGGGATGACGCCCGCCGAGGATGAATCCGCTCCCTCCGAGCGGCGCAAGGTGGTGATCCTCGGCGGCGGGCCCAATCGCATCGGCCAGGGCATCGAGTTCGACTATTGCTGCGTCCATGCCGCCTACAGCCTCAAGGAGGCCGGCATCGAGACAATCATGGTCAACTGCAATCCCGAAACGGTCTCGACCGATTACGACACCTCCGATCGGCTCTATTTCGAGCCGCTCACCGCCGAGGACGTCGTCGAGCTGGTGCGCGTCGAAGAGCGCCGCGGCAAGCTGCTCGGCGTCATCGTCCAGCTCGGCGGACAGACGCCGCTGAAGCTCGCCCAGGCGCTGGCAGACGCCAAGATCCCGATCCTCGGCACCTCGCCCGACGCCATCGACCTCGCCGAGGACCGCCGGCGCTTCCAGGAGCTGTTGCAACGCCTGTCATTGCAACAGCCGGAGAACGGCACCGCCACTTCGGCCGTGGAAGCGGAGAGAGTGGCGCAGCACATCGGCTATCCCGTGGTGATCCGCCCTTCCTACGTGCTGGGCGGCCGGGCGATGGAGATCGTGCAGGAGCCGGCCGGGCTTGCCCGCTACATGACGAACGCGGTCAAGGTCTCCGGCAAGAATCCGGTGTTGATCGACCGCTATCTCCAGGATGCGATCGAGGTCGACGTCGACGCGCTTGCCGATGGCGAGGAGGTGGCAATCGCCGGCATCATGGAGCACATCGAAGAGGCCGGCATCCATTCCGGCGACAGCGCGTGCTCCTTGCCGCCCTACTCGCTGCCGCCCGCCGTCATCGCCGATATCGAGCGGCAGACGGCGGCCTTGGCCAAGGCGCTGGGCGTCGTCGGGCTGATGAACGTGCAATATGCGGTGAAGGACAGCACCGTCTATGTGCTCGAGGTCAATCCGCGCGCCTCGCGCACCGTGCCCTTCGTCGCCAAGGCGACCGGCGTGCCCGTCGCCAAGATCGCCGCGCGCGTCATGGCGGGCGAGCGGCTCCGCGGCTTCTCTTTGAGCCGCAAGCGGCGGCGCGCCGTGGCGGTGAAAGAGGCGGTTTTCCCCTTCGCGCGCTTCCCCGGAGTCGACCTGATCCTCGGCCCCGAAATGAAATCGACGGGCGAGGTCATGGGCATCGACGGCGATTTCGGCCGCGCCTTCGCCAAGGCGCAGCTCGGCGCCGGCGTCGAGCTGCCGCTGCAAGGCGCGATCTTCGTCTCCGTGCGCGACCGCGACAAGCCGGCCATGGTCGAACCCTCCCGCCGGCTCATCGAGATGGGCTTCGCCCTCGTCGCCACCCGCGGCACAGCCGAGCTTCTGCACCGCAAAGGCCTCGCGGTCGAGGTCATCAACAAGGTGCTCGAAGGCCGGCCGCACATCGTCGACCGCATGCTGTCGGGCGGCATTCAGCTCGTCTTCAACACCACGGAGGGGGCGCAGGCCATGGCCGACAGCTTCAGCCTCCGCCGCACTGCGCTCACCAACAACATCCCCTATTTCACCACCGTCGCGGGCGCGCGCGCGGCGGTGCAAGCGATTGCCGCCTTGAGGGCCGGCAACCTTGAAGTCGCCTCCTTGCAGTCCTATTTTGAGGGGTCGTTCTAGCCATCCCGGCCGCCGGGCACGTCCGGGAGGGGGTTTTATTTGTGACTCTAGAACGTCTCTAATCTCCGGGGGTTAGAAGTTTCTTCCCATGGCGAAGATTCCAATGACCGCGGCCGGCTTCGAGCGGCTGCAGGAAGAGTTGAAGCGGCTCAAATCCGTCGATCGTCCGGCGATCATCCGCGCCATCGCCGAGGCGCGCGATCATGGCGACCTCTCGGAGAATGCGGAATACCACTCCGCGCGCGAGCGCCAGGGCTTCATCGAAGGCCGCGTTCTCGAGCTCGAGGACAAGATCGCCCGCGCCGAGGTGATCGACGTCTCCAAGCTCTCGGGCAAGGTGGTCAAGTTCGGCGCCACCGTCACGCTCGAGGACGAGGAGACGGAAGAGAAGGTGGTCTATCAGATTGTCGGCGAGGACGAAGCCGACATCGCTCAGCGCCGGCTCTCGGTGACTTCGCCCCTCGCGCGAGCGCTGATCGGCAAGACGATCGGCGAGAGCGTCGAAGTATCGACGCCGCGCGGCGCACGCTCCTACGAAGTGGTGAAGGTCGCCTTTCGTTGAGCGGCACCCGTCGCCGACCGAGGGCGCGACAGCGCGTCCTTGCTGACGAACAACAAGCGGCGACGGAAGGCGGCCGGACTTTCGACCGTCAGGATGGCTTTCAACGATTCCAGCCCTCCTGCGAAGAAAGGGCGGGTAAGGCCGTGGCCGTGCGTCTCCGACCATGGCGGCACCGGCAAGGCAAAGCTGCGGGCAAGATGCTCGGCTATTGCCGCCAAATAGGCATCATGCACTGCATCGATGTGCAGGGGACTTTCCGCAAGAGCCTGTTCGCGATGCTCTGATTCGGAGTAGAAAACATCGAGAAATTCTCTCACAGCGCGGTCGAACGGCTGCTGGCCTTCCTTGGTGCGGCGGGATACTTCCAGCAACGTCCGCGGTCTCTTCGTCATGAGTCCTTTGGCCCCGCCATACCGCTATCGCGTAATTTGGAGAAAATCTCTTCCAGACCAAACTGAGTCTTAGGCTCGATCATATGGCGCGGATAGAACGCCTGAACAAGATCCATTGCTTCCTCGGCACTTTTCACGCCGATCGCGGCCGCAAGACGCCGGATATCCTCAATGTCCTGACTTTCCTCGATGCCGCCGACGCGCATCGCTCTGCACTTCATCGCAAAAAGGTATTCTGGTTTCGGGATGAAGACACGCAGGCCGGGCTCGCTCTCTGATGGATAGGTGCCGATGAAAACTTTGGCTGCCGGATCGGTTTCGGCTGTGCTCAGGAAACCTTTGACGCCGTCGTTGAGCCAATCACGATCCCAACCGAATTCCTGAGCCATTTCCGTTGCGATCTGTCTGATAAAGTCCCTATCCTTTTCGAAGACGGCATCGACATCTCGCGTCGCGATGCGGTAGTTGAGGGTTAACATGACGGCGCAGCCGCCATAAATGGCGATTTCGACGACCTTTCCGGCGGCGTGCGCCCGGCGGCCAAGCTCTCGAAGAGCAACTTCTAGCATCGTGCGATCGAAAGGTTCGCTGGCGGCCATCACAGCTCCATCACCCAGCCAACGATGTTACATGACTACGCCCATCCTTGCCGCCGAGATCTGACGACCGGGCTCGCAGCGTCTCCGCTACCGCACGCGGCAGGCAATCGTCTCGCTGTCGACCAGCACGCCGTCGCAGTTGAAGATGAAGAAATCGATGCCGCCCCCTACTCCTTGACGTCGACATCGATCGGCACCCCCGGCTCGTATTTCGAGGCGCGGATGGCAAGCGCCGAGCGCACGTGCGCGACATTGGGCGCCGCCGTCAGCCGGGTGGTGAGGAAGCGCTGGTAGCTGTCCCAATCGGCGGCCACGATCCTCAGCAGGAAATCCGTCTCGCCGGCAAGCATGTGCGCCTCGCGCACCTCGGGCCAAGTAAGCGTCAGCGCCTCAAACGCCTTGAGATCGGGCTCGGCCTGACTGGAAAGGCCCACCTGGGCGAAGACGGTGACGCCGTAGCCCAGCGCCTCGGAATTGACGTCGGCGTGATATCCCCGGATGAAGCCCGCCTCTTCCAGCGCGCGCACGCGGCGCAGGCAAGGCGGCGCCGAGATACCGGCGCGTTTGGCCAACTCGACGTTGGTCATGCGGCCGTTGGCCTGCAGATCGCGCAGGATCCGTCGATCGATCTTGTCGAGCTTGATGCGGCGCATCCAACCATCTCTGAAACAGGGCATTCCTGCCGAGTTACGCCCGGTCAGCGGGCGGCCTGCCGGCAAGAGGGGCACGACGAGCAGTGCTCATCGTATTACAAGGTAATATTATTGCAAGCTACCCCCGCTGCACGGCAACGGCGCCGCTTGCAAGGCCAGTTGGGCGGAGCTAACACCCCGCCCGCGGCGAAGGATCCGACGAGGCAACGATGACGGCGCCCGGCGTCTGGGTGGTTCATGACGGCAAGATCGGCATGGCCAACCAGGTGATCGGCCTGGCCGAGGCGCTGGGATTGCCGTTCCAGGAAAAGCGCCTGGTCATCCGCGCCCCTTGGCGGCATTTGGCGCCGGCGCTTTGGCTGCAGCCGCTGATGGCGCTGGACCCGGCCGGCGACCGTCTTGCGCCGCCCTGGCCCGAGGTGCTCATCGCCTGCGGCAGGCTTGCCACCGCCCCCGCGCTTGCCGCCAAGCGCGCCAGCGCCGGCCGCATCTTCTGGGTACAGGTCCAGGACCCGCGTTTTGCCCGCCGCGAGGTCGATCTGATGATCGTGCCGACGCATGATCCCGCCCGTGGCAACAATGTGTTCCGCACGCTGGGCGCCGTCCACCGTGTGACGCCCGCGTCCCTCGCCGACGGCGCCCGCCGCTTCGAGCCGATCCTCGGCGCTTTGCCGCGACCGCTGGTGGCGGTGCTGCTCGGCGGCGACAACCGCGTTTATCGCCTTACCCGCACGCGCTTCGCCGCCTTCGCCGACCAGCTCGCCGCGCTCGCCAGCGCCGGCTACGGCATCGCCGTCACGCCCTCGCGCCGCACCGGCGCCGAGAACGAGCGGCTGCTGCGCCAACGCCTGGCGGGGCTGCCCGCCTTCATCTGGGACGGTAGCGGCGACAACCCCTATTTCGGCCTGCTTGGCCTCGCCGATGCGATAGTGGCGACTGCCGATTCCGTATCGATGGTGAGCGAGGCGGCGGCCACCGGTAAGCCGGTGCACATCGCCGATCTCGAGGGCGGCTCGGAGAAATTCGCACGCTTCCATCGCGCGATGCGTGCCGCGGGCGCCACCCGGCCGTTCACCGGCGCGATCGAGAGCTGGCGCTATACGCCGCCCGACGACACGGCCCGCGCCGCCGCCGAAATCCGACGCCGCTTGGCGTTGCGTCTGGCGGAGGTCGCCTGAGATGCGACGTGCCGTCGCCGCCTATGTCGCGGCGCTGGTGCTGACGGCGGCGATCTTTTTGCTCTTTCCCGGCATCGATCTCCGGGCGGCCGGATTGTTCTATCGCGCCGATAGCGGCTTCTTCCTCGCGCAATGGGGACCGGTGCGCGCGATCTATGCCGGCGTGCCTTATCTCACCGATGCCATTGTCGTCGGCCTCGTTGCGCTCTATCTCGCGTCGCTGCTGCGCGGCCGGCCGATCTGGCGTATCGACGGCCGCAACGCGGCCTTCCTGCTGCTCGTGCTGGCGCTCGGTCCGGGCCTTCTTGTCAACACCGTGCTCAAGGATCATTGGGGCCGCGCCCGACCGAGCCAGGTGACGGCGTTCGGCGGCACGCAAGCGTTCACGCCGGCGCCGCTGCCCGCCGCCAGTTGCACGCGCAACTGCTCCTTTCCGGCGGGCCATCCTGCCATTGGCTTCTACCTCGTTTCCCTTGCCTTTCTCGTTCGCGACCAACAGCGCCGGCGCGCGGCGACGGGCGCGGCGGTCGCCGCCGGCGCCGTGGTCGGCTTGGCGCGCATGGCGCAAGGTGGGCATTTCCTGTCCGACGTCGTCTTCTCCGGTTTTCTCGTCTATGGCGTGAGCTGGCTGCTCTATCGCGTCCTCGTCCAGGATGATCGGCTCGCGCGCCGGTTCGGCGCCTTTGCTCCCTCGCGCCGGCTGGCATTACCGTCGCTGCTGCTGCTGCTGGCGCTGCTGCTGTCGATTGCCTTCGTCGACCGGCCCGTCGCCTGGTTCTTCCACGACAGCGACCCATCGCTACGCCAGGTCTTCCAGTTCATCACCCAGTTCGGCCTGAGCAAGGGATATCTCGTCATTGCCGCCCTTCTCTTTGCGACGCTGGGCCTGGCCGCTTTCGGCACGCGCGACGAGCGGCTTGCGGCGGCACTCGCGCTCCACTCCCGCCGCGCCCTCTTCCTCTTTCTCGCCGTGGCGGGTGCCGGCATCGTCGCCGATGTCGTCAAGCTCGTCTTCGGCCGCGCCCGCCCGAAGCTGCTCTTCGCCGACGGCTTTTACGGCTTCACCTGGGGCGCGGATCAAGCGGATTACTGGTCGTTTCCCTCGGGGCACGCCACGACGGCGGCGGCATTGGCAGTGGGGCTTTACCTGCTTTGGCCGCGCGGCCTGCCGCTTTATCTCGTTGTCGCGCTGCTGGTGGCGGCGAGCCGCATCATCATCACCGCGCACTATGCGAGCGACGTCCTCATGGGTGCGGCGATCGGCGGCGGCATCGCCTGGGCGGCCTGGAACGGGTTCGTGCGCGCCGGCTTCGACCTTTCCGGCCGCGCTGCTCAGCCCGTGGCGGGGGACGGACGCTCGCCCGAGCGATAGCCTTCAAAGCCGCGCAGCCAATAGATCCGATAGGTTCGGAACGTCTTGCGATCGAGACGGATGAGGATCTGTTGCTCGATCGGGTCGACGCTCTTGAAACGCGAAAGGATGCGCTGGACATTCTCCGGCGATTTCGCCACCAGCATGAAGTCGTCGCCGACATAGCGCCGGGGCTGCGCCGTCAGGTCGAACTGGTCGTGGATGCCGCCTTCGCCGTTCCATTTGAGCGCGTCGAAAGGGTGCGGCGTCACGTAGTAGGCAAGCGCGGCCGTCACCTCGCGGTCATCCGACATGAGGAGGGTGCGGGGATGGCGCGCCAGCATCTCGCTCACCGTGCGGCCCAGCGTCCTCCACCCACGCAATCGATGCAGCGGATCGTATCGCGCCGGCAGCTCCGCGCCGAACGCCGCCGCGATGTCATGCGCGCTGAAGGCCATGACCGCGATCAGCAGGTCGAGAGCGACACCGAAGGCGACGAGACGCGTGCGGCCGCGCTCCAGCAGCCAGGCCACCACCAGCACCACCGCCGAGACGAAGGTCGGCGCCGACCAGTTCGCCTGGGCGCGCGAGAGCAGGCTCACCACGAACATCATGGCGAGCGTCGGCAAGGCGAAGCAGGCGAGCAGCGCCGCACGGCGGTCGCGCAAGCTGCGCGGCGCCAGCGCCGCGAGGACGATCAATCCGGCGAAAAAGATCGGCCCGAACACGCCGAATTGCGCGGCAAAGAATTCGAAGAGCCGCGCGGGGTGAAAGAGCGGGCCGCCGAGATTGGCGTTGTCGCGGGTGTGCAGGTAGCTGACGAAGCCGTTCGCCGCGTTCCAGTAGAAGTTGGGCACGTAGACGATGAGGGCGAGCAGCGTGGCACCGAGAAAATGCTTGAGGTGCCTCCGCTCGTCGCGGAACAACAGCAGGAAGAGCAACGCCGAGAGCAGCCAATACGCCATCGCGTATTTGCTGAGCAGGCCCAGCCCGGCGGCAATCCCCACCATGAACCACCAGCGCTCGCCGCCGGGCTCGCGGGCGCAGATGAAGGCGTGGAGCGCCACCGCCCAACAGAAGAGCAGCGGCGCATCGGTCGACATGATCGCGGCAGAGGCCGAGACACCGGGCAGCGTGATATAGGCGATCGTGGACCAGAGTGCGACGCGGGCATCATAGAGCCGCCGCGCCAGGCGATAGAGGACCAGCGCCGTGGCAAAGTGCAGCAGCGGCGCCGCGAGCCTGATTGCCGCTTCCTGCTCGCCGAACGCGGCGGTGGTGAGCGCGATGAGCCAGGCCACCATTGGCGGCTTCGAGTAATAGCCGAGCGCGGGGTGAAGCGACCACAGCCAATATTGCGCTTCGTCGGGGTAGAGATCGGCGCGGCCAAGCGCAAGCCAGACCAGGCGCGCCAGGGTGACGGCGAACACCGCCCAGAGCGCGATGCGCCAGGAGCGTTCCTCGGCCGCCGTCGCCGCGCCGCTCGCCGGGTTACCGCGCACCGCCATGGCGGCGGAGCCTAGCGAGACGATCTGCCGCCTGCCAGCCTGTTGCGCCGCCGGGCGTTCGGTCTAGCATTCGCCGGGTTCGCTTGCTAAGTCATGCGCAGGCCCAGGGAGCGATCAAGCGCTGGCGATGCAACTCAGGATCGAGACTTTCAGCAACAACCGGGGCGGCAATGCCTTCTTCAAGGCAGTGACGCATCCGCTGGCGGCGCGCGCCATGCCGGGACTGCTGGCGCGACTCGGCCGCAGCAGAGTTGCGGTTTACGACCCCGAGGGCTGCGTCGACGGGCTTTCCGACCTCTACGATCTCTCGGCGCTCGACATCGCCGGCTGCTACGCCCAGGACGTGACCGCCATCGGCCGGCCGATACTGGGGCGCAGGGCGCAGCCGGTGACCGAGATCGGCGAATCGGGCGCGAGAACGGTCTTCGTCGCCGGCTTCGATGCCGAGCGGGCGATAAACCACGTCCGCCACCTGTTGCCTGCCGGCACCGACGCGGTGAGCCTCGACGCCATCCGCCTGCCGGACTCGCTGATCTCCAATCCGCGGCGCTATCTCGATCCGCTCAACTTCGCCACCAACTTCGCTTTCTTCCGCGACGCCGGCGGGCTCTCGACCCGACTCGTCACCGCCAATTACTGGGCGGGTTACGGCGCCGGCGAGGTAACGCTATGGCTGCTGCTCTTCGGCGCCTCAGGCGAGGTGCTGGCGGAATGGCGCGAGAGGGTCGCGCCGGGAACGGCGTCGATCGTGCTCGACAGCCGCGACATCCGCCGGCGTTTCGCCCTGCCCGACTTCACCGGCCAGCTTTTTCTCCACGTCGTCGGCGCGGTGGGCCATGACGTGGTGAAATATGCGCTCGACACCTTCGGCGCCGACGCGACGGCCTGCTTCTCCTGCACCCACGACGCCAATTCCTGGCCGGCGGATTTCTACGCCGGGCTGCCGGCGCCGGATGCCGGCGAGCGCGTGACGCTCTGGGTGCAGAACAGCCAGCCCTGCGCCATCCCGGGCAACGCCATCGGCGTCAATCTCATGGGCAACGACGCGATAAAGCGCATTTCCACGGAGATCGCGCCCTTCGCCAGCTACGCGCTCGACATCGCCGCGTTCCTGCCGGAGGCGCGGTGGCCACAGCAGATCGAAATGAGCGCCGGAAAGTATGTCGTCCGCCCGCGTTATGAGGTAACCCGGCGCGGCAAGCGCCGCATAGCCCATGTCAATGTCGAGCGCACCGACCTCGCGCCTGACCCGCGCATCCCCGAACTCGGCAATCTCCTCGGCAAGGGCTATCTGCTGCCCGCGCCGGTGCTGCCGCGCGACACTTGGCGCACGGAGGCCCTGCCGACGCCGATGGCGACGACGCAGCGGGATTTGCCGGTGGCGCTCATCGTCTATGACGGCTCAGGGCGCGAGGCGGCGCGCCACCGTTTCGGCCGGCTGGCGCGTAGCCAATCCGTCGCCGTCGAGCTCGATGAGATCATCAATGGGGCCGAGCTCGCGTCAGGCTACGGTCATCTCGAGCTGGTCTATGACTTCAGCGAGGGCGGCAGTGCCGATGGCTGGCTGCATGGGCTCTTCCGCTATGAGGATCGCCGCAGCGGGCACCGGGCCGAGACCAGCTTTGGCGCGCATGTCTTCAACACCGTGCTCACCTACAAGGGCGAGCCGCAATCCTATGCCGGCCGCGCCCCGGGCTTGTCGACGCGGCTGTTCCTGCGCCTGGGCGAGGCGCCGCACGACACGTTCTGCCACCTGATCTATTCGGCATCGACGCCCTGGCATGCGACGAGCGCCACCGATCTTATCCTCCATGATCGCGACGGGCAGGAGATCGCGCGCCGGCACGTGGCGATCCCCTGTTCCGGCTCGCTCTATTGGCGCTACCATGAGATTTTCGACAAATCCCAGCGAGAGCGCGCCGGCGCGGGTGCCTATATTATCATCCGGGACCTGACCTGCCGGCTTTTCGGTTATCATGGGCTACTCGCCGATGGCGGCGCCTTCAGCCTCGATCACATGTTCGGCTTCTGACCGCGTCCGGAAATTTCTCGCATGACCCAGCGTCATCATAGCAAGCTTCTCGTCATCGGCTCCGGCCCCGCCGGCTACACCGCGGCAATCTATGCCGCGCGCGCCAATCTGCAGCCGATTCTGGTGCAGGGACTGCAAGCCGGCGGGCAACTCACCATCACCACCGATGTCGAAAACTATCCCGGCTTCGCCGAGGTGATCCAGGGGCCGTGGCTCATGGAGCAGATGCGGCTTCAGGCCGAGCATGTCGGCACGCGCATCATCACCGACATGATCGTCTCGGCCGATCTGTCTGGGCGCCCCTTCACCTGCATCGGCGACAGCGGCGACGTCTATGTCGCCGAGGCGATCGCCATCTGCACGGGCGCGCAGGCGCGCTGGCTCGGCATTTCCGGCGAGGACACCTTCCGCGGCTTCGGCGTCTCCGCCTGCGCCACGTGCGACGGCTTCTTCTTCCGCGGCAAGGAGGTGATGGTGGTCGGCGGCGGCAACACCGCCGTCGAGGAGGCGCTCTATCTTACCAACCACGCCACGCGCGTCACTCTCGTCCACCGCCGCGACCGGCTGCGCGCCGAGAAAATCCTGCAGGCCCGGCTCTTCGCCAATCCCAGGATCCGCGTCGTTTGGGACAGCGTCGTGGAGGAGATCCTCGGCGAAAAGAGCCCCCCGCGCGTCACCGGCGCACGGATCCTCAATATCAAGACGCGCGAGACGTCGGTCGTCGCCTGTGACGGTTTCTTCGTCGCCATCGGCCACACGCCGGTGACCGATCTCTTCAAGGGCCAACTCGCGCTCGATGCGGAGGGCTATATCCTCACCCGGCCTGACTCCACCGCCACCGACGTGCCCGGCGTCTTCGCCGCGGGCGACGTCAGGGACAAGATCTTTCGCCAGGCGGTGACCGCAGCCGGGATGGGCTGCATGGCTGCGCTCGAGGCCGAGAAGTTCCTCGCCGCCGAAGAAGCCGCGGCAGCGTCGAGGGCGGCGGAGTAACCGGCGTGACCGGCATGGATTGGGACAAGCTTCGGGTCTTTCACGCTGTCGCGGAAGCTGGAAGCTTCACTCACGCCGGCGAGGCGCTCAATTTGAGCCAATCGGCGGTGAGTCGTCAGATCAGCGCGCTCGAAGAGAGCTTGAGCGTGCCGCTCTTCCACCGCCATGCGCGCGGCCTCATTCTGACAGAGCAGGGCGAGCTGCTTTACCGCACGGCGCGCGAAGTGTTCTCCAAGCTTGCCATGACCGAGGCGATGCTGTCGGAATCGAAGGATCGGCCGAAGGGACCGCTCAAGGTGACGACCACCGTCTCCTTCGGCTCGGCCTGGCTCACGCCGCGCATCCGCGAGTTCACCGACCTCTATCCCGAGATCCAGGTGAGCCTCGTGGTCGACGATAGCGAGCTCGATCTCTCGATGCGCGAGGCGGATGTCGCGATCCGCATGTCGCCGCCGCGCCAGCCCGACCTGGTGCAGCGCCATCTCATGACCATGCGCTACAACATCTATGCCTCGTCGGAATATCTGAAGCGCTTCGGCACACCGCAGAAACCCGAGGACCTCGACAAGCACCGGATCATCATTTATGGCCAGGACGCGCGCCCCCCGGTGCGCAACATCAATTGGCTCTGGGAGGTGGGGGCGCGGGCGGGCTATGAGCGCCGGCCGATCTTCATGGTCAACAATGTCTACGGCATCCTGCGCGCCGTCGAGAGCGGGCTCGGCATCGCCGCTTTGCCCGATTTCATGGCGCAGGAGACGGTGGATCTCATTCGCATCCTACCCGAACTCGCCGGCCCCGAGGTCGAAGCCTATTTCGTCTATCCCGAGGAACTCAGGACGTCGAAACGTATTGCCGTGTTTCGCGATTTCCTGCTGCGGAAAGTCGCCGAGGGCCGCAACGGCTAAACGGCCCGGCCGGCATGCGCTAGCATGCGCCAGGCACATGCGAACCATAACGCCGGCGCCTGAAAGCCGGTCGAGCCGGCGCGGGCGGCGCTTTTGGACCGCGGCAGCGGCGGCTTGCGCGTATATGCCTTTTCCCCGCTTTTCACAGCGTCCGCCGCAGGGATGCAGTTTTTGCAACCGTGCCAACAAAAATTCCCGTTGGCGTTTTCGCCGATGCAGCCGCATTTTGCATCGCAGCAGAATTTGCTGCGGTAGGGTACATCGCAGCGCGAATTTCCGGATCGATAGGTCCGGGAAGAGGATCTTCGGATCCTTACGTCTCCCAGACGTGAAGCCTCCCTGTTCATACTGGCCGGGACCTGATGGTCCCGGCCATTTTTTGCCGCAGACGGCGATCGGTACCGCCTCTTTGCGGCGACAAGCCCCAAACCGGGATCGTGTCGCATGCGGCGGAGATGCGCGTGTCCTCGCCGGCGAACCGGACCACGCTGCGATAAAAATAAGATGGGAACCGCAGCGTCATGCTTTCGTGTGACTGGATCATACGAGTCTCCAGGCTACCGTGGCGCTGGAACGCCGCTGCCGACCCTCGATGATCCTCGCCGCCGGCTTTACATGCCAGGGGAATGCGTGGGAAGCTTCGGACATAAACGCCGCAAGCGCAGGCGACCGGGCGCCAGCTTTGCAAACACAAGGGAGAAGCCGATGGCGCGAGATGTCCATTCGCCCAACCTCCGTCGACGCAGCTTTCTCAAGGGTGTGAGCCTTGCCGGCGCCGCCGCGCTGAGCGCCGGCACCGCGCGCGCCCAGCCTGAGGCGCCGCGCCGCGCCGAGACCCCGCCGCAACCGAATCCGGCGGCGGAAACGGCGCCGCCCTCACGGGATCCGGCGACGCAGACCAGCAGCGGCGGCGATTTCATGGTCGAGGTCCTGCAATCGCTCGACATCGAATATGTGGCGATCAATCCCGCCTCGAGTTTTCGCGGCTTGCAGGAAGCGATCATCAATTACGGCCAGAACCGACGCCCCGAGCTGATCACCTGCACCCATGAGGAGATCGCCGCCTCGATGGCGCAGGGCTACGCCAAGATCGAAGGCAAGCCCATGGGCGTACTGGCGCATGGCACGGTGGGGCTACAGCACGCCGCCATGGCGCTCTACAACGCCTTCTGCGACAAGGTGCCGATCTACGTCATGATCGGCAACATCCTCGCCGCCGAGAAACGAGCGCCGCTGGTGGAATGGGCGCATTCGGCGCAGGACCCGGCCGCCATCGTCCGCGACTTCCTCAAATGGGACGACCAGCCGCAATCGCTGCAGCACTTCGCGGAATCGGCGGTGCGCGCCTACAAGCTGGCGATGACGCCACCCATGGGCCCGGTGCTGCTGTCGCTCGACGCCGAGCTTCAGGAGAACCCGATCGCCGATCGCGAGTCGCTGCGCATTCCGAAGCTGCCGCGGACGAGCTTGCCGCAGGGCGACGCGGCCGCGGTCGCCGAAGCGGCGCGTCTTCTCGTCGCGGCCGAGAGCCCGGTGCTCATCGCTGATCGCCTGGCGCGCAGCCAGGCCGGGATGGATCGCCTGGTGGAGCTTGCAGAGCTGCTGCAATGCGCGGTGATCGACCAGGGTGGGCGGGCCAATTTCCCTTGGCGTCACCCGCTCAACCATAGCGGCCGGGCGCGCAGCGTCTTGGCGCAGGCCGATCTCGTTCTCGGCCTCGAGCTCAACGACTATTGGGGCGCGCTCCATGCCTATAGCGACCGCATCGAGCGCCATGCGGCACCGTTGACGCGCGCCGAGGCGAAAACGGTGAGCCTTGGCACGCACGACCTCTTCACCAAGGCCAATTATCAGGAGTTCGAGCGCTTCCTCGATGTCGATCTTGCCATCACCGGAGACGGCGAGGAGACACTGCCGACGCTCGTCGAGGCGGTGAAGCGGCAGGTCGATGCCGGCCGCCGAGCGGCCTATGAAGCGCGCGGCAAGAAGCTCGCCGCCGCGCAGGCGGCCATGATCGAACAGCTACGCCGCGATGCGGCCATCGGCTGGGAGGCAAGTCCGATCACTTTGGGCCGGCTCTGCGCCGAGCTGTGGGAGCAGCTTCGCCAGGAGGATTGGTCGCTGGTCGGCAACGGCATCGGCGTCTTCTGGCCGCAGCGCCTCTGGGCTGCGGAGAAGTGCTATCGCTATGCCGGCAATTCCGGCGGTTTCGGCGTCGGCTATAACGCGCCCGGCGCGCTCGGCGCGGCGCTCGCCAATCGCAAGCATGGGCGGCTCAGCGTCGCCATCCAGGGCGACGGCGATCTGATGTTCGCGCCGGGGACGCTGTGGACCGCTGCGCACCACCGCATCCCGATCCTCTACGTCATGCACAACAACCGCGCCTATCATCAGGAATACATGTACGTCCAGAACATGGCCGGCCGCCATATGCGCGGCATCGCCAATGCCCATATCGGCACGACGCTCAGGGATCCCAACATCGATTTCGCGACGGTGGCGAAAGGCTTCGGCGTCTATAGCGAGGGACCGATCAGCGATCCCAGGGAAGTCGGTCCGGCGCTGCAGCGCGCGATCGCGGTGGTGAAGCGGGGCGAGCCGGCCCTGCTCGACACCATTGTCGAGCCGCGATGAGGATGGAAAGCATGCGCATCGTCTCGAGGCTTGCCGCCGCGGTCTTGGTCGCAGCCCTCCTCGGCCTTGTCACGCCGGCCGGGAGCCAGGATCAGGCGGCGGCCGGCGATGTCGGAAACGGCAGGCGTCTTTACCTCGCCGATGGCTGCTTCTCATGTCACGGCCGCGTCGGCCAGGGAGGACAATATTACGGCCCCACGCCGGCACTGGCGCATAGCGAGCTACCCTTTGACGCCTTTGAGCAGCAGCTACGCGAACCCGCCAACAACATGCCGGCCTATGTCGATTCAGTGCTGTCGGAGCAGGAAG
>Ga0187781_10000758_pt1 | contig 23506 bp, 19 predicted proteins | sample 0715_SJ02_MP02_2_FD_132447 | JGI IMG/M metagenome (GOLD analysis project Ga0187781, IMG submission 132447) | Tropical peat soil microbial communities from peatlands in Department of Meta, Colombia - 0715_SJ02_MP02_20_MG | ecosystem: Environmental > Terrestrial > Soil > Wetlands > Peat | place... | reverse complement strand
TGAGTTGGCGATCCGGCCGGTCGGATCCGACGATCTTTCCAATCTCGAGGTTTTCGGCGACGGTCAGATCGGGGAAAATGTGACGTCCCTGCGGCACATAGCCGATGCCGAGCCGCGCGCGGCGATCGGTCGCTAACTTGCCGATCTCCTGGCCGCCAAACTGAAGCGTCCCGCTATGGAGCTGATTGTAGCCCATAATGGTGCGCACAAGCGTGGTCTTGCCCGAACCATTGCGTCCCACGATGGCCGTCACCTTGCCTTCGGGAACAAGGAGACTGAGCCTGCGCAACACCATGGTGCTGCCATAGCCGCTGGTGACCTCAGTGACACGGAGCATGATTTATCGCTCTATGCCCTAGAACCGAAATAGATGTCTCGTATGCTCGGGTTTGAGCGGACTTCCTTCAGCGATCCTTGGAAGAAGATCGTTCCGTCATGGAGCACCAAGATCGGCGCGTCGAGTTCGGCGACAAATCTCATGTCGTGCTCGACAATCACGACGCTCATGCCGCGCTCTCTGTTGACGCGCAACACGAGGCGCACAGTCTGCTGCGTTTCGTCGGGTGTCATGCCGGCCGTCGGTTCGTCTAGGAGCAGCAATCTGGGGCGACTGGCAATTGCCATCCCGATTTCCAGCCATTGCTGATGACCGTGGGATAAGGAACCTGCTTTCTGTGCGAAGCTGTTGGTCAGGCCGATTAAATCCAACGTTTCCTCGATCACCGCCGCTCGGGCGCTTGCGCCAGCAGTCCGCTGAACGGCAATCCGCAGGTTTTGGCCAACCGTCAACTCCCTGAAAATACTCGGCACTTGCAGCTTGGTGCTAACGCCGCGCCGCGCGATCTCATGGGGATGCAGGCCGTCGATCCGCTCGCCCGCCAGGCGGATCTCGCCGCCATTCGGCCGGTGCAAGCCAATCAACGTTTTCAGAAAGGTCGACTTGCCGCAGCCATTAGGCCCCAAAAGCACGCGCATCTCGCCATCTGGTATCCCGAAGGTCAGCCCTCTCAACACCTCTAGCCCACCGAAAGACTTTCGGACGTCGGTAACGCTGACGATGTCGGCCATCACTCTCCTCCCAGCAGGAGCTTGCGCTCGGCTGAGGCCGAAGCTGCTCTCCGACAGTGAATGATCCAGTTGACTAGGGTGGTGACGACGCCTTCTGGGAATATCATAACCGTTGTGAGAAGCAGAACCGCGAACAGCAGCAGTGAATATTGGCCGCTGCTATAGGCGAGCTGTTGATTGATCCATTGCAGAGCGAAGGTCGCGATGATGACAGACAGAATGTTCGAGCGCCCGCCCGCGGCGACCCAGATGATCGGCAGCGTGGCGGCCGTCATGCCCATGGACGAAGGAGCGATGAAGTTGTTCCACGACGCAAACAAAACGCCGCCAAGCCCGGCGAGGCCGGCAGCGATGACGTAGGTCACGAGCTGGATCAAGCGGACGTCGTAGCCAAAAAGCTGAGTACGCTGGGGATCTTCACGCGTGGCGACCATCAAGTATCCCCAGCTCGAGTTCAGCAGCACGCGGAGGCCGAGGAAAACGCCGAGAAGCAGACTGGCTATGAGCCAAAAAAACGTTTTGTCGACGAAAGTAACTGACCCTTCGCCTGCGCCAAGTTGCAGCGGCGGTATCCCAACCATACCGTTGGAACCACCCAATGAAGCTCGCCCGATGATGAATTGCGGGCCCGATGTTCGATTGAGAAGCGTTTCGGCGAGCAGCGTGAGCATTAGGGTGAAGATGGCGATGTACAGGGATGACACGCCGCCATAGAAGATGATGTAGCCGATCAAGGCGGACAGCAACATCATGATTAGAATCGCGGTGACTGCCGCGAGCATCGAGTATTCCGGCGCCATGTTGATGGACATGATGCCATAGGCATAGCCGGCCAAGCCGAAGAAAGCCGTCTGGCCGAAGCTGAAGATGCCCGTGTAGCCCCACAGGATGCAAACGCTCAACCCGAGGAAGATCCAGACAAGGAGAAAGCCGTTGTTGGATACGGCATAGTCCTCCGCGAACAGCGGATAGAGAAAGATTAGCGCGACTGCGGCGAAAAACCCGATCCAATAGGTTGGCGAGGAACCAGCCGTCTGAGGTCCGTTGAACGCCCCGAGGATAGCGTGCAGTTTAGTCTTTGGCGCCATGTCGGTTGTCACGCTCTCGACTGCCGCAGTTTTCCCAGCAATCCGGTAAAACCGTTGGGGAGGAGTCGAATGAAGACCATCGTCACTAGAAGGATGCCGACCGACCCAGCGACCGAATCCCAGAGCCACGTGAGCCCGCCATAGACGCCGCCGAGAGCGACGCTTGACATGAACGGCCCAACTAGAGGGTCGGCTCCGCCGACAATGAGAACGGTGAAGGCCCGCCATAGGAAACGGTCGCCGAAATAGGGCGAGACAGGCATGAGTGGAGCATATAGTGCCCCTGTCAGGCCCGCCATTGCCGCGCCAAGCGCAAAGGTCTTTAGATAGATGAGCGTGGTCTTGGCTCCGAGCCCCGCGGCCATATCGCGGTTTTGCATGGCAGCGCGCACTTGCAGGCCGAACTGCGTGTAATGGAACAGGACGAAGACCACGGCCAGGACGGATATCGCGCAGCCGGCAAGAAAGACCTCGTAGAAATTGTAAGATGTACCCTTCACGCTGAAGGAGCCGAAGGGCTGATCGATACCGGGCTGGCTGGTTCCGAGCAAGAGGAACACCAACTGGACGATGATGATGTTGACGGCCCAAGTGGCGAGCAGACAGTCGAGCTTGCGATTGTAAAGGCGGCGTATGATGGTGAATTCGAGTACTGCGCCAATGGCCGCGACCAGCACGGTGGCAATCGGAAACGCCACAAAGAGCGGCAACCCGCCAAGACTTACCAAATACACGGTGGCCACTGCGCCAAGCATGATGAATGAAGCGTGTGCGAAGTTGATAATGTTCATCACGCCGAAGATGATCGCTAGCCCCGTCGTCGATAGAACAAGGAAGCTGAAAGTCGAAAGTATCTGGAACAAGAATCCAAACATGGTCGCGCTCTGCGGGTCCGGGAATGTCCAACTACGCAGAGTCGGGCCGAGCTGTCACGCGGGAGATGGACTGCTGGACAAGTCAACTTTCTATTTCGCTCGCGCTCCAGACCTCACCGATCCAGCCTCCGCATACAATGGCTCTCCATCAGGTGGGCAGTGGCGAGTATTGCTTGCTCTCGGGTTTTTTCGTGAGATCGACACCAATCGATCCTAGCCAGAAAGGTTCGATGTTCTCCCAAGTCTTGAGGATTTCTAGGTTGTGCGTCGGGCCCACCTTGGCTAGGTGCACAGTATGTGACACATGATGAGACTTCGGATCGACTTTGACCGTGCCTTCCGGGGCGTCGTAGGAGATGCCAGTTTCAAGCGCCTTGATAATTTCGATCGGCTGGACGTTGCCGGCCAGTGCCGCCGCCTTAGCGTAAAGCTGGATGGCGACATAGGTGTTCTGCGCCGGCTGGCTGATGAATACTTCGTTCGGGAACTTCGCGCGAAAGCGCCTGACGAAGTCACCGTTGCGTTCGCTCTTCAGCTCCTCAACATAGCTGAAGGTCTCGTGGAGGCCTGCCAGCACCGGAGCCTTCATGCGGCGGTGGCCGCCGGCCTGGGCGAGCGTGATGACAAAGTCTGAGAGAGGGATGTCGACTCCCAATGACGCGCGCTGTGTGAAGAACGCGCTCTGCTCCTTCCCGGTGAGCGACGAATACGTCCAATTTGGCTTGGCGCCCTGGATACGACCGAGCGTCGAGTTAAAGTCCGAGACGTTGAGCGGAACAGCTTCCGTGCCGACGATCTTCCCGCCCTTTTCCTTGACGTATTTACTTAGCCACAGCGTTGAGAGTTGCCCCCACACATAGTCCGCCGCTATGTCGTAGACGTTCGGGCCATACTGCTCGATCATTGAGGGGATCAAGGTAGCGAAGCCCTGTTCCGGCACCACACCCGTGCAGAACGTCCAGCTGTCGGCAACTCCGCCCTCGTAGCACGTAGGATAGAAATAGGGGATCTTGGCTGCATGCGCGATCGGCCGAATGGCCTCGCGATCCTGGCTGCCAATCGCTCCGATCAGCGCATCGACCTTGTCCCGGCCGATCATCATCCGAGCCATGGAAACGTAGCGCGACGTGTCCGACTGGGTGTCGACGATGACTGCCTCTACTTGGCGGCCGTTGATCCCGCCGCCAGCATTGATCTCCTCGATTGCCAGTTCCGCAGCGTGAACCGCAGGCAGGCCATACTCACCGAAACCGCCAGTCTGGTCGAATAGGACGCCGAGCTTGATCGGCCGGGAATCCGCCGCCCGAGCAACGGATATTGCGTTGACGATCGCTGGCGCCGCTACTCCGGCCAATGCAGCCGTCGATATGCTGCGAAGAAACTGTTTGCGAGTGATTTGCTTGCCTCGATTGCGCTCATCAGCCATCGAAATCTCCTGTTCCCCTCTCTTCCGCTGCCCGTGACTTGCCGACGTGCGGCCGGCTTGGTCGCAGCATTTTGCCGCCTTTAGTATCCAATTGATATGTTAGATTGTCAATCTTGATTCGCCAGCTATCTCTTGTGCCGGACCGCCGCTTACGGCGAGTTTGCTCGGGAGCAAATAGCGTGTGCGTGCCAACCGTTGCCAGAATTGAATGCCTGTGCACCGCCGCAGTGACCGGCGAGCGATGATCAATATTGACATACTAGTCGTCAGCTAATATGCCAATTGTCGTTTATGCCGACGCAGCGAGCCGCGGTTTGATGGGCGGCATCGTTATTCAGCGCGGAGCTCGGCGAGAAGAAGCCGTCTCGCATCCGGGGGCAAAGGCTCATGACAAGATTTCTCACATCGCGCGAAGCGGTGGCGTCCATCCCTGACGAGGCGACAGTGGCCTCAGTGGGCGTAATCGGATGGATTACGCCGGACGCGGTTCTGAAAGCTTTGGGTGAACGTTTCGCACAATCGGGCTCGCCGCGGAACCTGACCTTCTACTTTCCATGCGGCACCGGCGACGCGCAATCGATCAAGGGAATGGATCACGTTGCCAAAGAAGGGTTGATGAAGCGGATCGTCGCTGGATCGTTCGTAAATCCGGTTGATCCGCGTACCGGCCGCAGGCCCGAACTCATGCGTCTCATCCGCGAAAACCGGATCGAGGCCTATTCATGGCCGATCGGTGCATCAATGCATTGGTTGCGCGAGGTCGCACGCAAGAGCCCCGGCTACATCACCCGCATCGGCTTAGGCACGTATGCCGACCCGGCTCTCGGCGGCGGTAAGTTCACGGCGCGCGCTGAACAAGACCTAATCCGCCGGATTGAGATTGATGGCGAGACGATGCTCTACTACCCGACATGGCCAATCAATGTCGCGATCGTCCGAGCCTCGTCGGCCGACGAGCATGGCAATCTCTCATGGGAAGACGAAGCACTGGTGTCCGCCAATATCGGTCTGATCCTCGCTACGAAGGCTTGCGGCGGCCGTGTCATTGCGCAGGTGCGTCGGATTGTGAAATCGGGGCAGCGACTTGCATCGCAGACGACAATACCCGGCTATTTCGTCGACGGCATAGTCGTGGAGCCGGATATGATGATGACGTCGGAGACGCCCTTTGACGCGGCTTATTTTTCCGGTCATCGGCGGCCGGTGCATGAGCTCCCGAAGCCGCCGATGTCACCCGACAAGGTCATCGCGCGTCGTGCCGCCCTCGAGGTGCGTAAGCGCGAACTGTCGATCTTCGGCTTCGGTGCCTCGGCTGACATCCCGCTCGTGATGGCGGAGAATGGATTGTTCGACGGTGAGGCGGCGCATGACTACTGGTTTACAACGGAGCATGGTTCCTATGGCGGCGTCGTCATGTCGGGCTGGCAGTTTTCAGCCAACATCAATCCCGACGCCATCATGGACGGCCTCTACCAGTTCGACGTAATCGATGGCGGCTTGTGCAGGTTCGCTGCGCTTGCCTTTGCGCAGTTCGACGGGACCGGTGTCGTGAACGTATCGAAGTTCGGCACGGCGAATCCCGGTGCCGGCGGCTTCATCGATATTGCTCACAATGCACGGCGCCTCGTGTTTACCGGTACCTTCACGACCGGCGGCCTTCAAACAGACTTTAATGGGAGTCGGCTCAGGATCGTTCAGGACGGCAAGATCTCAAAATTCACCGAGGCCGTAGAGAGCGTCACTTATCGTGTGGCCGAGGGGGTGAGGGATCGAAGTCAGAGCGCTCGCGTCATTACAGAACGTGCCGTGTTCGATGTCACGGAGAACGGTCTGCGTCTCATCGAAGTCGCACCCGGCATAGACGTCCGCCGCGACGTGCTCGACCGCATGCACTTCCAGCCGTCGGAGATTGCTGACCCCTTGCTCCTGATGGACGCCGCCCTATTCCAGGACGGAGTCATCGAAAAGATGCCGAGAGAGGCCGCCAATGCTTGATTGCAGAATCGACAACCGCGTTGCGGTTCTCACTATTAATCGACCGAACCGGCGAAATGCCTTGTGCACCGAACTCGTCATCGCTCTCAACGATCAATTATTGACGCTAAATAGCGACGCTGGGGTCGGCGCTATCGTGCTCACTGGTGCATCGCCAAGCTTCTGTGCCGGAAGCGATCTCAAAGAGCTTGGCACGATGGACGTCGCCGGCATGGTCGCGCACGAAGCCCACACGGCGAGTATGGCCCGCCAAATCGGCCTTATCGATCTGCCGGTCATCGTCGCCGTCGAGGGGCACGCGCTGGGCGGCGGCTTTATTCTTGCGACTTCCTGCGATCTCATCGTTACCGCCGACAGCGCCACGTGGAGCCTGCCGGAGGTTCCCAATGGCTGGATTCCGCCTTGGGGCCTGAAATCGCTGACCAGCCGCGTCAGCGTCTCGACGGCTCGTCGTCTGGTCTGGGGATACGAGAATATCAGTGGCGACGCGGCGGTCGAATTGGGTATCGCAGATTACAGGACCGGTACGGGTCAGGCTCTCCCGAAGGCGATTGAAATCGCCGAACGCCTCGCCCAATTGCCTAGGGCAGCCGTTCGGTCGACCAAGCGCTTCTTCCAGCCCAAGGTGCTGGATCAGGCGGAAGTGGCGGATTTTCAGGCTGGCCAAGCTTTTGCGGAAAACTGCATCCACCCGCCAGCTATCGAGACGTTGAAGCGCTTCGCACGCCGAACTTAACGTCTACCATAGTAAGTGAGGTCCCATCAGAGACCTGGAGCAAGCGTCAAACCGCTAGAGCACTGAGATGACGATCCAACGCCCTTCGCTTGACAGATTGCATGAGCTCGCGCGCGAAAACCACTTTACGATCGGCGCCGATGAAGAAAAATCCTACGTCGCACTCTTCGATCGTATTCTCATGCAGTATGACCAGCTCGAGGATGCTCTAGCGAATTTGGAATCTGTCGCGGCGTCCCGGCGTGATGCCGGCGATCGGCCTTCGTCCGAAGACAATTTCTGCAACGCGTTCGTCCGCAAGCTTTCAATCAAGGGAGCGGCCGAGGGACCGCTTGCGGGCAAGCGGGTCGCCATTAAGGACAATATCAGCCTGGCGGGCGTGCCGATGACCTGCGGGTCGGCCGTGATCGCCTTCACCCCCACGCAGGACGCTACCATCGTGACTCGCATGCTCGATGCAGGCGCTGAGATTGTTGGCATCGTCAACATGGACAATCTGGCGTTCTCCGGGGCAGGTGACACCAGCGCACACGGCCCTACCCGGAATCCTCACGATGAAAGCCGTCTCGCCGGCGGTTCGTCGGGCGGTTCGGCCGCCGCACTGTTTTCCGGCGAAGTCGACGTCACAATCGGCGGCGATCAGGCCGGCTCGATCAGAATCCCGGCTTCTTGGTGCGGCGTCGTCGGCCTGAAGCCGACCTATGGCCTCGTCCCCTATAGAGGAATCCTGGGCTACGATCTCACTTTCGACCATACAGGCCCGATGGCGCGCCGCGCATGCGACGTTGCGGCAACGCTCGCTGTCATCGCGGGGAAAGATGCCGAGGATCCTCGTCAGCGGGATGTGCCGATGCCCAGAACGTTCGGTCCGGTGACGCTCGAGAACTTGCGCGGTATTCGTATCGGAATCCTGACCGAAGCGTTCGGCACCGCCGGACATGAGCCGGATGTCGATCAGGCCGTGCGCCGGGCAGCGAAAGATCTCACAAAGCTCGACGCGACTGTGCGCGATGTGTCGTTTCCGGATCACCTCAAGGCAGGCCCGATTGTTTGGGGCCTATTCGCGGAGGGTGTTACGGCGACATTCCAAGGCAATGGCCAAGGCTATCATTGGGACGGGGCCTACAACCCTGTCCTTGCCGATGCGTTCGGCCGCGGGATCCAACAAAACGGCAACGCAATGCCGTTGCAGGCGAAGTTCAACCTGATGCTTGGCACCTATATGCGCCAGACCTATCACGGCAAGTTTTACGCTCATGCCCAGAACCTGCGGCGCGAGCTACGTGCCGGATATGATCGACTGCTCCAGAGCGTTGACGTGCTGCTGATGCCGACAACGCCGATGAAGGCCCACAAGTACAATCCGAACCAGACGCCAGAAGAGCTGGTGCTCGCCGGTTGGAACATGGTCGCAAACACGGCGCCGTTCAACATGACCGGCCATCCGGCCGTGAGCGTTCCGTGCAGCAACGTGGCGAGTCTTCCGGTGGGCATGATGTTGGTCGGACGGAAATTCGAGGACCAGAAGCTCTTGGCGGTCGCGGATGCCTATCAGCGGGCGTTCGACCGCAAATGATCATCCGCCGGCATGCGCCTCCCGGTGCAAGGCGCGGCCGCCGCTGGCGACATCTTTGCAAAGTAGTCTCGATCGACCGACTGTAGAGCAAGACACATGGAGCAGCTTGGCTCGTTTCCAGGCTGGAGAATCGACGGGCGGCTCGAAGGCAATCCCGCCCTTCCGACACTAGCCGAGGTTGACGTCTTGGTGGTCGGAGGCGGTGCCGCAGGCGTTGCCGCGGCAACGGTCGCGGCTGAGAAGGGCAAATCGGTCATTCTGATCGAGCGATATGGTTTCTGCGGTGGCGCGGCCGTCGCCGGGATGTCCGGCACGATTTGCGGCTTCTATCTGGCGAGCGATAGCCGCAACACGCCGGAGCAAGTTGTATTTGGATTCGCCGAGCGGTTTCGCGGCGCTCTCGCCGGACGCGGCGGCCTGACCGACCCGCAGATCTACGGTAAGACCTTTACGGTCACGCACGATCCACTGATGTGGCGCGAGACCGCCGATCAATTCCTCGAGGAGGCTGGTGTCCGCGTGCTCTTCCACACTGCCGTCACGGGCATTGTGACGGAAGGTCCCGCGCTGAACGGCGCAGTGATTGAATCGAACGCTGGCCGATCGACCGTTTTAGCGAAACGCATCATCGACGCCTCCGGCGATGCCGCGGTCGTCGCGCGAGCAGGCTTCCGCTGTGCGTTCGGCGACGCAGGGAGGATCCAAAACCCAACTATGATCTTCCGGCTCGGCAATGTCGATCTCGAGGCGTTTGGCGCTTATTGGGGGCCCGACACGATTTGCCCTCCGAAGGTCGTCACAGCGATCGAGCAGGCCAATCGCAGCGGAATTTATCATCTCCCGCGTAACAAGATCTGGATTTTCCCGACGACGAGGCCTAACGAGCTGATGGTAAACGCGACCAGGCTTTCGGGGCGGGACGGTCGCATGCTGAACGTCATCGACCCGGCAGATTTTACCGAAGCGGAGATCGTCGGACGTCGTCAAGTGCGTGAATACGCGCGCTTCCTGGCTGATGTCATCCCGGGCTGCCGACAGAGTTTTGTCGTCGATACCGGAGTCGAGGTCGGCGTCCGGCAGACCCGTTCGATCGTCGGTAAGTCGGTGCTTCGCAATGCGGACGTCGTGGATTGCCGAAAGCGCGACGATGGCATCTGCAGGGTTGCCTGGCCAATCGAACTCCACAGTGGCGATAAGCCCAAGCTCCATTGGCTGTTGGACGACTATTACGAGGTGCCCTACGGCGCGCTTGTCCCGGAGATTGGCGAAAACATCATCGTCGCCGGCCGCTGCTTGAGCGCCGAGCATGAAGCGCTAGCCTCGGCGCGCGTTACGGCTCAATGCTTTGAGTATGGCCATGCCGCAGCGACTGCCACGGTGCTGTCAATCGACGAAGCTATGCCCTTTGACGTCATTCGCGGCGAAGATGTGCGCGCCGCGATGATTAAGCAAGGTAGCGCGCTCTAAAACGCTAGCGATGCAAAATCGCAAGCGACGCCGCCGGTTCGCGGCAGAAGGCCGCTCTTTTGGTTGTCAGCTCCCAGAGGCAGCTTCAAACATTCTCGCAGCCGACAGGATCGTGCCTTCGGCGAAGTGCTTTCCAACGATCATCAGGCCGACGGGCATGCCGCCAATCAAGCCGCACGGCATGCTCAAGGCGGGATGGCCGGTGGCGTCGAAGGCTGCAGTATTATTCATCATGTTAAGCGCGATCTCCATGTAGCGGGCTAGACTCGCATCAGGCTCCAACCGGGCGGCGGTCCGGGGCGTTGTCGGCATGACCAGAACGTCGACCTTACCCAAAGCATCGTCATACGCGGCTCTCAGAGTGCGCCGTAAGTTTTGCGCTTTGGCATAGTGGCTGCCTCCGGTTTTCTCCCACATAAACTGGCCAAGGAGGATGACGCTCTTGACCGTCGGTGAGAACTGTTCTGCCCTCCGGTTGCGGGCCCGCGCATAGAACTCGATCAGGTCAACGTCATGGAAGCCTTGCGACCCGTGGGCGATCACGTTGTCTCGGATCATCACGCTCCACGCACCTTCGGTGGCGATGCCGGTCCAGATGTCCAAACCATGAAGGTGTAGAGGCACAGAGACCTCGATTACTTCCACACCTGTCCTTCCCAGGGCCGCCGCCGCGTCACGAACAGCCCCGTCGACTGCTGGATCGGATTCGCCCGGCCAGCCGAACCCTTCCTTGAGGACGCCGAGGCGAAGGCCGCGCCTGGGCGCGCTCGCATCTTTTGCGTATGCGGGTAACGAAAACGGCGTATTTATCTGACGCGGGTCGAGACCGTCGCGTCCAGCGATGACTTCGAGCGTCAAAGCCACATCTTCGACGGTTCGAGCCATGGGCCCCAGATGATCGAGGCTTGGCTCGATGGGGAACGCGCCTGTATACGGCACGAGGCCCCATGTGGGCTTTAGGCCAATCACTCCGCACCAGGAAGCAGGGATCCGAATGGAGCCTCCCTGATCGCCGCCTATGGCGATGTCGCATTCCCCGTTGACCAGCGCAGCGCCATTGCCGCTCGACGATCCTCCGGTCATGAATTCGGGATTACGCGGATTAAGCACTGGACCGGGATAGGATGTGTGGGACCCGCCAGAGAAGCAGAGGTTCTCCGAAACCGCCTTGCCCACAATTTCACCGCCGGCGGCGAGAATGCGCGAGACAACGGTGGCGTCGGCTTCGGACACATAGCCTTCCATAAGAGCGGAACCGTTGAGCAGCGGTGTGCCGGCAACGGCGATGTTGTCCTTGATGGCAAACCGCCGTCCTACCAAAGGTCCGCTGTTCGTCTCCCGGATCGACGTCTTCCAAGCCCAGGCCCCATAAGTGTTCTCATCGGCGCGCGGGGCGTGACCGCCATCGCGAGCCGGAACCACGGAGCCGATCCGAGAGGCCAGCCGATCGATCACTTCGTAGGCGTGCAGGGACTTTTCGATCGTGTCCGAGAAGGCCCCGATATCCGCCTCTGACAAATGGAAACCGTTGGCTTCGGCGATCCGATGAAGGTCGTCGGTCGTTGGTCTCTCAACCATGTCGCGTTTCCAGCGTTGACTTGTTGAAGGAGGACGCGGGCATAGCGCCTGCGGCGCAGATTCATCGGTTCGTGGCGGTCTTCCACTTGAGCAGGCGCCGCTCGAGAAGGCCCACAACCATGCTGAGCACAAAAGCCAGCATCATCAGGCTGAAAATGCCCAGCAGCACAAGCGGAATATTGTAGTTGGCTCCGGCGATGAGAATGATGTTGCCGAGACCCGCTTCGGACGAGATGTACTCACCGATGACGGCCCCAATCAGAGCAAAGCCCACGTTGAGCTTGGCCGCCGCGACGACCCATCCGTATGAGGAAGGGATCACGACCTTCGTGAAGATTTGGACCTTGGTTGCACCAAATGATCTCAACAGCTTGATCAAGTCCTTATCGACATGCTGAGCCCCGTCATAAGCCTGCAAAAGAGCGACGATGATGCACGAGATCGTCGCCAGGACGATTTTTGACTCGACGCCAACGCCGAACCAAATGATGATCAGTGGACCGAGCGCTAGGACCGGCACCGATCCCAAAGCGAGGATGAAGACGCTCATCACCTGGGCGACAAAGCGCGAATACCAGAGGCCGAGACCGATAGCCGTACCCAAGAGGCTGCCAAGTAGGAAGCCGATTATTGTCTCTAGTCCCGTCACATAAGCGCTGTAGAGGAGAGAGCCGTTCTCCACGCGAGCGACGGCCAGGTTCCAAACCTGCGAGGGTGAGCCGAAGAGGAAGGTGCTGATACGTCCGGTGCGCGTGCCCCATTCCCAAACGCCGAAAAGCGTGACGGCAATGAAGATTTGTACGATTCGAACCAAGAGCGTTTCGAGTTGTTCGCGGCTTTCGATTGACGGGGATTCGTCCTCTTGCGCATCGATGATCGCCGGAAGCTGTTCCTGAACCGTTTCGTTCATCACACGCTTTCCTTCTTCAGGCCGGTTACCACTTCGAGTTGGTTCCAGATCGCGGCATAGTGAATGTGGAAGTCGGGGTTCTTCCGGGCATCGATCGGCGACTCCCGCTTCATATTGAGGCGTATCGTGCGCAAATCCCGGACGGTACCTGGGCTCTTGCTCAGGACGTAGATCCTGTCTGCGATCGACACGGCCTCCTCGATGTCATGTGTGATGAATAGGACGGTACGCTTAAGTTCCCGCACCATTTCCAGAAGGTCTGCCTCGAGCGCCACGCGAGTGGGGTAGTCCAGCGACTGGAACGGCTCATCCATCAGGATGATGTCTTGGCCCATGACCAGTGTTCGCATCAGCGCGACACGCTGGCGCATGCCGCCCGACAGTGACGCCGGATAACTACCGGCAAATTTTTCGAGTCCGAAGCGTTTGAGATATTCGACGGCTTTTTGCCGCGCCTCCGCCATCGGCTTTCTCTGGATCTCGAGTCCGATGGTCACATTCTGCAGAACGTTGCGCCAGGGGATCAGCAGATCCTTCTGCTGCATGTATCCCATTCGTCCGGCGATGCCGCTTCTGACGGGAACGCCGTCAACAAGGACCTGGCCCGAGGTGGGATCCAGCAGCCCCGCGACGATGTTGAATAAGGTACTTTTGCCGCAGCCGCTCGGGCCGACGATGCATGTGAATTCTTGATCATGCGCTAAAAGGTTAACATTGCGCAGCGCCTCAATTTTACCGGTCTTCGTCGCGAAGGATTTCGATACCGACTTTATTTCGACGCGCGGGCGCGTCTCTCCGCGCTCTCCATCGAGCGCGGCTACCTCGGGTATCATGACCCAACTCCGCTCTGCCACGACGGCGCGCGACGGCGCTGCGCACCGTCTTTGCTCGTGCTACTGCGTGACGGTCTTGGTGATGGGCCGAGGCGCATCCCAGACGATACGGCCGAGCGACTGATAAGCGGCCAGGGCTGCAGTGTTGTCGATGCCTTCTTCAGCGATCGCCGGCTTCTTGATCGTTCCGACAAACTGGTGAAGTCTCTGGTTGGCGACGAAGGCGTCGTATCCCACGAAAACGTGCTCAGGATAAGCGAGCTCCGAGATCATACGCCCCACTGCCCGGCGGACGATCTTCTCGTCGAGATCAGGGAACTCCTTCGTCGCGATCTTCACCGCTTCATCCGGGAAGCGATAGATGTATTGGCTCGCTTTCTCGAGGGCGTTCATGACCTTTCGATGCGTTATCGGATTCTTCTCGATAAAGGGCTGCGTCGTGTTCAGACTCGAAAAGAGATAGGGTCGAGACGCGGCCGTGAACGAGAATACGACATGAAGGCCCTGTTCCTCAGCCTGCTCCACAACGGGGGGATATGACAGTCCGACATCAGTTTGGCCAGCGAATACGGACGCCGTCTCGCTGCCGATCGGCACCTGTACGTTGGTATAAGTGGATTTGCCGGCCTTGATATCGAGTTTCTGGGCAAGATAGGTCAAGCGCGCCCAGCCGGAGTCAGGTTGCGGTTGGGTCGAGATCTTGTATCCTTTTGAAAGGAGATCCTGGAAGTTTCTGGTCGGCTTAATGTCCGGGTTCTTGGCAACCGCGTAAATCGTCTCCGCGTTACAGATCGTGCCGACGACGATGCCCGGACCTCCCTGTTCACGGCTGATGGTCGGGAAAACAGGATCTTGAATGGAATAGTCGGCGCTTCCGCCGAGGACAGCCGACCATGCCTGCGATCCTCCGCCGCCAGTGGTGACCTTTGCATCGAGCCCTTCTTCGTCGAAGAAGCCGGCGTCGTTGGCTACATAAAGGCTTAGGTACAGCAGCGACTGGAAGGCTTGGTTTATGCGAACCTGCTTGATCTCCTCCGAGTAGGCGAGCTGAGGAACGCTCCAGAGCAAAGCGGCGATTGCTACTGTCCGCAGTTTCCTTACCATTTGCAGTTCCCCCTCTTTGAACCGGCGATATCTCGGCTTTTGCCCTTCCTTGACAGCCACTTTGGCTGCCGACTTTTGAACTTCAGGAGCGACATTGTCGGCATCTGATCGTCTATTAGACGACAGCTAGTATGTCATATGCATCCCTAAAGGCAAGTGCGGATCAGGAGCCTGGCGTGTACGCGATCCGCTATCCATTTGGCGGTCAACCGCGAGGCCGGGATAAAGCTACCGGTGGTATTTTCCGTGATTGACCGCGTCGGTAGACGCTGGACGAATCTGATATGCAACTGATAAGCATGAGGAAAACGCATGGAAAAAAGCCGCGTTCAAGCCCGCAAGTGGCCCAGGATGAAGCGATATCGGATAGAAGCGAAAAACAAAGCCACGAACGGCCAAGACGGCTCAATGGCGGAAAAAGCCTATCGCCGTATCGAAGAAATGATTGTCATGCGGGAGCTCCAGCCGGGCACAATGATTTCCGAAGCCCAACTTGGAGCGGAATTGGGTTGCGGTCGGACCCCAGTGCGCGAGGCGCTCCAGCGCCTAAAACTCGAAGGGTACGTGGACGTCCACCCACGACGCGGTGCGCTTGTCACATCCGTCGACGTTGTGAAGCAGCTCGAGCTGCTTGAGGTGCGACGTCCCCTTGAAGACCTGATGGCGCGCCTGGCCTCCGTACGCGCCACTGCAGCCGAGCGCCGACGCCTTCTAGAACTCGCGCATGAGATCATCGACGCGGCAAAAAAGGGAGCGCGGCTCGATTTTTATAAAGCTAACAAGGAAATCCACGAGCTAACGGCCGATGCCACCCACAACGAAACATTCGTTAAGACGATTAGCGCAGTGCACGGGCTGTCTAGGCGATTCTGGTACGCTTATATTGGTGAGGAACAACTGAAAGCCGCTGCGGAGCACCACGCCGCCGTCGTTACTGCGATCGCCCATAACGATCCCGAGGTTGCAGTTGAAAGTGTTGTCAAACTAATAGACTATCTCCAAAGCCTGACTCGGATGGCCATTGACAAGCGTATCTGAGGCGGGACGATAAGTTTCATTCCAGGTACGCGGCGACAGCCGGGGAGCGCGTGCTCGAATATCCACTCAAGCAACCCTGGAAAGTTGCATAGCCCTGGAGGAACCACAGTATCGGGCGATCTGCGTTCGCAACCACTCGGCCCCAACTTCGTTCTCGCTGCGCTCGGACCAGATCATCGAGACGGGTGGAAGCGGTAGCTCGACTGGTAGCGGAGCGACAGAAAGACCGAAAACTGCGCCATAGCGGTCAGCAATTTGATATGGAAGCGTCACGACAAGCGGCGCATTTACTGCGGCTGCCAGTGCCGTCAAATACTCGGGGACGCTCATTACAATGTCGAGCCGGTATCCGGCACTAGCGAGTATGCTTCCGATGCAACCCTGCAAGTCATCCTGCTGTGACACAAAAGCATGTCGTGCCTCGAGATAATCGTTAATCCGCAGGCCATTGGGCAAACCGAGAAGGGATTCTTTATAGCAGCAAGCTAGCTGCTGCTCGAAAAGGATGCGATGGCGATACCGGGCGGCCGCGGGTGGATAGCACCCGATCGCCAAATCGATCTTTCCTTCGTCGAGTTCAGGACCAATTTCACCGCTAACGACACGCCTTGCCATGACCTTAATGCTCGGGGCGATGGCTTTGAGCGAAGCAGCGAGATCCGGCAGTATCAGCAACTCCTCGCACGAAAATCCGAGCTGAAAGGTGCGATCCGAGACCTCGGGTTCAAACGTTTGGTTGGCAAGGATCGTTGCTTGGGCCGCCGCGAGCACTTGCCTTACACCTGAAGCGAGAAGTTCCGCCTTGGCAGTTGGATGCATTACATTTCCGAGGCGCACGAACAGTTCGTCGTCGAATAGCATTCGCAATGCCGACAGTTGATGGCTCATCGCCGGCTGCTGAACCCGCAGCCTGGCTGCCGCTTTCGTCACGCTTTTATCCAGCATCAGCGCATCGAAGGCGACCAAAAGATTAAGGTCGAATGATCGCAAATTGAAGTGGTCGATGGGCGTCATCGTGGCGTCTCGCTTGTCTTAATTTCATAGCTGTGATTTCGCCGAGGTGGACACGCCGATTAGCGGCTATCACGGAGAGACTAACCCAACAAGACCCCTCTATGTGTAGTTCACCTCTCCGCCTTGATCCTCGCTCTGGGAGAAGGGCCGGAACAATGAGCAGCGTCGCAAAGTGGATAATCGCCTCAACCCATCAGTTACAGGCATCTCGTCATGTGCAGAGAAGAAATCTAATCCTATCCTTAGCCTAAGCCAGAAGCTCGCGGGAAATGATGACACGCTGAATCTCGCTGGTCCCCTCAACGATACGCAAGACCCGCGCTTCGCCGGGCAGGCCGGATATCTCAGATTCCTCGAACGCTCCATAACCACCGTACACCTGCAAAGCAATGTCAGCGACCTCGGTCGCCATCTCGGTGGCAAACAGTTTGGACATGGATGCTTCCAGGCGAAAATGACGTCCGGCGTCAACGAGACAGGCCGCGTTTCGTATCATCAGCTCGGCCGCATGGATCTTGGTTAGTCCGTCCGCGATCGGGAAGGTGAGGCCTTGATTTCGGAATATCGGCACTCCGCCGACGATTCTGCCGATGCCGTAAGACTTCGCGAGATCGATTGCCTTACGTGAGAGCCCAAGGCCTGTCGCTGCCACCAGGATCCGACCGATACTTAGCGTGGTAAGAATTTGCTTCAGGCCATCACCGCGCTCTCCAATCATGTCGGATTTCGGAATTCGGCATTCGTCGAGATAAAGTTCAGTGGAGTCTGCAATCCTCCATCCGATCTTCTTGCTAGCTTTGCCGACCTTGAAGCCCGGCGTTCCAACCGGAACGACAAAGGTAGAAAGCCCCTTCGACCCAAGGTCAGGATCCGTCACGGCCACGAAAGTCGATAGCCCGTGCAGCGGAGTGCCTGCATTGGTCGAGAATATCTTGGTGCCTGAAAGGACAAACGAGTCGCCATCCTCCACCGCGCGCATTTTAATGCTCGCGACGTCCGATCCCCCGGTCGGTTCAGTAACCCCGAACGATGCAATGAAATCGCCGCGGCATAGAGGAACCAACCATTTTTTCTTCAATTCGTCCGATCCGTAACGCGCGATCACGCTCATAGGCGCGCTGTTGCAGAGAAAAATAGCCGCGAAGCCCGGTTCGGCCCGCGCCAGCGTCTCCGCCACAATGGCCGCGCCGCGCGTGCCCATGCCGCCGCCACCGTAATCTGGATCGTATGCAGTACCCATAAAACCGAGGTCCAGGAATTCCGTAAGGAGAGGTTCCGGAAATTCATGACGATCCGCGTACGCCTTGATTCGTGGCCGCAACGATCCTTCGGCGAAGCGCTCAACGCTCTGCTTTAGCAAGGATTCGCCTTCGGCAAGATCAAGAAGCATCGATTAGTCTCCTGTGCACTTTGCTACGATGTAGATGTATCAGACGAAAGATCATTGCCCCCGGCCAAACTCTTGAAGGGCGCCTGCACGCGGCGTTCGCGATAGCTCTCAACGAAAAGCCGATTACTGTCGAAATCTATTCGTTGAGCGTCCTCCGTCAGGTCGTTTGAGAAAAAGCCTTTGTTGACCGGAACCGCCGGACGCGAAGGCCCGGCGAGGTTTTCGCAATACCGACCGCTACATCTCCAGCGGTTTTCCATTTCAGCATGCGCGGCGTGAATTGAGAGAAGTCACAGCTTTAAGGTTGCTTGGCAATAGCCTCAATCGCAAGCGACAAAATGAGAACCGTCCATTGCCGAAACGGCAACGCCGAGTGTTGACCGAATTTCGCGATGTAATTAAAGACACGTCTTCAATTGTGAAAGAGGCGCGACTTCGGCTGAGCCTTGTTGGCTCGCGAACAGAACGGTTCTCGCATGCTAGGCCGCATTGCTCCATTTCTGCCCGAGGTTGCTGAGTGGCGGCATCATCTTCACGCACATCCGGAGCTGCAATTTGACCTGCAGAACACGGCTGACTTTGTCGCCGCCAAGCTTCAAGAGTTCGGTTGCGATGAGATCGTAGGCGGACTAGGACGCACGGGAGTAGTTGGAATTATAAGAGGACGCAGCGACCAGGGGCGAACAATCGCCTTGCGGGCTGATATGGACGCCCTGCCCATCACTGAAGCAACCAATCTGCCGTACCGGTCGCGTACGCCTGGTCTGATGCACGCCTGTGGTCACGATGGACATACGTCGATGCTGTTGGGCGCCGCGAGGTATCTCGCTGCTACCAGGCAGTTCGCCGGGACTGCAGTGCTGGTTTTTCAGCCCGCGGAGGAGGGTGGGGCTGGGGGCGCGCAGGCCATGATAGACGACCGCCTGATAGAGCGTTTCAACATTGATGAATTCTACGGCATGCACAATTGGCCCGGCATTTCCGTGGGAAAGTTCGCTATCAGGTCAGGTTCGATGATGGCGGCATTTGATGGCTTCGAAATCAATGTCGAAGGCGTAGGTGCACACGCGGCTTCACCCAACCTCGCGGTTGACACCGTCGTTGTGCTTGCATCGATCGTGACGGCCACCCAATCGATTGTAGCTCGGAATATCGATCCATTGGACGCGGTCGTGATTTCAGCGTGTCAAATTCATGCTGGAGAAGCCGACAATGTGATCCCTCGATTCGGACGTCTGTCCGGAACGGTTCGCACGCTGACCAATGAAGCCAGCCGCTTTTGCGAAGCGCGAATTAGGGAGGTTGCGGAAGCGACGGCGCGGGCTTATGGGGCTACGGCGCAGGTGGGTTACGTACGCAAGATCCCTGCGATGATCAACGAAGAAGCCTGCACCGAACGCCTTGTGAAGGCGGCCTCGGGCGTGGTCGGTCAAGGGCGGGTGGATACCTCAATCGCACCGCAGATGGGTTCTGAGGACTTTGCGGCGTTTCTTCAACATCGGCCTGGAGCTTATATTCTCGTGGGCAATGGCTCGACCCCACCGGTTCACAGCCCAGCATACGATTTTGACGACAACGTTTTACCTTTTGGTATTTCGCTTTGGGCGGCGCTGGTAGAAAGTCGGCTGCCGTTGAGCTAGCGAGGCGCTTGCGGCAAAGCATTACGTGGCAAACGCCCATCGGCATTTTCCGCCTGGAAGTATGGACATCGAGCCTTAACCTTCAAAACGGCTGAGCACACGAAGTTGGATCAATCGCACGTCGTGTGCGCTTCTGTGCTTCTGTGGCATGTCTTTGTTGAGCAAGAGGGTCGCCACAGTCCTCGCTTTAAAGCAGCCCCCGCTTTTGCGGCAGACCGTGCGCACCGCGCCATGCTTCCAGGAATTCCTGGTGCGTCACTTTTCCTTCAAGCGGTCGGAAGGGCATTGGACGCCAGGCCGAAACTGAGCCAGCGATCTGTCTCAAGCAGACAAACGCAGGGCCTCGATTATTGGCGTATTGGAAATTCAGGATTTTGCATCGAGCGCTTTATGCCGTGCTGCTTGCTCCGCTAATCATAACCCATGGCGACTTCGTCTTTAGGAGGAAGCAAATATGGGCAACCGTTACATTCAGGCATGGTGGGCCGCTACAGCCATCGCGCTGGCCGCGACTTTTGCAACTTCGGCCGTAACCGGCATTTCGGCGCAAGCGGCGGGCTCAAAGCTCGCGAAAAGCCAAGCGGGCTATTACAGGTTCATGCTCGGCGACACTGAAGTGATATCATTGTCGGATGGCACGGTGCCCCTCGACACCAAGTACTTGGTTACGGACCATCGCGATCGCGTGGATGCCTTGGTGGCAAAGTCATTTGAAAAATCGCCGTTGGATGCGTCAGTAAACGCCTATCTAATCAAGTTTCCCGACAAATTGGTTCTGGTGGATGCAGGCACTGCCGAACTGTACGGTCCTTCGCTGTTCAAACTGCCCGAAAGTTTGCACAACGTAGGCTACACGCCTGAGCAAATCACCGACATTTTCATCACTCACATCCACACCGACCATACTGGGGGGCTGATGGATGGCACCCGGCGTGTGTTCCCGAATGCGGTTGTACACGTCGAGCGTAAGGAGGTCGAATATTGGATGGATCCGGCCAGCAAGCAGCGGGCGCCTGACTATCAAAAGGTGTATTTCGACCAGGCGGCCGCAAAGTTCAAACCTTACTTAGATTCAGGGCAAGTCAAGACGTTCGATGGCGCAGTCGAGCTGTTGCCCGGTTTTCGCTCAATTCCGGCGCCCGGTCATACTCCGGGGCACACCTTCTATTCCCTCGAACGCAACGGCGAGAAGCTGGTCTTCTGGGGAGATATCTTGCACGTGGCCGAAGTGCAATTACCTGACCCAACCGTGACCATCACCTTCGACGTTGACCCGCGTCAGGCAGCGGAACAGCGCAAGCGGGCCTTTGCTGACGCTGCTGAGAAGGGCTATTGGGTCGCACCGGCGCACATCTCATTTCCCGGGTTCGGTCACGTCAGACGCGTGAACGCGGATGGTGAAGAGTACCGTTGGTATCCAGCGCCTTACGTCAATGACGCGCCATACGCTTCTCATTAAGCGAGTTGGAAGTAACAGCGACTGTTATGAGGCATGATGATGCTTGGGGGAATAACGTGGCACCGACCAAAGGGGCGGGGAGTCGAGAGTACGGTGACGCGCCCCCCAAGAATGCATCCTTCGGGCATCCTGCGTCTGTGGTCCGGACTGTGCGCCCTGATGGCTGGATTGCTGATTGTCGGTTGCCTTGACGGAAGCTTAGCTATGGCTCAAGTGCGGACCGGTTACCCCGAAGAGCGTGGGCTTAAGCCGACCGATTTTCCGCGCGTGATTAAACTGGCGGATTCCGTATACGGCTATGAGGATTTGAGGGCTCCGGGTTTTACCACGGTCAGCTTCTTTGTCGTTGGCGGGGACGGCGTGCTTCTTGCGGACGGCCAAGAGAGCCCGGCGGCAATGCAACGGTTGTTGGGCACCATCGCGAAGATCACGCCAAAGCCGATCAAATGGTACGTCGTCGGATCCGACCATGCCGACCATACCGGCGGAAATTCCCTGCTGCCGCACGATGTACGCTACATCGTGCACCCAACATCGAAGTGGCAACTCGAGCGAGACGCGGTTGCGGCCGCCAATAATCCGTCCATATACCCGGTCATCGTTCCTCCGGAGGCAATGAGGTCAGACCACGAGACCATTGATATCGGCGGCCGAAAAGTCGAGGTCATGTTTTTAGGTCGTGCTCATACGGGCGGTGATCTCATGGTCTATCTGCCGAGCGATAAAATCCTCTTCATGAGCGAAGTGTACTTCAACCGCGTATTTCCGGCAATGCGGGCGGCATATCCGACGGAGTGGCTACACGTTATTGACGAGGCTCTCCAGATGGATGTGCAACGCTATGTCCCAGCGCATGGTTTCATAGAAGAGGCGGGTATCTCCCGAGTACAATTGGTTGAATTTCGAGGCGCGGTCGATTACGTGGCGGCGGAAGCGCGACGTCTACATGACCTAGGGCTTTCCCCGGAGGAGGCTTTGAAACAGGCGAATTGGGGCTCATATGGAAGTTGGATGCTTGCTGATTCGCAAAGACTGATTGCGATCAAGCGGGTATTCTCCGAGTTGAACGGCGATCTTCGCTAGAGGCGTCTTGGCAACGGTTCCTATCGCAAGCGACGTTCCCTGGAGCTAGGGGGGCGCGGTGCGTCGTCATTATCGACAATCAGATCGAGCAACAGGTCATCAGATCGCGCCGCCGCCGATCGGATTTGCAGTCATCAAAGGGCCGGATGCAATGAGCCTGCTCCGCTACAGTCAGGCGCTATGTTTCGGTGAACGGCGCGCACTGGTCTCGGTTACATGAATCACGCTGCATTGCGCTACTTTAATGAAGTGACTCGCGCGGGGTCCATTGCGGCAGCATGTGAACACTTGCATGTAGCAAGATCGGCCGTCAGCAGACAGATCGCTGCCCTCGAAAAAGAAATCGGAGTGCCGCTGTTCGAGCGCCGACCGCGGGGAATGAGTTTGACTGGCGCCGGCAAGGTTTTCGCCGCGCACGTGAAGCTTTCGCTCATCGAGCAAGACAGAGTTATCGCGAGCCTTCGGAGCGGCGAAGTTGGGTCGAGAACCATTCGAATCGTTGTGAGCCAGGTGTTGGCGGGCGACGTCATTGCGCGGGCTGCTTGCGAATTGCAACGGGAATTTCGAGACATTCGCTTTGATGTTCGCGCTCTTCCTGGCGCTGAAACTGCCAGCGCGATCATCGATGGAGACGCGGATATTGGGTTGACCTATGCTTTCAGACCGCATGTTGGCCTTGAGGCCAAGCACCGATTCATCGTCCCTACGCATGTTATCCTCTCACCGCGGCATCGTCTTGCCGGGCGCAAGACATTGACTCTTGAGGATATTAGCGAATGCATCGTTGCGGTCACCTCCGACTCCACCGTCCACGACGTGATCCGGTCGCGCGCGGCGATCTTGGGACTGAACTTAGATAATGCGTTCGAGTGCAACTACAATGAAGGTGTATTCAGTTACTGCGCGTCTGGAGAAGCGGTGACGTTCGCGCCGCGCCTATCTGCGGCCGGATGGATTCGACAAGGCAAATTGATTGCAGTCCCATTGCTCGAGAGGAAAGTATTTGAGCAGCACGTCGAGGTGCAAGTGATGGAGCGACGCAAGCTGCCTTCTTACGTTCATGAATGCATTAAGTTTCTGGCCAATCGTTTGGCTAGCGAACTCCGCGACTAGACTAGCCGTCACCTATGCAGGCTGCTGCCATATCTCGCGCCCTGGATCAGGCATAGAATCGCCGAGCGCAAGCGACACGACACTTCTCGCCGCATGCTTCCGGCCCTCGCTCT
>Ga0187781_10000757_pt1 | contig 23510 bp, 23 predicted proteins | sample 0715_SJ02_MP02_2_FD_132447 | JGI IMG/M metagenome (GOLD analysis project Ga0187781, IMG submission 132447) | Tropical peat soil microbial communities from peatlands in Department of Meta, Colombia - 0715_SJ02_MP02_20_MG | ecosystem: Environmental > Terrestrial > Soil > Wetlands > Peat | place... | reverse complement strand
ATCTATATCTGCAGAGATATGAGATCGAAGTCTATTGACGACCTTTAATGCCTCTCGACGTGTGTCCTCTGTTGAGATTACCATCACTCGCACGGGCTCTTTAATCTCCACATCAACTACAGCCATCACCCTATCAAATCCAACTCCAAATCCCGTAGCAGGTACATCTTCACCGCCAAAAAGATGCGCAAGCCGATATGAACCGCCTCCTAAGACCTGATTCTGAGCCCCAAGACCTTCTATATAGGCTTCGAATACTATGCCTGTGTAATACTCAAGCCCTCGTGCAATACTGAAATCAACTGTATAGATTATGCCAAGGCTGTCTAGCAGCTCAAGCACCGTTAATAGATAACTAGTATCCACTATATTCTCGGCTTCACTGAGAGGATCCGTTCCCTCAATGATTTTAATCGCCGCATTACCATTGGGAATGCCTTTTAAACTCTCAAGGTCACCTTTGTCAATTAAGCGCATAGCAAGAGCGCAAGTTTCGTCATCGAGTTCACAAAAGACGGCGCGTAGCACGTCAAGGTACCCAATGTGTATATCGACCCGAAGCCCCAAGCACTCGAGCAACGCTTGTGAAAGTGCAATTACCTCTGCATCAGCCTCAGGTCGCGTGCTGCCTATAAGCTCAACGCCAAATTGCCAAAACTGGCGATATCTACCTGACTGCGGCCGCTCATACCTAAAGCAATCGCCGAAGTAGTAAAACTTGAGCGGTTTTGGATAAGATTGGAGCTCATTAACATACATACGGGTGACAGGAGCGGTCAGCTCAGGACGTAATGCCAACGAACGTCCAGCTTTATCTTTGAAACTGTAGATCTCCTCTACTATTGCCTCACCCGACTTTACGGTGAACAACTCGAGAGGCTCGAATGCAGGTGTTGCAATTTCTCTATATCCCCAGAGCTCAGCAATCTGTCTGAGCTGTGACTCTGCAAAGCGACGCTTTCGCATCTCCTCAGGCGTAAAGTCCCGTGTTCCACGCGGCCTGATTATTGGTGTAACTTTTCTTGTTGCCATCTAAGTAATATAAGAGAGAATCTATTCAGGTAACTTTTTAGCCACTTATCAAACATCAATCATTCCAAACTGAGTTTGACCATCGAATCTAGGCTTCTTTTCGTCAACAGTGCAACGAAATTACCGACTCCTCAAGATTGCAGATAGTCATACCCTGTTAGTATTGATATAGCTATTTTAACATTTAATGTCTTGTAGTTTTTGCTAGATACCATTACTATTCCTATTTGATAGTCATTGCAGTATTCTCACTCCCGTGCACAACTATAAAACTAATTCTTTATTTCAGTCCTATGAACGCGCTTCAAGATATAATTACACGAATCTGGTTTAGAAGATACAAAGAAACCGGGTTGCTTAAAAAAATATTATCAGGTAAAGAATAGAGCCCACATGTGAAAAATCGTCAAGTTTGCAAGCTCGGTCAGATGCTATTGCCTCAAATGGCTTTGAGCTCCACAAAAATCGGAAGTTTCTAGTCAATTAATGCTATAAGCTTAGTTATCGCCTCTCTCCTCCTGGTACAAATTTGTTAAGCGTGCGGCACTACACCTAGTCTACTTCCATTTGGTTAGCATCTAGTCAAGCCCCATAACGGCATACTTTTGACCGCGCTCTGAAATGTACGATTTAATTTCATCGCCAAAATGCTTTGCTCTTGCCCCAAAGAGCAAGGTGACCGCAGGAGGGATGTTATTATCAATCATCCAGCCCACATTTTTAACCCTTCTCTGTGTAGAAGAGCATGACAGGCCCATAAACATCATATGAAAATCCTCAGAACCCTGTCTATGTTGTTCTTTTATTGTACAAACTCGCTCTGACCTAGCTGCTGAACTACGCTCTGCCAATCAGCCCAAGCATCTTCTTCGATGACTTTTCCATAGCGCAGTCGGATAATGCTGATACCATTCATCGAGAATGTCTTGCCCGCCGGAACCGATATGCCACCGGGCAATGTCAGAGATACTTTAGCAGTCACAGTGACGGCATATCTGACCGTGACCCTGTCTCCCTCTGTAATCGTCTCCTCAATGGTAATTACTCGTGTGGCCGCATTGTGGAGGGCGCCTACCACCTTCTTGAGGTTCTCCAACCCATGGATCTCGCCATATCCGGCACCGCCCTTCATCACGATGTCTGGAGCGCAGATCTCATCCCAAACAACAACGTTATCCCGTCCTTCCTTAGGATCTCCCTCAACGTAACGGCGAGCCGTGATTATATTTTTAGTTATTTCAGAATTCGGATACATCATCTCGACAGGGATCCGCAGCTGCTCCCTGAACTGCCATGTATCGCTGATGATTCTAAGTGACGTGATCAGCCCCTTCGAGTTGACTTTGAAGAAGTAGACGTAGGGCACGCTGTAAAAACGATTCGTCGCCGGAATGACGCCTGTGGGCCATTTGATGTCCACCTTCATCGTACCGTTTTCGATCACTTCGAGCACCACTTGGTCACCAGCAGCGACTGTGTTTGTGATCTCAACATGGGTGTCGGGGAACGAGTTCGACGTCACTTGCCACACCTGCTTCAGGAAGCTTTCCTTGTCCAATTGTTTGATGTCTAGACTCGCCATAACCGAGGTCGTGTAGACGAAGTCTGGGGCAAGCAATGCTGCCGCACTATCGATATCATGCGCGTGCCATATCTCCATCAACTTGTTGACCACTTCTACAGGATTCATATCACTCATCTCCATTTTCTCTCGATTGACGTTAACCACCCTCTACTCACACTATTAGACAACTAAGGGATTATGATTACGGCGACAATTGTCGTCATTTTCTGACAACATTTTTGTAATTACGACGTCAACTTGCGCTTGCAACTGAGGAGAGCAGAAAGGCAGGTACTGAATCATATAATGAATCAGTCATAAAGGCACCATGGAGGGGAACACGTCGGCGGTGAGGAGGAAGCACGAAGCAGGTGAGGAATTTTATCGAGTTACTAGAGGATGCGGGTATCCGTTATAAAATGGTTTTACATTCTGATGGAAAGTTCCCGACTCATTCGCCACTTAGTCGTCTAACAGAAAAACAGCGGAAAACCCTCATCACGGCCCATGCGCTCGGATACTACGATATACCGAAGAAGGTAGGTCTTGTGCAGCTTGCCGAACGACTTGATCTTTCACGTTCTACAGTGGATGTGCAACTCAGAAGAGCAGAGAGACGGTTGTTGAATCACATAATGAATGAGTCATAAAAAGCGCATTGAAGGAAACTCATCGGCCGGCCATATCGCAGAGTAATTGGCGAAATTATGTTGACGAATCTACCGCAATTGATGCTTTCTAATCGGAGGTTTTCCTTCTTTTTTAGGCGGTTGCGTGACTAGAGTAGGTTGTCGTACCTAAAGACTAGGAAAATGATTAGACCTTTAAATGAACAATGGTATACGCATTGATTTGGTCACATGAATTCATAATTTTCAAGGCTTGCTCACCCCACGCCGGGTTGCGGGAAATTGCAAAAAGCGGTATCTGCTCGATGAGGTTCAGACGTCCATCCCATCTTGTTATGATACGTGCATCCTCCAACTCCCACGTCACTTCCACGTCGGTCATATCGACATCTTTTAATGAGCGATTAATAGCGGAGCTCCAACTTTCGAGTTCGCATCGAAGACGAGTTCTGCCCCTGGCAGCACGTCAGCGAGGGAAGAGAGGAAGTACCTGACCTGCGCCTCTTCAAACCATACTAAAACACCGCTTGCGAGCATGAAGAGGCCATTATCGGTGTGGCCAATGTCAGCCCGCCAGCTCATGTCAAATAGCGATTTTGCAATGTACCGTATGCGGTCAGTCTCTGGCAATAGCTGCTTGCGCAGAGCGATGACGTTTGGCAGGTCGATGTCGTGCCAGTGGATTAATCCGTTATCGACGCGGTAGAACGCAGTGTCGAGTCCCGCGCCGAGATTTACCACTGAGGCTCGGGGATGCGTGACTATGTACGTCCGTAGTTTGTCGTCGAATTGGCGCGCTCGTGCCGCAAACCACAGGCTATCCCAGAAGGTAAAGCGCTGTTCGAACATTGAAAAATCGTACTGAAGGTAATCGACAAGCTCGACGGCTTTCGGATCATTCGGCAATGAAGGGTACGACTTGCTTATCTGTGCTCTGTGCCATAGCGGAAGTACCAAGGTTTTTTCCAGTGGATTTAATTCGACACGCATAACTCGTGTAGGGAAATGCATTGACGATAAGGTTTCTCATGCGTGCTAGAGGTGCTTGCATAAGCACTCATTGCCTGGATGGGTATGACGTGTATTGAGAGTATTAAAAAAATATTTGGTTAATCCCTAACCCTCATTAAGACTTCTTTCACTCCACCGATCTCGTCAGAGCAGTGTGTAGTTTGCATGTCAATACCGTCCGAGTTATGCATGTAGTTTATCTTCAACGCATGAGTTTCTTCTTCATTTTTGATGTTATCCTAAATTTTCGCGGTACCGCAATATTTAAGTAAGCAACGCCCTAAGAAAAATGTTTGGAGGATTTGCGCGGCGCGCGAGCAATCGCATACCGATACTAAGTGCAACTCCAAATTAATACTTGATGGCCTTCAATAGAACGAGGGGCATCGATGAGAACGTCGCAATGAATAAGAAAGTACTCTCATTATTATTATCATCATTCTTTGTGCTTGCCATCTTCGGAGGGCATATACCGACCGCTGGACTGGGTGGACAACAAATACTCTCACACTCCACATTGCCCGCTGAAAACAGTCGATTCAGCGGTGTACCGAATGACAGTGCCCTACTTAATGTGCTGGGGCAGAACGACTCCTATAAATCAACCAGTATAGCGATGGGCGTTCCACACACAGACGCAATCGATATGCAAGCACCAAGTAGTTCGAAATTCCAATATGATCTGATTACTTTTGTCAACTGCCCATTCGTTGTATGGGGTCGCTTCCAGAGTAATGACACCACCTATTATGCAAATAAACCAGCAGAGTTGTACAGATGGACCCCTATCTCTTCTCAGTGGGAAAAAATTCGAGACGGTACCACCAATGCGGATGGCCGAGTTGAGTTTCTTCTCGTAAAGGAGAATGAACCGGGTATCTACAAGTATATTGTAAGCTGTCAGGGGAATTACGGCACGCCGTTCAAAACCCTCATAACATATCCTGTTATCTTCGTCCATGGCTACCTTGGATCTAGCGACAAAAAGGAATATCCGTGGAAAGACATGACACAAGCGTTGGACAATGCCGGCTTTATCGAGGGGATTCATTATTTCGTATTTAACTATGATAGCAAAGCTGGTGCTACGAATGCTATCCCATCTTTCGTTGATTTTATTGAAAAGTTAAAGGCAAACTACAGTGCGCAGTATAACTACAGTAATAGCAAGTTCACCATCGTGTGCCACTCGATGGGAGCATTAGTAACCCGCTGGTACATGGAGCGCGAGGGAGGAGCTGAAAACGTCACGCAGTGGATTGGGATAGCGCCTGCAAGCCACGGCGGTGCCTTTGCAGATCGAGCACCTGATGTGCTATTGTCCACTCTTGATCCCCTTATCGGCAAAAGGGCATATACAGATACGAGGACGGATAGTGACATTGTCAAAGGACTCGACGATCCGAAGTTTGGTGCAAAAGGACTCGCTCCCAACGTCACGTACCGGGTCATCGTAGGAAACAACACAAATAATGTTGGGGGGTTTGGATCTGACATATCTGACACGGGAGGGCTACCAGCCGCTGTCCTTCTGGATTTTCTGTCGGATGGCGGTGGTAAAACGTGGGCGCGCCTGCCCGGTTGCACGGACACGGGCCCGGGCCAGGGATGCTACTATCGCACCTTCCGTGGTGATGGAGTGCTAGCGAATGTGCAGAGTTGGATCGATGGTGCTGATTTCCACTCTTTTGCAGGAGTTAGCCATGTCGGAGTAACTCATAACAGAACGGTGATTAATTACATGCTCACTTGCATTGAGAATCCTAATACGACGGGGCACAAAGTCAGCTTAGATACCTTTTTATACCCAAACGATCCCGATGCTCCTCATTGAATTACTTTTTGCTCTACACTACAGGGCATCAGAAAAACCGCGTTAGGACATCCTCATCTGGACATCCTCAGATTAACCACCGCATTTTTATCATCGGAGGAAAAATTAAGTCCTGAGTAGCCTCTAAATCCTAAAATAACACGCTCAACGCGACTGACCTTGCCTAGAGATCAACTGAGGGAACGTTGACGAATATCGAACAAAGGGGTTATCGTGGTCGGCCGTTTCACGGGTGATGGAATGGACATCCCCTACAACACGCTGCTTAAGGCGACGACACGGAGAACGGGAAAAGAAGTGAGTTATGACGGTCACTGAGGTCTATACTATGTGTCTGAATGTGTTTTTCACGCCTTACCCCTCCGAGTCATGTCTGTAGTTTAGCCTTCGACGTATGCCCCTCTCATTTTTAGGTTACTTGAACTTACACTTTGATGGCTCATCCAGCCCACATTTTACCCCTTCTCTGCATGAAACAGTATGGAAGGCCCGTAAATATTATACGCAAACCCTTTGAACCCTGTCTGTGAGAGGTACCTCTCAAGTTCCTCTACATCGAAAAAATGTACTGCCTCTAGTGCTTCTGTAACAAAAGGATTACCAGCTCCCAAACGCTCAAAACTCTTCCTAAAATTGGAAAGATCTTGTTTCACAAATGTCTGCACTACCATCCTAGCACCCCTTTTCATGACCCTCGCCATCTCTTTCAATGCCTCTGCGGTGTTTTGAAACAGATGGAGCGCTCCACTACAGGTAACGCCGTCAAATACGTCATCCGTGAATGGAAGTTTCTCCCCCATACTACGGGCAAAACAGACGTTTCCTATCCTTCCTTCTCCTGCATATTCGACCGCCTTTTCCAGCATGCCCATTGATATGTCGATGCCGTAGACGAGTCGCATCTTCTGTGCTAAGGATCGAGTGACTATTCCTGTTCCGCAGGCTACGTCCAGTCCTACGCCGTGATTCGCATCTATGATCTTCGCCATCGTTTTTACTATATCTTCATGCGACGGGAGACCTAACTCAGCGCTTATCATATCGAAAGTGCCAAGCCACGATGGGCCTTCATAGGTCTCAGCTGCACTATCGAGCTTATCTACAGACCTCAAAAAGAGATCTGGACTCTCCATGAGATCTTCTGCGACAAAGTCCACGATGCCATTTTTAACAGGGTATTCGATCTCGTCTCGCCGGCAGAATAGCCCCTTTGTTGTAGGGGTTAATGGCTGCTTGCACACTGGACAGACGTAGTAACTGTCCTGTGGTTCCGTTTTATCAGCATTGTTCATTGTGGTAACTCCATTTCATTTTACCAATACTATTCACTATGTAGAGGTGATTCGCCGCTGCAGCAATGACCTTTGGTCACCCCGATGTTGCAGCGATCACCATCGCTTCCGTATACAAAACAATAACCCGCAATTTCGAAGAGGACGAGGAGAGATCTTGTGCCAGTGCCGGTGTTCGTGAGCTGTGCTGTTTCACCCGTGTCTAGATCTTTATCCATGTTTCAACCTTTTCCTGTACAGAGCGCATGCTAAGCACTCCTAATCTGCCACCTCGGCTCGTGCCCAGGAGAGCACGTTTTCACTCTTCTTTCAAGTGGCCTTCAATCCCGTGCAAGACAGCATCAAAGATGAGCTCGGGCAACTCATCAAGCGTGTGGGGCGTTGACATCTCCATTGAGACAAGCAAATAATACAGGAGGGGCCCGAGGATAAGACCTAGCATGAATGTAGCATCAAGGTCTTGGCGAAGTTCCCCGTGGGCCTGCGCTCGCTCGAAGAGCTGCTCCATGTGATTCAGGCGCGGCGCGAGCTGTTGACGAAACACCACACTAAAAAGCTCTGGACGTGCGAAGATCTCTCCGGCAACCCTGAACAGCAGTTTTGCCTGTAGCGGATTTGCCGCCTGTGAGACTTCTTTACGTAACAGCGTTACTATGTCTGCACGCAAATTGCCGGTATCTGTGAGCGGCATTTCGGCGTGCTGCTCGCGCAGAGCATCGATAACGAGTGCCTCTTTCGACGGCCAGCGCCGGTAAATCATCGTCCTGGCAATGCCAGCTCGAGCTGCCACCCCTTCAAGGCTCATACCATCGAATCCCTCTTCAGCCAGCAGTTCTAGCGTCGCGGTAATAATCGCCTGATGTGCCTGAGCGCTGCGTGGACGCCCGACAGGCCTGCGGTTCTGTGGTTCATGACGAGTCATGCGCTTTCAGAATGCTCCCTTGTTATATCTTACGCGGTGTTGGTTTGTGAAATATACGGATACCAAATTAATATCGGTACAGTATTGTACCGGTACAGTTCTGTATCGTAATTAATCCTATTTAGGGGTATTGGTCGAATGGGTCCGTATCCTAGAAATTAATCTGAACGGAACGCCGAAATTTAAGAGACAATCTCTTTGCTTTACGGGAATATATGCATCTAAGGAAGTCACAGGGACGGTTGATGTATCGCATGATGAATGAATCTTTTGACATATCGGCCGGCCTTTCCGTGAGATCAACTGGCGAAAGGTTGACGAACACCGGACAAAGGGGTTATCGTGGTCGGCCGTTTCTATGTCACAGGTGATGGAATTGACATCCACTACAGCACGCTGCTTGTTTCGATTTCACGGGTGATGGAATAGACATCCCCTACAACACGCTGCGTGTGGTAAAGGGGACGGAGAGCGGGAAAAGAGAATTGAAAGTATTTTGACCCGAAAGAAGCAAGCAGCACGAAGCTTGCCCTATTCCCTCGAAATTGATGCGAGCCACGCGTGGAGTTCTCCTGATTCCAATCCGCCCCCCAATGTTGCCTGCAATCTGGTCTCCAACGTTGCTTGTCTTATATAGTTAATGCGCCACCCGTCTTGGAATGATTCCTTTATCTCAGCTTGTGTCACTTGCAGCCTCTTGTAATCATCTGGTTTCAATTTACTAAGATCGGGCATGAAATCTTTCGGCATGAAATCTTTCAGTTTGCTGAAGTCTAGCACGGGCGCTAATTCACTAAAACACAGCATAAAATACGTCCCTCCACGATCCATGACGGCTGCGAGGTTATCGACAAAACGTGGACGGTCGTCATCGCTCAACGAGTGGAACAGCCCTGAATCGATGACGGTATCAAACGTTCTCCCGAGTGTGTGTAGCTCCAACACGTTCAACACACGAAACGTTGCTGTTAGATGACGCTGTACGGCTTTCTCCTGTGCTTTTTGGATTGCAGTGGGGATAAAATCGACTCCCCACACGTCGTGCCCGTGTTCGGCCAAATACAGGGCATTCTCTCCTGTGCCGCATCCGACATCGAGCACCGATCCCACAATCTCTCCCTCCTGCTCTAGCTGCATATACTCTTTCTGGGGGCGTCCAATGTCCCACGGTGGCTCGCCGTGGTACACCGATTCGAAGAAATTCGTTATTATGTCCTCTTGTTTTTGTTCATGCATTGCATCTCAACTCCTCTTGACACATCTCCTAATATCTAAAGATATTCTTTAGCGTGTTTAAGGAACTCATCAAAATGAGATGATGCGTCATTCTTGGCGCCCTAAGATATCGAGGCTCACCCCTTTATAGAACCACGCTTGTTTATCGTCCGGATTAATCTTGAGCACCTTATCAAAATAGGGTAGTGCTTCAGCGTAGCGTCCCAGGTTCATAAGGCGTGATCCCGTTTTATTCCACTCAATCGCTTGTTCAGCTTCCGCGAGCATTAAACACTCATTTATTCTAGTCAAACGATATGCGTTGCCCTCATATCCTGTGGTAATATCTGCGAGATCCGATGATTTTGCGCATCAAGCATAAAATTGTGGCTTTTCTACTTTTGCAAGCGCATTGTTCGTTTTTGTGGACGCGTTCACAACAAGCCATTTTAGCTAATTCTCGTGTTACACAAAAATTGTGTGAATTATTTATTTAGATTAGGTTGGCGAACACATCAGGTACACATAGTCGGTCTGAGCGCTCAATCCCGTCACAATGTGTATCTCATATTATATTATGAGGACACGAGGTGCCAAATGGAAGGAAATGGACAGAAGCCGTGGAACAGACTGCCAAACGAAACAGGTGAAGCGTATCTCGCTTTTTGCGTTTTTCTAAATCTGGGCAGTCAACGCTCGCTGCATAAAGTAGCACAGGAAATCGAAGGAAGGCCTATTGAAAAATTGAATGCGTGGGCAGACAGATTCGACTGGATTGCGCGAACTGAATTGTGTGAACATTATTTAGAAGAAGAGTTTTCAAACTATTATGCAGAATCATTAAATAACGGTTATGTTTTTGATGAAACTGCATTCTCCCAAAGAGAGAGAAATGGAGTTAGTATATTTAGCACCACGAGGATAAAAAGCTTCAGCTCAAGAGTATAAATTGCTGCTCGAGATGCCTGTTACACCACTCTACTCTACTCACTGCATAAGATTTCAATTTTTAAGCATTAAAACTAACAAAAAGGAGGATGCTTCTCAGAGCGTGCGGCGAAGACGTATAGAGCGGAGAAGAAGTTGAAAGTGTAAGAGCGCTCAGTAGGATCTAAGCTGTATGTCCACACATGTTTTCATGCCTTATCTCCTCCGAATTGCGCATATAAATATAAATTGCCTTTTGACGCGCACCCTCTCTCATTTTAAGGTTTCATTGAAACAGGGCTGCCAAATCTTTAAGTATTCATATCAGATACACTTTTTGCGATTATTTCCCGCAAAATTCATATAAATCGCTCTACTATTGAAACAGCGTAGGGGCTAACAAGAAAGGATGGAGAGCAACTTGGCACACAGTCGCACTGACTGGGCAACCAAGCCCACTAATATTCTTATCGTTGAGGACAATCCCGCAGACGTTCGCCTCATCAAACATCTGCTGAAGCAGGCGACTAACTTTACTTATTCTCTCGAAATGTATGATCGCCTCTCGACGGTGTTAGAACGGTACGCTGGTAGCGAACACCATTTTGATATTGCCTTCCTCGACCTTGGCCTTCCCGACAGCCAGGGTATCGACACCTTTACAGCCCTACACGAGGCGCTGCCGCACGTGCCGATTGTCATACTTACTATTAGCGACGATGATGAGATAGCGATACAAGCGGTGCGTAGCGGCGCACAAGACTATATAGTTACGGGGAGAGCGCGCATGAACACCGACAGTCTTGTGCGGGCGATACGCTATGCGATCGAGCAACAGGCGACTAAGGGAGCAGCACTCCGTAAGAGCGAGGAGCGCTTCCGGAAGCTCTTTGAGACATCCCCTATCGCTACTATTCTCTATGACGCGGAAGGGCGTTTGATCGACGCGAACAAAGCAGAGCTTGACCTCGTCGGTGTCATGGATGTTGCCACCATCAAAGGAGTAGGAGTCTTCGATAATCCAGCTATAGCCGACACTGTCAAGGAACAGCTACGACGAGGAGAGACGGTGCGCTTTGACATGGTGTATGACCTCAATGCGGCTGTTGAGCAGGGGCGCTTCAAATCGACAAAGTCTGGGATACTGATACTCGATATGGCAATCGCGCCGCTTATCAATCCGGAAGGTGTGATTGAGGGGTATGTAGGGGCGATAGTAGACTTAACCGAGCGGAAGGAGGCAGAAGCACTGCTCGACTTGCGCGCCTCCTTGCTCACCGCGATCTTCAGTTCGTCGGTAGATCACATGTTCATTCTTGATAAGGATATGCGCCTTCTCTACGCAAGCAAGTCAGCGGCTGATGACCTCGGGCTGACCACCGAACAGATGATTGGAAAAACGCTGCGGGATCTCGGCGCGCCCCCTGCCCTCATCGAACCGGTGGAAGTGAACTTCAGAAAGGCGCTCACGATGGGAATGGCAACACAAGGAGAGATTCCATATCCGGGGATTTCAGGGGTACGGGAACACGAATATATCATGACGCCGATACGTGGAGAGGAGGGCGATGTTGAGCTAGTGCTTGGCATGGTACGAGACATTACCGAGCGGAAAGTGGCAGAGGAGAAGGTGCATGCAGCCTCGTTATACTCGAGAAGTCTCATCGAAGCGAGTCTTGACCCTTTAGTCACGATTAGCGCCGAAGGCAAAATCACCGATGTCAATAAAGCTACTGAGGATGTAACTGGTTATTCCCGTGAAGAATTGATCGGCACTGACTTCAGCAGCTACTTCATAGATCCCAAAAAGGCGAGGGAGGGCTATCAGAAGGTGTTTACCGAAGGCTTCGTGAGGGACTATCCTCTTGCCATCCGTCATGTATCAGGTAAGATAGCCGACGTCCTCTACAACGCCACGGTGTACCGAAATGAAGCCGGAGAGGTTCAAGGAGTTTTTGCCGCTGCGAGAGACGTTACCGAGCGGAAGCGGGCTGAGGAAGCGCTCAGACGGGCGCACAATGAACTGGAACAGATCGTGAAGGAGCGCACCCAAGACTTACAGGAGGAGATCGAGGATCACAAGGTGACCGAGGAGGAACTCCGGGTAACCACCGAGGAATTACAAACCGCAAATAGAGCGCTCGAAGAACGCACTGAAGAGCTCCAACTGTCAAACAATGAACTCGAGCAGTTCGCCTATATTGCCTCTCACGATCTGCAGGAGCCGCTCAGGACGGTAACGAGCTCGATTGGCCTCCTCGAAAAGGGGTACAAAGACAAGCTCGGCGAGGATGCAGATGCGCTCATCACGTATGCTGTCGACGGGACGCTGCAGATGCAGCAGCTCATCAAGGACTTGCTCGAGTACTCCCGCATCATGAGCCGTGGCGAAAAGTTTAAACCGGTGTACTGCAATTACGTCGTCCGGCAGGCTATCGACAACCTCAAGATCGCCGTCGAGGAGAGCGGGACGACGATTAGGCTGCCTGATAAACCGCTGCCGATGGTGATGGGCGACAAGATGCAGCTCACCCAGCTCTTCCAGAACCTCATCGGAAACGCGATCAAATTCCGAAGTGAAAAACCGCCAGAAGTGCAGATTGGTGCGGAGCTCGATGCTACAGGAAAGAGGTGGCAGTTTTCCGTAAAGGATAATGGCATCGGGATGGACATGCAGTACGCCGATAAGATTTTCACGATCTTCCAGCGGTTGCACACGAACGAGGAGTACATGGGAACAGGCGTAGGCTTAGCGCTCTGCAGGAAGATCGTTGAACGGCACGGCGGGAGGATTTGGGTGGAGTCGGAGCTAGGAAGAGGGTCGACATTTTACTTTACGCTGCCTTTCTATGTGAAATAGCGCAGTCAGGTTGTTTATGACGTTTATGGTATAATTTACAATTTACAGTCATTTATCTCTATTTTACCCCTCGGATACTTGCACTACGCTTTCCAATGATGCTTTTATGTAAGCTCGTCTGAGCATAGAGTATGTATGATATGGAAAACCAGCAACATCGGAAAGAGATCTGCAAGTGGTGCGTGAAGCTCTTCGAACCGTGCCTCGACCCACTACGGAGTGGCAGAGAGCTTAGCATGTTCGATAAATTGGACGTGCGCCGTTGTGGACATTTCGAGCTAAACGACCCTAGCTAATTGAGACTTAATAATGAAGTACGCAATGAGGGTATTGTTATTGTTATAGACTTGTCTGACGGCTTGTTAATTAACTACCTCATTTTAAACACAATTTGAGCTATTGCTATTAAAACGGGTGTCACCACAGCAAGTGCCGGCATCCACGCAATATTCATAAGACTGTCAACCTTGATATCGCGTCTTTGCATGAAAATTAGACGCCTCGAATGGTCTGACTTTACTAAGTTTATCATAATGGCGATTTTCTGAATACCGATGGTGGGAAAATGACATGTCCATGATATGATGGGCAGCGGAGCATCCTCAAAGATTCTTATTCGTTTCTCACCATCAACAATTAGTCCCGGGGCTTGAAGTTCTGCCTCGAGATATTCGTTAGATCTGTAACGATCGTCTATGTGCGAAGCTCGTTTGATAAAGTCCTTAGAGAGCGTCAGATTAAGAAATATGTGATGTGATTCGCCTTCACGAACTTTCTTCGGCAGAATTACTATACCCTCTTCGACTATACCGTGCAGGTGTTTCTCTTCAACAACTGTAAAGGGCGTCCTATATCTCACATAAATGTGGTATGTGAGATAGAGAAGCACACTAAAAGAAGCAAGAAACAGCGTATAATAACTGAAAAGTACGACGTTTGCTACGAATTCAGGACTCCCAAATCGAGGCGCGGCAGCAGTCGAGGCGCTCGAGTACCAGTCGAGGAGGTTATAACCTATCTGGGACAGCAAAGTAACGCTTGACAAACCTATGGGAATAAAAAATAGCCAAGGAACACCTCTTTGCAAGCGTACAGGGGTGATGCGGTATATAAAATAGAGAAGCACACAGGAGCATATCACAATAATCAAAGGATAGAATACAAAAAATTTGTCGGTGTTTGCGGGCGACCACCAGTAATTCTCCCCCACCACCCCAAAACCATTACTTGCGTGTGCTGCTAGTGACCCCTCCAATCCGAGGCCATAGTATAATGGAGATACCGACAACCCTATTGATACGGCTGCCGGAAGCAAAATTAATCTAAAAAAACGCTTCGTGTCGATTTGTTTTCGTTCTTTTTTGCCTTGTATAAAAAGTACACGAAGTTGTGCTGCGTTTTGTAGCCGCCAGAAGTACGATACTATGCCAATCAGAAAAACGAAGCTAAGTATTAACATCGTCGTATCGTAGCCCATACCGATCGAATTAGCATTCGGCAATTCTAGCACAAAAGGTCGTGTATCCCACCAATCGCCAAACCAATAGTCGATAAAGAAGACTAATTGAAGAGAAAGGACAAGGATTGAAAGCTCTTTTAGTCGTAAGAAGCCTTGTTCTTGGATGTTTTCAATTTGTTCTCCTATAATTTCGCTTGTCATTATGCACACCAAAATATCACTAATGTAATTGCAAGTAGTTTAGCAGTACAAATAATTCAATATTAAAAATTGCCTCCTCATAGTGATTCGCCACCTTTTCAGAAGCACTTGATTTCGAACTAATTAAACAATAAAAAAGGGAATAATGCTGACTTGGTACATACTCCCTTGCCGTTCCATCTCTCACCAACTATTTAAGCCACCTCCACATGGTTTTGGCTGCAGTCCTACCTACCATGCGCCTAACAACCCTCTTTTCAATTTTAACGGGATCTAATGAGCTAACCGCTTGAATATCCCCCAATGCCCTAGCACTCTGATATAAAACGCCGCGTGTTTGGTTTATATTGTGGGGTATTATCGAGGCGTGTTGGTTATAATGTCCTTTGCTCATTTTTTAAACCCCCTTATTAATGAAGTAATATGGCCAAAGGCATAGTAAAAGGCCAAAGTGCTACCATAGGCACACAAACACTTTTTAAAATCAAATAATAGTGTGTCCACTAGAAATAAAGGTTGCGTGATTTGTTATCGCTAACCTAATAGTTCTAAAACGAAGAAGAAACGCATGCGTCGAAGGGTAAACTACATGCATAACTCGGAGGGATAAGATGAAAACATGCTCGGAAACACTACACAAAAAGGACAATCATTGTCTTTGTGACTGCTATTTAATAACCTGTATTAAATAAAAATAGACTAGGCATATTCATTTCGTGAAACCCCATTTTCTAAAATTTGTCGTTAGGGTTGTTATATGAGCTTCGTTATGTCCCATAAGAAATATTTTGAGACATGAGCTTCTAAGTAGATTTAATCGACATCTGTAAGGAGGTCGCCTATTGGAATCGGTGAAAAATCTCCAAAGTGACATATTAACGGAAACGGCGGCCCATCTTGGTGCCATCCTAGGCCCTGAAATGAATGACCTCAAAGTGGAAAGGGCAGTGATCGGACTATTTTTCTCCGGAGTGAAGCTATCCAACGGTGAAGGTGGAATCTGTTTTACCCCGGTTAAAGATATCCCCGAAGCTGTCTGTTGCCCAAGTTCTGCGCGCGCTGTGCCGAATTCCGGGAAATTAGGTGGGCAACCTGTTACTAAGTACATACGTTGGTTGCAACGGGGAGGCCCCTTGCAAAAGGCTTTGGGAATTGCAGTGCTTAACGCCCTGTCTTGCACTTGTTGGCGTAAAAACCCTCCGACTCAGTATAACCTAAAGAGGGGAGTCGACCCGATTGAAAATAGAGTTATCCCCGACGATTCCGTCGTCGTCGTTATTGGCGCTCTTATCCCTTATATCAGGATGCTGAAGCGCCGTGGGCGCCCGTTTTTCATCTTAGAAAAAGATGCTCGCACGCTCAAAAAGGATGAGATGAAGTATTACCGTCCTCAAGAAAAGGCCCGGGAATGCCTTGCATCCGCGCACCTGCTTATTGTCACGGGCACCACACGGATCAACAATACTCTTGAAGACATCCTTGAACAAAAGCGCGACAGAGCAGAAGCCGTTTTGGTCGGGCCAACGGCCAGTATGCTCCCGGAAGCCTTTTTTCGCCGCGGTGTTGACGCTATTGGAGGTGTCACGGTGATAGATCCGGATAAACTGCTCGACACGCTGTCTGAGGCGGGTTCTGGCTACCACTTTTACGGTAAATCCGCCGAACGTCTGGTCATTGATAGGGATAAAAAAGATGTTTTCGACACCCCGCATCTATTGAGAACTTCTCGGATACCAGGATTACGGGAATAAAATTCCATCCACAGTTTGATTTAGAGCGCTATATTATTTCCCCGCGTATAGAAATCGTATAATCTTTGACTAATATGTTTTTTTGGGCTTTTTCCAATGCCCTTTGGACGATAGTCTCGATACCTGAGCAGCAGGGAACTTCCATATGCACAATGGAAATCGATTTTATATCCTGTTTCTGGAAGATTTCAGTTAACTTATCCACGTATTCTTCTAAGGTTGTATCCAACTTAGGACAGAAAATGATCAAAATCTTACCTGTTAAGAATCTTTGATGGAAATTAGCATAGGCAAATGGGGCGCAATCGGCTGCCAACAAAAGATCAGCGTTTTTCAGGTACGGTGCACTGGGGTTTAAAAGCTGTAGTTGTATGGGCCAGTTTCCGAGTTCTGAAGTTAACATCACCGGCTCGTGAGCCGGTTTCGCAGATCTACGCAAATCTAACGTCATAGTACCGGGACAACCCGGAATTTGGATGTTATTTTGCTTCAAAAAGTCAAGAGCCTTATTTGCAAGGTTCTCTTGGCCATGTTCGTGAAGGTGCTGCATGTGGGCTTTTATGACATCGGGTCCTGCTTTTGCGATATTTTCCATAACCTTGTACTCATCATAAGGTTCAGCTTCTCTCGTCTCAACTTCTATAGCTCCTTCCGGGCACTCCCCAATGCAGGCCCCTAAACCATCACAGAATAAATCATTTATAATTCTGGCCTTCCCTTCAATTATCTGTAAGGCGCCCTCAGGACATCCAGTAACACAACTTCCACAACCAGTACATTTTTCTTCATTAATTCGGATGATATCTCTTTTCATAACTATTCACCTATATCCCTGATTTAGAGGCTCTTCGTGCAGCCGTAATAACAGGACCGTCTCTCGTATCGCAGTGTTGTGGTATAATGTATCTCCACCTCTTTACTGTTCAATTCTTTATCTTTCAATTCTCATTTCGCCTGCCTTTTAATTAGTGAACTATCCTAAAAGGGAATGCGCGGGATATCGCGTCCAGGCGTGAGCACCTCGCATCCACTCTCGGTGATCCTCACGACGTCTTCTATCCGAAATCCGCCCACGCCAGGAACCGCTAACACGGCGTGGCCGATACTCATCGTCATATTAGGCTTTAGTTCTATTTCTCCGTGGTGGGGATAATGGCTCGGATGCGGGAACTCCTCAAACTCAAGGCCAACGCCGTGAATATAGCCGGGGACGACATATTTTTTAAATTCAGTCTTTCTGATTGATTCAGCCATATACTGCGTTACGTCTTTGACCTTCCAGCCTTGCTTCACCTCTTCTATAACGCCTCTTTGTGCCTCCTCGTATGCCGCAGCGAGCTTGATAAATTCGGTATTGATCGGTTTTGCAACAAGAGCGCCAGATGCTTTCCCACATACCGCCGTTCGTGCCATATCGCACGCGTACTTATCAGCGACCGGATGCAGGTCGATGACAACGGGGTCACCGCTCGCAATCGTTCGATGCGACACAAACCCGTGAAGGTGAAGCGAATTCTCTCCTGAGTTCACGAATGTGATGGCGCCAAGCCGCTCAGACCCTGCCTTTCGCATCGCATATTCTGCTTCAGCGGCAACATCATTTTCTGTCACACCCTCTTCTAACGATTCCATAGCCGCCTTCATGCCAACCTCGGCAACTCGTGCCGTCTTCCGCATGCATTCTATTTCTTCGTCTGATTTCACCATACGAAGCTCACTCATCACATCATCATTTTCGGCCATGGTGATCCCAGGGTTGAGCTTCCTGAATCGGTATACTTCAAAACTGGGGGCAGTGTGGGTGTCAAAACCAACGGTCGCTTTCGTGAGATTATGAGACCGCATCGATGTAAAGAAGTGCTGCATCAGTTCTTGCACGCTATTCCATCCACGAACGTCCTCAACCCACGTATTCGCCTTTACTTGTTCCACTTCAGGTTCAAAGACTATGATCGTTGGATCGTCATCTCTATAGAATAACATACGGGCTTGTCGCCGGTAGTCTCCCGTGGTGTAGTAGTAGTTTTCAACGCCCGCGACGAGCATCGCATCTACGCCCTTTTTCTCCATGATCACTTGGATCTGTTGTGCTCGTATTCGATAGTTTATCATACTCTCATCCCTGTTTGCAATATTGTTGAGATCTATTGGTGGTGATAGAATAGTCACATGGAGATCGCGTACTTACCCCGCTCCAGCACCTTTTCAAAGGTGCGAATGTGATCGACTCTCGTTTTGAGGTACATCCTTTCACCTTTCATCTCGATGAACACACGGTCACTGAGCTCGGCAACCGCATCTCGCACAGTCTCTTCGAATGAGGGGTTATGCACGGCCGAGTGGTTATGCTCACTGTCATCCTCATCTAGGTCCTCTAGACGTAAGTTACAGACGGGACAAGCCTCCTGTATCTCGTCGATCTTCACCCCTTCACGCTCCGCAGGATCGTCCTCACCCTCCGTCCTGAGGAGGGCATAGAGCACATTTTGAGCGTCAGGACTGAGCTTTCGAGCTTTCCTAATGAGGGGTTCGCTGTCGGGCTCTTCGTCACCAGTATAACTCGGCGAATTGTTGTGATTGTGTTGCGTCATTTTTTACCTGCTCACACGGCGCGTTCTACGCCCGGATCATCGTGAGCAACATCTTAAACTTCTTTGGCGCCCTGAGTTCATGGGGGATCCCCCCCGGCATGATGATGATCTGGCCAGTTGTGACGTGCGATGCAGTGCCTCCAATGATGATTTCAGCCTCTCCATCTATAATTTGCACGACTGCGTCATACGGTGCGGTGTGTTCGCTCAACCCTTGCCCAGCATCGAACGAAAATAGCGTGATAGTTCCTGCGTTTTTATCGACCAAAGTCTTGCTCAGTACTGAGTTATCTGAGTATTCAATAAAACTCGCCAAATCAATGACTCTTCCTCTATATGATTCAGGTTCTGTGCTCATCTTAATTCCTTCTTACGTTCGCCTAGTTCTTTTTTATTCAGAAATTCTTTCATGCCCTCAAGTAGCATGGCTTTATACAAAATACTTAATCGACTGCGCTTTCTTATTTTCCCAAAGTGTCCACGTATATACTTTATCGAGAGGGTAGTTAGTTCAGTCATAATCGCAAGTGAATAATATTAAATAATGTATTTTTATCGCTGTAGTCCATGAATTGTCGCATATCTATGTTCAATGAGTCTCGTGGAATGTTTCGGTAGATCGGGAACTGGTCCATCAAAATGATGCGATTATCCCACTTTGTGATTTCATTCGCATCCTCTAGCGACCATTTAATAAAATCTCTGCTAAAGGATGTCAAAAGGTCGCGCACTACCCCTTCCTGTCCCTTATCGCTGAGCTGATTCCACCACGCTTCGATATCTGCCCATTCCTTACCCATCGGCTTTGTCGGGGTTTTGAGCGCGGCTATCATATCGCACAACGTATCTCTCTGATTTTGCGGTGCCTTCTCCCACCAGTCTTTCATCGCCTCTATTGTCGCTGTTCTCATCGCGTCCCGTTGTTCCTGCGGCACCACGCCAATCCATGCTCCGATGTCATTACCTAATTTTGATGGCACTTCAAACACAATTTCACTGCCCGGGAAATTATCCGCCAACGTCGAAAAGAACTGTTTTATCTCTAATTCCTCGAAGAAGGGCAATACTGCCTCAGCTATTATGAATATGCCATCCTCGGTATGTTTGATGTCCTTGCACCAGCCCGGGTCGAAGAGGGATTTCGCGATGTATGTGACCCTGTCAGGTTCTGGGAGCAACTGTTTTCTGACTTCAATGACCGCGGGGAGGTCGAGGTCGTACCAGTGGATTGACCCGTTATCGACCCGGTAAAACGTCGCGTCGAGCCCGGCGGCTAGACAGATAACCGAAGCATAAGGATGTTCTGCAATATATGTCCGTATTTTGGCGTCGAACTGCTTTATTCTTAACGTAAATGGACCAAGTACATTGATTTCATGAAAGAGATCAAACATTATATCCTGGAACGGCGGCGCATCACTCGTTGAGCAGCATTCATGTACATGTACATACTCAATTTTTGCTGCGAGTTCAATTGCTTTCGCGTCATAAAATAGTGAGCTGTATTCCTTGCTCATTTGTGCCCGGCCCCATAAACAACCCAACATCGACGCCGATCTGCCGCTTAACTTAACCTTGACTTTATTCTGGTACATAACTGTCCCCAACATTGTGAGCGTGGATACTTACTATTCTTTTAACAACCGCAATAAATATTGCAAAGGACACGTCTATTGCACAGCGTAATTAACAACTAGATTATATCTCTGACTTTAACTGCTTTCCCATGGGAACGAGATATTGATTTTCTGGCTAGATTAAGGCTCAAAAATGCCATAATTCTCTTCCTGATTTTAAGCGCTTTACTAAATCTCGAATTATGCACACAAAAAGACGAAACATTTAAGTCAGTTTTGCTGCTGAAGAAAACGTGACACGCATTTTAGCTGAAACAAGGGAAATATTTAAGTCACTTTTCCATGCACTGTTTCATAAATAAATAGGGTAGTGGAGACTATGTGATTTCTCATCGTAATAAAGCTATTCGATACGATTACCAGCGCAGAGATAGTCCGTGTCCAGCAAGAGATGGGTGAACAACTGCAGTATATGCTGGGTACAGGCAAAGTTGTGGCCAACGGCGCGTTTGCAGATGCACGGGGCGGCTTCTTCGTTGTTGACATTGATGATGAGGAGGATTTCTTTGATCTCCTTGGCACGGCAATATTGGATAACTTTCACGTAGAGACCCATCCCGTAGTGCCATTTGAAGAGGTAGTTAAGATGCAGAGGAAACTGTACAGATCCCGGGGTAAAATTACAATTATTCCCCTCGTAAATAATCAATTGCATATTCTACGTTGAGTGTGCAGCTGAGGAGAGCAGAGAGACGGTTGTTGAATCACTTAATGGATGAGTCATAAAAGCATGCATTGAGGAATGATATATCGGCCTGCCATTCCGCGAGATCAACTGGCGAAAGGTTGACGAATAGCGGGCAAGGGGTTATCGTGGTTTATTGTTTCGATTTAAAGGGTGATGGAATGGGACATGCCCTATAACAAGCTGCGTGCAGCAAAGGCACAAAAGAGAGGGAAAAGAGTATTGAAAGTGTAAGACAGTCCATTGAGATATATAGTTACGAGCACTTTTTATGCCTCACCCCTCCGAGTTATCCACATAATTTACCCTCCGATGCATGTATTTTTACTTATTTTAAAGTTATTTGAATTTACATCTTGATAATTCACCCAACCTGTATTTTTAACGAGATTTATCGTCACTTTAATGCATCGTTGTAGCTATGTGCATTGCTGCACTGTTCAAAATTTAGGCAGAACTAAAGTTATATATATTAGGCCAGCCTAAATGTTATACAGAACATGTCGCAGACATGTGACATGTGAACTGAACTGAACTGAAGATTCGTTAAAGATGAGCGGAGAGTTCGCTCAATTATTGACATGCTAAAAAGATCCTCGTTTAGCAGTCCGAAAGAAGAGGCTGAATGAATATATGTCATCTATAGAGCTACCCGGTTATCAAAGCAATCTCGCACGATTCGTAAAAGTACACTGGGCCCTATTCCTGGCCACGCTGGGGCCTGGGTTTACTGTGATGCTGGCTGATACTGATGCCGGCTCCGTCATTACAGCAGCGCAATCGGGGGCCCTGTGGGGCTACAAACTATTATGGCTTCAATTCGCACTCATTCCCGTTCTTTATCTTATATTTGAACTCACCGCACGCATCGGGATTACTACCGGGAAGGGGCATGGAGAGTTGATCAAGGAACAGTTCGGAACAAAATGGGCGTGGCTCTCTGTCACGACACTTTTTGTATCGGCGATCGGCGCGTTGGTCACTGAATTTATCGGGATCTCCGGCGCCGGTCAGGTCTTTGGCATCTCACCATGGGAGACCGTTCCCATCGCTGCGCTGGGTCTGATCCTGATCACCCTTTCGAGGCGTTACCATCGCGTCGAGTTGATCGCTATTTTTATGGGCCTGTTCGAACTGGCTTTTATACCGGCCATGTTCACGGCCCATCCTGCCCCGGCTGAGCTGCTGCACTCGCTGTATAGGAATTTGCCTTTCGGTAATAACTCGTATTGGTATCTTATTGCCGCCAACGTGGGCGCCGTGATCATGCCCTGGATGGTCTTCTATCAACAGGGCGCGGTGATAGACAAGGGCCTGAATGATAAGGTATTGAAGTACAGCCGTATGGATACCGCGGTCGGTGCTGTCATTACACAGATAATTATGGCGGTAGTACTGATACTCACCGGCGCCACGATTGGCCTTGCGAACCCGAACGCTTCATTGGCCACCGTGCAGCAGATATCTGATACGCTCACTCCTCTTGTCGGCACATTTGGGGGGAGGGTGTTGTTTGCAATCGGCATCAGCGGCGCCGCCCTTGTTGCTGCCTATGTGGTCTCACTGGCTGTTTCGTGGGCGTTTGGTGAGGTCATGTGTTTCACTCGCAGCCTTAATTGCAGCTGGAGAGAGGCTCCGGCCTTCTATGGAATCTATTGCGCCGGCATTGTCGTCGCAGCCGTCCTTGTCTTGATGGGACAAGCTCTGGTCTCCGTGGCCGTAGCGGTGCAAGTGCTGAACGCGCTGCTTCTTCCTATTGTGATCGGATTTTTACTGGCCCTCGGCTGGAAGGTATTACCCGAAAAGTACCGTCTCCACCGCTGGGAGAAGAGCACGCTCCTGGTTATCTATATACTGTGCTGCGGGCTTGCCATCTTCACCGTCTTTCAGATGACACCCT
>Ga0187781_10000756_pt1 | contig 23513 bp, 31 predicted proteins | sample 0715_SJ02_MP02_2_FD_132447 | JGI IMG/M metagenome (GOLD analysis project Ga0187781, IMG submission 132447) | Tropical peat soil microbial communities from peatlands in Department of Meta, Colombia - 0715_SJ02_MP02_20_MG | ecosystem: Environmental > Terrestrial > Soil > Wetlands > Peat | place... | reverse complement strand
CATCGGCACGAATGGAAACAGGGTCGTAGCTGCGGTCGCGCTCCCAGGCACGATACCGCCGACATCGTCGAAAGTCACAGATTATTCAATCCGGCACCAGCAGGTGGCACCGCTATTGTATGTGCAGCTGAGTGTGAGCCATTGCGTGCCGGCCAGTCCCAGGCGACGGAGCGCACGTACAGGTGGGCCTTGCAACAAGCGGGCAGATCCTCCGAGCAAGACCGGCTAGCCAGCCAGCAACAAAGCGCGACCGATTACTCCCGTGAGCTGGTCTTGAGCTTCCAGAGCCAGGTCGCGGCTCACTTTTCCCAAAGCGCGAAGATGATCGGCAAAGTCCCAGGCTAGATCTCTCGCAGCGCGGACATTCCAAATTGCCAGCAGGCGACCGATCTTGCCCGTATCCTGAGCCAATTCGCCCACTATTCCCGTGGCCAAGAACGTTAGCGCGGAAGGGAGCACTTCTTCGAGCAACGTATTCACCCGTTCGTAGTCATTATGCTCAGGGCTTTGTAGACTTGGCGTCAGATGCAGCTCGTCATCGGTCTGCAACAGGGCCAATGCCAAGTCGTGATTTATGTGAGCATTCATCCCCGCCAGGGCAAATTGTATCCGATCGATGCCGGTGCTGGTTCGAGCTTCAAACAAAGCGTCCCATGAACTTGCGGTCTGAGGATCTTGCTTCAAAGCTCCAATGATTGCTGAAAAGTAGAAGCTGGCAAAAACTACATCCAAGCGCGTCAGCCATGTGGCATCCTTCCAACCGCCAGGTGGAGTCTGCGTATCAATCTGCTGCGTTACCATCAGGTAGAGCTGGTTAAACCACTTTAGGCCATCATTATTCGGCAACAAGGCATCGATCTTTTGCATGATCGAGATCACATCCTGGATTGAAGCTGGTGCCACTTCAGAGACCATTTGAAGGAGTTGCGCGTCAGTGTCGCTTGGAGTCGGCATGGACTGTCCTGATACACCAAGAAATACTTGCAAGAACGCTCTCGGGAGCATGGTCCCATTGCGCGGATCGGAATTGATCGCGTCCAGTACTTGGCAAAGGATACACGAAATAAACGACATGTTCCGGTACAGTACACAGAACAGGAATTTATCGACACCCTCGCGCAACATGTCCTTCGGGCTTCTCATCAAGCTTACCGTTGAGAGCCCGACATGCTCGGGCGGCTGAGCAGCTAGACGAACCCGGAATGGGCTGGCATGCCTTTCGCCGTTTCGGAACACCTGGCTGCGAGGGGAGATGCCAAGAGAACATCAAGAATTTCTGGATGGGCCACAAACCTCGGACCATGTCCGCGCTGTATTCGCACCTCTTCGAGGAGGTGGAGCTTCGACTTGCAGAGAGCGCACAAGTGGGCGGTGGATTCGGTATTCCCACCTATGTTGATCCAAACTGTTGCAAAGGATGCGGGCTATCAGACGTCCACTTGAATACGTAAGTTGTTGTAGAATAACGGAGTTGCCAAGGATGGGCGGTTAGCTCAGCTGGTTAGAGCGCCTGCCTTACTAGCAGGCCCAAATCTCATCTAAGTCGTTGCTTTGGTTGCGGTTACTGAGTTCCCGACATCCTTGGCCTGCTCCAAAAGTGGTCCAAAATACAAACTACGTTCGATACACGGGCTCAGGGATGCGACGAAAAGGGCATCCCTAATCGACTTTCGGTCGGGGCTGATCGAACCGACGACCTCATCCTTGCCATTTCTGAACTCTGAACGGGAGGATGCGATACCAAAGAAGCGTGAATGAGTTCAAGGATCAGTGTTCATGCGGGTCCGACGCATCTTTGCTACCCCTCATCCTCGACGGCCTGCTCGTCTTGAATTGAGGGAGCTAACCGTGCATTCCACTCCTCCGGCGAGAGATAATTGTGAAAATTGGGCGAGGATTTGTCCTTCAGTTGTTTGAGGAAGGCTTCTTCCTCATCCATTTTGGCAGCCTTGATAGAGATGGCGGGGCGCAGTTTCGAGGCAGGATTGTACGCTTCGACGAGGGGTACGGAGCCTTCTCTGACCTGTCGTGGCGTGTTGGTAAAGGCAGGCAGGTTCGTTAAGCCAGAGACTTACGGTTGCTGGCTCCAAGACATAACAGATGTACACAGCAGAGCGAGTGCCGCGACACAGCCATAAATACTCGATACCTTCGCTGAGTACTCGCGGTGTGGTGTGCTTGCGAGTTCATTTGTTTTCTCCGAAGAAGTAATTGAATTGCTTTCCCGGGCAGGGATACGGCAGGCCCTCGCCAATCCAGTGCCCAGCGAACGGCTCGCCTTTTTTCCAGATGGCCGGTGTAGCCATTCGTGGACATAGTGCCAATGCGCCGCGCTTCGTATCACGGGCGAGATGAAATTTGTAAACTTTCCTAATGTTGGCTGCCCCGATGTGACACGATCCGGAAAATGGAGAGCCTAAGCATATTGGTTGGCTTGTAGGTGGGGAGCCAGTCAATGAAGGCTGGGAAGTTGGCGTCGTCTCAGGATCCCGAATAGAGCTGAAAGGGTGCCCAGTAAAACGGTTTGCGATACGAGGCACTGGATCGAAGCATCGCGAGTTTTGCGTTGCGGAGGGCAGTATCGGGTGTTTGTCCTGTCTCCAGCTCTCGATACAGTTCGTCCATGAGTTGGGGAGTGGAAACGTCGCTGACCTCCCACAAGGCTCCGATCACGTTGTGTGCCCCGGCGCGGAGAAATGCCCACGAAAGGCCAACCAGGCCTTCTCCAGAATATGCGCGCGATCCGGCGCCGAAGCAGGTGGAAATCGTGACCAGCTCGGCCCGCAGTGGATGATGAATAATGTCGCGGGCATACAACTTGAAGGAATCTTCCTGGGCACTCGAGCGTGACAACACAATCGCAGAATCGAGCGGACTCATCCGGTTCGCGGTGCCGTGTGCGACGAAATGGATGTAGGAATACTGCTCGGGCTTGCTGGCCAGGTAAGCGGCTGGTGTTGCCTGCTCCCGGGCGAATACTTCCTGCTGTTTCGGCTGGAAGTGCTTTTCGATGCTATCCATTTCAGCAGGAGCTTTTTGCAGTTCGGGATAGTCGCCGTTCGGCGCTACAGCATTCCCCAAAAGAAGCAATTTGTCGGCGTGGTTTTGACCTCTGCGAGAAGCGGCAAGCAGGCGTAAGGAACTTGCATCAGTGATGGTGACGTCTTCGATCCAATAATGAGGTGCAGACCCCGGAACTAGTAGGGTCTCGAAGTTCAGCGTGTTCAGGCTGCCATCGGGGATGATGAAGACTTTGGCGTTCCGTGGCAAAAGATTGGCGGCTGGCTCGACCAGCGTGTGATACAGTGCCAGCCCGTCGTCGGTTGTTCGTTCGAGAAACTCCTGCTGCTCCGAGAGAGCCTTTCGATAGCGCTGCGCGATTGGTTCGATTTCCGACTTCGCCGGCAGGGTGAAGATGGCCGTCTTCTGCGGCGTGATGGCCCACAGGTAGGACTGCTTTTCGCCCAGCCAATAGAAGAGGATGGTGCCGCCTGCTTTGCGTGCGGTCGCTTGAGCCTTGGAGGCGCCTGGTTTGAACGTAGCGTCTTTCTGCAGTACCCCCAAACCCTCGGCCAGAGCGCGGCCACGTTGGTATTCGGCAATTTGCAGTGCCTCGTTGGTTTTTCCTCTGTCTACCAGGAAGTGGATGTAACCGTCATAGATGCCCGCAGCGTTGGCCGGAAAAGGCAGCGAAGTATCCTCGTGCAGAGCCTGGCGGGCGCTCTCAAATGTGCTTAGCGCAGCTCGATACTCGCGGTCGGCGGAGGCCGGCTGATTTTCGTCCTGATAAAGCTGCGCGAGAGAGTGCTCGGACTCCCACTTCAGAAAGACATCACTGTTGGGATCTTGATCGATCTCGCGGTAGATTTTTTCTGCCTGGTCGGTGTCGTGCATGCGCGCGGCCACGTGCCCTTTAATCAGCATGGGATAGAGCACGTCTTGACGGTTGCCGTCCTTGGGGACGAGGGCGATGGTTTTGTCGGCGTAGTCGCGAGCCTGGTCGAGCTTACCGGCGCGCTCGGAGACAGTGGCGAGGGATACAAGAGCGTCGATAACGTCTTGCTTATTGGTTTGCTGTGCTAGATTGAGAGACTCCCTGTAGGACTGCTCGGCCTTTGCGAAATCGCCGGAGTCGAGGTAGACATAGCCAGCAGTCGTGAGCCACGATACTTCATAGCTGGTTGCACCAATTTGGTGAGCCCGGCTCCGCGCATCCAACAAAAGTGCGAGCGCTCTCTCGTGTTCGCCCAACTTGTAATACGCCCAGCCTTCGTTGCCCAAGGCGTTTTGAGCGATGTGCCCAGCATCGATCGCGATGGCTCGCTTGTAAGCCGCGTCGGACCAGTCCATTGTCTCGTCGTAATGTTCATGCTGCAACGCTGACCAGCCAAGGTCCAATAATGCCGTGGCCTCTTTAAACGGGTACTTGTTCTGGCGCGCCATGTTCAGGGCTTTTCCAAACAGACTTCGTGCAGCTTCGAAGCGTCCCCGATTCATCTCCATTACGCCGCGTTGGAGTAGGACATCAGCGCAATCCCCGGAACTTGATCCTCCGCAGAGTTGGTCCGCTTCGACAAACTTGCGCTCCGCTTCCCCAAAGCGATGCATGGAGTCATAAGCAGAACCCTCCAGCCACGTCTTCTTTATCGCTAGATCGCCGGGCGGCGCGCTCCTCTCCGACGCAATAAGGGTGAGCACTCGATCATTCATTCCCCGCCACGCCAAGGCGTCTGCCTGGAGGAGGAGGAACTTCCATGCCCATTCCGACCCTCGATCGTGGAACTGGTTATAACCCGCTTCCGCTTCCCGTTGGGCCTTCTCAACCTGACCGTTCCGGAAGGACTGCAGGGCGTGGTCAAAAGCAGTTTGGGGATCGATTCGTCGGGTGCACGCCGTCGCAAAGAAAAGGATGAGTGCGAGGAGGACTGAGAACCACTCTCTCGCCACAGCATCCTCGAGCGAACTGCTTTCCTGGTTATGGACTCGAACTGGCAGGCGATCAAACCCTACGGAATACCGCTGCCGCCTGAGCCTCTTCCATTTACCTTTGCATTCGCCACGCCTGCGCTCCCGGCGGCGAGGCAGCCCATCTCTAGGCGGATCATGGTGAGGTCGTAGGAATTGTGTTTCACGGTCAGCTCGGCCAGAAAGATGTTTCCGAAGTCCGGGATGTGGATGACGTGACCGAACGTTCGGGCGGGCGGGGGGATCTGAATCGACTTCCCATCCGCAGCTTTCACGCTGATGTCTTTGATCTCGACATGTTCTACTAATGAACAAGTGATCCCGTCCCAGCTGTCGTCTTTTCTGGCGGCGTTGGCTTGCTGCTGGATTCTTGGGTAGTCAACCGTGAAGCCATAATACTTCTTCGCCAGAGACGCGTCAGCATCTCTAAGACGCATTTTCTCGCGTTCTTTATCCGCGAGGCCTCCAATTTTATCTTTTAGCCTCTGATATTGGGCCTCGATCGCGTTCATGAGCCCAGTTCCCTTGTCCACGGGCAACGCGTCTTTGCCCTCTGCACGCTGGCCTGTGAGATCAAGTTTCAGATAAGGCTCGGCACGATGGCGAGCAATTCTCAGATTCTCGAAGTGGGTGCCAAGAAAGGTGACGTGCGGACAGTATTCGCCCGGAAAGTGCGTGGTGGAAATTTGCGCCACGACCCGATCCGCGGTCACCACGTTCAAAACGTTGAGGTCTTCCACAACCGAAGTCGCGAGCGTCACCGATGTGCCGTCGTGCTTATCGCTCTCGTGTCCGGAAACCTGCGTGTTGGCAGCTGCGTAGGAAACAATCCCTTCCAGACGGAAGTTCTTCGCGTGCTGGGAGAAATAGTTCCGCTGCGCCCGTTCTTCGGCCGGCAGGTCGGCGAGAGTGCCCTCCAACTTCACGAACGCTTGCTTCTTGATCCCCTCTTCGAATGGCAGTTTCAGTTTGCCGGCAAGAGCATGGGCTTCCGCGTGGAAATAATGTGACGTATCGTTGGGTGCCATCTTACTGTGCTCCATTGGTTTGGGATGGCTACTGAATTTGCAAATCAATCGGATGCCGGCTGAGTTCTTTGCTCTCGCCGGCAGGGTTGATGCCGTGTACCACCAGCGTGTAGGTGCCGGACTGGCGGTTGCGTCCAGGAATATAGATCTGCCGTCCTTCCCCGGCAGGTGTTGCAGAAATCGGGCTCGACCACTCCAACTTTCCCGCCGGATTATACAGATCTACGATGTACGAGGCGAATCCGTCCTGGGGAGGAAAGTTTACGAGCAATCCGAAGCCCTCGCCTGGGTGTGCTTGCAGCAGTTTCGTCTCGGCACCCCGCGTACTGACATTGACCGACGCCCACGGGCCGACCTGGGGTTCGTTGGCCGCCCGCATGAGTTTCGGATACGTCACGAAATTCTGATAGCCGATGAGCGCCAACAACAAGACAAACACAGGCATGGCAAACTCCGGCCGGAGCCAGGCGAACCATCCCGGTTTCGCCGCACCCCACACCGGCTCCTTCGCCGCAGGCTGGACGGCCGGCTCCGCGAGGATCACTTTACTTTGTTCTACGAACGTGGCTGCCGCGCGCACATCGAGCGCGCAATCCTGGCAGTCAAAGAGGTGCTCCTCGAATTGATCTCGGAGTTCGGGATCGAGTTCGTCCAAAAGATACCTCTCCGTGGCCCTTTGTCGGAGCGCCTCATCGTGGTCCATGGTCGATTCCCCTGATCAAGAAATAGTGAATTGCGGTGCCAAATCGTTTCAGCGCTTCCCCGCCGCGACGGTTCCCGACGGCCGTGCCCTAACGTTCTTCAGATACAGGGATTTAAATGATTGTTTAGCCCGGTGCAGCAGCACTCGCAGGTACTCGCGATCAACGCCAAAGTCGCTGCATACTTCATCTTTGTCACGTTCTTCCAAGAAAATGTCCCGCAGCAGTCTCCGATCTCGCTCCGGCATCTCTTCTAGGATCTCTCGGATCTTCTCTCCCATTTGCTTCGCAGCGATCGCGCCCACCACATCCACATCCGCGGCCGGGGGCTCCGGTTGCTCTTCGTCGTCGAGGGAATCGTCTCGGGAAGACGACCGATAGTGCTCCAGCAAGACATTGTTGCACATGGAGTTCACGAAAGAGCCGAGCCGCTCGGGCTGGCGGATTTTCCCGTCCCGCAAGGCAGCAAACACGCGAGTGAAGGTCTCCTGTCTGACGTCTTCAATCGCCTGCTGTGAATTCAAGCGGGAGCGCAGTTTTAGCTGGATCAATTCGCTGAAATAGACCACGAAATGCTCCTGCGTTCGGAAATCTCCTGCTTGAAGACGCTGGACGTAGGACTCGTCGAAGGACTGGAGTTGCAAGGAACTGACCTCGTGGAGTGGAGCTAGTTTAGCACTTCAAATTAAATTAGGAGGGGGATGATGGTGCCTGGTGTAACGAAATGGCTGAAAGCGGCACTATCTCCAAGGCACCGATGAGACCAAGACATACAGTACGAGAACGATCCACGACGCATGGTCGTTCGCTGCGCGCCAGCAAATCTGTGTGGGGGTTGGATCAGCCAAGTGTTTTCCAGCGCACGATCCTGAGAGCGCTTGAACTGCGAAGGTCTCATCGCGAGGTGTTTCTCTTGAAAGATATTCAAGGACACAGCTTGCAGGAGATCGCGGCCATTCTCGGAATCAGCATCGAAACGACGCGGGTGCGGTTGATGCGCGCCCGCCGCGAAATCGAGCACCTGGGGGATTCCGATGCCATGGAGCGTGCCCAGTGACTACCGTGGAGGATTCGCTCAAGCCAGTGCGGCCCGCGAGAAACCGCGCCCCCCATCGAACCGGGTGGGGGACGTGCGGTTCACTCCAGAATGTGGGAAAACAGGACACTCTGCTTGGCTCTCTGTATGAGAGTGCTTTCGCCCTCATCGCAATCGCCCGCCCAACCGCTATTACCATTCTCCTCATCATTTGGAACTTTTTCCGTTAGTCCTGCCTCATTCTTCAACGCCCCCAAGAATTGAGTCAGAGTGGACGGCGGCGCTGCTTCCATGAAACTGGCAGAAAGGTCAGACGATCCTCGGTCGAAAAAACCCGAAGACCGCCGGCGCGTTCATACATGGAAGACAATGGCAAGCCATTCGAGGTCGCGCTTAGCGTCACCCGTGCCGGCAACCTTTTTACGACCCATACTCGCGTGGAGGCGGGCTTTGACCGCCTTGGTCCTAACCTGATCGAGCGATACCTCAGGAAGTATGCCGAGGAGAAACTGTCGATTTCGGTCGACGAGCTTCTAGCGTTGGGGCGACGCGATCGCCAAGACTCGTCCGAACCGTTCAATATTGCCTATTCGGTGATCCGCGGCAGCAGCGTCATCAACGACGTCAGCAAATTGCACGGTCAAGTGAGCCGACGACTCTTCCAGCCTCTCTTTCCCAGGTGGCCTGAAACAGAGGTGGCGGTAACGCATGTGACCAACGGAGTGCACACCCCCTACTTGGGACTCTGCTGAAGCAGAGCGCTTGCGGGAGCTTTCTTGCGGAAAAACCACAGAGACTGCTGTATGGAGCGACGTGCCTCGGTCGAAAACCAACACGCTCTGAAACGGAACCGGCGCCAACCACACTATACCGGCAGTGATGCCTACGGTACTCACGAATACGTCCGCCACCAACGCCCCACTCCAAGTGGGAATTACGAAGGAGAAGAATATGTGCCATTCCCAATCGTCCAGTTCCGCGAACCGTGCCTGGACACGTCCATTCCTGATGATTGTCGCGATGTGTATGCTTGCCGCGTTGCCGGCCTTGGCCCAATCCTCGGATAGCGTCGCGCTGTCTGGGCACACGCCAAAGGAAGTTGCAGAAGGCTCGGCTACCCTGGTTGGCCATTACAACCCCAATCAAATGCTGCGGCTGGTAATCGGCATACAAGTGCCTCACCTAGCAGAGGAAAAACAGTTCCTGGATGAGTTGAAAACAAAGGGCTCGCCGGAATACCGCCATTTCCTGACTGCGGATGAATGGAACGCGCGCTTTGGCCCATCGGTAGAGGAGGAGCAGGCAGTTGTAGATTGGGCGAAAGCGAACGGCTTCACGGTGACGCAACGCTACTCCAACCGCTTGATCGTAGACCTGGAAGCCTCATCGGCCACCATTGAAAACGCACTCGGCGTGACGATGAATAGCTACCAGCTCGATGGGAAGACGTACTTCTCCAACGATCGAGATCCAATGATTCCGGCCAGCCTGAGCAATACCATTCAATCCGTGATGGGCATGAATAATTTACAAGTGTTGCACGCTATGAGCAAGGGCGCCAAGGAGCCGATTTTCGCCGATTATGCACCTGGCAATGTCTTCAGCAATGGGCCTGCTGAGGGCGGCGCCAGCGGCAATCGCAGCAAGCTGAAGGCCGCGATGAAAAAGTCTGCGGCGAAAGGGCCTATTGCTAACATCACGGACGGCGCTTACGACCCTACAGATATGTACAGCTCGCAAGCGTACGACACCACCGCGCTCTATAACCAGGGCCACTGCTGCAACCCGCTCGGAACTTCTGGCGGCACGCCACCGGAGTCATCGATCGCCATCGCCACGGCTGGCACTCAGCAGGCTAGCGACTTCTACGGATTCCAAAGCCAGTACCCCTATCTAGCCACGCATTGGGCGGGTTTTACCTACGTTGATGGGACGCCATCGTGCTGCGACTTAGAGGGGACCATGGATTTTGACTGGGCTACGGTCTACTCCAACAGTTTCGGCAGCTTATACGATACCGGTGAGATTTACATGTACGATGGCGTCAATGCCAATATCAACACCTTCACAGATGTTTATAATAAAATCCTGTCCGATGCCTCCACGAGAGTGTTCACCACTAGCTGGGGCTGCCAGGAGACTTCTTGCTGGCCAAATTCCTGGATGTCCACCGACGATAACATCTTCAGCCAGATGGCTGGTGAAGGCTGGACGATGTTCGCGGCTTCGGGCGATCACGGAGCCACCGCCAGCTGCACCGATTCTGTCGGAGTAATGTTTCCAGCCTCCGATCCCAACATTGTAGCTTCGGGCGGCGACACGATCATCCTTAACGCCGGCCCCGTCTTCGTCTCGCAAACAGCGTGGTCCGGCGGCCCGGCTGGTTGCTCACTTACCAATCCTAAGGTAAATGACGGTGGCAGCACGGGCGGCTACAGCGCCTACTTCCCGGAGCCATCGTATCAAGACGTTCTCGGAGCAGGTATTCCCAGCCGAGGCGTCCCCGACCTATCGCTCAACGCCGACTGGTACTACGCTCCGCAAAACCTCTACTTCGAGGGATCTTTGCAGGGGAATGGAGGCACAAGCATCGTCGCCCCGTCAATGGCCGGTTTTATGGCGAATGAAAACGCCTATCTCGATTCCTTAGGCGACATCTGCGGCAGCGGAGGCACCTCGCCATGCGCTCCCGCGGGTAACATCAACTACGATTTGTACGGCAACGTCCGAAGCGCTGCGCACAACCCGTGGTATGACGTTACGACTGGCTGCAACAATAATGACGTGACTGCGTTCTACGGCACAGAATACTTCTGTACCCTTCCCGGCTGGGATCCGGTTACGGGCTGGGGTTTCTCTAATATGCTGCAACTGGCGTGGGCGCTGAACTGGTCCATACCGTTCACCGAGGGCTCACCCACCATCACCTTCGGCGGGCCAACGACCGGCGTCTGGTACAACACCGACCAAATCGTAGATTGGGACGTGAATGACTTCGTCTCAAACGGTTATCCGGGAACCGGTATTGCGGGATATACGCAGGGCTGGGACTCCATCCCGAGCGATCCCCATAGCGAAGCGAATCCGGGCTCGGGCAATTCCTTCTACAGTGGCCCACAGCACGTCAACAGTGGATTTGGCTGCACCGACCTTACGAACGCACTCTGTTCGGGCGGCCCTGTCAGCCAGGGCTGGCACACTGTGTATGTCATGGGATGGAACAATATGGGCCTTAACTCCGGCGTGAATACGTACGGCCCGATCGGCTATGACACGATTGCTCCCGTCACCACCGGGAAAGTGACTGGCACGCTCGACGGTTCGTACTACAAAAACACAGCAACGGTCACTCTCACCGCGTACGACCCGGGATACACCTCGAGCCCCCAAACCGGGAGCGGCGTCAAGTCGACTGTCTTCCAGGTCAACGGGGGAACGCTTACGACGTACACCGCACCTTTTGCGGTCAAGGTAGACGGCCCGGTCACGGTCGCGTTTTACAGCACGGACAACGCTGGCAACGTGGGAAGCACACAGACCCTCAGCTTCGCGATCACGTCGACCACCTCCACCTCTCTGCATGGGTCGGCGAATCCGACAGACTTTGGGCAAGCGGTAACGTTTACGGCTATCGTGACGTCCACGGCTACGGGTACACCGACCGGGAGCGTGACCTTTCAGGATGGCGCGACCGTCCTGGGCACGGTCGCACTCAGCGGCGGGGTGGCAAATTTCACCACTTCGACGCTCGCGGCTGGCACGCACTCGATTAAGGGCGACTTCCTGGGATCTACCTACTTCGTGGCAAGCAATTCGTCTGCGCTGTCCCACGTGGTGAAGAACGACTCGACCACAAGCGTGGCTTCTTCTGCGAACCCGTCGGGGTACGGCCAAACCGTTACCTTCACCGCAACTGTCGGGCACACCGCGTCACCCACCCCGACCGGCACCGTGACGTTCAAGAATGGATCCGCCACGCTGGGCACCGGTACGCTCAGCGGCGGCAAGGCGACGTTGGTTTCTTCAGCGCTGACCTTGGGGACGCATTCGATCACCGCTGTCTATAACGGCGATTCGAACTATGGCGCCAGCACCTCGCCGGCGTTGTCCCAGGTAGTAGGCAAGGAGACCACTTCAACCACGGTGGAATCGTCGTTGAATCCGTCCACTTCGGGTGCCACGGTGGAGTTCACCGCAACCGTGAAGTCCTCTGGCACGAAGACTCCCACTGGTAGTGTGAAATTCCTGGATGGAACGAAGACACTTGGTTCGCACGCACTCTCGGGTGGAGTTGCGACCTTCTCTACTTCGACGTTAACTGACGGAACGCACCTCATTACCGCAGAGTATGAGGGCAACGCCGACTTCGACACCAGTACGTCGCCGGTGCTGTCGCAGGTAGTCAATCCGTAGAAGCTGCACCTTGCGCGCCGTCGTCGCGCGAGTTCTTCCGTCCCCACGCTTCGGTTCCCGAAGCGTGGGATTTTTTTCTGGCGAATCCTGTAAACCTCCAGGAACGGCCGGAGTCCGTGCCATCGCCCCCCTGTGGTGCGCAATGACTCATCGGAGATTTGCAAGACGTAGAAATCGCAAGGTCTTTCGTGGTCGTGCCCGATCCCGCGGAGTCGCCTTTGGCGCTCCTAATCGTGCGGCCCATCGGATAGAATCCCTCTGCCATGTGGAGGGTTAAAGCTCTCGCTGGATTCACTGAACACGCTCGCAAGAACACAATCTCAAATCTTGCGACTTGCAGAAAGCGCGCAAGCGGGCGTTGGATTTGATATTCCCGCTTATCTTGATCCAAATTGTTCCAAAGGATCTGGGCTATCAGAAGTCCACTTGGATACGTAAGTTGTTGTAGAATAATGGAGTTGCCAAGGATGGGCGGTTAGCTCAGCTGGTTAGAGCGCCTGCCTTACAAGCAGGAGGTCGCAGGTTCGAGTCCTGCACTGCCCACCAAAACCCAGAAACTCCAATAGAACCAGCGGCTTAGGATTCCTGAAAAGTCTGGAATACACTTTTCGGATACACTTTTTTCATGAATCCAAGGCTTTTCCAGTGGGACGCGGTATTTCAGATTAAGGGAATACTGCATGTCGAACCTGAAGGTCACGCTTTACATCCGCATCACCACCCCGGAAGGCAAACGCAAGATGTGCAAGCCTGTCTTTGCCTCACGCGGTCGCCTGAAGCCGCCCTACGCTGCCGATGCAAAGGGCAACAGTCTTGGACATCACCCAGAAGGCGAATACTACCTCCGATACTCTGGTCGCACGGAGGCAGTCGGCAACGATCCATACGTCGCTCTCGACCGACTCGAAGAACGCAAAGCCGAGTTGCGCGGATTGACCCGCGCCGATTCGCCAACGTACCAACCGAAGACTGTCGAACGTAAATCCGCACGAATCGTCACGCTCGATACAGCGATCACTGAATACCTCACCACCGGGAAAGCTGCTGAGAAGAACTGGCGCAAGCACACGCTGCAATGCTACACGCTGGGTTTGAAACTCTTCCGCGAGTCCTGTAGCAAGACCTATCTGAACGAGATTGACGGCGACGATTTGCGGCAATTCAAGGTGTTCCTGCGAAAGCAGGAGACGCAGACCAAGACGGTCAAAAAGAGAATTGACGACCGTACGGTCTGGAACCATTTCAACAACGTCGTGGCGTTCCTGAATTCCTATGGACTGCGAAACCTGATTCCGCAGAGCGAATGGCCGACGTACGAGGAGAAGCCTCCCGAAGCCTATGATGCCGAGGACGTGATCCGACTATTCCAGTTTGCAGACGAAGATGAACGGGATGTCATCGAGTTCTTCTGCGGTGTCGGCTTCCGTAACGGCGAAGGCACGCACACCGAATGGCATGACATTGACCTGCGTAACAAGGAAATCACAATCTATAGCAAAGCGGAAAGGTTCGACTGGAGAGTGAAGGACAGCGAGAAGCGCACCGTTGGGATCAGTGACCGACTTGCGGAGCGGCTCAAAGCGAGGCACAAGCGACATCCCGGTGACGGACTGGTATTTCCAAATTCTTGCGACAAGCCGGACAAGCATCTTTTGCGGATCATCAAGAGAAGTCGCGTTGCGTGCGGGTTCAAACTGCGGTCAGTGCATGGGGACCCACAACCGTAAGCGGGTCTCGTGCCGTACCCATCCTGTCTGTCACAAGTGGCTCGTGCAGACCTTTCGAAAGACATGGGCGACATTCCAAGCGGAGGTCGGGGCTGCTATACCAACGATCAGCCGTGATCTGGGTCATAGTAGTTTGGACACAACGCGGATGTATCTCGCAAGCCGGGATCGCCGTCACGCGACACGGCGGACTCAGATCAACGCTGCGGACGCATTATTTGCATCACCACGTGTTGAGGATCAGGCGAGGGTGAACTAAATGTAGCGGGCAGCGAGCCAGTCAGCGACGACATTAGGGTCGAACTTGATTTGGTCGCCGATGCGCAAACCTTGGATTTTTCGGGCTTTTGCCCACTTGCGCAATGTCATTTCATGGATGCCCAACAGGGCGGCAGTCTCCTGTAGAGTCAGGTAGCCCGTGCGCTTTCGTAGTTGGTCGATCAGAGTCAAGCCGTTCGCCTCGCACCACTTCCAAAGGACATTTCCGACTGAGGCTTGATGCCATGATCATCATGAAACCCACGAAGCGGTCACTATCCAAATACCCGATCCGGCGGAAATCTGATGAATTGCTGGGTGGGCAGGACCGCCCGTTCAGTCTGTTACCAAGCCTCGAAAAACCCTCCTCTAGCCGTCCCGCCCGAAAAGGCGCTAGGGAAGCCGCATTCAGGCGCTACGCTTCCGTCGATTCTGCTACCTTTGCCAACGGATCGCATCTAAAAGTTTGTAACAATTTGGAAGAGCAGGTCTGATCTGGCACCGCCGTGGAGTACCTTCGGGTGTACGAAGGCGTGAGGAGGTATCAACCTGCTGAAGTGCCGTTTGGCAGAAGCCAAGCGTTGAAGATTCCTGCCATTGCCTCAGGACCTTCCTTCAACTGAACAGCGATTGTTCAGTTGGTTGGAAGCTACGTGCCTGAGCAATCTCAAACAACCGATCACAAGAATCTGGCGCGACCGGAGAACTGGCACGCGGCGGCAAGTATATTCCCGCTCATGTCGGAAGAGGAGCTAGGAGTTCTCGCGGAATCCATCAAACAAATCGGTCTCCAGAATCCAATTGTGATGTTGAACGGCAAAGTACTTGATGGTCGCAACCGGGCGCTTGCTTGCGAGATGGCGGGTGTATCCCCGACGTTCACCGAATGGACAGGCTCCGGTTCGCCCCTGTCGTATGTGATTTCGCAGAACCTCCATCGCCGTGATCTCACGCGAGGTCAAAAGGCTTTTGTCGCACTGGAGGCTGAAAAGCTCCTCGCGAAAGAGAACCCTCCGGGGAGACCAAAAAATGGTGGAAATATTTCCACCATTAAGGGAAAGAGTCGGGATATAGCAGCGGGGTTTGTCGGCGTGAGCGGTCGCTACGTTCAGGCTGCGAAGAAGATAGCAGCCGCCGACCTCAAAATAGCCGACGAGTGAAGGCGGGCAGCTCTTCCCGAAGCGGAAAAGAAACTCGGCTTCAAGCAGAGCACGAAGGCGATGGTCTCAGCCGAGAGCAACGAATGGTACACGCCCGAAGAATATGTCGAAGCTACACGTAACTTCCGCCATGTTGCGTAGCGAGGCTGCTAGACATGTATCTAGGATAATGGCGGAAACCACATGTAACTTCCTGTAACCGGAAACCTTGTCTCGCGCTATTTGAGTCGAACGCCAGACGCTACAAGGTGTCGGGACTTCCGCTTCTCAAGCAGTCGCCGCGTCAATCGCGTGTAGGAACGGACGCGGGATTCGCAAGCTCAAAAGCAGCGTGAGCAAGACTCGGCAACCAAGCCAACTCGATACTGCATGAACCGTTGTTTGACCGACCTTGGCGGCTCGCATTCCGGCTTCCGCGCCGTTGATCTGCATTCCTCGCATGTTCGCCGACTATCAGAGTCAAGGGTAGGAAGGCAATTTCGAGACTGCGCTGGAGCCAAGTGCTTTGGTGTCAGCGCCACGTTCCTCGATTTCCGCCCCAAACCGCAGCGTGCTGGCGGAGCGACTACGCGAACTCAGTGATTTCAATCTTGGGCAACTGTTGGATCGCGAGGTGTGCGCGAACTTGAGCCTCTTCTCTCCCGAAGTGACTCTCTGCATGGAGGCTGCTGATCGGCTTCGCCGACCAACCAAAGGAGAACTGAGCAGATGAAACGAGCCGCACTTTATTGCAGAGTCAGCACGGTGGATCAGCACCCAGAGACGCAACTTGGTGAGCTTCGCCAGTTTGCCGCGCACAAGGGCTACCAAGTTGTCGGGGAGTACACGGATCACGGATTCAGCGGAACCAAAGCGCGAAGACCGGAGCTTGATCGAATGCTGGATGACGCCCGCCGTCATAGGTTCGATGTGTTGCTGGTCTGGTCTTGCGACAGGTTGGGTTGGGAGCATGCCTACCGGAGTATTTTTCCCTAGCATTCAGTACCACCAGGTGCTATCAAGTGGTCTAGATGGCACAGCACAGGCGCCAAGTCCTACCGTTCAGTCGATTGTTTATTGACGAGCCTGAGACAGAGCGCCGCTTGCTCGAAGAGGCCGGGGAACTGCCGTGGAGTGCTTGCCTTTGCCCTTAGACGCTGTTGCATCACAACCAAAGACGGGGCTTCCTCGATACAAGGCGGGCACCAGCTTGTCCAGAAGTTCAGAACCACGACCTGTCCCCGAAAGTCCTTAAGCGCGACTTTCCTCTCGTCATCTTGAATGCTGAACTGTGGAGCCGAACTGCCAATTCCCTTCGGACGAGTGCCACTATCACAGTGCACGAAAATCAGAACCGACAGCGTAACGGCGCGGACGAGAAGTGCCTTCATGAAGACCCACCCTTCGACGCCAACCTGCGCTTCCAGATCACTAGTGCCGCGATGATCATCAGACCAGCACTTCCGACTGGAACCAACCAAAGCAGCATGTTGAAGCCTCGGAACGCAGGCACGACCAGAATTGTGCTGCCATAGCGAGCCGTCATTCCGTTCAGGATCTCATTATCGGTCTTTCCGTCATGGATTGCGGCGGCAATTTCCTGCTTTAGCGCCGATCTTCTCTGGCACTGAACGTGTGAGCATTCTGCCAAAATGTCGCCACAGCCGCAGTTACAGAAGATTTTGGATGATACTGACTTTTCACGGGCGGATTTGCTATCAACAGGGGAACTCTTTGCGACAAGCGTCAGTCCTAAGCCAAGCACTGCGAACCAGAGAAGGGGGCGCATAGTGCGTATCCACTAAAGGTTCTGAGCCAGCGGCGGTTGTGGGCATTCCCGCGCGGTGGGATACTTCTATCCATGACGCTCGACGATTGCCGCCAGTTCTACGCCGAGGAAATCCGCCTCGCCGCCAATATCACATCGACTCCTCTCATCGAAGCCTTCGCTCGCGTACCGAGAGAAAACTTCCTCGGCTCCGGCCCGTGGAGGATTGCTTCAGTCGATCTTGGGCTGGGCGGGACGACATACATACAAACCTCAGACGCCGATCCGCGACACCTATACCACAACGTGCCCGTGGCGCTTGATCCAGCCCGCGACCTGAACAACGGGCAACCTGCCGCGCTTGCCAAGTGGATTGACGCTCTCGAAATCAAAAACGGAATGCGTGTATACCACTTGGGCTGCGGTGTGGGCTACTTTACCGCAATCATGGCTGAGATGGTAGGGGGAAACGGAAGCGTCGTAGCCAGCGAAATCGACCCCGAACTCGCAGAGCGAGCCAGCCAGAACCTCACCGGGTATCCGAATGTTTTGGTATACAGCGGGGACGGAGCGGACTTCGATCCCGGTAAGTGCGATGCCATGCTCATCAACGCTGGTGTTACGCACCCGCACTCAAGATGGCTGGAGAACCTGAACCAGAGCGGCAACTTATTGCTGCCGCTCACGGTAGCGGCTGGGATGGGCATGGGAGCGAATCTCGGCAAAGGCGTCATGGCGAAGATCACACGTGAGGCAAACGGCTTCTCAGCGCGGGTTGCGAGCTTCGTCGCGATCTACTCCTGCGTGGGGATGCGAGAGGCGCAGTTGGAACAGGCATTGGGCAAAGCGATGGGAACCGGGAAGCTGTTCAAGCTCCGGTCGTTGCGGCGTGATATCCATCAGTTAACTGACACTTGCCTGATGCACGGGGCTGACCTCTGCTTCAGCAGCGAAGAGATCAACGCTCGCGTGGCGGCGTGATCCGCTGTGATTGTCTTGGGGGTGTGGAAGATGCCGAAAAACTCGATCAGCGAACTCAAAGACCGCCTCGCCCGCTACCGCCAGATCAAGCTCAGCGTGATCGGCAGAAAATCAGGGAACACAATCTCGGTTCCCGTCTGGTTCGTCGCCAAAGACGACAAGCTGTATCTTCTGCCCGTGACGGGATCGGACACGCAGTGGTACAAGAATGTCCTCAAGAACCCGTCGATACGGATTGATGCACGGGGCGCGGAGGCAGCGTTCCGAGTAGTACCGATCACGGAGGCGAAGGCTGTGAAATCGGTGATCGAGAAGTTTCGAGAGAAATATGGCGCGGGCGACGTGAAGAAGTATTATTCGAAATTCGATGTGGCGGTCGTGGTTCAACTTACCTGAACTGGAAACGTGTCGCCCCTGATGCCGGGGCTATGCTACACCGCTGAAGATCACCTCGACTCGGATACCCCATGCTTCAAGCAGCCACTCAGGAACGTAGACCCGATTCCGGTTGTGCTCACACCAGCGTTTTAGCTCAGCCGAGGAGACGTACTCCAGCTTAGTGAGTCCTAGCCGTTTGACCAGTATTTCGAACTCGGTCGGAAGAGCACGAAGTGGCTGCGGAGGCTGACCCCAGTTGGGATTGCCACGCATGCGTCTCACACCAGTTAGCGCGATGGTTTTAGCCATAGTCCCCGATGATACGCCGTTCGACACCTTGCGTTTAATACGAAGCGGCTCTCATAACTTGAGATCGTAATCGCGGGGCAACGCGAACGTCCAAACCTTTATTGCTTCACCGCCTTAGCTCTCAGGCCATACGACAGGAACAATATCGGTATTGTGTGCCGCCGTGATTGCCCAGCGGTCGGCATCCTTCGTGAGCACGCAACTCAGAAGCGTGCGCCTCACTTCTGGAGCGACAGGCTCTCGCAGACTCTCAGCCCCACGCAATTCCGTCCGGGCGTGTGCCAAGGCGACGGTGGGGCTAACTAAGCGCACTATGACATCGACGATCTGCAAGACGCTGTTGCGGAAGATCGTGCGATGCGTTTGCGCGTGCTTGGTCTCGATCTCCTTCCGTCCGTGCCAGTGCATTCCGATCACGTTGACAAAATCGGCATTCTCCGCAAAGAGTGCAGCAAAGGCCGTCATGTCATGTCGGTTCCAGTTTTCGGCGAGCTTAGCCACGACAGCCTTCACGTCAGATGTTTCGTTGGCAGACGGTGGCGAACTCGGATTCTGGATCGGCATTTGTGCCTCCTCTGCGGGAAAGGATAAATGTATCGTGTGACCGCGTTCAAAGAGGCCCCAACCCTTGGACGAAAGCTCAGCGGTTGGGGCTAGAATGCTGACGTTTGCGTGCGCCCATTCACGGAGGACACGGCATGCGTTTCCTCGCCTGCCTTTTCGTTGCGCTCCACATCTGTTCGAGTGCCTTTTACGCTACGGAGCCGCAGAACGGCCAACAACCCAGCACTTCAGGAAAGTCACAGGTCTGCAAGTCTATCCCACCTATATTGGCGGCGAGGCATACCTTGCAGCAGAACAGGGTGGTGCTGCCGCCGAGTTCCAGAAAATCGTCGATCACAGCGGTATCGTCTGGAATTGCTGGACAGGAGCGTTGGCGCATCTAGGCGTAGCGCGTGCGAATGCGCTGCAAGCGAAGACGTCACAAGGCGCTGACGCCGATGCTGCCCGCGTCCGAGCGCTCGCGGCTTACGAAGACTTCCTCACGCTCTGGAAGGACGCCGACCCTGACATCCCCATCCACAAGCAAGCCAAAGCCGAGTACGCGAAGCTGCAATAGGGGGCTACGATACACACCTTTGACCGAGTAAATCGGGCAAAACCTCACCAGCTTTTCCCAGATGGCATTCGGTGAACGTGGAAACGTTCCGAACGCGACTGCGAACGTGGGCAACAAAGCTCGCGGCTGGCTCGACTATACTTTTACCGGAGGACTCTTCGGGTCGGCCAATCTTTGGAATCCATGTCTCCGCAATAAAGGCGCGAATGTTCCGGGACAGCTTCGTATGCCGAACGAAAGCGCTCGCGATTCTCAGAGCTAGGATCGGTCTGATACTCGCGGAAGCAGTCCATGCATTTTCGCCTTGAACCCGGCTCGCCCCTCAGTATTGCCAGTAGGTCGTGTGCCTCGCGAACCCGCCCCTCTGGTTTCACGTACCAGCCCGAATTCTGGCTCTCAAACCAGCCCAAGCCTCCGATGACTATGCGTGCACCATCTGGGGCAGAGGTGCACAAGTCGCCGCCATTCAGCCTCGTTGCTACTTCGTTCACCGATGACCACGTTCCTGTGATTCCGACTCGGCTCAACCCGTCTGCATAGATAAACCATGGTGCGACTTGGAATTCCGATCCCGCGTGCAAAAGGACGGCAACGGAATCAGCAAGGACTTCGTTACGATCAGCATCGACCCGATACGAGTCCCCATTTGCAAGCCCGAATTTGCTGTATCGAACCTTCCCCCGAATCTCTGTCTCTTCACCGTTCATGTTTATCAGCCGGGTTCGACTGGGATTCAGACGATCAATCCCCGCCTCAACTCGCTCCGCAAATCTGACGCCGTGTATTCCCAATTGCAGGCGCTAACACTCGCCCAGCCCAGATTATGAAAACTGACTTGAGTGCCCACTGGTGCTCCCGTGACTACCCAGCCGCCCTTCAGCTTTCGCCGAAAAATCTCGAGATCGACTAATCCCCAGCAGTCAATGAGGCCGTCTCCATAAACTGCGAGCGGAGCGTAGAAATACTGCATGTTGTGAATGAAGGCTGGGATTAGAAGGCCGTGGGTTCGTCCCACAGGCTTTAGTGTCGAAAGGCTTCCTCGTTAGTTGCCTTTGCCCCTCACATGAAAGGGAAAGTCAACTGTACCAGACTGATCCGTGGCTTAATTGTTCCTTTGCTTTTTCGACAAGCGTTCTAAGTTCTTCCCGGATTGCAAGGATTCGAAACTCGCGCTTATCATGCTCTGCATTCTCGGCCATTGAATGGCTCCTCTGACTGCGGTAGCGGTGCTCCTCTTGCCGGATCAGTTCAATTTCTCGGCGAAGTTTTCCAGTCCGTTCCGCCATTGAACTATCGTCCATGTGTGAAATTCTACGCCTATGTTGGAAAAACAAAAGGCGCACTTATTATAGGTCGCGCAGGAGCGAGATGTCGGAAGCCATCGAGCTCGCCAATCTCGATGAGGCGCAAGCAATCCTCAATCTGATGATGCGCCACTGGAACACGATTGCCTCAATCCTTGATATCGCACCTATTTGGATGTAACGCTCGACCATTCCGAAACACGCTCCGAGCGAACACCGCGTATTCAATTCGTCTTCATCGAGTTCTATCAGCCTGATACAATCCCCGCGAGGAAACTTCAAATGGCTAACTTGGCTGGTATTGTCCAGCAGTTGTACAAAGAGCGGGATCAGGCGGCAAGCATGGTCAACGCCTCGATGCAGCACTTGCTGCGCTCAATGGTGCTTCACACGGGAGACGCACGAGAACACGGAACCGTCTGTCTGCGGCGGCGAAGGCAAGGATCGCGGCAGCCCAGCGAGCGCGGTGGGCGAAAGTGAAAGCGGCTAGGAAGAAGTCGGCGTAAGAGAAGCAGTCCTCGCGCTCGTTCACTCCTGTACAGGTAGGAGAGCAAATTATGAAAGCTTTATTGATCTTTCTAACCCTTGCGGTCAGCACCCTGCATGCACAAGTGCCAGACCCGATGGAGGGCTTGTGGCAGGGATATGACGGTGAGTGGGGACACGTTTCTAGGCAATTGACAGCCCTTGCGGACGCCATCCCAGCCGACAAGTATGCGTGGCGTCCCGGCCCCGGCGTGCGTTCCACGGGCGAAGTATTCATGCACATTGCTGGGGCGAACTTCTATTTGTTGAGCGAAACCGGGCAAAAGTTGCCGCCAGACTTCGGTGCGGTTGATGTCGAAAAGATCGCTGGTGACAAGGCTAGAGTCGTCGAATGGCTGAAACGCTCGCTCGACGCGGTAAAGGAAGCACACGCTGGAATCAAACCTGCCGACCTGCAAAGGAAAGTAACAATTGAGGGTCGCGAAGCCACAGTGGACGGAGTCTTTCTGCGAATCCTTGTTCATGCCAACGAACACATGGGACAGCTTGTTGCTTACGCTCGCATGAACGGCATCGTCCCCCCATGGTCGCGAACCGCGAAATAGGCTTGAGAGCGAGACCGCAAGCGGATAATGCTTTCTATCGAGAATCTATGGTCCGTAGCCACTCGAACGTTGCCCCAACCCAGACATCGGGGAGCCGATGGCCGACAGCAGTCGCCTCGCTTACGGTAGGCGCGGCATTTTTCGCCCTATGGTTCTGGCTACTACCGCAATGGCTCGGTTTCAGGGTGGAGACGGCAGGCGCAGCACGCTGGCGGTGGCTGGCGGCAATTCCGTCAGTGCTTGGATTCGCAGTTGCCCTGCGTTGCGTTTGGGACTTCGGATGGACAGGGCATGGCACTCCTGCCCCGGTCGCTCCGCCCAAGCGATTGGTCATTGTTGGTTTCTACCGCTATGTCAGGAACCCCATGTACTTGGGCTTCGCGGTGGGATGGATTGGGCTATGGATCGTCTTCGGACATCCCAACACGATTGCGATTGCTGTCGTGGCAGCGCTTGCCCTCGGCGTCAATCTGTTCGTGGTTTTCTACGAAGAGCCGACATTGCGCAAGAAGTTCGGGGATGACTACGAAGAGTATTGCCGGAATGTCCGCCGCTGGTGGCCGCGTGTGCGGGGCTGGGATAAAGAGTAGTGAGCCCCATCAGCCCGCAGTGCCTCGAATGGAGTCTTGCCAATGTCTGAGCTTCCCGTCCGATTACCCCAAGTTACGTGTCCGGAATGCCAATCCATAATCATTGCGAGAGATGCGGAGGTCAAGGCGGTTACACAATATTCGGACTGTTTACGCCGTTGTGAGAAATGTGGGGTTGGTTTTTCCAACGGGGTACCTCCAGCCCAAAAGAATTGCATCGTGACAATGCGCCACGGCAGCCAAAACGCCCTCGAATCGGCTGTTTGAGTGATTCCCCGAACCCGAGCGACCTGCGATTGGGTCGGTCAGCCCTCTATCGGTTTAAGGAACAAAGACGTTGAATGGCAGTGTAACTCCTAGCGTAGTCCCCGAGCCGAGTGCCGAGTTCCTGCTCGGAGAATGGGTGTACTGGGGCTGATGGGATTGGCGACGGTGTCTCGCAGGATGATCAGCGCCTACACGGAATCAAAAGAAGCGGTCCGATCAGTTTGGATTCTCATCGTCCAAGGATCAAGGTATTCCCCAAGGAATCGCTCTCCGATAATGTGTGGCCGATAGTTTCTGGCGCTCGTCGCAACGCAACGAAACCTCCCATTCCAGCCTTTATCGCATCCCACTCGAGTAAACTCCGTGTTGGGATAGCGGCAGCTTACACACCAACGATTTTTTCTCGTGGAACTGACGTATATTAAAACCTCCAGTACT
>Ga0187781_10000755_pt1 | contig 23523 bp, 22 predicted proteins | sample 0715_SJ02_MP02_2_FD_132447 | JGI IMG/M metagenome (GOLD analysis project Ga0187781, IMG submission 132447) | Tropical peat soil microbial communities from peatlands in Department of Meta, Colombia - 0715_SJ02_MP02_20_MG | ecosystem: Environmental > Terrestrial > Soil > Wetlands > Peat | place... | reverse complement strand
GCTGTTCCTGCCGAGGAGCGCGGGGCTGGTGCGGTGAGGCCCCGGCATCGGGGACGACCCTACGTCATCGGTGTACACCGGCGACAAAAATTCGCTCTGCGCCGATGACGCAGCCCTGGCCGGAGAGCGGCACGCGATCGATGCTAAGGCTGCGCCCCTCCGCCGGCAAGGCTCGCGACGGAGCCGCGCGGTGATGTGGTTGTAGATGAGGTCGGTCATGCCGTAGCGCGCCACCAGTCGATAGCAGGCGGCGAGATTGACACGGGTCTCCCATTCCGCCTCGCTGACGCGCTCGCGCAGCGGCTTCATCTCCACCAGGGATACCCGGCTCATCGGAACCTCCTCGCGCACTGACCAGATCATGCCGCAGCCCCCACCGCGAGTCCACCGGAGCGAGACGCCGTGAAGCCGAGCCTTGCCGGCGGAGGGGTGCAGCCTTACCATCGATCGCGTGCCGGTCTCCGGCCCGGCCTGCGTCATCGGCGCAGAGCGAATTTTTGTCGCCGGTGTACACCGATGACGTAGGGTCGTCCCCGATGCCGGGGCCTCAACGCACGAGTCCGGCGCTGCGCGGCAGGAAGAGCGACAGTTCCGGGATGCAGATGATCAGCATCAGCCCCGCCAGCAGCGCCAGCAGATAGGGCCAGTAGGCGCGCGCGTGTCGGCCCACCGGGATCCCGGCAAAGCGCAGCGTCATCAGCAGCCCCACCCCGATCGGCGGCAGGAAGAGGCCGATGCCCACCGCCGCCGTCTGCACGATGTCGAAATGCACGGGATTGATGCCGAGCCGGGTGGCGATGGGAAAGACCACCGGGATGAGCACCACCGCCGCCGGCAGCCCCTCCAGCACCATGCCGAACAGCATGGTGAGCAGCGCCACGCCGGTGAGGAAGAGCCAGTGCGTGCCGGCGAGCGGCTGCAACAGCCTCGCCAGGAAGAGCGGCGCGCCGCTGATGCCCATGAGGTATTGGAAGACGCTCGCCACCGCCAGCAGGAACACCACCGCCGCGGTGAGCAGCGCGCTTTCATACGCGATCGCCAGCATGTCGTGCCAGGAGACGTTGCGGTAATGGAAGCGCGCGGCGCAGAAGGCGTAGAAGGCGACGACCGCGCCCGCCTCGGTGGCGGTGAAGACGCCCATATAGAAGCCGCCCAGGATCACTACCGGCACCACCATCGGCACCGCCGCCTCGCGCGCCGCGCTCAGCAGGAAGCGCCAGCTCGGCCGCGTGTCCTTGGGCCAGCCGAGAAGCCGCGCCTCGATAAGGACCAGCGCGCAGAGGCAAAAGCCGATCACCGCCGCCGGAATGAAGCCCGCGAGGAAAAGCGCCACCACCGAGGTGTTGGTGACGTCGCCGATGACGATCATGAAGATCGCCGGCGGCACCAGCATGCCCATGGCGGTGCCCGAGGCGATGAGCGAGGCGCTGTCCTCGGGGCGATAGCCGGCGCGCGCCAGCGGCGGCATCAGGGTCGAGCCCAGCGCCGAGACCTCGGCCATCTTGGAGCCGCAGATGTCGGAGAAGAAATAGGAGACGACGATCACCGACATGCCGAGGCCGCCCTGAAGCCAGCCGACCAGCGCGCGCGCGAGGTTGACCAGCGCGTGCGACATGCCGCAGCGCTCCATCAGGCTGCCGGCGAAGATGAAGGAGGGGATGGCGAGCAGCACCCAGTTCTGCGAGCCGCCGATGAGGCTCGAAGGCAGCATTTGCAGCGGAAACCCGCCGAGCGCCAGCCCGACCACGCCGGCGATGCCGAGGGCGAAGACGATCGGCATGGAAAGCGCCACCAGGACGATGAAAACGATGGCGGTCAGCGCGAGCAGCAAAGCCTCTACTCCGGTCCCACCGGAAGTTCGAGATCGCGCGGCCTGACGACGCCGCAGGCGACGGCGAGCCCGTAGAGCGCGATCAGCCCGCCGCCGCCGACCGCGGCGAAGAACAGGAAGCCGAGATTGATCGAGAGGGCGGGCGAGACCAGCATGGCGTTCAGCGCGCTGACCTTCCAGCCGTAGAAGGCGGTGACGCCGCCGAAGCCGGCGATCAGGAGATAGTTGACGCGCTCGAGGGGGCGCTGCAACGGCGGCGGCAAGCGGTGCGTCAACACCACGAGCGCGAAATGCGTGCGTTCGAGGATCGCCACCGCCGCGCCGATGAAGGTGAGCCAGCACAGCGCGAACTCGCCGACCTCCTCGACCCAGAAGAAGCTGATCCCGGGCAGATCGAAATAGTCGGTGATCCTCACCACGACATAGCGCAGCACGACGCCGGCCAGCATGTCGGCCATCGCCAGGATCAGGATCGCCGCCAGCACCCACCGCATCGCCTCGGCGGGCCATCTGCGCCAACGCCGTGCCGGCGGACCCTCTTCCGTCGTCATCGGGCGCGGCTCAGGCTTCCGTCTTGGTGATCTCTTCCCAGAGATCCGGGAACTGCTTCTGATAGTCCGGCCAGATCTTCTGCTGCGCCAGCGCGCGGAAGGCGTCGACATTGGCGGCGTTGACCGTCATGCCCTTGGGCTCGAGCAGCTCCTTGGCTTTCGGCAGATTGTCCACGGTCTCGGTCTCGTGGCGGATCTTCTCCTGCGCTTCGCGCGCGATGTCCAGCAGCATCGTCTGCTGCGGCTTGTCGAGGCCGTTCCAGACGCCGAGATTGACGACGCTCACCGTCGGCCCGTAATTGTGATAGGTCATCGAGGCGTATTTCGAGACCTCATAGGCCTTGAGGGCGAGGATGTTGATGATCGGCAGGTCGGCGCCGTCGATGACGCCGCTCTGCGCCGCGGGGATCACTTCGCCCCACGGCATCGGCACGGCGTTGGCGCCGAGCCCGTTCACCGTGTCGGCGAAGACCTTGGCGAGCTGCACGCGGATCTTCATGCCGCGGAGATCCCTGGGCTCGACGATCGGATGCTTGCTGTTCCAGAAATGGCGGAAGCCGTAATCGAAGAAGCACAGCACCTTGACGCCGTATTTCTGCTGGAACTGCCGGTCGAGCGCGTCGCCGACCTTGCCGTTGAACAGGCGATAGGCCTGGTCGTAGCTGCGGATGAGATAAGGCACGAGGAAGACCCCCATCTCCGGAAAGATGGTGGCCGCGGCGCCGGCGGGGTCGCCCATGGCGACGTTTCCGGCCTTCACCGCGTTCATGATCTCCAGCTCCTTGGAAAGCAGCGTGCCGCCATAGAAGCTGGCCTCGAGCGCGCCGTTGGAGCGCTTGGTGATCTCCTGCGCCATCCAGGAGAAGCCGATCGCGGCCGATTCCGGCTCGGGCACGATATGCGCGTAGACCAGCTTCTTCGGCGTCGCGCCTTGCGCGAAGGCCGGAGCGCGGCCCGTGGCGATGATGCCGGCGAGCCCCGCCGCGGCGCCCGCCATGAAGCGGCGGCGGCTGGGCAGCGTCAAAGCCGGCCGGCGCGCGATCCTGGTCATGGTCTCCTCCCCGAGATGAGCGCTGGAGCGCCTTGTTCCCGGCGACTATATCAGATCGCGAGGCCGGGGCTACCGCCGGCGCCGGGTCCGTGGCATCATCGCCGGCCGGCAGAACCGCAAGGGAGGGTCGTCATGGCGGAAATCCGCACCGCGCATCTCTTCACCATCAGCCTCAAGATCGGCGAGGTCCAGCCGCTCGGCAAGACGCCGCTCGGCGACCGCCGCGTCGCCGTGGTCGAGGGCGGCAGCTTCGAGGGCGCGCGGCTCAAGGGCACGGTGATGAAGGGCGGCACCGACTGGCTCCTCGGGCGGGTCGACGACGTGCTGCAGCTCGACGTGCGTCTCACCCTCAAGACCCATGACGGCCACATCATCGGCATGACCTATCGCGGCTACCGCCACGGTCCGGCCGACGTGGTCGCGCGGCTCAATCGCGGCGAACCGGTCGATCCCGCCGGCTATTATTTCCGCACCGCGCCTTTCTTCGAGACCGCGTCGGACAAATACGGCTGGCTCAACCGCGTCCTTGCCGTCGCCACCGGCGACCGCAAGCCCGACGGCCCGATGTACGACGTCTTCGAGGTGCTTTAGGCGAAGGCGCTACGCGCCTTCGTCCGCGGCGGCGTCAGCGGTTGCGTAAGCAACCGCGAGAGCCGCACCGTGCCGGCAAGCCGCTCTGGGAAAAATGCCAAGCGTGCGGGCTGCCGCCAGCGGCGATGCGCCGCGCTAACGGCAACTTCTCGCCGACGGCACCGCCACCTCGGGCATGCGCGCGAGGATGGTCGCGGCGCGCTCCTCGAGATAGGGGGTGGGGCGCTCCGGGCGCCATTGCCGCGGGTCCGGCAGCACCGCGGCCAGCAGCGCCGCCTCGCGCGGGGTGAGCTGCGCCGCGTGCCGGCCGAAATGCGCCCGCGCCGCCGCCTCCGCGCCGTAGATCCCGGGACCCCATTCGACGAGGTTGAGATAGAGCTCGAGGATGCGCTCCTTGCTCATCAGCACCTCGACCAGCACCGTGAAATAGGCCTCGGCCCCCTTGCGCAGATAGCCGCCGCCGGGCCAGAGCAGCAGGTTGCGCGCGAGCTGCTGGCTGATGGTGCTGGCGCCGCGCAGCCTTTCGCCCTCCTGCCAGTCCTGATAGGCCTTGTCGATCTCGATCCAGTCGAAGCCGTGATGACGGCAGAAGCGCGTATCTTCCGACGCGATCACCGCGCGCGCGAGCGCCGGCGCGATGCGGGCGAGCGGCACCCAGTCTTTCTCGATCGGCGTGCCTTCGGCCGCGCGGATCAGCATCAGCGGCGTCACCGGCGGCGGCAGGAAGCGATAGACCGCCAGCACCGGGATCGGCAGCAGCAGGAGGATCGCCGCCGCCAGGACGATCCGCCGCCCGAGGCGGCCGCCCCGGCGGCGCTGTCGGCGATTGGCGATGGTGTCGGAGTGAACGATAACGCTCTCTCCTTCGCGGCGCAGCTTGATATCAACACCCCGACCGTAACGATGAGAAGCAGCCCTGACTCAAATCAATAGACGAAGGGATGAAGCCTCAGTCTTTCAACGGTGAGCCCATTATGGGCTAAATTCGCATTTTACCCAGCGCCTGGAATCGAAAATGCTGGAATATAGTATGCGAGAGCCATCGCCCCCCACCTCACCCTGACCCTCTCCGCCCCCAGGAGCGGAGAGGGAGGGTGAGGTGGAGCGCGTCGCGGATTTGCGATGACGGGCGCTCAGGGAGGGAGTGAGACGATGCGCAACGCACTCGACTTGGCCTGGCCGCGCGAGGGGCTGACGCGGGTCCCCTATCCCGTCTACAGCCGCGCCGATGTCTATGACGAGGAGCGCCGGCGCATCTTCCAGGGGCCGGTCTGGAACTATCTCTGCCTCGAGGCGGAGCTGCCCGCACCCGGCGACTACCGCGCGAGCTTCGTCGGCGACATGCCGGTCGTCGTCGCCCGCGACCTCGACGGCAGCCTCCACGCCTTCGAGAACCGCTGCGCCCATCGCGGCGCGCTGCTCTGTGTGAAGCGCGCGGGCCATGGGCGCGAGATAAGCTGCGTCTACCATAATTGGACCTATGATCTCCGCGGCAATCTCACCGGCGTCACCTTCCAGCGCGGCATCGACCGCAAGGGCGGCATGCCGCCGGAGTTCGATCCCGCCCGGCACGCGCTGCGCCGGCTCAGGGTCGAGAGCTTCGCCGGCGTCGTCTTCGGCACCTTCTCCGACGCCGTGCCGCCGGTGGAATCCTATCTCGGTCCGGAGATCGCCGCGCGCATCCGCCGCGTGCTGAAGAAGCCGGTCAAGGTGCTGGGCTACAACAGCCAGATCCTGCCCAACAACTGGAAGGTCTATGTCGAGAACAACAAGGATTCCTATCACGCGAGCCTGCTGCACGCCTTCTTCACCACGTTCCGCGTGAACCGGCTGTCGCAGGAGGGCGGGATCATCGTCGACGACAGCGGCGGCCATCACGTGAGCTATTCCAAGCGCGCCACCGACAAGCCGAGCGCCGAATACGACGCCGCCCCCTTGCGCGCCAAGCGCGAGGATTACCGTCTTGCCGACCCCTCGATCCTTGCCGGCGTCGACGAGTTCGGCGACGGCATCACCTTGCAGATCCTCACCGTCTTCCCCGCCTTCGTCCTGCAGCAGATCCAGAACAGCCTCGCGCTGCGCCAGATCGTGCCGCGCGGCGTCGGCGAGACCGAGTTGCTCTGGACCTATATCGGCTTCGCGGACGACGACGAGGAGATGCTGATGATCCGCCAGAAGCAATCCAATCTCGTCGGTCCCGGCGGCTATATCTCGATGGAGGACGGCGCGGTCGGCGGCTTCATCCAGCGCGCTCTGCCCGGCGCCGAAGACGACGCCGCGATCGTCCAGATGGGCGGCGATGGCGTGGGATCCCAGGACACGCGCGCGACCGAGACGGCGGTGCGCGGCTTCTGGCAGGTCTATCGCCGGCATATGGGGATCTGATGCCGGCCGATATCGCCACACAGCTTGCCGTCGAGCGGCTATTAGCGCGTTACGTCGCCAGCATCGACGAGGACCGGCTCGAGGAATGGCCGGAGTATTTCGTCGAGCACTGCCGCTATCAGATCATCTCCAGCGAGAATTACGCGCAAGGGCTCCCGATCGGCGTCTTCTTCGCCAATTCGCGCGGCATGCTGCGGGACCGCGTCTCGGCGCTGCGCCAGGCCAATGTCTATGAGGCGCAGCGCTACCGCCATCTCGTCTCCTCGACGCTGATCCTCGGCGAAAGCGGCGGCGTCGTCACCGCGCAGTCGAACTACATGGTGGTGCGCATCATGCAGGACGGCGCCACGGCGCTGTTCAGCACCGGGCGCTATCTCGACCGCGTGAGCCTCGAAGGGCCGGAGCCGCTCTTCCTCGAAAAGCTCGTCGTCTTCGACAGCCGGCGCATCGACACGCTGCTGGCGATCCCGCTTTAGGGTGCGGAATCGGAAATGCTCGATAGGGCGGGTGAATTCATCGACCCCACCTCACAACCCTCTCCGCCCCAGGGGGCGTAGCGGGAGGGTGAGGTGGGGCGCGCGCGGATTCGCGGAGTGAAGCATCGGTGTGTCTTATGAAATTCTTGGCTGCCGCTCTCCTCCTATTCTTCGCGATAACCGCCGCCCATGCCGAGGATGCCGTCCGCATCGGCGTGCTGCTGCCCTTCTCCGGTCCTTTCGCCGATTTCGGCAAGCAGATCGGCAACGGCATGGCGCTTTATCTGAAGCAGCATGGCGACGTCGTCGCCGGCAAGAGGATCGAGCTCATCCGCAAGGACAGCGAAGGGGCGAAGCCCGATCTGGCCCGGCGCCTGGCGCAGGAGCTCATCACCCGCGACAAGGTCGACATGCTGGCCGGCTTCGGGCTGACGCCGGAGGCGCTGGCGGTGGCGCCGATCGCCAGCGAGGCCAAAGTGCCGACGGTGATCATGAACGCCGCGACCTCGGTCATTACCGAAAAATCGCTCTATTTCGTGCGCTTCTCCTTCACCTTGTCGCAGATCGTCTCGCCCCTGGGCCGCTGGGCGGCGGCGCGTGGCTTGAAGCGCGTCTATGTGGCGGTCGCCGATTACGCGCCGGGCTACGAGGCCGAGGCCGCCTTCGGCAAAGCCTTCACCGCCGGCGGCGGCGAGGTGGTGGGGACGGTGCGCGTGCCGATCAACCTGCTCGATTTCACCGCCTATCTCCAGCGCATCAAGGACGCGCGGCCGCAAGCCGTCTTTCTCTTCGTGCCGTCGGGCGAGCAGCCCATCGCCTTCATGAAGGCGTTCGTCGATCTCGGCCTTGCCGAGGCTGGGGTGAAGCTGCTCGGCGGCACGGAGATCATCGACGAGACGGTGATCGCCACGCTCGGCGACAAGGCGCTCGGCGTGATCAGCGCCCAGAACTATTCCTCGGCTCATCCGAGCGCGGAGAACCGGAAGTTCCTCGCCGCCTGGACCGCCGCCTTTGGCGCGCATCCCCGGCCCAATTTCATGGGCGTGGCGGGCTATGACGGCATGCGCGCCATCGTCGAAGTGATCGAGACGCTGCGCGGCGAGATCGATCCCGACAAGGCGATGACGGCGTTCAAATCGATCGCCTTCCTGAGCCCGCGCGGTCCCATCGCCATCGATCCCGCGACGCGGGATGTGGTCGAGAGCGTCTATATCCGCCGAGTCGAGCGGGTGGCGGGCGAGTTGGTCAACAAGGAGATCTTCGAGTTCCCGAAGGTCAAGGATACGGGACAGGCAGAGTAAGGATGGGTCGATCGCCTCTTTCTTTCAGCGTCACGGCCGGGAAAAGCCCAGCCACGACGATCCGGGAAGTCCAGTGATGCAGCGGCGCCGAATACCTACCGCAGCAGCTCGTAAGCCCCGCCGCGCTCGAGCGCGCGCTGATAGGCCGGGCGCGCATGGATGCGGTCGAGAAACGCCATCAGCTTCGGGCGGCTCGCATCGAGACCGCCGCGCGAGGCCGCGGCTTCGAGGGGGAAGCTCATCTGGACGTCGGCCGCGGTGAAGTCCGGCCCCGCGAACCACGCGCTCTTGCCGAGCTCGGCTTCCATGTAGTCGAGATGCAGCTTGATCTGCGGCTCGATGAATCCCCGGAGCGTGCGGTCGGCGATGGCGCGGGCGATCGGCCGCGCGAAGAACGGCATCTTGCCGGTCTTGATCCGGGTGAAGATCAGCTTCATCAGCAAGGGCGGCATGGCCGAGCCCTCGGCATAATGCAGCCAATAAGTATAGCGCCGGCGCTCCGGCGTCCCGGCCGGCGGAATGAGCCGGCCCGCGCCATGGCGCTCGACGAGGTATTCGACGATGGCGCCGGACTCGGCGATGGTCTCGCCGTCCTCGGTAATCACCGGCGACTTGCCGAGCGGATGCACCGCGCGCAGCGCAGGCGGCGCCAGCATGGTGACGGCGTCGCGCTCGTAGCGCTTGACCTCATAGGGAACGCCCAGCTCCTCCAGCAGCCACAGCACGCGCTGCGAGCGGGAGTTGTTGAGGTGGTGCACCGTGATCATGGCTGTCATTTCCCTCGGTTAATACCGGCAGACGATGTTTACCAGCGCTTGGCGGCGCTCGCGCGTCACCACCTCGACGGCGCGCTTCAGCGCTCCCAACAGCTCCGCCGGCTTCTCCACGCGCACGCCATAGCCGCCGCTTGCCTCGACCAGCATCTCATAGGCCGGGCTCGGGCCGAGATCGGCGAGCAGGCGGCCGCCGCCGCGCGCGGCGGCGCCGTCCTTGTAGAGATCGAGCGTGGCGTTGCGCACCGCGGCGTAGAGCCCGTTGTTGAAGACGACCGTCAGGATCGGCAGCCCGCCGACGGCCGCGACCCAATGACAAGCGGTGGGGTTGGCGAAGACATAGGCGCCGTCGCCGAGCGTCGCCGCCACCAGCCGCTCGGGCGCGGCGAGCTTGGCGCCGAGCGCCGCGCCGAGGCCCCAGCCGAGGCCGCCGGCCGGGCTCGAGCCGAAATAGCTGCCGGGCAGGCGCCGCGGGCAATGGTCGAGGCGCAGCGGGTATTCGTTGACGATGATCGCGTCTTCTCCCACCGCCTCGGCGATGGCGCGGCTCAGGAAGGCGGGGGTGATGAAGGAAGCCGCCGCGTCCTTGTCGGTCTCGGCGCGCCGGCGCACGGCAAGCTCGGCCGAGCGCCGCGTCAACGCCTCGCGCCGCGCCGCGATAGCGGGAGCGTCCGGCTGCAACCGCGCCGCCAGCGCCCGCCCGAGCGCGCCGAGCGCCGCCGGCGCGGTGGCGGTCAGCGAGAGATCGGCGGGAAATCCCCGCAGCGGATAACGGCGAAAGCTCGGATCCTCGCCGATATGGACGACGCGCACGCCGGCCTTCGGCCCTTCGATCGAAGGAATCCACGGCACGTCGCAGTCGAGCACGATGACCAGATCCGCTTCATCGAGGAGCGGGCGCGGCTGGAAGCCCTGATGCATGGGATGGTCGGTCGGCAGGGTCATGTAGCGCTGGTTGAACGCCACCACCGCCAGCGCGTAGCGTTCGGCGATTTGCGCCAGCGCCGTGACGCCTTCGGCGCTGCGGCCGGATCCCGCGGCGATGATCAGGGGCTGCTTCGCTGCGGCGATCCAATCGGCGAGCGTCTCGATCGCCTGCGGGTCGGGATGGGGCGGCAGCGGCGGCGCGCGGCGCGGCGCCTCGCCCTCGGCGCGCGCGGCGCTCGCCGCCAGGATCTCGCGCGGCAGGGTGAGATAGACCGGTCCGCGCGGCGAGGCCATCGCCATCTCGAAGGCGCGCGCCAGCACGGCGTCGACCTGGTCCGGCAAGCGCAGCTCGTAATCCCATTTGACGATCTCGCGCACCATGCCCGCCTGGTCGAACATTTCCTGCGCCCATTGGATGTAGCGGGTGCGCGAGCCCCGGTGTCCCGCCTCGCTGAGCGGCGAGCGGCCGGCCATCAGCACGATCGGCACGAAGTCGCGCGCGGCGTTGATCAGCGTGTTGATGGTATTGCCGGTGCCGACATTGGTGTGGACCATGACCGCCTGCGGCCGTCCGGAGACGAGATAGACGCCATGCGCCATGGCGACCGCCGCGTTCTCATGCGGCACCAGGATCGCCCGCGGCACCTTGGCGCCGTTTTCCGCCGCGCGGGCGAAACCTTCGATGATCGAGGGAAAATCGGTGCCGGGATTGGCGAAGAAGTAGTCGACGCCCTGCGCCTTGAGCCCCACCAGCAGGCGATCGGCGGCGCTGGGCTCGTTCGGGCGGTCGGCGACGGGATCGCGGTCCATGGCTGCTTCCTCGGGGTTTCCGGGATCGGGCGTGACTGTCCTGCCCGAAGGGGCGGCGCGTCAAGGCCAAGGCGGCGAAAGCCCTTGACGCGCTCGGACGCGGCGCCCGTAATTCCCGGGATCCGCTCCATCGCACCGTCAAACCGGCGAGGCGCGGCGGGGAGGCAGAGGCTTCAGGGTGATCGGGTCAAGGACCGTCCGGCCATTCGCCCGGCTGGTGCCGGCGCTGGCGCTGGCGCTCCTCGCCGGTGCGGCAAAAGCCGAGGAGGTGCGCATCGGCGTGCTCGGCGCCTCCAGCGACGCGCCCTATTACATCGCCGATGCCCGCGGCTATTTCCGCGATGCCGGCATCGAGGCGGTGTTCGTCAACGGCACCAATACGGCGCAGCTCGTGGCGCCGCTCGCCACCGGCGCGCTCGATGTCGGCTCCGGCGCGCCCTCGGCGAGCCTCTATAATGCCGTGGCGCGCGGCGTCGACATCAAGATCGTCGCCGACAAGGGCTCGATGCCGAAAGGCTACGGCTTCATGCCGCTGCTGGTGCGCAAGGATCTCATCGACAGCGGCCGGTTCCGGAGCTTCGCCGATTTGAAGGGCCTGCGCGTCGGCAGCCCGACCCCGGGCGGCGCCAATGTCGCGACCTTGAACGAGGCGCTGAAGAAGGGCGGGCTCACGCTCGAGGACATCGACGCCGTCTATATGGGCCAACTCGAGCTGGCGCTGGCGCTGGAGAACAAGGCGCTTGACGCCGCCCTCGTCACCGAGCCCAACGCCACGCTGGCGGTCGATGCCGGCAAGGCGGTGCGCTTTGCCGGCGGCGACGAGATCTATCCCGACCAGCAGCTCTCGGTGGTGGTCTATAGCGGCGAGTTCATCCGCCATCACCCGGAAACCGCCAAGCGCTTCATGCGCGCCTATATCCGCGCGGTGCGCGATTACAACGACGCGCTCGCGGACGGCCGTCTCGCCGGCCCCGGTGCGGCGGAGATCATCGATATCATGCTGCGCTACGGCAAGATCAAGGACGCCAGGATCTATCGCGACATGGTGCCGAACGGCGTCGATCCCGACGGCCGCGTCAACCTCGCGAGCCTGCAACAGGATCACGATCTCTTCGGCGCGCTCGGCCTGCTCAAGGGCGCCTCGAGCGTCAAGGACATGGTCGACCTCTCCTTCGCCGACGCGGCGGTGGCGGCGCTCGGGCCGTACAAGCGCAGGGATTAGCGGGGGGTCATGAGCATTGTTGGCTTGGAGCGCGTCGTCTACGGCGTCGAGGATCTGGCGCTGGGCCGGCGCTTTTTCACGGAATGGGGGTTGCTGCCGGAGGGCGATGTCTTCCGCGCCGCGGACGGCACGGCGGTCGAGCTTTGCGCCAAGGACGATCCGGCGCTGCCGCCGGCGATCGAGGCGGGCTCGACCGCCCGCCGGATCGTCTGGGGCGTCGACGGCCGCGCCGCGCTCGATGCGCTGGCGCGCCGGATCGAGGGCAGGACGGCGGTGTGGCGCGATGGCGACGGCGCCGTCTTCTTCAGCGATCCCGCGGGTGTCGCGGTGGCGCTGGTGGAGACGCGCCGCCGCCCGCTCCCGGCGGTGGAGATCGCCGTCAATACGCCGGAGCGGCGCACGCGCTTCGACACGGTGGGCGCCTTCTACAAAGAGGCGCGTCCGCGCCGCCTCGGCCATGTCGTGCTGCAGGTGCCGGATATTCCGGCGGCGGAGGATTTCTATCGCGGCACGCTGGGCTTCTGGCTCTCCGACCGCTATCCCGGGCGCGGCGTCTTCCTGCGCGGCCGCGCCGAAGCGGACCATCACCAGCTTTTCCTGCTGCAAAGCCCGGACGGCGCCGCGCATTTCCACCACCTCGCCTTCGAGGTGCACGACGTGCACGAAGTGTTCGGCGGCGGCCTCGCCTTCGCCGAGCGCGGATGGGAGACGCATATCGGTCCCGGCCGGCACGTCATCTCCTCCTGCTATTTCTGGTACTTCAGGAATCCCTGCGGCGGCTCGGTGGAGTATTTCGCCGACATGGATGCGCTCACCGCCGCCTGGCAGCCGCGCGAGATGCCGCAATCGCCGGAATGGTTCGCCGAATGGGCGCTCGCCTCCGGCATCCGGCAATATGGCGGCGTGCAGCGGTGATGGAAACGGCGAGCGGCGCGCCCGCCAAGATCAGGCTGCGCCATCTCGCCAAGCGCTTTCGCACGCGGCGCGGCGTCCTTACCGCCATCGACGACGTCTCGGTCGAGATCGCTTCCGGCTCTTTCTTCATGATCGTCGGCCCCAGCGGCTGCGGCAAGACGACGCTGCTGCGCATCGTCGCCGGGCTCGAGGAGCCGAGCGCCGGTGCCGTGGAGGTCGCGCGCGCGAACCGCTCCAAGCCGGTCAACGCCATGATCTTCCAGGGCGACTCGATCTTTCCCTGGATGACGGTCTGGGACAATGCGGCCTATGGGCTGAGGCTGCGCGGCGTCGCCAAATCCGAGATCCGCGAGGTGGTGGGCCATTATCTCGATCGCACCGGCCTGACGCGCTTTGCCGACGCCTATCCGCATCAGCTCTCCGGCGGCATGAAGCAGCGCGTGGCGATCGCGCGCGCCTTCGCCAACGACCCGGAGATCCTGCTGATGGACGAGCCCTTCTCGGCGCTCGACGAGCAGAACCGGACGCTGCTGCAGCAGGAATTGCTGCGCATCTGGGAAGAGCACAAGAAGACCGTGCTCTTCATCACGCACAGCGTCGACGAGGCGGTGACGCTGGGCGACCGCATCATGATCATGACGGCGCAGCCGGGCCGCGCCAAGGCCACCATCGACGTGCCCTTCGCGCGGCCGCGCAGCGTCATCGAGCTGCGCGCCGACCGCCGCTACGGCGAGCTGATCTATCGCATCTGGGGCGATCTGCGCGAGGAAGTGCAGCGCGCCCGCGCCGAGGCGCCGGCATGAGCGTCGAAGGCGCCATGACGCCGCTTCCGCCGCCGGCGGAAGACCGGCTCGACGAGGAAAGCCTACTCGCCGCTCAGGGCTATCGCCTGCTCAGCATCGCCTCGCCGCTGGCGCTGCTGGTCCTCTGGGAGATCTCGGTGCGCCTCGGCGTCGTCGATGCGCGCTTCTTCCCGGCGCCGAGCAGCGTCGCGGCGACGCTCTGGGCCATGGCGCGGTCGGGCGAGCTGTGGCTGCACACCGAGGCGAGCCTCATCCGCCTGTTCTGGGGCTTTCTCGTGGGCGGCATCCCCGCTCTCGGCCTCGGCATCGCGATGGGCCTCTCGCCGGCGTTGCGCGCCATCGTCGAGCCGCTCATCGCCGCGACATACCCGATCCCCAAAAGCGCGATCATGCCGCTCATCCTGCTGATCTTCGGCCTCGGCGAGGCGTCGAAGGTGGTGATGGTGGCGATCGGCGTGTTCTTTCCGGTGGCGATGAACGCGGTCACCGGCGTGCTCGAGATCAACCGGATCTATCTCGACGTCGGACGGAACTACCAAGCGAGCCGCTGGCAGGTGTTCCGCACCATCGCGCTGCCCGGCGCGCTGCCCTTCATCATGACCGGCATCAAGCTCGGCGTCGGCCTCGGGCTGATCCTCATCGCCATTTCCGAGATGCTGGGCGCGCGCAGCGGCCTCGGCTATCTCATCTGGAACGCCTGGGAGATCCTCGACGTCAACGCCATGTATGTCGGGCTCTTCATGATCGCGCTGATCGGCTTCCTGCTGACGCATCTCCTGAACGCCCTCGAGCGCTGGCTCGTCCCGTGGAAGTCCCCGTGAGCGCGCAGCGCTCATCGGGGGCGGCGTCAGCGGTTTGCGCAGCAAACCGCGGGAGCCGCACAGGGCGGGCTATTCTCGGCGTTCAGGTGAGCGCCTCGTAAGCGCGTAGCGCTTATCGAGGGCGGCGTCAGCGGTTTGCGGAGCAAACCGCGAGAGCCGCACCGACCGGGCTATTCTCGATCTATTTCCGACACACATAAATGCAATTCTGCGGCCGCGGCGAATCCAGCACCTCGACCCCCGAGAAACCCGCTTCCGCCAGCATCGCCTTGGCCTTCTCGATCCCCCAGACCGCGCCGAGGCCGGCGCCGCCATAGGCGAGCGACACCGTCACGCAATGCATCAGGCTGATGCCGTAATAGAGCGGGGCGAAGGGATTGCCGATATTGCCGTCGACGCTGCTCGAAAATTTGAAATCGATCATCAGGAAAGTGCCGTCCTCGGCGAGTGCGTCGCGGATGTGCCGCAGCACCGCGGCGGGGTCGAGCTGATCGTGAATGGCGTCGAAGGCGGTGATGAGATCGAAGCGCGGCGTCGCCGGCAGCGTCGCCACGTCGAGCACCGCAAAGCGCGCGTTCGTCAAGCCCATGCGGCGGGACTCCGCCGTGCCGTCGGCGATTGCGTCCTCGGCGATGTCGTAGCCGACGAAGCTCGATCGCGGATAGTGTTGCGCCATGACGTTGACCGCATGGCCGCTGCCGCAGCCGACATCGAGCACGCTGATGCCGGCGGCGAGCCGCCGGTCGAGACCCTCGACCCGCCCGAGAAAGCCGTCGATCAGCAGCTCGTCATAGATGCGCCGCCAGGAGGCGTCCATGTGGCAGGTGAAGTCCGGCCGGTAGTCGTCATAAGGAATGCCGCCGCCCTCGCGGAAGCAGCGCACCAGCTTCTTCAAATGCTGGCCGAAATGATCGATGACGCCGCTCAACGGCGAGATGTTGCGCGCCCCCGCGCCGGTGAGCGACAGCGCGTGCTCCGGCGGCAGGGCATAGGTCTGCTGCGTCGCGTCATAGGTGAAGATGCCGCTCGTCGCCATGGCGCCCAGCCATTCCCGTACATAGCGCTCGTTGAGGCCCGCCCGCTCCGCGAGCTGCCGGCTGGTGCCGGGCCCCTGCGCCGCCGTCTCGAACAAGCCGGTCTGCTGGCCGATATCGATCATCTTGGTCAGCACGCCGCCGGTATAGATGCCCAGCAGCTTCCTGGCGAAATCTTGGGCGGAAAGAGTCGGCTGCATGATCGCTCCCTGGAAGGTCGTGCTCGTCCAATCCGTGCGGCTGCCGCGGTTTGCTCTGCAAACCGCTGACGCCGCCGCGGACGAACGCCCTGCGGGCGTTCGCCTATCGTCCGGTATAGCGCGGCGGCCGCTTCTCGAGGAAGGCGCGCACGCCTTCGCGGTAATCCTCCGATTGCGCGGCGAGCGCGTATTGGTCGCGGTCCATGAAGCTCACGGCATGGTGGAGCGCGGTGCTGGCGGCGTTGACCCCTTCCTTGCACATGCGCACCTGCACCGGCGGCAGCGCCGCCACCCGCTCCGCCATCGCCATCGCCGCCTCGAACGCGCCGCCGGCCGGCGCGATCTCATCGACCAGGCCCCAATCGCGGCCGCGCTCGGCGTCGATGCGCTCGGCCATGACGGTGAGCCGCTTGGTGCGCGCCGGTCCCATGAGGGCGACGAGCCGCGGCACCGATTGCCAGCTCATATTCATGCCGCGCTCGATCTCCGGCACGTAGAAGCGCGCGCCGGCGCCGGCGATGCGCAGGTCGAGCGCCGCCACCAGCGCCACGCCGCCGCCGACGCACCAGCCTTCGATGGCGGCGAAGGTCATGGGCTCCAGCGCCTCCCAGGCGCGGCAGAGCCGCGGGCCCAGCGCCTGGAGCCGCCGCCGCTCGGCAAGGCCGAGCCCCTCGATCGCGGCCTCGCGCAGGTCGAAGCCCAGGGTGAAGACCTCGGCGGCGCCGGCGAGCACGATCGCCGAGGTCTCGGTGTCGTCCTCGAAGGAGCGCGCCGCGGCGGTGAGATCGCGCAGGACGGCGCGCGACAGCGCGTTCTTGCCGTCGCCGAGATCGAAGCGAATGGTGGCGATGCGGCCCTTGCGCTCGATGCTGACCGGCGATGCTGGCATGGGAGGCTCCTTGCTGTCCTGCCAGCGTGGATAGCGGCTTTTTCCGGTGATGCACAGCGTCGTGGCGCTGGGCTTCCCGGCGGCATGAACCTCGGCGGAATCCGCCGATCGCGGCTCAGCCGCGCGTCGTGGGGAGCGTGAAATCGATCCTCGGCCCGAGCGGGACCACGCCGCTCGGATTGATGCGGCGCTGGCTGCCGTAATAATGCGTCTTGAAATTCTCGAGATCGACCGTCTCCGCCACGCCGGGCTGCCGATAGAGCGCCCGCGCGTAGTCCCAAAGCTGGGGATAGTCCCAGAGATGGCGGAGATTGCATTTGAAATGGCCGTAATAGACGGCGTCGAACCGCGCCAAGGTCGGGAAGAGGCGCCAATCCGCCTCGGTGAGGCGGTCGCCCAAGAGGTAACGTCGGCGCGAGAGGCGCTCCTCGAGCCAGTCCAGGGTGTCGAAGAGCGCCTTCACCGCCTTTTCATAGGGCTCCTGCCGCGTGGCGAAGCCGGCCTTGTAGACGCCGTTGTTGACGGTGTCGTAGATGCGCTGGTTGAGCGCGTCGATCTCCGCGGCAAGCTCGGGCGGGTAATAGTCGGTGCGGTCGTCGGTGAAGGCGTCGAAGGCGCGGTTGAGCATGCGGATGATGTCGGCGGATTCGTTGCTGACGATCGTCCGCGTCTCCTTGTCCCAGAGGATCGGCACGCTGGCGCGGCCGCTATAGCCGGGATCCGCGCGCAGATAGATCTCATAGGCATGGCGCGCGCCCGTCAGCGGATCGGGCGCGGCGAAGGTCCAGCCGTTCTCCAGCATCAACGGCTCGAAAAAGCTGACGGAGATGACGCCCTGGAGCCGCTTCAACCGGCGGAACAACTGCGTGCGGTGGCACCAGGGGCAGGCGACCGCAAGAAAGAGGTGATAGCGGCCGGCGGCGGCGGGAAATCCGGAGCTGCCGTCGGCGGTGACCCAGCGGCGGAAGGTGGTGACCGGCCGCTCGAAAGCGCCGCCGGTCCGCTCGGTGTAGTACCAATCGTCACGCCATTGGCCGTCGATCAGGATGCCCATCGTTCCTATCTAGTCGCGAGGTCGCCGGTCGTGAAGTGGCAGGCGACGAATTGTCCCAGGCGGATCTCGCGCATCGCCGGCTCCTCTTCGGCGCAGCGCTGCCGGGCAAGCGGACAGCGCGTGCGGAAGCGGCAGCCCGAGGGCGGCGCGATCGGCGAGGGCGGCTCGCCCGGCACCGCGCTCTCCGGCAGTGCCGCGTCGGGGTCGGGCAGCGGTATGGCCTGGAGCAGCACCGAGGTATAGGGATGGGCGGGATGCTCGAACACCTGCTCGGCCGGGCCGATCTCGCAGAGCCTGCCGAGATACATGACCGCGATGCGGTCGCTCACCGCCTTTACCACCGCGAGGTCATGGGCGATGAAGATGAGCGTGAGGCCGTAGCGCGCCTTCATGTCCTCCAGCAGGTTCAGGATCTGCGCGCGGATCGACACGTCGAGCGCCGAGACCGGCTCGTCGCAGATGACGAGGTCGGGCTCGAGCACCAAGGCGCGGGCGATCGAGATGCGCTGGCACTGGCCGCCGGAGAATTCATGCGGCCGGCGGCGCAGGACGAGGTCGGGATCGAGCCCCACCGCTTGCAGCACCGCGCGCACGCGCCGCGCACGCTCGGCCGCGTCCTTGACCCCGGCGATGATCAGCGGCTCGGCGATGATGTCGCCGACACGCCGGCGCGGATTGAGCGAGGCGATCGGGTCCTGAAAAATGAGCTGCAAGCGGCGGCGCAGGCGCCGAAGCTGCTCGCCGCCCGCGGCGGCAAGGTCGGTGCCGTCGAACACCACCTTGCCCGATTTGGGACGGAAGAGCCGCAGCACGGCGCGCCCGAGCGTCGACTTGCCGCAGCCGCTCTCGCCGACCAGCCCCAAAGTCTCGCCGCGCCGGACGTCGAAGCTGACGTCGGAGACGGCATGGATGCGGTGGGCGCCCGTGCCGTATTCGACGACGAGGCCCTCGACGCTCAGCAGCATCTTCTCCGCGCGGAGCTGCGCCCTGCCGCCGCCCGCCATCACGCCTCGCTCTGGTCCGGCAGCGGGAACCAGCAGGCATAGGCGTGATCGCCGGTCTCGCCCGCCAGCGCCGGCGCCTCGGCGCGACAGCGCTCCCGGGCGTAGCGACAGCGCGGACTGAAGGCGCAGCCGCGCGGCAGCCGCGTCGGATCGGGAGGCGCGCCGCCGATCGCCGCGAGCCTCGTATGCGGCGCGGCACGCAGCTTCGGAATCGCCGCCATCAGCGCCTCGGCATAGGGGCTGCGCATTTCTTTGAAGAGGGCGCGCGTCGGCGCCCGCTCGACGATGCGGCCGGCATACATCACCGCCACCTCGTCGGTGCGGCCGGCGACGATGCCGAGGTCATGGGTGATGAGGATCATCGCCATCTGCCGCATCTGCCGCTCGCGCGCCAGGAGATCGAGGATCTGCGCCTGCACGGTGACGTCGAGCGCCGTCGTCGGCTCGTCGGCGATGAGCAGGCGCGGCTCGCAGGAAAGCGCGATGGCGATCGCCACCCGCTGGCGCATGCCGCCCGAAAGCTGATGCGGGTACTGGCGGGCGCGGCGCTCGGGCTCGGGAATGCCGACTTCGGCGAGCAGCGCCACGGCGCGCGCCATCGCCGCCCGCGGCCCCAATCCCAGATGCTCGCGCAAAGCCTCGGCGATCTGGCCGCCGACGCTGAGCACCGGGTTGAGCGAGGTCATCGGGTCCTGAAAGACGACGGCCAGCTCGCGGCCGCGCAGCCGGCGCAGCGCCTCGCGCGGCAAAAGGAAGAGGTCGCGCCCCTCGAAGCGCGCAGCGCCGGTGACCTTGGCGTTTGCCGGCAGGAGCCGCAGGACGGCGCGCGACAGCATGGTCTTGCCCGAGCCGGACTCGCCGACGATGCCGAGGCTCCGGCTCGGCGCGAGCGACAGGTTGACGCCCGAGACGGCGCGCAACGGCCCGCGCTCGGTCGCAAGCTCGACCGAGAGATCCTCGATCGCCAGCAGCGGCTGGGGGCTCACGGCGCGTGCCGGGGATCGGTGATCGCGCGCAAGGTGTCGCCGACGAGGTTGAAGGCAAGCACCGTCAAGAACATGATCCCGGCCGGGATGAAGGCGATATGCGGCGCGACGTCGAGGCTGTCGCGGCCTTCGGCGATCATGCTGCCCCAGCTCGGCGCCGGCGGCGGCACGCCGAGGCCGAGGAAGCTCAGGATGCTTTCGGCGACGATGATCACCGCCACCAGCAGCAGGAAATAGGCGCCGAGCGGCAGCATGACGTTGGGCAGGATCTCGCGCAGCAGGACGCGCGCGGGACTGGCGCCGAGCGCCTGCGCCGCGGTGACGAAATCGCGCTCGCGCAGCACCAGCGTCGCCGCGCGGGCGACGCGCGTCACCGCCGGCACCGTCAGCACCGCCAGCACCGCGATGACGTTGGGGACGGATTGGCCGAGATAGGCCACGATGGCGAGCGCCAGAACCAGCGGCGGGAAGGCGAGCAGCACGTCGGTGGCGCCGATCGTCAGGATCTCGATCGCGCCGCGGAAATAGCCGGCGAGCATGCCGAGGGTGGCGCCGATGAGCGTGGCGATGAGCGGCGCGAGGAGGCCGATGCCGAGCGAGGCGCGGGCGCCGTAGATGACGCGCGCGAGGATGTCGCGGCCGAGCGCGTCGGTGCCGAGGAGATGCGCGGCGCCGGGCGGGACGCGGCGCGCCAGCAGCGCCTGCCGCGCGGGATCGGCGAGCGGCAGCAGGTCGGCGAGGAGGGCGAGCGCGAAGACCAGGGCGAGCCACAGCACGGCGGTCCAGAAGACGACGCCGAGCCCGTGCCGGCGCCGCGCCGGAGCGGCGGTCTCGACGGCGTCAAGCGCGGCCATGGCGGATGCGCGGATCGAGCGCGGCGTAGAGCAGGTCGACGACGAAATTGATCAGGACGAAGCCCACCGCGACGAACAGCACGCCGCCCTGCAGCACGACGAAGTCGCGGAGATAGATGGCCTCGACCAGCAGCCGGCCCATGCCGGGCAGCGCGAAGATCGCCTCGGTGATGACGGCGCCGCCGATGAGACGGCCGATATTGACGCCGACCACCGTGATGAGCGTGAGCGAGGAGGGCTTCAGCGCGTGCACCAGCAGGATGCGCCGCGCCGTCAGCCCCTTGGCCCGCGCCATGGCGATGTAATCCTCTTGCAGGGTCGAGATCATGTCGCTGCGCAGCACGCGCATGACGCCCGGCCATTCCAGCAGCGCCAGCGTCGCGCCCGGCAGCGCCATGGCGCGCAGATTGCCGAGCGCGTCCTGCGAGAACGGCACATAGGCGGTGGCGGGCAGCACGCCCAGGCGCAGCGCGAAGACGAAGATGAGCAGGATCGCCAGCATGAAGGGCGGCACGGAGAGGCTGGCAAAGGCGACGCCGGAGACGGCGCGGTCGAAGGGGGAGCCCGGGCGGACCGCGCAGAGAATGGCGAGCGGCACGCCCAAGGCGATGCCGCCCAGCTCGGCCATGACCAGCAGCTCGAGCGAGACCGGCAACCGGCCGGCGATGGCGTGCAGCACCGTCTCGCCGGTGCGGTGCGAGGTGCCGAGGTCGCCGCCGAGCACGCCGCCGAGCCAATGGAGATATTGCTGCCAGAGCGGCAGGTCGAGGCCGAGCTTCTTGTGCAGCGCCGCGACGTTCTCCGGCGTCGCCTGGTCGCCGAGCATGGCGATGGCGAGATCGCCGGGCAGCAGGCCGGCGATCAGGAAGGTGAGGGCCGTGACCGCGAGGAGGACGGGAACGAGATAGACCAGCTTGCGGCCGATCAAGCCGAGCATGGCGGGACTACTTCTTGTCCCACCACGCGCCGGAGAGATCGATGATGTCGCTGAACTGCTTGGGGATGCCCTTGAGCTGCGGCTTGGCGATCGAGAAATAGTGGTTGTCGACCGTCCAGAACCACGGCACTTCCTGATTCAGGATCTTCGCGATCCGGCAATAGTCGTCGACGCGCTTCTCCTGGTCGGCCGAGCTGCGGGCGTCGTCGAGCAGCCTGTCGACCTCGGGGTTCGAGTAGTTGGCGAGGTTGACCGGGCTCCCCGTGTGGAAGTTGGCGTACATCTGCGGGTCGGGATCGGCGAGATCGATGATGCGCCACGGCGTGAGCTGGAAGTCGCGGCGGAACGCTTTGGTGACGAGCGCGGTCTGGTCGATCTGGTCGATGGTCATCTCGGCGCCGACATCGCGCCAGAACTCCTGGAAAATCTGGCCGACCTCGCGGCCGCGCGGCGTCGCCGTCACCTCCATCTTGAACGCGACCGGCTTGCCGTAGTCCCTGAGCAGCGCCTTGGCCTTGGCGGGATCATAGGGCAGCGCGCCCGCATCCTTGCATTGCACGAAGGAGCCGGGGCCGAAGGGATCCTTGGCCGGCTGCCACAGCCCGTCGAACTCCGCCTTGGAATAGGCGTTGAGGTCGACCGCCATGCGCACCGCCTGACGCACGCGCACATCGTCGAAGGGCGGGACCTTGGTGTTGAAGGCATAGACCTGCGCGCCGGAGCCGGCATACTCGTGCACGATCAGGCTCGGGATCTTTCTCGCCTTGACGATGTCCTCCGCGCGGTCGGTCCAGATGATGTCGGTCTCGCCCGATTGCACGCTGGCAAAGCGCGCGGTGTTGTCCGGCAGCGGGCGGATGGTGATCTCGTCGAGATAGGGGCGGGCCTTGTCCCAGTAGTGCGGATTGCGCTCCAGCACGATGCGGTCGCCCGACTGCCAGGACTTGATCTGGAACGGCCCGGTGCCGACGGGATGGCGGTTATAGCCCTCTTTCATCGCCTCGATCGCCTTGGGCGAGTGGATCACGTTGGTCACGGTGACCGGCGCCTGCAGCGCCGGCAGGTTCGGCTGCGGGTATTTCAGGTGGAAGACGACGGTGAGGTCGTCCGCCGCTTCGACATGGTCGATGAAGGAGATGTAGAAGACGCAGCGACAGTGATTGTTGGGGTCGAGCATGCGCTGGGTGTTGGAGACGATGGTCTGGGCGTTGAAGGGCGAGCCGTCCTGGAAGGTGACGCCGGGGCGAAGCTTGTAGGTCCAGGTCTTGAAGTCGGCGCTGTGCTCCCAGGAGAGCGCCAGGCCCGGAACCGGCTTGCCGCTATCGTCGAGCCGCGTCAGCGTCTCGAAGATCAGCACCGCCGTCGCCTCCTGCCCGGTGTCGTAGACGCCGACGGTCAAGGGATCGAAGCCGGCGATGTCCTGCTCGACGCCGAGCGTGGCGCTGCCGCCGCGCGTCTGCGCGCTGGCGGGCAAGGCAAGGCTGGCGGCAAGGATCGCGGCCAAGGCGATGGAGCGCAAGGCGCCGTTTCGATCGAGGGGTGTCATGCGGAGAACCTCCCGGGAACATCGCCGCGCGTTGGCCGGGCGGCGTCTTGGGCGAGGAGTCAAGGTACACGCTGTCGCGCCGCGCAACTACCCCCTTCCCCTGGGTTCCCGGTTTCCGGATCGAAGGCGGTTCCGTTAGGCTGAAGCCTTTGGCCTCGGGGAGAAATGCTTCGTGGACGCCGCCCACCCGCTCGACCGCTTCTTCGCGCCCGACGCCATCGCCGTCATCGGCGCCTCGCCGGAGCGCGCCAGGATCCGCGGCGAGCTCCTGCATCTGCTGCGCGCCAACGGCTATGCCGGAAGGATCTACCCGGTCAATCCCAGCTATGCCGAGATCGACGGGCTCCCCTGCTATCCCTCGCTGGCGGCGATCGGCGCGCCGGTCGATCTCGCGGTCATCGCCATTCCGGCGGAAGCGGTGCTGGCGGCGCTCGAGGACTGTGCCGCCCACGGCGTCAAATACGCGGCGATCATCTCTTCGGGCTTTGCCGAGCAGGGCGGGGCGCAGGCGAGGCTCCAGGAGGAGATCGCGGCGCTGGCCAAGCGCACGGGGCTGCGCATC
>Ga0187781_10000752_pt1 | contig 23580 bp, 20 predicted proteins | sample 0715_SJ02_MP02_2_FD_132447 | JGI IMG/M metagenome (GOLD analysis project Ga0187781, IMG submission 132447) | Tropical peat soil microbial communities from peatlands in Department of Meta, Colombia - 0715_SJ02_MP02_20_MG | ecosystem: Environmental > Terrestrial > Soil > Wetlands > Peat | place... | reverse complement strand
GAGAAGGTGCTCATCGCCAATCGCGGCGAGATCGCGCTGCGCATTCACCGCGCTTGCCGCGAGATGGGCATCCGCACGGTGGCGGTCCATTCGACCGCCGACGACACCGCCATGCACGTGCGCCTCGCCGACGAGAGCGTCTGCATCGGCCCGCCGCCGGCGCGCGACAGCTATCTCAACATCCCCGCCATCCTCTCGGCCGCCGCGATCACCGGCGCCGACGCGATCCATCCCGGCTTGGGCTTCCTCGCCGAGAGCGCCGATTTCGCCGCCATGGTGGAAGAGCACGGCTTCGCCTTCATCGGCCCTTCGGCCGAACATATCCGGCTGATGGGCGACAAGGTGACGGCCAAGCGCGCGGCGGTGGAGCTCGGGATTCCGATCGTGCCGGGCTCCGATGGCGGGCTTGCCGATATGGCGGCCGCAGCCGATTGGGCGGCGCGCATCGGCTATCCCGTTCTGGTGAAGGCGGCCGGCGGCGGCGGCGGCCGCGGCATGCGCGTCGCGCGCGACGCCGGGGAGCTCGCCACCGCGGTGCCGGCGGCGCAAGGCGAGGCCAAGGCCTTCTTCGGCAACGGCGAGGTCTATCTCGAGCGTTACCTCGCCAAGCCGCGTCACATCGAGGTGCAGATCCTGGCGGACGGCCAGGGCGGCGTCATCCATCTCGGCGAGCGCGACTGCTCGCTGCAGCGCAAGCACCAGAAGATCCTCGAGGAGACGCCCTCGCCGGGGCTCAATCCCGCGGAGCGCCAACAGCTCCTCGCGCTTGCCACCGCCGCCATCCGCGAGCTCGGCTACAAAAGCGCGGGCACGCTCGAATTCCTCTACCAGGACGGCCTCTTCTTCTTCATCGAGATGAACACGCGCCTCCAGGTCGAGCATCCCATTTCCGAGATGGTCAGCGGCATCGACCTGGTGCGCGAGCAGATCCGCATCGCCGCGGGCGCGCCGCTGGGCTATCGCCAGGAGGACGTCAAGCTCGCCGGCCACGCCATCGAATGCCGCGTCAACGCCGAGAACCCCGAAACCTTCGCGCCATCGCCGGGCTGCATCGCCAGCTATCACGTGCCGGGCGGGCTCGGGGTGCGCGTCGACAGCGCGCTCTATCAGGGCTATATCGTGCCGCCGCATTATGACAGCCTGGTCGCCAAGCTCATCGTGCACGGCGCGTCGCGCAACGAATGCCTGATGCGCCTCAGGCGCGCGCTCGAGGAATACGTCATCGCCGGCGTGGAGACGACGATCCCGCTGCACCAGCGCCTCGTCGCCGCGCCGCAATTCATCGACGGCGATTACGACATCCATTGGCTCGAGCGGTTCCTCGCGAGAACCTGAGAATCTTTCCGCCTCGGTGGAATTCGGCCGCGCCGTGCTGCATCATTCGGGGCCATGATCGCGCTGACCCCCGAGCTGCTGCTGCGCGCCTATGCCGCCGGCATCTTCCCGATGGCGGAGGACGCCGAAGATCGCGAGGTCTTCTGGGTGGACCCCGAGCAGCGGGGGGTGCTGCCGCTCGACGGCTTTCATCTGCCGCGCCGGCTGCGCCGGGCGCTGCGGCAGGAGCTGTTCGAGATCCGCTGCGACAGCGCCTTCGCCGAGGTCGTGCATGGTTGCGCCGAGCCGCGGCCGGAGCGCCCGAGGACCTGGATCAACGACGAGATCGTGCAGCTCTACACCGCCCTCTTTCGCCGCGGCTTCGCGCACAGCGTCGAGTGCTGGCACGCCGGCACGCTGGTCGGCGGCCTCTACGGCGTGGCGCTCGGCGGCGCGTTCTTCGGCGAAAGCATGTTCAGCCGCGTGAGCGAGGCCAGCAAAGTCGCCCTGGCGCAGCTCGTGGCGCGCCTCAAGCTCGGCGGCTTCCGCCTCCTCGACACGCAGTTCGTCACGCCGCATCTCGAGCGCTTCGGCGCCATCGAGATCCCCCGCCGCCAATACCACCGCGAGCTCGCCGCGGCGTTGGAGGTCAATGCCTATTTTCCCGGCGAGCCGCTGGCGGCGGCGGCGGCCTTGTCGCTCTTGCAGTCGAGCACGCCCACGTCATAGATCGGATTCTCCAGCGCCGAGAGCGCCGGACTCGAGGCGAACATCCAGCCGCTGAAGACGCGCTGCGTGACGACCGTGTTGCGCTCGCCCTGGCGCACTTCGTCGATCTGCAGGAAGGCGGCGCTTTCCGGCTCCTCTTCCGGCGGGTGCTTGACGCAGGCGCGCACGGTGATGATGAGCCGGCCGAAGCGTACCGGCTTGTCGAGGGGGGCATCGAACTTGCTGATGCGCGCGGTGGTCTTGTCGAGGCCTTGCAGCACCGCGACCGTCTCCGCCCGCGCCGCGCCCGCCGCCAGCACGACCGGCAGCAGCAGCGCCATCCGACGCATTGTCACGCGCGGTCCTTCTTGTAGGGATTGACGAGGCCGGCGGCGAGGCGGCGCAGCACGTCGCGGAACTGCGCCTCGTCGCAGCCCATCAGCACGGCATCCTCGAGCGCGTCCTGCGCCAGGGCGCGCAGCTCCTCGAGATTCTCGTTGAGAACCCTGATCTTCTCGACGCAGGAGACCGGCTCGCCTTCCGGCGTGACCCAGACCGGCAGCTCGAGCTTGCCGGAGGTCTTGGCCACGCTCACGGCGCGGTCCTATTTCGCCGCAGGCGCTTGACCATTTGGCTTCGACTGCTGGGAGCCTTGCATTCCATAGATGAACTGGCCGATCATCGATTCGAGGCTGACGGGCGGCGTGGTGTGCTCGATCCTGCCGCCGGGCTTGATGTATTCGTCTTCGGCGCCGGGCACGATCGCGAGATATTTGTCGCCGAGCAGGCCGGTCGAAGCGATAGTCGCCACGGAGTCGACGGGCAGCTTGATCGAGGGCTCGATGCTCATCTTCACCACGGCGACGTAGTCCTTGGGATCGAGCGTCTGCGAGACGATGCTGCCGACCTTGATGCCGCTGATGCGGACATCGCCGCCGTCGCGCAGCCCCTCGACGCGGTCGAAATTGGCGGTCACGTCATAGCCGGTGACGGCGCGCACCTGGCTCGTCGTATAGGCGAAGAACAGGAACACGGCGGCGACAACCAGCACGACCGCGCCCATCACGGTCTCGACGGCGTTGCGATTCATCCCCTCTCGCTCCCTCGCAGGCTGTTCGGTGCGGTCCTAGTCCGGCGTCCAGGGCTCGTAATCGCCCGCGGCCCTGGAGCGATGGCCGCCGCGCAGCACCGAGCCGGGCGGCCGGTAGGCATCGGGCGTGCCGGTGAGGTTCGGCACGTAATCCCGCTGCCAGGGATACTTTTTCTGCCCGGCGGCTTGCGGCAGCTCGTCGAAGGTATGGTGCAGCCAGCCATGCCACTCCGGCGGCACGCGCGAGGCTTCAGGCTCGCCGTTATAGATCACCCAGCGCCGCTCGCGGCTCTCGCGCCCGCCGCCCCGCTTCAGCGGCCGATGGCGCTTGTCGCGGTAGTAGCGGTTGCCGAACTGGTCGGTGCCGACCAGCTCGCCCCTGAGCCACGTGAACAGCTTGGTGCCGAGCGTGATGCCCATCGACGAGAACCCGATCGCATGCGACAACCGGCGACCCCCAGCCGCCACGATTGTCGAAAAAAACCGGCGCGACTATGGCACCTGCCTTTGGAAGCGTCCAGAGGCCGGCCGATGCCCTCTGCCGCCTGCAACGGACCATGGAGCCCGGCTCCCGCCGCGGTGAAGCATAGCCGGGGTCTGCCCGCCGGAGAGCCGCCTCCTGCCGCTTCCGACTGGAGCGCTATAGGTTGACGACAGAATGAGGCATACACAAAATCTTGTTGCTGTCTGCCCCGTTTTACGTCAACATCTAGTTTCTGGCGGAACGGTAGCCCCACCTATAGGGGCTCCCCGGCGGGGAACGGCAGCAAGAAACTTTGTCCTGGGTGGGGGTCGGGATGCGCATAGAACGGCGGTTCACCACAGCGGGCCAGGATCCCTATTCCGGCATCGAGTTCCGCCTCGCGACCAGCGAGATTCGCAATCCCGACGGCTCGCGGGTGTTTCATTTGCCGGACATCGACGTGCCGGCGGCTTGGAGCCAGGTCGCCTGCGACATCCTCGCTCAGAAATATTTCCGCAAGGCCGGCGTGCCGGCAAGGCTGGCGCCGGTGGTCGAGGCGGACGTGCCGGACTGGCTGTGGCGGCGCAAGGCCGACGAGCAGGCGCTGGAGGCGCTGCCGGCCAAGGAGCGCTACGGCTCGGAAAAGAGCGCCAGGCAGGTGTTCGACCGCCTCGCGGGGACCTGGACCTACTGGGGCTGGAAGGGCGGCTATTTCGACAGCGCGGACGACGCCCGCGCCTATTACGACGAGATGCGGCTGATGCTGTGCCGCCAGATGGCGGCGCCCAACTCGCCGCAATGGTTCAATACCGGCCTTCATTGGGCCTATGGCATCGACGGGCCGGCCCAAGGCCATTACTACGTGGATTTCCAAACCGGCGCGCTCGTCGCTTCCGACAGCGCCTACGAGCACCCGCAGCCGCATGCCTGCTTCATCCAGTCCGTCGCCGACGACCTCGTCAACGAGGGCGGCATCATGGACCTCTGGGTGCGCGAAGCGCGCCTCTTCAAATACGGCTCGGGCACCGGCTCCAACTTCTCCAAGCTGCGCGGGGAGAACGAGAAGCTGTCGGGCGGCGGCCGCTCCTCGGGGCTGATGAGCTTCCTCAAGATCGGCGACCGGGCCGCCGGCGCGATCAAATCGGGCGGCACGACGCGGCGAGCCGCCAAGATGGTGACGGTCGACATCGATCATCCCGACATCGAAGCCTACATCGACTGGAAGGTGATCGAGGAGCAGAAGGTCGCCGCGCTGGTCGCCGGATCGAAGCTGGCGCAGCGGCATCTCAACCGCGTCATCGCCGCCTGCCATGACGATGCCGTGGCCGAGGCGGACCGCTGCGATCCCGCGCGCAATCCGGGGCTGAAGCGCGAGATCAAGGCGGCGCGGCGCGCGATGATCCCGGAGAACTTCATTCAGCGCGTCATCCAATTCGCACAGCAGGGCTATACGAAGATCGACTTCCGCACCTACGACACCGATTGGGACAGCGACGCCTATCTCACGGTCTCCGGCCAGAACTCGAACAACTCTGTGCGCGTCACCAACGATTTTCTGGAGAAGGTGGCCGCCGACGGCGACTGGAGCCTGATCCGCCGCACCGACCGCAAGCTGCACAAGACGCTCAAGGCGCGCGAGCTCTGGGACAAGATCGCCTATGCCGCCTGGGCCAGCGCCGATCCCGGCCTGCAATACGACACCACGATCAACGAGTGGCATACCTGTCCGGAGAGCGGCCGCATCAATGCGTCGAATCCGTGCTCGGAATACATGTTTCTCGACGACACCGCGTGCAACCTCGCCTCGCTCAACCTGATGGCCTTCCGCCGCGAGGACGGCGAGTTCGACATCCCCGCCTTCGAGCAGGCGACGCGGCTGTGGACGATCGCGCTCGAGATCTCGGTGCTGATGGCGCAGTTTCCCTCGCGCGAGATCGCGCGGCTTTCCTACGAATTCCGCACCTTGGGGCTGGGCTACGCCAATATCGGCGGCCTCTTGATGGCGTCCGGCCTGCCCTATGACAGCGACGAGGGCCGCGCGCTCTGCGCCGCCATCACCGCGCTCATGACCGGCGTCGCCTATGCCACCTCGGCGGAGATGGCGGCCGAGCTCGGCGCCTTCCCCGGTTTCGCCGCCAATCGCGCCGCCATGCTGCGCGTCATCCGCAACCACCGCCGCGCCGCCCAGGGCGAGACCGAAGGCTATGAGGGACTTTCCATCCGTCCCGTCCCGCTCGACGCCGCGAACTGCCCGGACAAGGCGCTCGCTGACGCGGCGCGCCACGCCTGGGACGCGGCGCTGGCGCTCGGCGAGCTGCACGGCTACCGCAACGCGCAGACCAGCGTCATCGCGCCCACCGGCACGATCGGCCTGGTGATGGATTGCGACACCACCGGCATCGAGCCCGATTTCGCCCTGGTCAAGTTCAAGAAGCTCGCCGGGGGCGGCTACTTCAAGATCATCAATGGCATGGTGCCCGAGGCGTTGCGCGTGCTCGGCTATGCCGGCGACGAGATCGAGGCGATCACCCGCTACGCGGTCGGCCATGCCACGCTCAAGGGCGCGCCGGGGGTCAACCACGAGAGCCTGCGCCGGCGCGGCTTCACCGACGGCGCGCTCGAGGCGATCGAAGGCGCGCTCGCCGCCGCCTTCGACATCAAATTCGCCTTCAACAAGTGGACGCTGGGCGAGGAATTCTGCAAGGCCGCCTTCGGCTTCAGCGCGGCCGACCTCGACGACGTCGGCTTCGACATGCTGGCGGCGCTGGACTTCACCAAGGCCGAGATCGACGCCGCCAACACCTATTGCTGCGGCGCCATGACGATCGAGGGCGCGCCCTTCCTGCAAGAGCAGCATCTGGCGGTGTTTGATTGCGCCAATCCCTGCGGCCGTATCGGCACGCGCTGCCTTTCCGTCGAGAGCCACATCCGCATGATGGCGGCGGCGCAGCCCTTCATCTCCGGCGCGATCTCCAAGACCATCAACATGCCGAACGCCGCGACGGTCGAGCAATGCAAGGAGGCTTATCTGCTCTCCTGGCGCCTCGGCCTCAAGGCGAACGCGCTCTACCGCGACGGCTCGAAGCTGTCGCAGCCGCTTTCCTCCTCGCTGATCGCCGAGGACGAGGACGAAGACGCCGTGGCCGATCTCCTGGAGAAGACGCCGTTGGAGCGCGTGCCGGTGATCGCCGAGCGCGTCGTCGAGCGGGTGGTGGAGCGCGTCATCCAGCAGGCCGGGCGCCGCCGCCTGCCGCAGCGGCGCAAGGGCTATACGCAAAAAGCCATCGTCGGCGGCCACAAGGTCTATCTGCGCACCGGCGAGTATGAGGACGGCAAGCTCGCCGAAGTGTTCATCGACATGCACAAGGAGGGCTCGGCCTTCCGCTCGCTGATGAACAACTTCGCGATCGCCATCTCGATCGGCCTGCAATACGGCGTGCCGCTCGAGGAATATGTCGAGGCCTTCACCTTCACCCGCTTCGAGCCCGCCGGCATGGTCGAAGGCAACGACGCCATCAAGATGGCGACCTCGCTGCTCGACTACATCTTCCGCGAACTCGCCGTCTCCTATCTCGGCCGCAACGACCTCGCTCACGTCCAGCCCGCCGACATCATGCCGGACGCGCTGGGCAAGGGCGTGGCGGAATCGAACCTGCCCGACGGCGGCGGCCGCGGCGACGTGGCGGCGGCGGTGCAGAAGGTCCTCTCGACCGGCTATGTCCGCAACAAGCTCACCAGGCTCACCGTCTTCGAGGGCGGCGCGCGGGGAGCGGTCGGCAACGCCGCCATCACCATGGGCGCGCCGGTCACGCAGAGCGTGTCATTCGCGGCGGAGTTTCTGGCGAGCGCGTCGCTCGGCCAGGCCGATCCGAGGATCGAGCAGATCCGCGCGGCGCGTATGAAAGGCTACGAGGGTGACAGTTGCAGCGAATGCGGCAACTTCACCCTCGTGCGCAATGGGACCTGCCTCAAATGCGATACATGCGGCAGCACAAGCGGCTGTAGCTGATCGCGGCGTGCCCCCCGGCTCCAAGCCTCCCGGCCGGACCACGATATTGGGGCAGAAATTGGGGTGCGGCGCAAGCCGCACCCCTTTTTTTCCCTCCGCATCCCTCTCATCGCGGCTTCAAGCGCGCGCCGGCAGCCCGTCAGGCGGCTTTGGCCACGAGATGACTGGTCAGGCGATCGGTGATCATCCGCCTCAGCGCGTTGAAATCCGCGGATGAGACGTCGCGCGGGCGCGGCAGGCCCACGGGGTGGTCGCTGTCGACGCGGCCTGGAGACGCCGACATGACGACGACGCGGTCGGCGAGAAGCACCGCCTCCTCGACGGAGTGGGTGACGAAGATGATGGTGGTGCGCGTGCGCTGCCAGATCTCCAGCAGCTCGTCCTGCAGCTTCGCGCGGGTGAGCGCGTCGAGGGCGCCGAACGGCTCGTCCATCAGCAGGACGTCGGCTTCGTTGGCAAGGCACCGGGCGATGGCGACGCGCTGCTTCATGCCGCCGGAAAGCTGGTGCGGATAGCGATCGGCGAAGCGGCCGAGGCCGACCATCGCCGCGTAGCGCGTGGCGATATCGCTCACCTCGTCTCGCGGCAGCCCGCGCTGCCGGGGACCGAAAGCGATGTTCTGCCGCACGGTCATCCAGGGAAAGAGCGCGTAGTCCTGAAAGACCATGCCGCGGTCGGGGCCGGGTCCCGCCACCGTCTTGCCGGCGGCGAGCACCTCTCCCGCGGATGCGGCCTCGAATCCGGCGATGATCCGGAGCAGCGTCGACTTGCCGCATCCCGACGCGCCGAGAAGGCAGACGAACTCGCCGCGCGCGATGGCGAGATCGACCGGGCTCAACGCCTCGATGACGTCGCCGCCGACCTGGAAGCGCTTGCTGACGCGGCGGATCTCCAGCATCGGCGTCCTATCCATGCTGCGGGCTCCAGCGCAACAGGCGGTTGTTGAGCGCCAGCATCAGCCGGTCGGACAGGAAGCCGGCGACGCCGATGATGATCATGCCGGTGATGACGAGATCGGTGCGCGACAAGGTGCGCCCGTCCATGATGACGGCGCCGAGACCCTGGGGCACGCCGGTCATCTCGCCGACGACGATGAGCACCCAGGCGAAGCCGAGGCCGAGCCGCAGGCCGTTGAAGATGCTCGGCAGCGCCGCGGGCAGGACGATGGAGCGGAACATCGCCGAGCCGCGGCAACCCAGCATCGCCGCCGCTTCGAAGAGCCGCGGATCGGTGGCGCGCACGCCGAAGGTGGTGTTGAGCAGGATCGGATAGAAGGCCCCGAGGAACACCAGGAACACCGCCGAGCTGGGGCCGAGCCCGAAGAAGATCATCGACAGCGGCAACCAGGCGGTGACCGGGATCGGCCGCAGCAGCGAGATCGTGGGATCGAGCATCTGGCGCAGCAGCTTCACCCGTCCGAGCAGCAGGCCGAGCGGTATGCCGGCGGCGGCGGCGAGCAGGAAGCCGCCGAAGACGCGCCGCGCCGATTGGTAGAGATGGATATAGGCCGTGCCCGAGAAGGCGTCGTCATAGACGCCGCCGAAGATGAAGTCGTAGATCATCACCGCGACATTGGCCGGCGTCGGCACCAGCCGCGTGCCGGTGAGCTTCACCAGACCATGCCAAAGCAGCAGAAAGCTCACGGGAAAGATCAACGCCAGGATCGCCGCCCGCACCGCGCGCGGCGCGGGAACGGCGGCGGCGCCGTCGGCCGCGGCGGCGCGGCGCGGCGAGACCGCGATCGTGGGGGCGTCGCTCACGGCGCTATTCGGCGATCTCGCGCACGAAGCGCCGGTTGATGAAGCGGTCGTAATCGGCGGGCAACTCGCGGATCTGCTTGCGCTCGAGCATTTGCGTGCCGTAGAATTTCGCCGCGGCCATGAATGCGTCGTCGATGTTCCAGGTCAGCTCGACGTTGGGCGCGGCCTTCTCGATCGACTCCCGCGTCTGCCCAAGCTTCTGCACCGCCATCGCCACCATCTCGTCGCGATGCGCCATGGCGTATTCCGTGGCGGCGCGGTGCATCTTGAGGAAGGTGGCGATCAGCGCGGGATCGCGATCCACCATCGCCTGGCGCGTCGTCATCACCATGTTGAGCGAGCCGACCTTGGTGGAATAGGGATACTCGACGATCTTGCCGGTGCCGTTGGCGAGGCTGATGCCGGGTCCGGGCTCGGCTCCGACATAGGCGTCGATATCGCCGCGCGCGAGCGCCGGCGCCATGTCGCTGAAGGAGAGGCGGATCATCTGGATGTCCTTGATCGACATCCCCTCATCGGCAAGGCGATTGAGGATGACCACTTCCTGCGTCGAGCCCGGCCAGATCCCGACCCTCTTGCCACTGAGGTCGCGGATGCCGGCGATGCCGCTGCCAATGCCGGCGACGACCGCCATGCCGCGATTGCAAGAGGCGCCGATCACCACCACCGGCTCGCCCGCCGCGGCGCCGAGCGTCGCGGCGGCAAGCCCGTAGGTGCCGAAATCCACCGATCCCGTCACCACCGCGTTCTTGCCGTCGGTCGGGCTTTCGAAGGGCAGGATCTCGACCTTGTAGCCCGGCGGCGTGAACTTCTCATAGAAATAGGGGGTGATCGCGTGAATCAGCTTCAAGGTGCCGACCTTGATCACCCGATCCTCGGCCACGGCCGGGCGCGATGCCCCGGAAAGCGCCGCGGTGGCGGCGGCCAGCACCATGATCACGAGTGCGATCCGATGCCGCATGAGAAGGGCTCCTTTGCCAGCCGCGGCGTCGCCGCCGCGTTGTCCAGCGACGAGCAAGAAACGTGCCGTCCCTTTGGCCCCTTTTTGTGCTGCATCGGACGGCGCTTGGCATACGCGGCAAGGTCGTAGTGATTAATTCTTATGCAGCGTGGCGACTCGCGCGGCGGCAGGCGGGCGACACCGCCAGCAATCGCCGCCTCGCAGAACCGCCGCAGAGCGGTCACCCCAGGGCCGGCGCATGGCTTCGCCAAGCGGTTCGAGAGCCGAACCCGCGGGTTACTGCGCCAACTCCATCTTGGCCTCGAGCGTGTTCTCGCCCTCCGCGGTCTCGGTCTCATGGAAGCGCGCCTCGAGCCTGTGTCCGGCGATCGGCGGCACAGAGGAGGGCAGCGCCAGCACCATGTCGCGCCGATGCGCCGGCGCGTAGAGCGCCACGCCGTCCACGGTCTCGATCGTCTCGCCGTCGAGCAGCAGCGCGAGCTCGCCTCTCACCGAGCGCTCGCCCGACCTCTCGAGCGCGAGCGCCACGGCGGGATGGTCGTCCGGCGTCGGCACGAGCTTGATCCCGGCGATGGCGACGGCGCCCGGCATGCCGCGCTCGCGCATGATGAGCGGCACCGCCACGCCGAACACCGCTTGCAGATCGAGCGAGACGCCCGCCTCCGGCGCGAAGGGAGACGCGCCGAGCGCCTGCGCGTAGGGCACCTGCTGCACCAGCACGTGCGTGCGGTATTCGCCGGCGGGCCGGCGGCCCGGCGGCGGCACCTGAAGGCGAACCACTTCCGAGGCGCCGGGAGCGAGAACGATCTCGCGCGGCGCAAAGCGCACCATGCCGCTGGCGAAATGCTCGTTCGCGGCGGGCGGCTCGGCGCGCACCATTTTGCCGTCCGGCAGCATGCGAAGATCGATGAGCGAGACGCGGAAGACCTGCTCCTTCCGGTCGGCGTTCTGGACCGTGATCGCCTTGGTCGAGACGGCGTCATCGAACAAAAGATAGGTGGGCGATACCGTGAGCTGCGCCGACGCCGGCGCCGCGCCAAGCACAAGGAGCGCGACCAGGGCCTCTAGGAGACGGGGTTGGATCAGGGCCGCGACCGCGCACATCGCATCATCGCTAATAGACGACGGTGACGGTATACGTCCCGGCATAGGTCCCGCCCGCCTGGTTATGGTTGACGGTAAGCTCGGCGCCGACGTTGAAGGTGAGCGTGCCGCTGGCGTTGAACTTCGGGCTGGCTCCGGCATTGTCGGTGAAATTGGAGATTGTCATCGCCGTGCCGGGACCCGTCAGCTTCCCGGCGGTAAAGCTGATGACCACGGCGCAGTTCTTCGCCGCGGTGGTGCCGCTTGCCGTGAAACTTCCGACGGCCGGCGTGCCCGTGAGAAAGAATCCGGACGTCGCCGTCAAGGTGCCGGCGGAATTCATCGTCACCGTGCCGCCCGCCGGAATCGGCCCGATCTTGGCAAAGTTTATCTGCTGCGTCTCGGTCAGCGTGATCGCATGGGTGCAGGCGGCAAGCGCCGATCCGGCCCAGCCCGCGAGGAGCAGCACGCAACCGACTGCCCCGAGCAAGACTCGCGCCGTTGTTCCGTCTTCGCGCTGCATGTCTCTGTTCCAGTCGCCTTTTTGGCGGGAAGCCTCGCGCCGCCCAAAGCCGCGGAGCCGCGCGACGTCGCGCCGATTTTCGTCCCGAACCGCCAACCCGTATGAAGTTTGATTTAATATTTTGCTAATCTGCCGCCATCGCCGGACGACGCGCTGCTTTGCTGTGGAAATTTTTGGAGAGCCGCCGCTCCACCGCGCCCCGAGCCGTGGATTTGCCTCCAATATTTGCGCGCGGAAGGAACGTTACTGTGGCGGAACGGCGCGTGACAGCTCGCCCGGAACATGGTCCCATGGCGGCAAGAAGACCGTGTTCCGGGAGAAGCTCGAACGATGCTGCGGCTTTGCGCAGCGATCACGACCTCGATGGTGGCGTGCCTCGCCGCGAGCGAGCTCTGCGCGGCCACGGCGACCGGCCATGCCTCGGTCACCATCCTGCGCGCTATCATGGCATCGGAGACCGCGCCGATGAGCTTCGGTCAGCTCGGCCCGCCTTCCGGCGGCGGCGCCGTGGCGCTGAGCCCGACGAGCGGCATTACCGGCCCTCCCGGCCTCGGCGTCGCCGGGACCGCCGCTGCCGGAAAATTTACCGTCACCGGCCAGCCGTCGAGCGCCGTCACCATCTCCTTCAGCTCCGGCAATGTTCTCGCCGGCCCCGGGCCGGCAATGGCGCTGGGATCCTTTGTCCATAACGCCGGCGCGACGCCCGCGCTCGACGGTAGCGGGACCCTGACCTTCTCCGTCGGCGCCACGCTCGCCATCGGCGCGGCGCAGCCGCCGGGTAGCTACAGCGGCACCTATGCCGTCACGGTCAACTATTGAGCGAGCGCGAAGGGATGATCGACCGGCGCGAGCGGCTTTCGGGCCGCGGCCGCCGACCCGGATACCGGATTTTCGGCTTCCTCCTATCGGAGCGGCGCGGCATTGACGACGTCTCAGCCGTCCATACATCCGAGTTATTTCAATTGAAAATTGCCACATCGAGAAAGATTGGCGCCGGTCGCGTTCCACCTGTAACCACAAACAATCCGCCGCACCGCAATAGTTGGGGTATTTCCCCGAAAATATGTATGGGGTAGCGACATATTCGCGTATGGCACGAATACTGGCCATACACTGTCGCGTCGTATCGATATCGATCGGTATTACCTGATGAGTAACAGATAAGACTTCCTCATTCTTCGGCATATTTAGGAGTCATTTACATCTATCCGCCACCCTCCCCCTTCTTCCGGGTCGGGTCTCGATAGACGCGGCCGACTTTGGCTGAACAGGAGAGGCATAATGTTCACGAAAAGAATGAGTCGGTCGCTCGCTCTGGCGGCGGCCTTGACGGGTCTGGGTCTGGCATCGCAGCAGGCGCTGGCGACCTCGCAGACAGGTCATGCCAATGCGGTGATCCTGCAGGCGATCACGGTGACCGAAAACACGCAGCTCAACTACGCCGACATCTCGGCTCCCGCCGGCGGCGGCACGGTCACGGTCACCGCGGCGGCCACGCCCAGCGAAACCGGCACCGGCTTTACCTTCCTCGGCACCCCCGCGGCGGGCCAGTTCACGGCCACCGGCTCGGCCAGCCAGACGGCGGTGATCACCTTCAGCACCGGCGATACGCTTTCCGACGGCGCCGGCCACACCATGAACCTCGGCAACTACACGACCGATGCGGGCAGCTCGCCGGCCTTCAACAGCTCGGGCAATCTCGTGTTCCACGTCGGCGCCGATCTCACGGTGGGCGCCAACCAGGTCGCCGGCACCTATACCGGCACCTACACGGTGACCGTGAACTACTGATCGATGCCTAAGATTCCCTTGGGGATCTCAAGCATCCGCGTCGGCCGGAGGTCCCGCTAGACCTCCGGCCTTTCACGCATCTGCCAAAGAGGGGTTGGCTCATGCGCGACATGTTTCGAAGCAGCCGGACGCTCGCCGTCCTGCTGCCGCTTCTGGCGAGCCTGGGAATGCCGGCGCTCGCGCAAGACCGGCTCGCGGAGGCGGGCGGCGGGCTATTGGTCAGTCCGACCTATCTCCTGTTCGACGGGCGCGAGCGCTCGAAGTCGATGATCCTGACCAATCGCGGCGATGCGCCGGAGACCTATCGAATTTCGCTGATCAACCGGCGCCAGATGCCCGACGGACAACTCGTCGAGACCGCCGAGCCCGCGGGCGATGCCGGCTTCGCCTCGACCCTGGTGCGCTACGCGCCGCGCCAAGTGGTGCTGAAGCCCAATCAGCCCCAGACCATCCGGTTGCTGCTGCAGCTTCCGGCCGATTTGCCCGACGGCGAGTACCGCTCGCACGTGTTGCTCCAGCAGGTGCCAACGGTGCACGCCGATGACGTGGCGAACCCGAACGCGACCGGGCTGTCGATGCGCATCCGCGCGGTCTTCGGCATCACCGTGCCGCTGGTCGTCCGCAAGGGCAATCTCACCGCCATGGCGGCGCTCTCCGATCTCAAACCCGTCCGCCTCGCCGACGGGCACAACGGGCTGTCGCTGCATCTCGACCGCACCGGAACGCGCTCGCTCAGAGGCGACCTGACCGTGCTCATCGACGGCGAGCCGGCAGGCTGGCTCAACGGCATCAACGTCTTCCTGTCGACGCCCTATCGCGAGCTGGTCGTGCCGCTGACCACGGCAGGCGAGCTGAAGGGCCATCGCATCGCGGTCGAGTTCACGGAAGGCGAGGACACCCTCAGCGCCGCCACGGCCAAGCAAAGTCTGTCGCCTTAACCCGGCCGCCGGGCGGTCCCATGCCGCGGGGACGCTTCAAGCGCCTGTTGCTGTCGCTCATATCCGCGCTTTGCCTGCTTCCCGCCGCGCTACGCGCCGAGGATCAGGGGCCAATGAAGCTCGTGCAGCGTCCGGAGGAGCAGGCGCTGGTGGTGAGCCTTCGGCTCAACAGCGTCACCATCGGCGACAATCTCATCGTCTATCAGGACGGCAAGCGCCTGCTGGTGCCGCTGGGCGGCGTGCTGCGAGCGCTCGAGCTCGCCATCACCGCCGATCCCGAGAGCGGCAAGGCGAGCGGCTTCTTCATCAACGAGGACCGCCGCTTCGAGCTCGATCTCGCCACGGCGACGGTACGGTTCGATGGGAGAAGCTTCGCCCTCGCGCCGGGCAGCGCCGAGCGTCAGCTCATCGACATCTATGTCGACAGCACGCTGCTCGCCGAATGGTTCTCGATCCGGCTGCATTTCAGCGAGGAGGATCTGGCGCTGATCGTCTCCTCGCTCGAGCTGCTGCCGGTGCAGGAGCGGCTCGAGCGCGAGCGCCGGCGCAACGGAGTGCCGCACGACGGCGCGGCCAACGCCGGTTACACGCTCAAGGAACCGCCGATGCGCTGGATAGACTGGCCTTTCGTCGACACCAACATCGAATTCTCGACCAACCGCAGCGACGGACACCAATCGCAGCAGGCGCAATACACCTCGATCGTCACCGACCAGGTCGCCGGTCTCGACCTCGACATGGCGGTGAACGGCGCGGCGCCGAACCTGCAGCAGGCGACCACGCTGCGCGCGACGCTCGGCCGACGCGATCCGAGCGGCGGCCTGTTGGGGCCGATCGACGCGCGCGAGTTCTTCGTCGGCGACGTTTCCTTGCCGAATCTCCCGCTCACCGCCAACAGCGTCGCCGGCCGCGGCGCCATGGTATCGACCTTCGACCTCCACCGCCTCTCCGACCTGCAGCGCATCACCTTGCGCGGCGAATTGCCCGTCGGCTGGGAAGTCGAGCTCTACCGCGGCGGCGATCTCATCGACTTCGAGACCAGCAGCACCAACGGGCGCTACGAGTTCGACAACGTGCCGACCATTCCCGGCCTCAACGCCTTCAAGCTGGTCTTCTACGGGCCTGAGGGACAGCGGCGCGAGGAGGATCAGCCGATCTACGTGACCGCCGCCAGCGTCGCGGCCGGCGAAACCGGCTTCCGCCTCGCCGTCAACCAGCAGAACGTCGATCTCTTTGGCACCCAGACGAACCAGCCGCAGCCGACGACGCTCTTCGACCGTTTCGATCAAATCGCGCGCGATCAGCTCTTCAGCGAGCCCAACGTCAACAACGGCGCCACGCGCCTCATCGCCGAAGTCGAGCACGGTCTCACCGATACCATGTCGCTCAACGGCGCGGTGTCCAACATCCCCTTCGGCGGCACCAACTATCAATATCTCCAGGCGGGGCTGCGCGCCTCGCTGCTGGGCGCGCTGACGCATATCGAAACGGCGGGATCGAGCAATGGCGGCATCGCTTTTGGCGCCGGCGCGCAGGGCCAGATCAATACCTGGTCCTGGCTCCTCTCGCACAACCAGTTCGAGGGCAATTTCGTCTCCGAGCTCTCCTTCGATACCGCGCTCAACCTGCCATTGGCTTCGCTCTCGACGGCGCAGCTCAACGGCATCCTGCCCGATTTCGGCGTCGGCCGCATGCCTTTCGCCGCCAGCGCCACCTACGGCCCCGCCCGCGGCGGCGGCTCCCACACCGAACTCAGCGAGCGGCTCTCCAGCTATTTCGGCCGCTTCACCGTCGGCGCCGAGACGCGCGCGGACTTGATCGCCATGCCGCCGGGACAAGCCGCCGCGCAGCCGGGGCAGACCACCGAGATCCTCCGCCTCGGCACCTCCTTCGGCCCGGTCAACCTGCACGGCGAAGCGCTCTACGAAGTCGCTCCCACCGCGGCTTTCGACGCCGCCCAGCTCACCGCCGATTTTCGTCTCAAGCCCGACCTCAATCTCCGGCTCGGCGCCGTCCACTTCGACAATCCGAGCGAGAGCCAGCTCGTCGCCGGCGCCGCCAAGCTCTACGACAAGTTTGCGCTGGGCGCCGACGCCAACGTGTCGAATCACGGCGACTTCTCGATGATCCTGAAGCTCTCCTTCAGCTTCGGCGTCGAGCCGCGCTCGGGCCTGCCGGTCTTCCACGGCGAGAGCTTCGCCCGCTCCGGCGCCATCAGCCCGCGCGTCTTCATCGACCGCAACGGCGACGGCGTTTTCGGCCCGGGCGACGTGCCGCTGGAGAACGTGCGCTTTCGCGGCGATGGCCAGCCCTTCCGCGGCAACGCCACCGACGACAGCGGCACGACGCTCATCACCAACCTCGAGCCCTATCGCCAGACGCCGGTCAGCATCGACCTTGAATCGCTCGAGGATCCCTTCTGGAAGCCGTCCGAGCAGAAGATCGCGGTGCTGCCGCGGCCGGGATCGGTGGTGAACGTCGACTTCCCGGTTTACGAGACCGGCGAGGTCAGCGGCAGCGTCGAAATCGCGCGCGAAGGACACAAGGCGCCGCTGCCGGGCATCAGGATGGAGGTGATCGACGCCAAGGGCAAGATCGTCGCCCAAACGCTTTCGGGCTATGACGGCTCCTTCTTCATAGAGAGCGTGCGCCTGGGGAGCTACAAACTGCGCGTCGATCCCGACCAGATCGACCGCCTCCACCTGGCGCCGGTCGAACCGCAACAGATCGAGCTGACGCGCGCCAAGCCGACGGTCGCCGCCGCGCCGATCACGCTCACCAGCGCGCATGCCGCGACGGAGGAAGCGACAGCACCGTCGTCCGAACCCCCGCCCCCGGCGACGCCCGCGACCGCGGTGAAGCGCATCGAGCTCCCCGCCGCCCGCGCCGATCGTCCGCCGCCGCCGCTCAAGGCCGCGGCGCCGCTCGACGAGGACGAGGTCATCCAAGGGCTGCGAGCGCCGCACGCCGCGTTTCTCGGCGACGCGGAAGCGCGTTGAAGCCAAGCGCTCCGACACCGCAGACGCCACGAGCCTCTGGCGCAGCGTGGAAGGAGCCTCTCGACCGTCGTTCCGCCGCCGGTCGGGCACCGCTCCCGGCCGGCCCTATCCCGGCAGGCGCGACGGCCGAATTTCTCCTCGAACCGGGGATGACCGGGCCCTCCCCCGCCTATTACCCTTACCCTCGCCGCAGTGGCGAGGGGCCACGCGCAGTTAACTGACCGGCCATCTCAGCGATGGCCGGTCTTTTTTATCTCGATCAACCCGACCCGCGGCCAAACAGCCCTTCGAACGCCGCGGCGGGCAGCTCGACGAGGCCTGGTGGGACCTGGAACAAGGCGGGGTCCTGGGATCCCAGGACGAGATTGGCGAGCTCCATGCGAATCGCCAGCGGCTTGCCGGCGCCGTCGCGGGTGACGGTGCCGTCGATCCGCATCAGCACGCCCTGCACGCTGAGCCAGACGTAGCCATGGGCGCGGCTGCCGTCGGCCGAGAGGTGGTCGATCCGATACTTGGTCGTGGGCACGCCGTTAACCGTCTCGCGCCCGATCGGGGCGCTGCGCAAACCGGGATCGTCGAGCTTGGCCATGAGCGGAGGAAAGGCGAAAGCGACATAACTCTTAAGCATCGGCACGACCAGAAATCCGCGTTTCATCGCGACATCGAGGATGACCACCTCGGCGATGCCTGCGATGGTCTGCTCGTGGCGCTCATGGCCGGGACTATGGAAGACCATCCCGCTATAGCTCTTGCCGTTGACGGTAACGGTGCGCTCTGCGCTGTAGGCGACTCTGGCATCGCCGAGAAGCGCCGCCGACGCCGCTTCCGGCGCGGCGGCAACAAAGGCAAGGCCGAGCAACAGCATCCACCGGCGCATGCGACCCTCCTTCGCGGCGACCTCCCTGCGATAGCCGCCGATTGCGGCGCTTTCACGGCGACGAGCCGGCGCGCTATGCTGGAGCGGCACGGCAAAATCCCGGGAAAGGCCCTCTCATGGCAGGACGAATCGAAGGGCGGCTCAAGGAACTCAAGCTCGAATTGCCGCAGGCGGGAGCGCCGGTGGCGAATTACGTGCCGGCGGTACGCAGCGGCGACCTGCTCTTCATCGCCGGCCAGATCTGCCAGTGGCAGGGCGAGCGCCGCTTCATCGGCAAGCTCGGCCGCGAGATCAGCCTCGAGCAGGGCCAGGAAGCGGCACGGCTCTGCGCCCTCAACATTCTGGCCCAGGCCAAGGCCGCGCTGGACGGCGATCTCGACCGCATCCTGCGCTGCGTGCGGCTCGGCGCCTTCGTCAACTGCACCGAGGACTACACCCAGCAGCCGCAGGTGGCGAACGGCGCTTCCAATCTGATGGTCGAGCTGCTCGGCGATGCCGGCCGGCACGCGCGCGCCGCGGTGGGGGTCAATGCGCTCCCCGGCGGCGTCGCGGTCGAAGTCGACGCGATCTTCGAGGTTCGCTGAGCGTCATGGCGGATGGCGGCGACAGCGTCACGGTCAAGGTCGTCCCGGAGATCGCCGAGATCCCGGCAACGGAATGGGACGCCTGCGCGGGCAACGACAATCCCTTCCTGTCGCATGCTTTTCTCGAAGCGCTCGAGGCCTCCGGCTCGGCGACGGCGAAGACCGGCTGGCTGCCTCAGCATCTGGCGCTCGAGGACGAGAAAGGCCGGCTCGTCGGCGCGGTGCCGCTCTATCTCAAGAGCCATTCCTACGGCGAATATGTCTTCGACTGGGGCTGGGCTTCGGCCTATGAGCGCGTCGGCGGCCGTTATTACCCGAAGCTGCAATGCGCCGTGCCGTTCACGCCGGTGACCGGCCCGCGCCTCTTGCTGCGGCCCGATGCCGGGCCGGACGCCGCCGACGCGCTTGTCGCCGCCATGATCGAGCTGGCGCGCCGCCACAAAGTGTCGTCGCTCCACGTCACCTTTCCGACGGAGGCGGAATGGACGCGGCTCGGCAAGGTCGGCTTCCTCCAGCGCCTCGGCCAGCAATTCCATTGGCGGAACGACGGCTATCGCACTTTCGACGATTTCCTCGAAGCGCTCAATTCGCGCAAGCGCAAGCAGATCCGGCGCGAGCGCCGCGATGCCCTGGCCGGCGGCATCGAGATCGAGACGCTCACCGGCAGCGCCATCAAAGGCGAGCATTGGGACACGTTCTACCGCTTCTACCGCTCGACCTCGGACCGCAAATGGGGCGAGGCCTATCTGACGCGCGCCTTCTTCGATCTCCTGGGCGGACGCATGGCCGACCGGATCGCGCTGGTGATGGCCAGGAAGGGCGGCCGCTACGTCGCCGGCGCGCTCAATCTTATCGGCCGGGACACGCTTTACGGCCGCAACTGGGGCTGCCTCGGCGATTTCCCGTTCCTGCATTTCGAGGCGTGCTACTACCGCGCCATCGACTTTGCCATTGAGCGCGGCCTCGCGCGCGTCGAGGCCGGCGCCCAGGGCCAGCACAAGATCCAGCGCGGCTACCTCCCCGTGGCGACCTACAGCGCCCATTGGATCCGCGATCCCGGCTTTGCCCGCGCAGTCAAGGATTTCCTCGCCGATGAGCGCCGGATGACGGCGAACGAGATGGAAGCGCTCGAAGAGACCTTGTCGCCATTCAAATGCGAGACGGAATAGCGGCGTCGAGGAAGGGAGGGATGAACGCTCTCGCCTTAACCCGGCTCGGCGAATGCATGGGCGTCGCGGCCGAGGGCATCGACCTCAACCGCCCGGTCGACGGCGCGGCGCTGCGGCGTGCGCTGCTCGACGGGCTGGTGCTCTGCATCCGCGGCCAGACCCTGGCGCCCCAAGCCTTTCTGGCGGCCATGCGAGCCTTCGGCACGCCGCTGGTGCAGCTCCGCCTCGCCTCGCGCCATCCCGAGATGGCCGAGATCATGATCCTCTCCAGCGAGGACCGCGACGACGGCGGCGACGGCCGGCGTCTCGTCGTGGGCGCGCATTGGCACAGCGACGACAGCTACAAGGCGGTGCCCTGCTCGCTGACCGCGCTTTACGGCGTCGCGGTGCCCGAGAGCGGCGGCGACACGCAATTCACCAACATGTACGCCGCCTATGACGATCTCCCGGAGGCGATGAAGCGGCGCATCGCCGGCCTGCGCGTGGTGCACGTCTACGATTCCAGCCGCAAAGGCACGCGCGTCGCCAAGCTCAAGCCCGAGGAGGCCGAGGCGGTGCCGGCGGTGACGCATCCGCTGGTGCGGACCCATCCCGAGACCGGACGCATGGCGCTCTACATGAATCCCAACCGCATGGAGGCGGTGGTCGGGCTCGAGCGCGCGGAGAGCGACGCGCTGCTCGACGAGCTGACGCGCCACGCGATCCAAGAGAGATACCAGTATCGGCACAAATGGCGCCGCGGCGACGTCCTGATCTGGGACAATCGCTGCACCATGCACAAGGCCAATGCCGACTATCCCGAGGGCTCGCGGCGCCTGATGCATCGCATCATTCTCGAGGGCACGGTGCCGACCTAAACTGCGCTGTCACTTTGGGCAGCCATCCTCGAGATTTGGGCCGACATAGGGCTGCGGCAGCGGCAGGTGAAGCTCCTTGTTCAGCGCAAGATCGGCATTGCAGTAGCGTTTCGCAGTGCGAAGCGTGTCAATACGGGCAAAATAATGCGAAGGCCGACCGACATCGCCTCCGTTCGGTATCAGCCGGAAGATATCGAACGCGACAGGCGTTGCAGAGCCGACGCTCGGCGCTGTCAAGACCTCTCGGCGGGCGATGATCAAGAGCGTCGCTGGCTGGCCGTCGACCCTGCCATGAGCGAAGCGGACACTGGCAATGGCATCCTCGACGGTATGCGGCGTGTCCCGGATGATGTCGACCTGAGGGACGCCGTCGCCGCCCGGTTGCTGCCCCGTGCCGGCCGTTACCACCTCCCACGCATCGGTCTCGGCCGCCAATTTCAGCATGACCAAGTACACGTGATAGCCCCAGGCATCGCCGTTGTCCCGCCAACCAACAACGATCAGGCCCCGCCGGCCATCGGTGGCAAAGTCATCGATGTAATTCAAGCCAGATTTCAACGGGATCACCGTCAGATCTGTGACCCCCGCCCGCGCGGGGTCAGCGATGCCGGCGACAAGAAGAGCGAGGAGCAATAGCGCCGCCGCCGGCACCATCGCAGTAGTAAGAGAGAACAGCCCTCGCATCGTCATCATTCCGCGTCTCCAACAACCGGCTAGACATAAAGAAGGCCGCTTCCGCGGCCTTCTCCCTGGTCTGATCGCGAGACCGCGCCTTACGTCTCGACCGGCTCCAGCTCCTTGGGCGCCGGGGCGCGCGGCGGCGCCTCGGTGAAGGAGAAGGCGAGCTTGTCGCCGTCGCGCGTGACGCGCACCACGCCGCCCTTGGTGAGCTTGCCGAAGAGCAGCTCCTCGGCAAGCGGCTTCTTGACATGCTCCTGGATGATGCGCGCCAGCGGCCGGGCGCCGAAGAGCCGGTCGTAGCCCTTCTGCGACAGCCATTGCCGCGCGGTCTCGTCCAGCTCGATGGTGACGTTGCGGTCGGCGAGCTGCTCCTCGAGCTGCAGGATGAACTTGTCGACGACGCGGCCGATGGTCTCCGTCGACAGCGCCGAGAAGGAGATGATGGTGTCGAGGCGGTTGCGGAACTCCGGCGTGAACAGGCGGTTGATCGCCTCCTCGTCGTCGCCGGTGCGGACCTCGCCGCCGAAGCCGATCGCCGGCCGCGCCAGCTCGGCGGCGCCGGCGTTCGTCGTCATGATCAGGATGACGTTGCGGAAGTCCACCGTCTTGCCGTTGTGGTCGGTGAGCTTGCCGTAATCCATCACCTGCAACAGGATGTTGAAGAGATCGGGATGCGCCTTCTCGATCTCGTCGAGCAGCAGCACCGAATGCGGATGCTGGTCGACCGCGTCGGTCAAGAGCCCGCCCTGGTCGAAGCCGACATAGCCCGGCGGCGCGCCGATCAGGCGCGACACGGTATGCCGCTCCATATACTCCGACATGTCGAAGCGGGTGAGCTCGATGCCGAGCGTGCGCGCGAGCTGGCGCGCCACCTCGGTCTTGCCGACGCCGGTCGGACCGGAGAAGAGATAGCTGCCGATCGGCTTCTCGGGATCGCGCAGGCCGGCGCGCGCGAGCTTGATCGCCGCCACCAGCGCCTCGATCGCCTTGTCCTGGCCGAAGACCATGGTCTTGAGGTCGCGGTCCAGGTTCTTCAGCACCTCCCTGTCGTCGCGCGAGACGCTCTTGGGCGGGATGCGCGCCATGGTGGCGACCACCGCCTCGACCTCCTTGGCGGTGATGGTCTTGCGCCGCTTGCCTTCCGGCACCAGCATCTGCGCCGCGCCGACCTCGTCGATCACGTCGATCGCCTTGTCCGGCAGCTTGCGGTCGCCGATGTAGCGGTGCGACAGCTCGACCGCGGCGCGAATCGCGTCGGCGGTATAGCGCACCTTGTGATGCCGCTCGTAATAGGGCTTCAAGCCGCGCAGGATCTTGACGCTGTCCTCGACCGTGGGCTCGTTGATGTCGATCTTCTGGAAGCGGCGGACGAGCGCGCGATCCTTCTCGAAGTAGTTGCGGTACTCCTTATACGTGGTCGAGCCGATGCAGCGGATGGCGCCGCTGGCGAGCGCCGGCTTCAAGAGGTTGGAGGCGTCCATCGCGCCGCCGCTGGTGGCGCCGGCGCCGATCACGGTGTGGATCTCGTCGATGAACAGCACGGCGCCGGGCATCGCCTCGAGCTCGCCCAGCACCGCCTTCAGCCGCTCCTCGAAATCGCCGCGATAGCGCGTGCCGGCCAGCAGCGCCCCCATGTCGAGAGCGTAGATGGTGGCATTGAGCAGCACCTCCGGCACTTCCTTTTGCACGATGCGCCGCGCCAGCCCTTCGGCGATCGCCGTCTTGCCGACGCCGGGATCGCCGACATAAAGCGGATTGTTCTTGGAGCGCCGG
>Ga0187781_10000750_pt1 | contig 23608 bp, 21 predicted proteins | sample 0715_SJ02_MP02_2_FD_132447 | JGI IMG/M metagenome (GOLD analysis project Ga0187781, IMG submission 132447) | Tropical peat soil microbial communities from peatlands in Department of Meta, Colombia - 0715_SJ02_MP02_20_MG | ecosystem: Environmental > Terrestrial > Soil > Wetlands > Peat | place... | reverse complement strand
GCTCGTACCTAATGCCACCGACCAGGTGCGGGATTTTGTAAATCGAGCCAAACGAGGTGGGCCAATCGGGGACAGAAAGGCCGGCGTTGTTGCTGGTGACTAGAGCTCCCGCCACGATGAGAATAAGGGTAATGCTGGCGGTAAAGATGGCGAAGCGGTGCAGCCCCTGGTTGTACGAAAGCTCGATACCTTTCAGAATACGCCCCCTGGACCGGCTCCTCGTTTTATCGGCGGAGCGCATGAAGGCTCGCTCCAACCGCCGAATTCTAGCAGATTCACGGTTGCGGCATCGGTGCCGGGTTTACGGGCGACGCCATCGCTTCGATGATGGCGTCGGCGAACTCGGAGGTCGAGGCGCTGCCGCCAACGTCGCGGGTTAGTTTGGCGCGATCGCGATAGACCTGATCGATCGCGTTGCGAATCTTCCATGCGGCCTCGGGTTCGCCGAGGTGGCGGAGCATGAGCAGGCCGGAGCGCAGCACGGCGGTGGGGTTGGCGACATTGCGGCCGGCAATATCCGGGGCGGAGCCGTGAACGGCCTCGAAAACAGCGCACTCGTGACCGAAGTTGGCTCCGGGCACAAGGCCGAGGCCGCCGACCAGTCCGGCGCAGAGATCCGAGACGATATCGCCGTAAAGGTTTTCCAGAAGAAGCATGTCGTACTGGTAAGGATTCATGACCAGCTGCATGCAGGTGTTATCGACGATGTGCTCGGCATAGGCAATCTCGGGAAACTCCTTCGAAACGGCCCGGGAACAGCGGATGAAAAGGCCGTCGGACATCTTCATGATGTTGGCTTTGTGGATGCTGTGGATCTTCTTGCGCTTGTTCCTGCGGGCGTGCTCGAAGGCAAAGCGGGAGATGCGCGTACAGGCTTTTTCGGTGATGATCTTGAGGCTTTCGACCACTCCGGGGACGACCTCGTGTTCGATGCCGGAATAGAGGCCTTCGGTGTTTTCGCGCACGATGATGAGATCGATATCCGGATAGCGCGTTGAGATGTGAGGAAGATTGCGGATGGGCCGGAAATTGGCGAACAGCTCGAAGCGCTTGCGCAACTCGACATTGATGCTGGAAAAACCGCCGCCCACGGGCGTGGTAATGGGCCCTTTTAGGCCGACGCGGGTGCGCTCGATGGACTCGTTGAGTTCTTTGGGGATGTATTCGCGATACTTTTCGAACGCTTCGCTACCGGCGGCGAAGCTTTCCCATTCAAACTTGACGCCCGTGGCTTCGAGAATGCGAACCGTGGCCTGAATCACTTCAGGGCCGATGCCGTCGCCGGGGATGAGAGTTACTTTGTGAGTCATAAATCGAATCGAGCGATCTGGTGATCACGTCATCGGGCGATTGAAAATCTTACAGGAATAGCCGGGGTTCGAGTCGGTTTAGATGGCCCGATCACCCGATGGGCCGATCGCCCGATGCCCCCGATGGCCCGATCAGGTCTTCAGAGTTTTTGCTTTCGGTTCCGAATCCTTGGTTTTCAGCAGGTCTTTCAACTCGTTCATAAATTCCTGCACATCTTTGAAATCGAGATAGACCGAGGCGAAGCGCACATAGGCGACTTTGTCGTGGCGACGGAGGCGGTTCATGATGAGCTCGCCGATCTCACTGGTTTTGCGCTCGCGCTCGGGAGATTCGATCACGAAGCTTTCGGCCTCGTTCACAATTTGTTCCAGCTTGCCGATGGGCACCGGGCGTTTTTCGCAGGCGCGCATCAGGCCGTTGAGAACTTTTTGCCGGTCGAAGCGTTCGCGGCGGCCGTCTTTCTTGACCACCATGTAGGGAATTTCGTCGATGCGCTCGTAGGTGGTGAAGCGCTTCTCGCACTTGAGGCATTCGCGGCGGCGGCGGATGGAATCGGCTTCCTTGCTTTCGCGGGAATCGACTACTTTGTCATTTTCAAAGCCGCAAAAAGGGCATTTCATGGCGTGGTGAAGGGAACTGATGATTGTAGCAGTTGGGGCGATGGAGCCCTTGAATCACTTGAGGCATTGAGCGATTGCGGGGTTGAAGAGGCGTCTTGCGTTTCAGGCCATATGGTCCTCTTCAAGGAAGTCTGGTGGGGGCGTTCCGTGGTGATCGTTTGTCGCGTGTTGCCACGTATCCAGCAGCACTCCGCCCCCACTCGCAAAGGTTGGCCACAGGGCCTTACATCACCACGAAAACTGCAATTCTCACGCCCGGGTGAAGCAGATCGAAGAGGAAGTATTCTCCGTCGATGTAGTCGATGTAGCAGTCGTCCGTGTAGGCCCAGCCCACGGGCCACGCATCCACGAATTCGAGGGTGTAGCCGCCATACTGGAATTGGGGCTGACCCGACACAATCACGGTCTGCGCCCTGAAGGTATGGCTGCGGCCAAAGTGCGCATGGAACGCATTGTCCGGAATGTGACCACCCTTGCCTGCGGGGTGGGCATTGCCGCCGGGCTGGCCTTGCTGCTGCGCCTGACCCTGCTTCTCCGCCTGTTTCTCGTTCTGCTTCTGCGTTTTTTCTTCTTCCTTTTGTGTCTTCTCTTCTTGCTTATCCTGCTTGGAAGGCTTCGCCTCTTCCTGCGGTTTAGAGGGCTTCGCCTCGTCTTGGTTTTTGGGTTCTTCTTGTTGTTGGGCGTTCGGTTCTTCCGGCTGCTTCTCATCCTGCGCATAGACAAGCGCAGAAGCTCCAAGTAGCACCGACAAAATCGTCAAATTCAAAAACCTCATAACACTCATCGGAAATCCTCCTAGCAACTCATTTACTGCCGCGACTGAGATGCCGCAGATGTAAAGCAAGTTGCTGCAACCGGGCCGAGGCGCTACACAGAAACCGGCGCCTGTTCTACAGAATCGAATGGAGCTGGGCTGGCGTAAATAGAAATCAATCGTCCGTCCCTTCAAAGTGCGCTGTTCGCCCATCGCTTTATCAAGTGATGATGTTCAGCAAATACACTTCTTCCCGTAAGCGACCTTTTCCCATATAGGGCTTCTTGTTTTCAGGCAATGACCGGGCGATTCAATGTCTCACTGATTTAATGTCTCAATCTCTGTTTCGCTTTCGGCGGAGAGTTTGCGGAGGGATAGGCGCTCGCGGTGGGCAAGAAGAAGTCCGATGGGGACGATTGCGACAAAACTCACCAGCCAGAGCATGATGCCGCAGCTCACGGTGAGTTCGCGGGGAGCGATGTGGAAGACGCGGTCCATGGCGGTGATGGTGCCAAGCTGCGAGCCGCCGCCGACGCCCGGTAACTGCACCATGGAGCCGACCATGCTCGATCCCATCAGCAGAAGCACTTTGGTTGTGCTCATGCCGTGCATGGGCATGCCATAGGCGGCCGTAACTTCTTTGTACGAGAGTGCAATCACCCACCACATCAGGATCGATACGGCGGACAACTGGAAAAAGGCAAGCGGCCCGTGAATGGTGTTGAGGCCGGCCGTAAACTCGCGGATCTTGTGCGCGATGCGATGGCCGAGGTTCTCGGAGAGGTGGGAGAACTCGCGCTCCACCCACTGCGCAATGGCGTTGCCGCGGTAGGACATCAGAAGGGCGGCACAGAAAAGGCCAAAAACGAAGGCGACAAGGGCAAGCCCCGTAAGGTGCACCCAGTGCCGGATTTCCCAGGGCGTCGCAGGTGAGTCGATAAAGTCTCGCAGTTTGGAAGGAAGAAAGATGGCTGCGACCAGGATTACGGTAAAGCCTCCAATATCGAAGATGCGCTCGACGGCCCAGACGGCGAGCTGCGAGGCCACGTTGAGGTTTTCCCGGCGGGCGATGAGATAGGGGCGAATAAGTTCTCCGGGGCGGCCAAGCAGCGCCAGTCCGGTAAATCCGATGACGGTGGGAGGAACCAGGCCAAGGATGGAGGCATGCTTGCGCACGGGGCGCAGAAAAATCTTCCAGCGCACGGCGCGGAGGAGGTAGGCAAAGTAGATGAGCGCAACTCCGTGGAAGATGTGGCGCCAGCCCAGATGGAACTGCAAGAGCTTGGCCCAGTCAAAATTTTGCCAGGTTCGAAACTGCAAGTACACCAGGGCCGCGAGAATGACGACCACAACCACGTAGAGGATGTATTGCCGGTTCTTCATGAGTCAGACTGCGGGGTCAGAATAACAAGTCGGCCGGGGCTTGCCAGGCACAGCTCCACTGTGAAGGTAAATGACCCGGGAGAGAGGGTCAACGCGTGGCGTTGACGCTTGAGGGACTAGCTGGGGTCGGAGAAGTGGAATTGGCGGCGCGTTTTTGCGCCGTGGCAGAAGAGCTGGCATGCGTCGCGGGTTTGGCCGTGGTGGTGGCGTTCGCCGTGGAGGATTTAGCCGTGGTCGGTTTAGCGGAGGCAGATTTGGCGGCTGCCGTCTTGGCTTGCGGCTCGGCTTTCTTCTTCGCGAGCGCTTCGGCTTTTTCCTGCTCGGCGATCTTGCGGTTGTATTCCTTGATAATGCGGGCCACGTAAGCGCGGGTTTCGCGGTAGGGTGGAACGCCGTGGTATTGCTCGACCCGTTCGGGGCCGGCGTTATAGGCGGCGAGCGCTTTCACGAGATCGAAGTTGTAGCGCTCCAGAAGTTCGCGCAGATAGCGGCTGCCGCCGCCCACATTCTGCTGCGCATCGAAAGGATTGGAAACCCCGAGATTGTTTGCCGTAGAGGGCATGAGCTGCATTAATCCTCGCGCACCCTTGGGAGAAACCGCGCGGGAGTTGAAACCGCTTTCGGCGTGAATCACGCTGTTCAGGAGATCGGGATCGAGGTGGTAAGCCTCGCCGGCGGAATTGACGACTTTGTTCAGATCGGCAGGCGAAGGTCGTGGCGGAACCACGGGGCGAGTGGGCATTACCGGCCTTGCCATTGCCGTTGCCGGAAAGGACGCCGGTGCGGCTGAACTTCGCGGCGCAACCGGCGGCGGAGGGGGAGTGAGATCTTTTTCAATTCCGGTGATCTCGGCAGTCGGTTCGTCGATAAAGCTGGAATCGTCGGTTGAGGTGAAAAGCCGCGTCGTCTCGCCCATCACGATGCGATGGTCGTGGCGGATGGTAAAGCCGTTGCGCAGGATGGCGATATCCGCAGCCGAGGCAGCGCCGGACATGGAAGCGGCGCACAGCAGTGCAGCGAGGTTTCGCGCCCAACGATGGGAGGTTGCGATCATGCTTCGGCTAAGTTCTACCTACCTTCGATTCTTTCTTCGCCAATTCAGTTCGCCCCCACAGGCTCAAGCGGCCTGCCGTCGAGCACCGCCTCAATGGCCGCTGCTACGCCATGGTCGGCATTGGAGCGGGTGCGCGTCCAGCCGCGGCCCAGCAGCTCCGGCGACGCATTCCCCATGATAAAGGGTCTGCCGGCAAAGGCAAGCATTTCAATATCGTTGTAGTTATCTCCAACGGCCATGACCTGCTCGCGGGCGATCCCGCGGTAGTTTGCCCAGCGCTCGAGCGCGTGGCCCTTGGAGCAGCCAGCATTCAGCACGTCCACAATCGAGAGATCGCGGCCGGGGTATTCCGTGCGCAGCACCGTGATCGGCAACCCGCTCGATTCCAGCACCCCTACCGCTCTCTGCATGAGCGCGACCGGCCCGCAGAACATGGCCTGAATGGGATCGGTGGTAAGCGCGTTTTCGATGGGAACGACGAACTCGATGTAGTCGAGGTTTTTCTCCAGCCAGCGCTGGATGCTACCTTCGAGTTCGCGCAGATGCTCGACCACGATGGCGCCCTTGGTTTCCACATCGAAAGTGATCACGGTTTGGCCGCGAAAGGCGCGCATGAATCCGACCAGTTGGCGGCAGGTGGCCTGGGGGAGGAGATCGCGATGGAACGTCTCGCCGGCCAGGGAGCGCGTGACGGCTCCGTTGCAACAAATTAGCCAGAGATCGAAGCCCAGTTGCTGGGCGATGGGCAAGGCGAAGGAATGGCGGCGCCCGGTGACTAAAATGACCTCGATGCCTCGCTCGTGGGCGCGGCGGAGCGCCGCGAGATCGACCGGGGAGATTTGGAATTGGGGATTGAGCAGGGTGCCATCGATGTCGACGGCGATGAGGCGGATCAAATCAGCGGTCACAAGTGATTTCGTTCTAATCTTTTTTATTTGTGTAACACCTTAATGTCGAGTTACACCGCATGAACGCTGTCGCAGCCGTCCGTCCGAAGCGGCGGTTCCTAAGATGTCCCAGCAGATTGAGCTTCCGGACCTCCAAGAACGGTTGCAACCAGCTGGGTGTCCATGTACTCCGTTACTTCCAGGAGTTTTCCGTTCGCCACACGAAACACAAAACAATACGTGTTGTTGTACGGAACTCCGCGCTTTGTCTTGTTCTGTCCTCGGGCTTCCACGGCGACATAGTTATCGTCAGCGATAAAACGGTGGCCAGCGACAACGATCGGTGGCGTTAGCCGCTCGCGCATCGGTGTCAGCACCCCGTCAATCACGGCTTGCTTGCCTGCGTATGTTTTTGACCACTGCGTCGTGCCGGTCACGGTCCAGCAGAATTCGTCAGCCATGGACTCCACAAACGGTCGCGAATTGCCTTGCGCGAGCTCTGCGAAAATATGCTGCACCAATTTGTTGTTTTCGATTGCAGACAATTGGCGTTCCTCGTCCTCATTTTAGCATCGGAAAATGTCGCAACTGCCGGCGCGTGCTACCGCGGCAGAAGCGCGACGTTACACCGGAACGGCAGTCATGCGAGAATGCTTGTCTACGGAGGCAATCGATGAAATTGAGATTCCTGCTTGCGTTTGTGATCCTGCTGCCCGCGCTCGTGCCCACGCCATCGCCTGCTCAAGCCGGCGCGCCCGACAACACCGGCAAGCCCTTCGTGGTCGAGTACTACTACAAAGCTAAGTGGGGCTATGCCGACGAATTTCTCCAGCTCTTCAAGAAGAACCATTACCCGCTGCTGAAGAAAGGAGTGGAGATGGGGCGGATTCTCAAAGTGTGGATGGATCAGCCGCGTTACCACACGACCGAAGACGGGCGCTGGGATTATCGGGTCACGATTGTCTTCAAGAATGCCACCGTGGCCAATGAGCCCTTCGACGAGGACGCGCTCAAAAAGCAGCTCTTCCCCGACCAGGCCACCTATACCAGGGAAGAGCAGCGGCGGTTCGAGATTCTGCTCGGTCACTGGGATCTCCCGGTCAAAACCGTGGATTTGGAGGTTCGGTAATAAACAAATTTTTCTTCGCCGGCGCGGCTAAATAGAGGGAGAATGATTCTAGGTTGAGAAGCTTCGCGGACGCGCTTTCCCGGCATGCCAGCCCTTGGTGTGACGGGTGCCTGCGGACGCGCCGCGAGCAAAGGAGGCCCCTATGCTGGCAGGGAAGAACTCCTGGAGGCGGAATCCCTATTTCCACTTCCACCCCATGCACAATCTGTATTCGCTGTTCATGGCGCTGATTCTGTTTGCGCTGATCCTGCTTTTCCTGGCGTTGCCGGCGCGCTGATCGCCCCGCGAAAAGGCCTGTGTGAAGCGATTGCTAAGGTATGCCTGCCCCTGCCTAGCCCTCCGAGAGTGAGAAACATGCTCAGCCGGCGTCATCCCGAAGGCCCGCGCTTGTACCCTGCGGGCCGAGGGATCTTGCGCGCAGCGGCACTGCGTTGCGCGAGGCCCTTTGGCCCGGTCGCGCAATTGGCCGGCAGCTTGCCCCACTCAAGCGCGTTGACCTGAGCGACTACTCCCCGGCGTCATCCTGAAGCGCGGCGCTTTCAACCGCCGCGCGAGGGATCTGGCGTGCCGCGGCAAGACTTCAAGGGGCAATCAAAGCGGCGCCCACCACTTCGTTTGCAAAATTCCCGTCCATGCGAGACTATGATGCTTTAGGCTTGGTGACGGTTGGTGACCAGCCACCGTCACTATGGAAAAAAAAGAGGAAACGGAATGTATCAGAAACGACCGGGAGTGTTCATGGCCGACTGGTGGGATGCGGACGGCCGTCGTCATCGCAAGCAGTTTGCCACCGCGCAAGCGGCAAAACAGCACGAGCACCGCGAAACCGCGCTTGCCCATTCCAAGCGTGCCCGCCGCGAGATCAAGCTCGCGGGGAGCGGCGCCTCAGCCAAGGATTTGAGAGAGAAAGATACCGCCACCGTCGCTCCTGCCAAAGGCAAGTTAGGTGTAATGATCCCCGGCATGGGCGCGGTCGCAACCACGTTTGTCGCGGGCGTGGAAGCCGTGCGCAAAGGCATCGCCGCGCCCATCGGATCGCTCACGCAGATGGGCACCATCCGTCTGGGCAAGCGCACCGAGGGGCGCTCGCCCAAGATCAAGGAATTCGTTCCACTAGCCGGCCTTGATGACCTGGTTTTTACCGGCTGGGACATTTTTGAAGATGATATGTACGCTGCCGCCCTCAATGCTGGCGTGCTGGAGCGCGATCTGCTCGATAAGATCAAGGCCCGGCTGAGTTCGATCAGGCCGCTCAAGGCGGTTTTCGATCACAACTACGTGAAGAACATCGACGGGCCCAACGTCAAGAAAGGGAAGAACAAGCTCGATCTGGCGGAGCAATTGCGGCAGGACATTCGCGACTTCCGCAAATCGAGCGGCGCCGATCGGTTCGTCACGATTTGGTGCGCTTCGACGGAAACGTTTATCGAGCCGACGGCCGCTCACCAGAGCCTGAAGGCGCTCGAAAAGGCGATGCGGGAAAACGACGAGAGCATCGCGCCCTCGATGGTTTACGCCTACGCCTCGCTGATGGAAGGTGTACCCTTCGCCAATGGCGCGCCCAATTTGACCGTCGATATTCCGGCAATGCACGAGCTGGCCCATGAGCGCGAGTTGCCCATCTGCGGCAAGGACTTCAAGACCGGCCAGACGCTGATGAAATCCGTGCTGGCGCCGGCATTTAAAGCGCGCCTGCTCGGTCTCCACGGATGGTACTCGACGAACATTCTGGGCAACCGCGACGGCGAGGTGCTGGACGATCCGGGATCGTTCAAAACCAAGGAAGAATCGAAGCTGGGCCTGCTGGAGCATATCTTGCAGCCCGCGCTTTATCCCGAACTCTACGGCAACATATTCCACAAGGTTCGCATTAACTATTACCCACCGCGCGGTGATAACAAAGAAGGTTGGGACAATATCGATATCTTCGGCTGGCTCGGCTATCCGATGCAGATCAAAGTCGACTTCCTTTGCCGCGATTCGATCTTGGCCGCGCCGATCGTACTTGATCTCGTGTTATTCCTCGACCTCGCGCAACGTACTCCCGAACTGGCGCGCCTCGGAATTCAAGAATGGCTGAGTTTTTATTTCAAGTCGCCGATGACCGCGCCCGGGTTGTATCCGGAGCACGATTTGTTCATTCAGCTGATGAAGCTCAAGAACACGCTGCGCCACCTGAAAGGCGAGGAACTGATTACGCACTTAGGGCTGGAGTACTACGACTGAGATTTACGGATTTTTGTTTTGGGGATAGGCGTTTTCTACTCATCCATCTCCCACGCCTTCTTCAGCCATTTTTTCAGCTCATCGTCAATGTCGGTCTTCGCCTTCACCTCGATGCGGCGCGTGATCCGGTCCTTCTTCTCGAAGCCGCCCGTGTCGATCAGCCTCTTCGGCGTCTTCATATTTCCCAGCGCCAGTCCCACATCGATGCGCGTGTTCGTCGACGGCTTCAGGTTCGCGAACACATGATTCCGATACAGCGATACCGCGGTCTTTCCCGGCGATGCCTTCGCGCCAGGCGCCAGAGCGATCTTCAGCAACTCGTCATACAGCGGACGCAACCCGGCACGCGCACCCGAATATTGGTCTACAACCCACTGCTCCGCCGCCTTCAGATATCCCTCTGGAGTGTCGTCCTCCGTACCCTTACCTTCAGCACGCTCCGCAATGAACAAAGCCGAGTTTGTCCCCAGCTTGTGTTCTTTCTTCAGCCACTCGCGCCGCTCTTTCTCGCCCGCCGGGCCAGACTTCTTTACCAGCTCAATCCACTCTTCGAGGGAGCGTCCGGTTTTCGCCGACAAATCCTTGATCCATTTCTGCATCATGGCCACACCAGGATGCACGCTGTAGAGCGAGCCAGCGTTCTTTGCTGCGGTCATTTGTTCTCCTCCTGAGAAGCGCCTTCATGCGAAGCGATTGCATCATACCGGCAAGCCGCGCCCGTGTCACACCGAATCTGCCCGCCTAGCAAGTTACAATCTTCTCTATGAGTTCCAAGGACTCGCCACACTCTCACCGCGGCCACGATACGCCCTACGTCCGCCTGCAAACGAACCACTGCTTCGTCTGCGGTGACCAGAACCCCGACGGCATGCACCTGCACTTCGAACTCGACGAGGCGCGCGCCACTTACGTCTGCCACTTCACGCTCGACAAGCGCTTCACCGGCCCTCCCGGCCACTGCCACGGCGGCATCATCGCCACCATTCTCGACGAGGCCATGGGCAAAGTGAACAAGATCCGCCACGTCGTCGCGGTCACCAAAGAGATGACAGTCACCTACCTCAAGCCCGTGCCCCTCAACCACCCGCTGCGCGTCGAGTCGCGCGAGATTGAAGTCGATGGCCGCAAGTACATCAATATGGCCGCGATCCTCAACGAGAAGGAAGAAATCTTGGCGCGCAGCCGCGGCGTGTTCCTGGCCATCGACCCGCACAAAATGTTCGGCAAGTTCGTCGAACGGTAGGCAATTGACAAGCTTTGCGATCCTATGTTGTGCCGCGTAAGATGGCGGCATGAAAATTACTAAGCTGCTAATCCTCTCGATCGTTCTCGCCACTTCTTTATCCGCGCAGGATGCTCAATTGCCCCCACCACCCGATGTCGTCGCGGTCCCGTTCTACCTCGACAATACTGCGCATGAACTTAAGAAGCTGCCCAAAGAACCATACAAAGAACACAAGGGCGCCCCTGCCTTCTCCATGACCAATGCGTTTAACATCAGCGCGCAGGTGCAGGGCATTGCATCCGAGTTGCGCATCCCAAGCCAGGACAAAATTGTGTTTGTGTTCGACGCCACCACCGTGCCCAGGCTCTATAGGTTCAATGTGTCGGGCAAGAAACGGGAATTTGCTTACGAGAAAGGCAACCAACGCAACTCAACCCCAATTGAAGGTCTGCCGATTACCGTTTCGAAATATAAGGGCGGGGCCTACCAGTTCTCCGCCGACGACCGGCTTGCTGCGGGCGAATACGGTATCGTCTTCGGCGACAGCATTTACACGTTTGGGGTCGACGAAAAGAAATAAAGACCTTCGCAAAACGTGAGCTGAGCATGGCCGTGGCCTCTTCATCGCAATCGCCCCGTACAAGATGTTCGGCAAGTTTGTGGAGAGGTAAGGTTCGAATGAGGCGGACGTTCCTGTCCGCCTCCTTGAAATTGGGTGCCCATCCTGGCCGCGTCCTATGGGCCTGCTACGCGGCCTATGAGTCCCTCTGTGCCCTCCGTGTCCTCTGTGGGGAAAGGTTTTCCCCGGGGTTCCGCAAACCACGCATGCCCTGTAAAATAATTTCAGCAGCCGAAGCCCTCCCGAGCGTCACCAACTTAGGGTTAGCTAGCAGCCAGTAGCTGGAAGCTAGCAGCTGCCTCGCGGAGCCACGCCATGTCGAAAAACAACGGAAACCCCACCACCTCCCTTCGTCTCAAGACCGGCCTAGCCGAAATGCTCAAAGGCGGCGTCATCATGGACGTCACCAACGCCGACCAGGCCACCATCGCCGAAAAAGCCGGCGCCGTCGCCGTGATGGCGCTCGAGCGCGTCCCCGCGCAAATCCGCGCCGAAGGCGGAGTCGCCCGCATGGCCTCGCCCAAAAAGATTCGCGAAATCATGGCCGCCGTCGATATCCCGGTCATGGCCAAGTGCCGCATCGGCCACTTCGCCGAGGCCCAAATCCTCCAGGAACTCGGCGTCGACTACATCGACGAATCCGAGGTCCTCACTCCCGCCGACGAAGCCCACCACGTCGACAAGCACGCCTTCACCGTCCCCTTCGTCTGCGGAGCCCGCAATCTCGGCGAAGCCTTGCGCCGCATCGCCGAAGGCGCCGCCATGATCCGCACCAAGGGCGAAGCCGGCACCGGAGACGTCGTCCACGCCGTAAAGCACATCCGCCAGATCGTGCAGGAAATGAAGATTCTCACGGTGCTCGGCGAAGAAGAACTCTACGCCAAAGCCAAGGAGCACCAGGCCCCGTATGAACTGGTGAAGATGGTGGCGCGAGACGGCAAGCTGCCCGTCCCCAACTTCTCCGCCGGAGGCATAGCGACTCCCGCCGACGCCAGCTTAGTAATGCAGTTAGGAGCCGAAGCCGTCTTCGTAGGCAGCGGCATCTTCATGGGCAAGCGCTCGACGTGTGTAAGTTGCGAGGAAGGGAAGCACCGCTTCGACGACAGCTGCTGCTTCGCCCCTCCCGAGCAAGCCGCCAAGCGCGCCCGCGCAATCGTGCAGGCCGCGACGCACTATCAAGACCCGAAGGTCTTACTAGAAGTAAGTGAAGACCTATCCGGAGCCATGAAGGGCCTAGCAGTAAGCGCCCTAGACGGAGGGCAGATGCTGCAGACCAGAGGTTGGTAGCCCAACAAGGAATTGATTTCCGAGACCAAAACGGCAACAGGTGGAGGAGCGAAAAATGGCCACGACGCCGACTTCCGGTTCGAGAGCGCCCGACAAACAAGCTTACGCCGAGGCGATGCAGATGTTGAGGCACGAAGGAACGATGTTGTGGCAGCGGTTTTCGGCGTTCCTGGTCGTGCACGGACTGTTCGCAGCTCTACTGGCGCATGCAGCCCTCGACACGAGGCCGCATAGACCTTTGGTGGCCTTCGGGTCGCTCGCAGGCCTGGCACTGTGCTGGGTGTGGTTATCGACATTCAGGCGGGGCAACGCGTTCTTCGATCTGCGCGTGGCGCAAGCTACCCATTTCGAGCCGTCCGAATGGAAGATCATAGCGGGAGACGGCAAGACCTTTTCGGAGGGGGGTGTTGTCACAATCGACGGAGAGAGTCGAAAAATGGACCCAATTGGACGGTGCCGGATGCGATACATGGTGTACGTGGCTATCTTTATCCTCGCAGCAACGTATGTCGTTCTCGCCGCCGTTACGTTCTGCGGTAGCCCAGATCAGGCTGGTGGCCCAGGTTCGCGCCCCGCTTTTGTGCGCTAACCTGGGTGCGGCTGGCGCCGAAGCGAAACTCCGCAAAAATCAAAAGCCCGGAAGTCATCCGGGGCTTACTAAGTTGCCAGTTGGCAAGTCCACGAAAGTAGCCGCTCCGAAAGCGGAATGGATTACAGAACGACCCCAATCGCCGACGGCCCATTGATCGGATCAACCGACCTTTTTCACTCGCAGGTCGGAGCCGGTCATTTCTTTGGGCTCGGTGATGCCGAGCATGCCCAGCATCGTCGGCGAGATGTCGCGCAGGGAGCCGTTCGGCTTCAGCGTGTACTGATTCGCGTCTTCGCTGATTACTATGAATGGCACTGGATTCGTGGTGTGGGCGGTGTGCGGGCCGCCGGTTTCGGGGTCGATCATCATCTCAGCGTTGCCGTGGTCGGCGGTGATTAGCATGGCTCCGCCTTTGGCGCGGACGGCTTTTTCTACTTCGGTGAGGCAGGCGTCTACGGCCTCGATGGCTTTCACCGTCGGCTCCATTTTGCCGGAGTGGCCGACCATGTCGGCGTTGGCGAAGTTGGCGATGATGACGTCAAACGCGCTGTCACTGGCGGCCTTGACGATGGCCTGGGCGACGCCCTCGGCGCTCATTTCGGGCTTGAGGTCGTAGGTGGCGACTTTGGGCGACTGTATGAGGATGCGGTCTTCGCCGGGGAAGGGCTGCTCGACTCCACCATTGAAGAAATAGGTGACGTGTGCGTACTTTTCGGTTTCGGCCACACGCAGGTTGCGCATGTTTTGCGCGGCCATGACGTTGGCGAGGATGTTCACCAGCGATTCCGGCGGAATAACGACGGGCAACGAGAAGTTTTTGTCGTACTGCGTCATGCAGACGTAGTGCAGATTTTTTGGGACGCGATCGCGAGGAATGATGGCATCGAGATCGGCGGCGCCGGGGAGATCGCTGCCACCTTTTTCGTTGAGGCCGGAGTTGCGGCAGAGCACACGCGCGGTCTGGCGAACGCGGTCGGCGCGGAAGTTAAACGAGATACAGGCATCCTCGTCGGTGATCCTGGCGAGCGGCTCGCCACGGCTATCGGCGCAGACGAAGGGCACGACAAACTCGTCGGTGACACCTTTGTTGTAGGATTCTTTCATGCCGTGGACGGGATCGGTGTATTTGGCGGCTTCGCCGTTGCCGTAGACCATGGCGTTGAAGGCTTTGAGATTGCGCTCCCAGCGGCGGTCACGATCCATGGCGTAGTAGCGGCCGTTGACGGTGGCGATTTTGCCGCAGTTGTACTCGCGCATTTTTTGCTGGAGCAGTTCGAGATAGCCGGCGCCGTTGGTGGGGAGGGTGTCGCGTCCGTCCATGAAGGCATGGACGAAGACGTGCTTAACGCCTTGCTGTTTGGCCATTTTGAGCAGCGCGTGGAGATGCTCCTGGCGGGAGTGCACGCCGCCATCGGAGACAAGGCCGAAGAGATGAAGCTTGCGGCCGCCGGAGCGGGCATGCTTCATGGCATCGACGAGAACGGGGTGGGAAAAGAACTCGCCGTTCTGGATCATGAGGTCGATACGGGTGATATCCATGTGAACGATGCGGCCGGCGCCGATGTTGAGATGGCCGACTTCGCTATTGCCCATCTGGCCTTCGGGCAGTCCGACGAATGGGCCGCTGGTGTGAATGAGCGTGTTGGGATAGTCGCGGAGCAGACGATCGTAGGTGGGCTTGCGAGCCTGGGCAATGGCGTTGGCTTTGGTTTCGGCACGGTATCCCCAGCCGTCGAGGATGATGAGGACGAGAGGTTTGGGACGAGTCAAGCTTCTAGCTCCTAGCTATTAGCCTTTAGCTACTAGCTGAATGAAAGTTCACCACGGAGGCACAGAGACACCGAAGAAGAATCAGTTACCAGACTACCCGACAGGATAACGCGAGAAGACGGGGTCGGCTGCGACGATGAGAAATTTTTTCTCAAGAGCTTGGGCAAGCAGTAGCCGAGTGTAGGGGTCCTTCGCAAGAACACACCGCTCCAATGACAACAGGCTTCTTGGAACGGCAAAGTTTGGCTGCTTACTCGAATTGCAGAACCACGATCTCTGGATTCGACCCCAGGCGCAGGGGAGGACCCCAGGTACCGGCGCCGCTGGAGGTGAAGACCTGCATTTTGCCGATGCGGCTGAGACCGTAGACGAACTGGCGGTATATTTTGCGCGCGAACCAATTCCATGGGATGAACTGGCCGAGATGGGTGTGGCCGGAAAGTTGGAGCGAGACGCCAGCGGCTTCGGCAACTTCGGGGTGGTTGGGGGCGTGGACAAGTAAGACGCTGGCCCGGTCGCGATCGAGGTTCACGCCTTCGAGTGCGGCCGCCAGGCGCTCGCGGCGCGTGGAGTGATTGTGAGGCACACCCACGATTTGGAGGCCGTCGGCGTCGACTTTTTCGTTGTGCAATACACGCACGCCGGCGGCACGAATCGCGTGAAGATATTGGGTGTCGTCGGTGAACTGTTCGTGGTTGCCAGCCACGAAATACACGCCATGCGGCGCGGTTAACTTGCTCAACGGCTCGGCTGCTTTGTGGGCGTCAATGCGGGTGCCATCGTATAGATCGCCAGCGATGAAGATGGCATCGGGTCCTTCCTCGAGAATCTTGGCGACCATGCGGCGCAAGAAGTTGCCGTTGCGCACGTGGCCGAGATGGAGGTCGCTGATGAGGGCGGCCTTGCGGCCGCGCCAGGCGTCAGGCAAGTTGGCTAGGCGGATTGTGGTGCGGGTGATGCGCGTCAGGCTGGCGTTGATGACTCCGGCAAATGCAACGATGAAGGCCGCTGCGAATGACCACTCAACCAGGTGGTGGAAGTTCAGGGGTGCGTGCGCGAGCGTGGCGATCGCGAGGACTAACCACGACAGTAGAGCTGCCGCGAGCAGGAACGTGAGTAAGCCCATCCACAAGGCGGACACGCGATAGAAGGCGCGGAGTGCCGGGTTGGTGTAGCGGCGCGCCAGCAGGGAAGCGGAAATAAAGCTGATGGATAGCGCGGCAAAGAGCAACTTTGCCCAGGCGCCTCTCAGGTGGGGTGCGGGGAAGGTTGGCGTTTGATAGACCGAGGTCTCGTAGAGAAAAAGATGCGAGAGGAAGATCACCGCCTGAACAATGACAATGAATCCAAGAATACCGAAACGACGGCGCATAGGAGATTAGATTCAGCAGGGGGGCGGTTGGATGGAAAAGCCGCGTGTGGGATGCTGTGGCGGGTTTTTGCCTATAGACAGAGAATGCATAGGCCCTTCGCCCACTCGCGGGCTCAGGATGACAGCGGGGAACTGCTATCTAAACTGTCATCCTTAGTGTTCATTATCTAGCCGTTGTAGTTGAGGGCCTTGATTCCGAGGAATCTTGCTGCGCCGCCCAACTCTTCTTCTATGCGGAGAAGTTGGTTGTATTTGGCGATGCGGTCGGTGCGGGAGGCAGAGCCGGTTTTGATTTGGCCGGCGCCGGTGGCTACGGCCAGGTCGGCGATGAAAGTGTCTTCGGTTTCGCCGGAGCGGTGCGAGATGACGCTGGTGTAGCCGTTGCGGCGGGCGAGGTCGATGGCGTCAAAGGTTTCGCTGACGCTGCCGATTTGGTTGACTTTGATCAGAATTGAATTGGCTACGCCCTTGTCGATGCCTTCTTGCAGGAAGCTGATGTTGGTGACGAAGATGTCATCGCCGACGAGCTGGATTTTGCCGCCGAGTTCCTTCGTTAGATTTGCCCAGCCTTCCCAGTCGTTTTCGGCCAGTCCGTCTTCGAGCGAGACGATGGGATAATCATTCGCCCACTTTGCCCAGAAGCGGACCATGTCGTCGGAACTCTTGGCGGATTTGTCGGATTTCTTGAAGACGTATTTGCCGTCCTGATAAAACTCGCTGGCGGCGGGGTCGAGGGCGATGGCAATTTCTTCTCCGGGCTTGTAGCCGGCTTGCTGGATGGCTTCGAGGACAACTTCGATGGCTTCGACGTTGGATTTGACGGACGGAGCGAAGCCGCCTTCATCGCCGACGGCGGTGTTGTAGCCGCGCTTCTTGAGGACACCCTTCAGAGTGTGGAAAACTTCGACGCCCCAGCGAAGAGCGTCGTGAAAGGAGGGCGCGCCGACGGGCATGACCATGAATTCCTGGAAGTCGACGTTGTTATCGGCGTGGGCACCGCCGTTGAGGATGTTCATCATGGGGACGGGCAGGGTGTTGGCGCCGGCTCCGCCGAGATAACGATAGAGAGGAATGCCGAGTTCGTTGCCGACGGCGCGGGCGGCGGCCATAGAGACGGAAAGGATGGCGTTGGCGCCAAGACGTCCTTTGTTTTCTGTGCCGTCGAGCGAGATCATCTTGGCGTCGAGGCCGCGCTGATCGGCGGCGTCCCAGTTGCCGAGAGCGTCGGCGATTTCGCCGTTGACGTTCTCGACGGCTTTGAGCACGCCTTTGCCTTTGTAGCGATTGTTGTCGCCGTCGCGAAGTTCGACGGCTTCGTGCTCGCCGGTGGAAGCGCCGCTGGGAACGATGGCGCGGCCCACGGTTCCGGTCATCAATTGCACTTCCGCTTCCACGGTAGGATTGCCGCGCGAGTCGAGAACTTCACGCCCGATGATCGATGCGATGTTGGTCATATGCTTTCTGCCTTTCTTATCAGTCTTGGAGTTGATGGAGCGACTGTCGTCATCCACAGTTAGACCAGGAATGTCGGATCTGAAGGTGAGACGGCGGCCGGTGAGAGCACCGACGCCGTTGTAGACCTTACCCATTCCACTTTCTCCAAAACTGGCGATTATAGCGGAGGTATGTGGAGCTGGTCAGCGAGGCAGGTCACTAGGAGATTGGTCGGTTGGTGGCGGCTAGTGAGCCCTTGACGGGCTCATTCGCAGCACGGGGAGAACTCCCTGATGCGTAACCGCAGCTTTTGAGGGAGTAGGGGTCCTTCGACTCCGCAACCGCTTCGCTTCGGGACGCGGTCGCTCCGCTCAGGATGACAAGCTTCTCGATATCGCAATGTAGAGATTGAGCGACGTTTTACTGTCCTTTGCGCTTCCCGGGGCCTTTGACCTTGATGGCAACTACAGTCTGATCGTCGAAGGCTTCGACGCCGGCGGCGTGCTCGGTGACGGCGCGGAAAATATTGCCGACTACGCAATCGGGGCTTTGCTCCTCACATCCGGCGACGATCTGGTCGACGCGCTCCCGGCCGAAGGAGTTGCCATGGCGATCACGGGCGTCGAGGATGCCGTCACTGAAGAAAACGAACATGTCGCCGGGCTTGGCCTTGAAGGTGAATTCGTCGTAATCGGCTACGTCGAACAGGCCGAGGGGCAGGCCAGTGGCTTCGATCTTTTCGATCTTGCCGTCGTGGCAGTAGAGCGGGCGCGGCAAGCCGGAATTGGCCACAGCGAGCGTGCGGTTTTGATCGTCCCAGACGGCGTAGATGATGGAGACGAACTGGGCAGCGATGCGGCGCTCGGCAAGAGAGAGGTTGACGGCGGAAAGCATTTCGGCGGGCATGGGTTCGATGGGCGCATGGGATCGCAGAATGCCACTGACGAGCGCAGCATAAATGGCGGCGGGAGCACCTTTGCCGCTGACGTCGCCGATGGCGATACCGAGGCGGGAAAGCGAGTAGGGGAGAAAATCGTAGAGGTCGCCGCCGATGGCGCGGGCGGGAACGAATTTGGCCTGAACATCGAGATGGGCCAGCTTGGGCAGGGACTGGGGCAAGAGACGGAATTGCAGCTCGCGGGCAAGGGCGAGGTCGCGCTCGAGGCGGTGCTCCTGGCGAGCGATCTGCTCGTAGAGACGGGCGTTTTCGATGGCGATGGCGAGCTGGGCAGCGAGGGTGGTGAGGATGCGCTTGTGATCCTCGGTGAAGTAGTTGCGGCGCGTGTGCTCGAGGTCGAGTACTCCGATGACGTTCTCTTTGTAAATGAGGGGAACGGCGAGTTCGGAGCGAGTTTCGGGATTGACGGCGATGTAGCGGTCGCTCTTGGCGACGTCAGGCACAAGCATGGCTTCCTTGGCCTGAGCGGCGTGGCCAACGACACCGCGGCCGAGGGGAATCTCGTGCTTCAGATGCATGCGCTGCTCGAAACGCTCGGAGAAACGGTGCTGCAGTTTTTCGCCGGTGGAATCGAGCAGGAGGATGCTGAACATCTGGTAGTCGATGAGGCGCTTGAGGATTTCGGCGATGCGTTTGAGCAGTTCGTCGAGGTTGAGGATGGAGGTCAGCTCGCGCGAAATCTCGTTGAGCAGGGCGAGGGTGCGCGCCTGGCGGCTGATGCGGGTGTGGAGGCGCGCGTTTTCGATGCCGACCGCCATGCGCGAAGCGATCAGTGTGAGAACACGCTTGTGCTCCTCGGTGAAGTAGCCTTTTTCGCGGGCCTCGATGTCGATAACGCCGATGAGGCGGTTCTTGACGATCAGCGGAATCGCAAGCTCGGAGCGAACATTGGGCAGAGCTTCGATGTAGAAATCAGGGAGGGTGGTATCGGCGACAAGCACGGGCTGGCGCGTTTCGGCTGCCCGTCCGGTGACACCCTGGCCGACGCGAACGCGCAAGCGTTCAGCAATCTCGGGAGGATAGCCCACTTGGAAACGGACGTAGAGTTCCTGACGCTGTTCGTTCAGCAGGAGGATGGCAAAGATTTCGTAGTCGATAACCTTGCGCACGAGTTCGGCCACGCGGCGAAGAGTGGTTTCGAGGTCGAGCGTGGTGTTGACGACGTCCGCCACTTCGAGCAGCAGGGGTTCTACCTGCGAGGCGCGGAAGTGGTGGGTGGCGGAGGATTTCACGGGTTTCATCATAGCAGCCGGAAAATTTGTAATTGGTAATTTGTAATTGGTAATGAACACCGAGAGCACGTTTGGTCGGTCGGGCCGGTTTCCCAGAAAAGCGATCCAGGCACCCGAGCAGAAGAACTACCAATTACAAATTGCAAATACTCCCTATGGGTTCTCGATCACGCAAACATCGGGAAGATTGCGGTAACGTTCGGCGTAGTCGAGGCCGTATCCGACCACGTAGGCGTCAGGGATGGTGAAGCCGACGTAGCGGGCCTGGACGGGCTGCTTGCGGCGGGACGGCTTATCGAGAAGCGCGGCAATGCTGAAAGAGCGCGGCTGGTGAGCCTGGACGAGTTTGGAAATGTAGTTCAGGGTGAGGCCGGTATCGAGGATATCTTCGACGAGGATGACGTTGCGGTCGGCGAGCGATTGATCCATATCCTTGGTGACGCGCACTTCGCCGAGCGAATCCCAGGCGGCGTGGCCGGCGGGGTCTTCGTTGGGAGTGGGGCGGTTGCCATAGCTGGAAACGCCGATGAAGTCGAAAGTGGCATCGAGGGGAACGTGGCGAGCGAGGTCGCTGAGGAAGATGGCTGCACCTTTGAGAACGCCGACGAAGATGATCGACTGGCCGTGGAAGTCGCGGGCGATTTCGGCGCCCATTTCGGCAACGCGCTTGGCGATCTGGTCGCGGGAGATGAGGATTTTGAGATTAGTCATAGAGAGCAACCTTATACACCATTCGGAGCGGGAATGCTCGCTCGACGTGGAATGGGAAGGAGTCGTCCGGAAGACAGAGGGTGCGTGGCGCACCGAACAACATCGTGTGCTAATTTCGCAAAAGAAAGACTTGATCGCAGAGAACGCCAAGGATTTGTGGAGGGCGCAGAACAAAGACAGTCGAAATCAGAACACTCCTCTGAGCAATGCTTCGTTGCGCGCTTTCCGGGGCGTTACTACAATGACTGGTTCGCGCGAAGCATATCCTGAATGGCCGTGGCAAGGCCGGAAAGTTCCGAGGGACTTTAAATGGATCTGAAAGGAATCAGACTAACCTGGCTGGGACATGCGACCTTTCGCATGGAAACGCCGGAAGGGAAGACGTTCTACGTCGATCCGTGGATTGGCGGGAACCCGGCATGTCCGGAGAGCGAAAAAAATGTGAAGAAGGCGGACGTGCTGGTGATCACGCACGGCCACTTTGACCATATAGCCGATGCGGTGGAGCTGGGCAAGCGCGAGGGCACGACCGTGGTCGGCATCTTTGAGCTGTGCTCGTGGCTGGAGAAGAAGGGAACGAAGAAGATTTCCCCGATGAATAAAGGCGGCACGCAGGTGGTGGAGGGCGTGAAGATCACCATGGTGCATGCGGTTCACTCCTGCGGGATTCAGGACGGCGACCAGATTGTATACGGCGGCGAGGCTTGCGGGTATGTGCTCGAGTTCTCGAATCGTCTGAAGATTTATCATGCGGGCGATACGAACGTGTTCAGCGACATGGCGATCATTCGCGAACTTTACGCGCCGAAGATTGCGATGCTGCCGATTGGCGATCACTTCACCATGTCGCCGCGCGAGGCGGCGTATGCGTGCAAACTGCTGAAGCCGGAGACGGTGATACCCATGCATTTTGGGACGTTTCCAGTCCTGACCGGGAAGCCGGGTGATTTGCAGAAGCTGGCGCCGGAGGTGAAGGTGATGGAGATGAAGCCGGGGCAAACGGTTTCCTGAGGGAAACGACAATCGTTACAACGGTCAGGCTGAGACCAAGGAGGCTTTGCGATGCGCAGATCACTGGGCTCTTTCTTGAATCTTGCTTTGTTCGGCGGCGTGTTGGCCGTTGGGTCCCAGCTTGTGGCCGGGCAAGCGCAACCGCCTGTCGCGCCCGTCCGCAACGTGGTCGACGATTACTTTGGCACCAAGATCACCGACCCCTATCGCTGGATGGAGGACATGAAGTCTCCCGAGTTCCAGTCCTGGATCAAGGGGCAGAATGACTACACGCGCGCAGTGATCGGCTCCATACGCGGACGGCAAAAGCTGCTCGCCTCGATTACGGAATATTCGAATGCGCGCACTCAAGTGATTGATCTGCAGAAGTACGGCGGCCGTTATTTCTATCGCAAAATGGAGCCCGACCAGGACAACTACAAGCTCTACGTGCGCGATGTGAAGACGGGGCAGGAGAGCCTGCTGGTGGATCCGGACCGGTTCAAGCCGGCCAGCGAAACGGCGCATTATGCACTTGACTACATCTCCATTTCGCTCGATGGAAAGTATGTTGCATACGCAGTTTCGCCGGGCGGGTCGGAAAACAGCGTGATCCACGTATTCGATGTCGATGCCGGGCGGGATTTGCCGGAAGCGATCGATCGCTGCCAATACGCGGGTCCAAACTGGCGCGCCGACAATCGCTCATTTTTTTATAACCGCCTACAGAAAACCGGGCCCTCGGATCCGCCAGCGGCGAAATATCTCGACTCGCAGGTATTCCTGCATACAGTAGGGGAGAGCCCGGAGCACGATGTGCTCGTGCTCGACCGGCGGAATGCGCCGGGGATTCCGCTCGCGGAATCGGACTTTCCAGCCGTCGTCTCTTCGCCCGCCTTCCCCTGGTTGATCGCTTTGGCCATTCACGGGGTGCAGCGAGAAGTCCCGGTCTATGTGGCTAAGGCTTCCGATTTTGCGGACGGGAAGACAAAGTGGAGGAAAGTCGCCGACGATGCCGATGAGGTGACCGGCTTTGACGTGCGTGGGAACGACCTCTATTTACTGACGCACCATCAGGCGTCACGCTTCAAAGTGATTCGCGTCGACATGGAGCATCCGGACCTGGCCTCGGCAAAGGTCATCGTTCCGCCGGGGGAAGCGGTGCTCACGCAGCACGTAGTGGCGAAAGACGGCTTATATGTTCAGGAACTGGATGGAGGCATTGGCAAGCTGGTGCGCGTCGGCTTTGATGGAGGTACACCGGAGCCAGTTGCCTTGCCGTTCGCTGGCGCCATCGGCAGTCTGTTCGCCGATCCCCGCGAGCCCGGAGTAATCATTGAAACCCAGTCGTGGGTGCGACCGCCGATGTACCTTCAGGTGGCGACCGACCGAACGACTACCGACTTGCAACTGATCCCGAAGCCGAAGGTCGATTATTCGCAACTCGAGTCGGTCGAGGTCAAGGCTCCCGCAGCGGACGGAACCCTGATCCCGCTGTACGTTGTGTACAAGCGCGGACTGGCGAAAGACGGCGCTCATCCCACATTGCTGGAAGGCTATGGCTCGTACGGGATTACGGAAGATCCGGTTTTTGCGCCGCGTATTATCCCCTGGTCGGAACACGGCGGCGTGTGGGCCACGGCACATGTCCGCGGCGGCGGTGAGTACGGCGAGGATTGGCACAACGCAGGCCGCAAGCTGACAAAGCAGAACACCATCGGCGACATGATCGCCTGCGCCGAATACCTTGTGAAGGAGAAGTACACCTCGCCCGGACATTTGGCTGCGCAGGGTGGCAGCGCGGGAGGCATTACCGTGGGCGGCGCTCTCACGCAGAGGCCCGATCTGTTCGCCGTCATCCTGGACGATGTGGGCGTGTCCGATGCTTTGCGTGCGGAAAGCTCAGCCAACGGTCCACCGAATGTTCCCGAGTTTGGTTCGGTGAAAACCGAAGAAGGCTTCAAGGGTCTGTACGCCATGGACGCATACGTCCACGTCAAAGACGGCACACCCTACCCGGCAGTGATGCTGACCACCGGGGTCAATGATCCGCG
>Ga0187781_10000749_pt1 | contig 23633 bp, 18 predicted proteins | sample 0715_SJ02_MP02_2_FD_132447 | JGI IMG/M metagenome (GOLD analysis project Ga0187781, IMG submission 132447) | Tropical peat soil microbial communities from peatlands in Department of Meta, Colombia - 0715_SJ02_MP02_20_MG | ecosystem: Environmental > Terrestrial > Soil > Wetlands > Peat | place... | reverse complement strand
GGTGGTAGATTGTCTACCAAAAAGCAGGAGCCAGGATTCAGGAGGCAGGAGCCAGAAGTCAGAATCCCCGCCGCGAAAGTGCGGACGAAAGGCGGGCATACCGGCCGCAGAACCCGACGATTGCGGTTCGGACTCTTTGTCTCTTGACAAAACTAATTATATAGGCTACAGTTGTTTCGGTTCGGGAGATCGTGCCCGCCGCGACGAGCTGTGCGCTGAAAGCTTCTTGCGACGGAACAATCCGCGAATGTTGATGAAAACAAGGCACAAGGACAAAATGTCTTCTCGATGATCTCCCACGAGGTGCAACGATGAGAGTGCTCTTCATTTTGCTGGTAGCGTGTCTGATCCTATTTTCGGCGGTCCTCTGGGGGCAGGCTGACAGTCCTCAAGCCGCCAGCCGCTCCGGTTGGGTCGATATCTTCCCCAACGCCTCATTCGACCACTGGACTCGAGTCGCCATCCCGCCCGACAAGCCACTAGATCCAGTTTCCCAGTGGAGTGTTGACCCGTCGCGCCGGATGGTTATTTGCAGGGGCAACCACGGCCACGAATGGCTGCGCTACGATCGCGAACTCACCGACCTTATTCTGCATGTAGAATGGCGCTTCGCGAAACGAGAAGGCCTCAAAGGCTATAACAGCGGAGTTTTCGTCCGGAATAGTCTCGACGGGCGCATTTGGCACCAGGCTCAGGTGGGCGCAGGCAACGATGGCTACCTGTTCGGTCAAACGTTGCTCGACGGCAAACTCACCGATATCGTGTTTGGCCCCAAGCCCGCCGTCAACCACATCAAGCCGCCCGGTAAGTGGAACACTTACGAAGTCCGGTGCCAGGGGCCCAAAATCACTTTGTCGGTCAATGGCGCGCCCAGCAGCGAATTCACGGTTGCCGAAGTGCCCAAAGGCTATTTGGGTCTGGAAGCGGAGGGATTTCTGATAGAGTTCCGAAATCTCAGATACAAGGTCTTGCCGTAACCGCTGTGGCGGGCACCCAGATAGGATGCGATTGCGCGAAGCGCCTTGGAGTGCGGCGGCTTGACGCCGCCTTTTCACCACTCGTACGTACTCGGCCGCGATCCCAAGGCGGCGTCAAGCCGCCGCACTCCAAGGCGCCTTCGGCGGGAGCATTGACGTAGGTTCGCGCTGGTCGCATTGAGGACACATAGGAGGAATTATGAAACGCAATTCGTGGCTAATACTCTCAGTGCTGGTGGGACTCTTGCCCGCCGCCGCGAGAGCGCAGCTCGTGACGGAATACCAGCCGGCAAAATCCAACTGCTGCCTGCAATTCGCCGCGCAAGGCCTTGCCGACCAGTTACAAGACTGGAATCAACTCGGCCGCTACTATGACGACGACGCGCGACTCGAAGCGCAGGCGCCGGAGAAGGGGCGTGTGATCTTTCTCGGCGACTCGATCACCGACGGTTGGAAACTGCCGCAATACTTCCCCGGCAAGCCCTACGTGAACCGCGGCATCAGCGGGCAAACCACGGCGCAAATGTTGGTACGGTTTTACCCCGATGTCGTGAAACTACACCCGTCAGCGGTCATAATCCTGGCGGGGACGAATGACATCGCGCGCAACACCGGTCCCCAGACGCTCGAAATGATCGCGGACAATTTCCGAGCCATGTGCGAACTGGCTGAGCACCACGGCATCAAGGTGGTGTTATGCCTGTTGCTGCCAGTCAGTGACTACACTTCGCACCACCAGAGGGAGCGCAGACCGCCCGCTGACATTCTGAAACTGAACGCATGGCTGCGAACTTACGCGGTCGAAGTTAAAGCAGAGGTTGCAGATTACTATGCGGTCCTCGTAGATGATCAGGGCATGCTGAAGGAGGGCTTTTCGGACGACGGCTTGCACCCTAATGAGCGCGGCTACGAGCTGATGGCCCCTCTGGCGCAGGCAGCCCTTACGCGGGCATTGAGGGAAGGGAAGTGAGCGTGGACTCATCTCTATTGAAAACTGTCCTCTTCCAGCTTAACATCTCTCCTCGTGTCGCCCGGCAACAGCTTGCCGCAAACGAGGTTTATTGATGAACTATCCAATCTGGGAGCCGCTGGTTTTTGGCGGGGGTTTGGTGATTGGGATCATCGCCATTCTCCACGTCTTCGTTTCGCACTTTGCGGTAGGCGGAGGCCTGTTCTTGACCCTCACGGAGCGCAAGGCCTATCGCGAGAACAGTCCCGCGCTGCTGGAATATGTGAAGTCGCACTCGAAGTTTTTCGTCCTGGTGGTGCTGGTTTTTGGCGCCGTGAGCGGCGTCGGCATCTGGTGGAGCATCTCGCTGGTGAATCCCGAGGCCACGGCGACTCTCATTCACGTCTTCGTCTGGGGATGGGCTATCGAATGGGTCTTCTTCATTGTCGAGATTGCCGCAGCTTTCATTTACTACTACGGATGGGACCGGCTTGATCCTAAAACCCACCTTCGAGTGGGTTGTATTTATTTTGGCGCAGCTTGGGCCAGCCTGCTGGTGATCAACGGCATCTTGACGTTCATGTTGACACCGGGGAGATGGATCGAAACGCCGACCTTCGCGGCAGCCTACTTCAACCCCGGCATGGTGCCGTCCCTCGTGGTGCGCACCGCGGTGTGCATCGCGCTGGCAGGTGTTTATGCCTTGCTGACCTCCGCTTCAATCCCCGAGCCAGCCCTGCGAAGTGCGATCGTGGGCTATGCCGCCAAATGGCTGCTGGCGGGCACGGTGATCATTCCGTTCGCCGGAATCTGGTATATCTCAACGCTACCAGCCTCGGCGCGGGAGATCTCGATGGGTGGAGCGCCGGCGGTCACCATCTTTGCCGGTCTCTCGATTTTCTTCTCCGCGCTAGTAATGGCTTTCGCTTACTTTGGTCCCCACCGGCGCCCGCGCCAGTTCAACGCCGTCTTCGCATTCCTGTTGGCCGTTCTCGCGCTCTCGACCACCGCCGTCACGGAATGGGTGCGTGAGGCGGTGCGCAAGCCTTATATCATTTACGGGTACATGTACTCGAACGGCATGCGCGTTGCGGATTTAGGGTCGATCCAGGCGGCGGGCATACTGAAGTCAGCGCGCTGGGTTCGCCGGCATGAGGTGGACCCGAAGGCCCTCGAGCGCACAGGCGAAGAAATCTACCGGGTTCAGTGCGCGAGTTGCCATACCGTGGATGGCTACAACAGCATTCGCTTCGAGGTCAAAGGCTGGAGCTGGTCCATGATTGACTACCAGTTGGCCCACCTCAGTTCCCTGAAAGGCTACATGCCGGGGTTCGTGGGGACCGAGGCGGAACGCCAGGCCCTGGGCGCGTGGCTGGTGACTCTGAATCCGCTGCCGGCCGACATCACCATTCAGCCGGAAGCTTCGGCGGCGGGTAGCCAAGCGACGGAGACGATGGGGAAAGGTGTGTCTCAACCATGAATCCTGTCATTCCAGCGCCCGTGCCAGTTCCGTTGCCCGCACCGCCGTGGCTGCTGGAGTTCTTGCTGGTGTTTACCTTTATCTTGCACATCCTGGCGATGAACTTTCTCTTGGGTGGGGTCATCGTCGTGACGGTATCCGGCTTCCTGGGCCGGCGTGACTCGAGGCACCGTGAGCTGAGGCGTCGTGTTTCCCGCGCCCTGCCCCCGGTGACGGCGTTCACCATCACGCTCGGCGTGGCCCCGCTGCTGTTCTTGCAACTTGTGTATGGCCAGCTCTATTACACATCCTCTGACTTCATGGCGTGGTACTGGCTGGCGGTAGTGCTGTTGGTATTGGTCGGTTATTACTGTATTTACTATTATCAATTACAGTATGAAGAGATTGGTACAGGGCCGCCGTGGGTAATGCTGGCAACCGCGATTCTCTTGGTGCTGGTGGCGTTCCTTTTTGTTCAGAACATCACCAGCATGCTGCACCCGCAGGATTTTTACCGCTTGTTCCTGAGCGGGCAGGTGGGGACCATCCTCGGATCCGTTACCTCTGTGAATATCGCGCGCCTGGCTCACTTCGTAGTGGCCGCGGTAGCGCTGGCCGGCCTCGGGATTGCTTTGCTTTCCCAGCGCTGGCGCGTGGATTCGCCGGACTTGGCGGCCTGGGGAAGACGCTACGGGGTCACTTGGTTCATGGGGGGAACCCTGGTGCAATTTCTGGTGGGGCTTTGGTTCCTGTTCAGCCTCCCGGTAGAGGTCCGTCAATCCTTGATAGGTGAAAAGCTCGCCGTGGGCCTTCTCGCGTCAGGTTTGTTCCTGGCTTTGCTCGCTCTCGTGACGGCGCCCTCTAGTCTCGCGGTATCGAGCGTCGCCATTCTGGGCACCGTGAGCGTGATGGCCGTCTTGAGGCATTGGGTTCGCCTCGCCTACCTGCGTCCGTATTTTGATCCTCGCTCGCTGCCGGTCCGCGGCCAATGGGCGGTGTTCTTCCTCTTCGTGGCGCTCTTGTTGGCTGGGCTAGCCACAGTGGGCTGGATGCTCTTCGTGTTCTACCGCCCTTCCGCTCGCCGGACATGAAACGGGGACTGTCCGCACCTGCCCCTTTAGTACTGTTGTTATCCGGGCGCATTATCGGTAAGATTCGACTGGCGGAGACAGCGGACAGTGACTCGCCAAGCGGAATTTGGAGGTGGGATGAGAAGACTTTTCATCGGCGCGATGCTTATTTTCTTACTGAGTTTTCCTGTGGCCCGCACAGCGTCGGGGCAGGACAGGCTGGATTTCAGGTCGGAAAGGAAAGACCTCAAGACTCGACAGACGCGAGAATGGCGCACGCTCAAGGCCCAGCAGCGAGCTCAGAGGCGCTCCTGGGGGGGCGCCCACATGACCCGAGCCCAGCGCGCGCAGTTGAAGCACGTTATGAAACGTGACAAGGCCGCTCTGCGCCAGCAGCAGAGGAACGACCGCCAGGACTTGAGGGATCGCGAGCGTTTGATCAAAGAAAGGACGAGGCAGGCGCGCTAGTCTTCGTCGTGGGAGGTCGCCATGAAGCGAAGCGTTGTGTGGTTCGCTCTAGTCTTCTTAGGGGTTCCACTGTTGCCGGCGCAGGAGGCCCAACAACAGCAACAGGAACAGCAACAGGAACAGCAACAGCAACAGCAACAGCAACAGCAGCAACCGGGCGGAGAACAGGAACAAAAGCCCACTCTCGGCCCTAAGCCGGGGCCCAATGAGCCGGATTCCGGTCCTCGCACCGCCACTGTGAACGACTACCGGAAGCTCATGCGAATTCGTACCCTCTACATCGAGCGAATGGACAATGATCTGAGTGACAAGCTGGTGGTGGACCTCGGGAAACTTCGTCGTTTCAAGATTGCCACCAAAGCCAGAGAAGCGGACGCCATTGTAACCGGCTCGTGTCTGGAATCCCGCCGCCTTAAACGATTGCACTCCGAAGTGTTTATCACCGACCGCGGCGGCGGCTCCATTTGGCAGGACAACGTTTTCCGCCCCTACAACCCGCCTTCACTCGACCAAGCCGTTAGCGACACCGCGCGGTTGTTGGTGGAACATTTGGGTGAGAGTATCAACGAGGCAGGAATGAAGTAAGGAGCAAGAAGCAAGAAGCAAGAAGTCAGAAGTCAGGCGCATCGGAAGTGGGTTCTGTATCAGAACGGGTGCTCACCTGTTGAGCAGGCGCGCTCTTCTTTCAGGGTTGGATTCGGTAATCAAAGTTCATGGGGTCGGGAGTTGTGAGCCGGAAGTCAGAATAGCCTGACTTCGGGACCCGATCCTCCAGAGCGGGGAGACTTGCTTCACATCCGGCTCATGACTGGAAGTGGCAACTGACGACTGACAACTGACACCTGACGACTCACTTCTGACTCCTGAATCCTGACTCCTGAATCCTGCTCTTATGCACTTGCGTGCTTTCCGTTCCGAGGATCTCGAGACTCTTTACCAGATTGATCAAGCCTGCTTCGCGCCGGGGATTTCGTATGCTCGGGAAGAGCTGAGGGGATTCATAGGCCAACGGGGAAGCAGGACTTGGGTGGCGGAAGAGAATGGAGAGGTTGCCGGTTTCCTCATCGCTCAGCGCCAAGCGCAGCGAGCGGCCCACATTGTGACCATCGACGTGGTGGATCGCTGGCGGCGGCGGCGCGTGGGAACCCTGCTAATGGACGCCGCGGAGGGCTGGGCAGCGGAGCAGAAGTTGCCGCTGGTTTATCTGGAAGCCGCCGAGAACAACGCGCCCGCACAAGGCTTCTATGCTGCACGGGGCTACAAGAAGGTGGATCGAATCGAGAACTATTACGCGGATGGCGCCTCGGCTTCGGTCATGTTGAAGTGGTTAAGACTGTGAGGAACTCATGTCCATTAACCTAGAATCCTCCGACCGCAAGATCATTGGCATCGCTGTCCTCGTTGCGGCTTCTTCCCTCGCCATCGGCGTCAAGTACTTCTGGCGCGCCTTTCCGGAAGCGTCGATCCAGTTCCGCGTAAACCGGGACGACTCAGCCCCCGTGGCACAGAGGTTTCTGAGCGAGCGGGGCTTTAAGCTGGACAATTACCGGCACGCTGCGGAATTTGATTACGACGACCAGGCGAAGGTATATCTGGAGCGTACACAAGGCTTGGAGCGGATGAACGGGTTGACCCGCGGTCCGATCCGATTGTGGCGGTGGTCGCACCGCTGGTTCAAGCCGCAGCAGCAGGAAGAGTTCCGCGCGGACGTGACGCCGGCAGGCGATGTGGTGGGTTTTGACCACGTGATCCCGGAAGCCGCGGCCGGCGCCTCCCTCGATCAAGCGGCGGCGCGTACCATCGCGGAGAACTTCCTTACTCAAGTCATGAAGCGGGACCTGGCCGGCCTCGAGTTCGTCGAGACCGAGTCGGAGAAGCGCCCGGCGCGCACCGATCATGATTTCACCTGGAAGCAGAAGAATCTGGACCTGGGAGATGGCAGCCTGCGGGTGGAAGTGTCGCTCGATGGCGATCAGGTGGCCGGTTACCGGGAGTTCGTGAAAGTTCCCGAACAATGGACTCGCGATTATGAGAAGCTTCGCTCCCGCAACGACGCCGCCGAAATCGTGGACGAGGTTTTCTGGATTCTGTTGAGTGTGGCCATGGGGGTGTTATTGATCCGGCGTCTGCGCGATCGTGACGTGCCGGTTTGGATGGCTCTGGCTTTCGGCGGAGTCGCGGCAGCGCTTTACTTCCTGGGCCAGCTCAACAGCTTTTCGTCGGCGGAATTCGACTACTCCACCACCGACTCCTACACGAGCTTCGTGGCCAGGGCCCTGGGTGGCGCCTTACTTTCGGCGTTGGGCACGGGCACAGCTATCTTCCTGCTAATGGCCGCTTCGGAGCCGATGTACCGTGAGAGTTTTCCCGCCCAGATCGCTCTAAGAAAATACTTCACTTGGCAAGGCCTTCGGAGCCGCTCGTTCTTCATGGCCAACGTGGTGGGAATCACCCTCACGTTTTTCTTCTTCGCTTATCAGACGGCGTTCTATCTCGCCGCCAACCGGTTGGGGGCGTGGGCGCCCGCGGATGTTCCGTTTTCCGACCTGCTGAATACCCGCTTCCCGTGGATTACCGTGCTGTTCATCGGCTTCTTCCCGGCCGTTTCCGAAGAATTGCAATTCCGCGCGTTCTCCATTCCTTTCCTGAAACGCCTGCTGCGCTCCTGGCCTCTGGCCCTGGTGCTTTCGGCATTCATGTGGGGATTCCTCCACGCCACGTACCCGAACCAGCCGTTCTTTATCCGTGGCCTCGAAGTGGGGCTGGGCGGCATTGTGTTGGGCGTGGTCATGCTTCGCTTCGGCATCATGGCGACCCTGATCTGGCACTATTCCGTAGATGCGCTTTACACTGCCTTCCTATTGATTCGTTCTCCCAATCATTACCTGTCGTTTTCCGGCGCTGCCTCCGCCGGCATCATGCTGGTCCCGCTGGCGGTGGCCGGGATCGCCTATTGGCGTAGCGGCACATTCAGCGACGCTGAATCCCTGACGAACGCGCGAGCGGGCGTGTCCCGGCTCGCCTACGAAGGGGTTGCTGAGCCCGAAGTGACTCTTGTTTATCATCCTCTCTCCCAAACTCGCGTGGCAGCGGCAGGAGTCCTCACCGTAGTATTGGTTCTGCTGGCCCTGATTCCCGTATACCGTTTCGGGCAGGGCGTCTCGGTGCAGATTACCGGCGCGGAAGCCACTCGCGCGGCGGATGCCTATCTGCGCGAGCAGCACATCGACCCGGGCCGTTACCACTCCGTGGCATGGGTTCACGATAATCTCGACCCCCTGGCCCTTCGCTATTTGCTCGAGAACAGAAGCGTTAAGGAGACCGACCAGATTTACCGGCAGGCGACCCGCCTTGCGGTCTTCGAGGTGCGTTACTTCCGGCCCCTCGAAAAGGAAGAACACCGCGTCTTCTTGGATCCGACGACAGGCCAAGTGTTCGGTTACAGGAAGTTTTTGGACGATGACGCGGCCGGCGCTTCTCTAACTCCCGAACAGGCGCAGGCTCTGGCTGCGAAGTCTGTCGAGCAGCATGGCTACCGTCTTTCGGGTTTCGATCTCCAGAGTTCGGATGCGGAGAAGCGGAAGGCGCGTGAAGATTACACCCTGGTGTGGCAGGCGAAAGCCGGGGATCCCCGCAATGTGGCCGAGGCGCACTATCGCCTCGAGGCGGATGTGGCGGGCGACCAGGTGGTGGGGTTTGCGCGTTTGTTTAAACTGCCCGAGGCTTGGGAACGAGAGCAGCGCGCCTCGCGCCTGGTCAATTCCGTACTCTCCTTCTCGGGAATTCTGATGGCTCTGGCCGTCTTAGGCGCGGCGGTGGTTTTGTTAGTTTTGCAAATCCGCTCCGGGCAAATTCCTTGGCGGCCGGCCGCGCTGGTGGGAGCTGTCATCACGGCCCTCACGGCTCTTAGTGCGCTCGATTCATGGTCACAACTGGACCGCCAGTATGTGACTTCGCTGCCTTTCGCCACTTGGCGGCTGTTCGAGGTGGTCAGCCTCACGGTCGTCCCCTTGTTGGCCGGTCTGCTCTGCTGGCTATTAGTGGGTCTCGCCGCCAGCCTATATCCGCAGGCTTGGCTGCTCTTAAAAGGCGGCGCCAGGCAGGTATGGCGGCGCGATGCGCTGGTTTGCGTTGTGCTAGCGGTGGCCGCTCAGTTCGGCCTCGGCAAGCTCGGAGAGGTTTTCTCCAGCCATTTTCACGTCTTCGCCCCTGTGGCCACGGAAGTCGTTGCGGCTACGCTCAATGCTGCTGTGCCAGGCGCGGGAGAGTTCGTTCACGCGCTGGAGTTCAGCATCGTGGAATTATGTGGGCTGGGGTTGCTTATCTACGTTATCCGTTTTGGTTGGACCCATAGGGCTTGGTGGCTCTGGGCTGGGATTCTGCTGCTGCTGGTGGCAATCGGCCCATCGGGCGCGCATTCGCTGCGTGAATACTTTGCCGGCTGGGTCATGAGTTTTGTGCCGCTCGCCGCCGGGGCGGCAATTGTCTTCTACTTCTTCCGCGATAACCTTTTGGCCTATTGGGGCGCGGCTTTCTGCCTGGAGGTGGCGCAGACTTTGCTCTCCTTGCTCTCCCGAGATGCAGGTGTCTACAGGTGGAATGGGTTGCTGCTAGCCGTGCTGGCGGCATGCTTTTTGGCATGGCTGTTTCTTGGCGGACGGGCCGGCGAAGTTTCGAGCGAGCCATGATCAAACTGGATGAAGTCGAAGCGCGCGTCCTCGGGGCACTCTTGGAGAAGGAGATCGCCACGCCGGAGTACTATCCGCTCTCCTTGAATGCTCTCATCAACGCGTGTAACCAAAAATCCAACCGCGACCCGGTTATGACGCTCGATGAAAGTGCGGTGCGGAACGCGCTCGAGACCTTGACCGGCAAAAACCTGGTGGGCCACGCTTCGAGCGCCGATAGCCGCGTGCCCAAGTACGCACACCATTTGCAAGAGGTCTTCAATTTTGATCGCAGGGAAACCGCCGTGCTCTGTGTGCTTCTGCTACGGGGCCCGCAGACGCCGGGGGAGTTGCGCGGCCGTACGGAACGGATGTACAGGTTCGACGATCTTAGCGTCGTCGAGTCCGCTCTCCATCGCCTGATGGAGCGGCAACCGCCTATCGTGATGAAACTGGCTCGTCAGCCGGGCACGAAGGAATCGCGCTATGCGCACTTGCTGGCCGGTGAAAACTCGGAGTGGACCGCGCCCACGGAAACCGAGTACTCCCCCGCAACAGCCGGCCAGGACGGTGAGCGGATCACACGACTCGAGACTGATCTCGACGGCCTGCGCCAGGAACTTCGAGACCTGCGGAAGCAATTCGACGACTTCCGCAAACAGTTTGAATGATGGAGAAGAACTACTGACTAATCACTTCGCAGGCCCGCCCGATCAACCGGAGAGATCTTGAACGCGACGGGGTAACCGTTCGGCTGGCCGTTGGGCAGTTCGATCTCCAGGCCGTTCGCGGTGCGAGTCCACTTGAGTTGGGCCATCGAGCCGAGCATCTGCACTGTCTTGATCTCGCGCTTCGTCAACCCAGAATCAGTTCCCAACGACTTGATGTGGAGTTGGCCATTCGTGGGCCAAGCGAGGGCGATCGCATAAAGTGTATCGCCGTTCGCGGTGAAACGAATGTCTTCGGCGGTGTATCCGCCGGTGGCCGTGTCTTTAAACGAGCCGCCCACCACCTTGGTTGGACCCTCGCCGTACACTTTCCACGGCCTGGTGGCGTAGATGGCCTCGCCGTTTACCGACAGCCACTTGCCCATGTCGAGCAGGATTTTCTGGACCTGATCGGGGATCGTGCCGTCGGACCTGGGCCCGACATTCAGCAGCAGGCAGCCGTTCTTGCTCACGATATCCACCAGTTCATCCAAGAGAGATTCCGGCGTACGAAACGCCTCGTTTTGAATGTAGCCCCACGATTTCTCGCCCACCGAGGTGTCGGTTTGCCAGAAGATGGGCCGCAGCACATCCAGTTGCCCGCGTTCGATGTCCAGCACCGCCGCATGCTCAGGAAACGCCTTGTTCTTGTAATTGATGGCAACTTCGCGTTTCCATTCGGCGCCGCGGTTGTAGTAGAATGCTGCGAATTTCTGCAGGTAAGGTTGGAAGGCGGGTTGTTCGATCCACCAGTCGAACCAGACGATTTCCGGACGATACTTGTCCACAATCTCGCCGGCGCGCGCCAGCCAATTGTCCAGGTAAGCGCGATCGGGTTGGACCTTGTCCGATTGCGCCGGGCCATAGAAGCTCGAGTAGCGGGGGTCCTGGACGTCGGAGTCGAGAGTCATGCCGTCATTGTAAAACCACCAGTGCTCGGCGCGGTGGGAAGAAGCGCCAAAATGCAAGCCGTGTTTGCGCACGGCCACGGCCAGTTCGCCCACCACGTCGCGTTTCGGACCCATTTTGCCGGCACACCAATCCGTCAAGTCGGAAGCATACATCGGGAACCCGTCATGATGCTCCGCCACGGGCACCACGTATTTCGCCCCGGACTTCTTGAACAGCTCCGCCCACCGGTCGGCGTTGAACTTCTCGGCCTTGAACATCGGAATGAAATCTTTGTAACCGAACTTGGACTGTGGGCCGTAAGTTTCGACGTGGTGTTTGAAAACAGGATTGTCGGCCAGGTACATATTGCGCGGATACCACTCGCTATCGAACGCCGGCACGCTGTAGACGCCCCAATGGATGAAGATTCCGAACTTCGCGTCCTCATACCACTTAGGAACTGTGTACTTCTGGAGCGAATCCCAGGAGGCGCCGAAAGGGCCCTTCGCGGCGACGGCGTCTATTTTCTTCACCGCCTCCTCAATCAATTTATCATCGGATATTGCAGATGTTGTCAACATCATAATCGTCAAAAGCAAAAATGTGACAATGCTTTTCCAGCGCGGAGAGCTTGTTTTGAGTTCCTGCTCTGTGATGGATGTAGGGTAAATGCGGCGGATGGGTTTCATCTCGGCTCCTTATGATCGCGCCTTTCTGATCTGCTTCGCGTACCTGCCCGCTGCCAGGCGCCATTCGGCGCCGGTTCTCGCCGGCGGCTCGGCCGGCACCGGCTACGCCTTTTTGGACGGCCTTGTGCAGATGCGGTCCGGGAATGGAATGTTAGCAGGAAGCCAGCAAATGGAGAAGCTTAGGACCGTTCCGAACTTAAGCTCGTTGGGGCTGGAGGAATCTGGGACACGTTCAAGATTTCATGTTTTTCGCTTTTTATTCGTAAAATATGACAACATGTGGAGATATCACGCTGATAAATATAGGCTTAAATTAAAACACTGTTTTTTAAGAAAAATGGGGGCCGAGCTTAAAAAACTCTTGACAAGGACTTTGTCAAATCTTAAGGTGGTAACAGGTGGTGAGTGGTGGCGGTCAGTAGAGTCTAGTGGATTATCGTGCTCGAATTGTTTTAGAGATTCCACATGCTCCGTGGCAATTATCCAGCAACCGTGGACGGCAAAGGCCGGTTGAAAATCCCGGCCACCTTCAAGACTTACCTGGACCAGAATTACGGCACGGATTATTATATAACTAGCCTCGATGGTTTGTCGGTCCGCATCTACCCCTTCCGCGAGTGGGGCGAGATCGAGGACAAACTAAAGCCGCTGCCCTCCATGAACAGGGCGGTGAAGAAGTTTCTCGACCGGACTAATTACTTCGGCCAGACGGCCCGTGTCGACGGGCAAGGAAGGATTCTGATCCCATCGGTGCTGCGGCAGTCGGCGGCGATGCAGGGAGACGTCGCGGTGCTCGGTTACCTGAAGTACCTCGAGGTCTGGAACAACCAGCGCTACCTCGAGCACCTGGAGCGGGAGCCTTTCAGCGAGGACGACCTGAAGGCCCTGAGCGACCTGGGAATCTAGAAGGATGAATCCCGAAGCTTGGCGCGCACACGTGCCGGTGCTCCGGCGGGAGGCGATCGAGATTCTGAATCTACGCCCGGATGGGTATTGCGTTGATGCGACCCTGGGGGCAGGGGGACATGCTGAAGAGATTCTTCGGCGACTGGGAAAGGGGAAATTGCTGGGGATAGATCGGGACCCGGCGGCGCTCGAGGTCGCTCGGCAGCGGTTGAGCGAATTTGGCGAGAAGCTGATCACCATGCACGGAAACTTCGCCAGGATTAGCGAACTGTATGCGGCCAGCGGGCTTCCGCCCGCCGACGGATTGTTGGCCGACTTGGGTATGAGTTCCTTGCAAGTTGACGACGCTACCCGCGGGTTTTCGTTCGGATCGCCGGGACTTCTCGACATGAGACTGGATCCGACGGCCGGCGAGACCGCGGCGGACCTGGTGAATCGGGCGAGCGAGCGGGATTTGGCGGATTTGATCTTTAATCTTGGGGAAGAGCGCCACTCGCGCCGGATAGCGCGAGCCATTGTGAAGGGCCGTCCGTTTCGATTAACCACCGAACTGGCGCAGGTGGTGACGCGAGCGATCCCCTCCCGGGCGGCCCTCCGCCACCTTCATCCTGCCACGCGCACTTTCCAGGCACTGCGGCTGGCGGTGAACCGGGAACTCGAATGCCTGGAGCTGCTGCTGGCGCAGGTGCTGGGAGTGTTAAAGCCCGGAGGGCGAGTAGTGATTCTGAGTTTTCACTCGCTCGAGGACCGCAGAGTGAAACAAGCGTTTCGAGTTTGGGAGCGCGAGGGAAGGGCACACATCCTGACGCGCCGAGTGGTGCGCCCGAGTGAAGAGGAACTGAAAAGCAATCCGCGCGCCCGCAGCGCAAAGCTGCGGGCGGCGGAGAAAACTACCGGGTAGGTCCCCGGGGGCGGGAATACCCAGCAGCTTTACAGTCAATGGCCAACGGCCATCGAATCAGAAGCCATCCGAAAGGAGTCGAAGGGGAGGGTTAGGGCGTGGATTTAAGTTGCCCGAGCCCGCTGCTCTGTCCCTGTCTCTGGCATATGGCGACTATCGCGGTCACGTTTCCGAAACCTCCGAACCCGCCGAGGCGGCGTCCGGTTAATCCTCTAGTGGCAGGCCGGGCGAGCCTCACGGAGTTTTATTTCACCAAGCAGATCGATAATTCCCGCTTGGCACGGGAGCCGGGACTGGAAAAGTGGCGGGAGTACTTCAACCTGGTGGTGTCTGGGGTCCTGGTTTTTCTTTGTGGCCTGGTGTTTTCGTGGCAGCACCTGAAGTGCGTGCAAGACGGCTACGAAATTGAAGGATTGAAAGCGGAGCGCGTACAGCTCCAGAAATGGAACCATCAATTGAGGCTTTCCGAAGCGGGGCTGGTCGATCCACAAAGGATCGACACCTTGGCGCGGAAGGATCTCGGAATGGTCTCGCCCAGCCCACAACAGGTGATTCATTGGAGCGGGCCGGACTCCACCTCCTTACAACAACCGGAAAGCGCGCCGGCGGCGCGCACTTCCCCCACCGTCGGAGACGATAACCCCGGCGAGCCCTAGTCTCATGGTGCTTCGGATTACCCAGGCGCATCCGAAAAAGTCCAACAAGTCCCGCGCCTCGAACCGGGACCTCCTGTTGGGTGGCGCACTTTTTCTCTGGATGGTCGGCCTGGGCGCCCAACTCTACCACCTCCAGATCATCGATTACGGAGATTTGCTGGCCCGGGCTCAGCGCCAGCAGCAACACATGATTGAAGTCGCGCCCCGGCGCGGCGAAATCTACGATCGCCAGATGAATCCCTTGGCGATGAGCTTGTCGGTCGATTCTATTTTTGCCGACCCCAGCGAGATCTCCGACCCCAACATGCTGGCTGACTTACTGGCCCCGGCGCTCGGCCTGGACACGCGCGACCTCCGCGGCAAGTTCACCAATTCCCGCGCCTTTTGCTGGGTTAAACGGAAAGTCACCTCCCAAGAAGCCAGCCGCGTCCGGGAGCTCAAGCTGAAGGGAATCTACTTCCAGCAAGAGAGCAAACGCTTTTACCCCAAAGGAGACTTGGCAGCCCACGTCGTGGGTTATGTAGGCTTGGATGACAAGGGGCTTGCGGGCCTCGAGTATGGCATGGATAAGACCATCCGAGGGCGGCCGGGGCGCGTGCTTCTAGCCACGGACGCGCGACGAAAGTCGTTTCAATCGACGGAGTTTCCGGGGGAGCCGGGCAAGAGCATTGTTCTCACGCTGGATGAAAAAATCCAGTACATCGCGGAAAAAGCTCTGGCCGAAGGGGTGGAGAAGTGGAAGGCCGCGGGGGGAGTGGCCATCGTCCAAAACCCCAACACCGGGGAAATCCTGGCCATGGCGAGCCAGCCTACTTACGATCCGAGCGAGTTCGGAAAGAGCTCCCCGCAGGCGCTGCACAACCGTGGCGTGTCCTGGGTTTATGAACCCGGCTCAACTTTTAAGCTCGTGACTATGGCAGCCGTGCTGGAAGAACACCTTGCCCATCCGGACGAAGTCATCGACTGCCAGATGGGCAGCATCGTCTTGGCCGGACACGTCATTCACGATCATAAACGATTCGGCGCCTTGACCGTCCAGGATGTGCTCGTGAACTCCAGCGACGTGGGGGCCATCAAGCTGGGGCTGCGGCTCGGAGAGCAGCGGCTTTACAAATACATTCGCAACTTCGGGTTTGGTGAGAAAACCGACATTGACCTGCCGGGAGAAGAGCATGGGTTGCTCAAGCCGCCCAGCCGTTGGTCAGGGATCTCCATCGGTGAAATCGCCATGGGGCAGGAAGTCGGCGTCACCGCCATTCAACTGGTCACGGCTTACTCCGCGGTGGCCAACGGGGGAGTCTTGTTCGAGCCGCGCTTGATCCATGACCTCTATCTTGGTCAAACGCACGATCCTATGCCTCCCGTGCCGGGCCGCCGGGTGATTAGTGAGCGAACGGCCAACACTTTGAAGCAATTCCTTGCGGCGGTGGTGGAGAGAGGCACCGGGAAGACAGCGCAACTGACCGGCTACACGGCCGCCGGAAAGACCGGCACGGCGCAGAAGATCGACCCCTCTGGCGCTTATTCCAAATCGCATTATGTGGCGTCATTTGTCGGGTTTGCTCCCGTGGAAAAGCCGGCGGTAACCATTCTGGTGGTTGTCGACACGCCGGTGGGAGCAATTTATGGGACGGATGTGGCAGCACCGGTGTTCAAGTCCATTGCAGAGCAGACTCTAGGTTACGCGAACGTTCCGCAAGATAACCCCTCTCCACGGCCTCAACTAATCGCCTCAACGTCTGCACGGCTTCCGGTCCAGAAACTCGGAGGCCTTGCAGGGATCCATCCTCAGGACTCCGAGCATCCGCAAGCTGCCGCGTCCCCCGTCCGAACCGCTTCTTTCTCGAGCCTGGAACCGGCACGAGCTCCAACCGGCCACGAGGTGGAGGCAACCGACGCGCCTACCACCTCGCTATTGGACAATGGCCCGCGCGTCAACGTACCGGATTTCTCCGGCTTGGCGGCGCGCAACGTCGCCCAAGAGTGCCAGAAACTCGGTCTGGAGCTGAGTTTACTGGGCAGTGGACTGGCCGTCGAGCAGAGCGTCCCCGCGCACGCCCAGGTGCCGCCGGGAACACGACTGGTGGTAAGGCTTTCAAGATACTCACAGTGATATAATGCGAGCGGGCAATGAAACTGAACGAGTTGCTTGGAGGGCTGGACGGCCTCGAGTCAGGCCTGCCAACGGACGCCGAGGTCGCCTCTTTAGCGTACAATTCGCGCCTAGTTCAGCAGGGAACTCTCTTCTTTGCCATTCAAGGCGAGAAGGCCGACGGGCATCAGTTTATCGCACAAGCGCTCGAACGCGGCGCGGTGGCCATTGTCAGCGAGCGCACGCCTCCCAGAGATCTGGCATCGCGCTGGGTGCGGGTTCCCAGAATCCGTCGGGCGCTCTCGACGGCCGGACGCCGTTTCTACGGCCAACCCGATTTACGCCTCAAGCTGGTAGGGATCACCGGGACCAACGGTAAAACAACCACAGCCTTTCTGGTTGATAGCATTTTGCGCGCGGCAGGAATTCGCACCGGCCTTCTCGGAACGATTGAGTACCGTGTGGGAGACCGCGTGCTGCCGGCGCTCAACACCACTCCAGAGTCGCTGGATTTGTGGTCTTACCTCGCCCAGACCGTCGCTGTGGGCGGTACAGGGGTGGTCATGGAGGTTTCCTCGCACGCACTCGCTCAAGAACGGGTTTGGGGCTTCCCGTATTCCGTCGCCGTTTTCACCAACTTGACCCGCGATCATTTGGATTACCACAAGGATTTCGAGCACTACTTCGAAGCCAAACGCCGCCTGTTTGAGGGTCTTGGGACAGCCCCGCCGGCGTGGGCGGTGATCAATGTGGATGACTCTTGGGGACGGAAACTGCTGGATTTGCCGGACTCCCAGCGGTTGACGTACGGGATGAACTCCAATGCGCAGGTCAAGCCGAAACAGATCGAACACCGGCAGAGCGGCCTGGAGGGCACGATTGTAACTCCGGCGGGCAAGTTGCATCTTGTTTCCTCGCTGGTGGGCAAAGCCAACCTGGCCAACATTCTGGCCGCAACCGCTGCCTCCCTTGCTTACGGCATTCCGCTTGAAAAAATCGAAGAGGGACTCCGAAACCTGAAGGCGGTTCCAGGACGCTTCGAACGCGTCGACGAAGGCCAGCATTTTCTGGTGATCGTCGATTACGCGCACACCGATGACGCACTGCGCAATGTTCTGAGCACGGCGCGCGAACTGACTCGCAACAGGCTCATCGTGGTTTTCGGTTGTGGCGGCGAACGCGACCGCGCCAAGCGTCCCTTGATGGGCGAAGCGGCCGGCTCGTTGAGCGATCTTGCCGTGCTCACCTCGGACAATCCCCGTAGCGAGGACCCGCTGCTCATCATGAACGACGCGGTGGTGGGATTGCAGAAGGCCGGGAAGCAGTATTGGATGGAAGTCGATCGCGAAAAAGCCGTGCGAAAGGCGCTCGAGGAAGCACGCGAACGGGACGTTGTGGTTTTGGCTGGAAAGGGACATGAGACTTACCAGATACTAAGGGATGGGGCGATTCCATTCGACGATCGTGAAGTCGCGCGAAAGGTGCTGCGCGAGATGGGATATCGCCGGGCCGATTGAAGAGAATTCATGAAACTGAAGTTGGGCGAAATCGCGACCCTGCTCAATGCCCGCTGCGCGATGCCGGAAAGTGCGGTTACCGGATACTCTCTGGATTCTCGGTCCATCGCACCGGGAGAACTTTTCTTTGCGATGCGCGGGCCGCGATTCGACGGGCATCAATTCCTTGCTCAAGTATTCGCCCGTAGGGCGGCTGGGGCGGTAGTGGAGCGGCTCTTTTTTGACCAGGCTCCGCCTGACCTCAAGCCAAGTCTGCTTGCCGTCGCGAGCCCGTTCGAAGCTCTTCAGCATCTGGGACGGTGCATTCGCCACCGATGGGGGCGGCCGCTCATCGCCATCACAGGCAGCGCGGGAAAGAGCACCACGAAAGAGATGATCGGCGCGGTGCTGGGGCGGCGCTTCGTGGTGCACAAGTCGGCTGGAAACTTGAATAACCACTACGGCCTTCCTCTGACCTTGCTGGGACTCGAGCCGGCGCACGAGATCGCAGTGGCGGAACTTGCCATGTCGGCTGCCGGCGAGATTGCGCATTTGGCCACGATGGCTGAGCCGGAAACCGGCGTGGTGACAAATGTCGCCCCGGTTCACTTGGAATTCTTTGATTCGGTCGACTCCATCGCCCGCGCCAAGCGGGAACTCGTCGAGAATCTTTCTTCACGGCACGGCCCGCCCACCGCCGTCCTGAACTATGACGATCCTCGCGTCAAGCGATTTGGGGAGGGCTTCGACGGGGAGGTCGTTACGTTTGGAACCACGTCAGGGGCGGATTTTCAGGCCCAGTGGGTCAAGCCCGGAGAAGGAATCGGAACCGAGTTCCGCGTTTTGGGGCCCAACTTGGATTCTGTGTTTTCTCTTCGTATCCCTGGCCGCCACAACGTGCTGAATGCCCTCGCCGCGATTGCCGTCGGGTCGAGCTTTGAAGTGCCGCCCGTGGAAATCCGCCGGGCTCTGGCAGAATTTCAGAGTATGGTGCAAAGGGGAGAGTTCTTCACACTGCCGGGGCCAGTGACGGTTATCAACGATTCCTATAATTCGAATCCGCAAGCAATGGAGTGCATGCTCGAGACGCTGCGGACATGGCCCGGAGCGCGCCGCCGGATTTTACTCGCCGGCGAGATGCTAGAGCTGGGGCCGCAGTCTCCGAAGCTGCACGAAGAGGTTGGCCGCAAATGTGCCGAGGCCGATCTTGCCTGGTTAATCGCGGTGCAGGGAGATGCGAGGTATTTCCTGGAAGGCGCGGTGGCGGGCGGCCTGGCCGCGACCCGGACTCGCTTCTTTGCCGACGCAGCGTCGGCAGGCGAGTTTTGCCGAGCGCAACTCGAGCCTGGGGATCTGCTGCTGGTCAAAGGCTCGCGAGGCGTTCAGCTGGAAACGGTGATTGAGACGCTGCAGGCGTCGAAAAACGAAAGTTGAAAGTCGAGAGTCAAGAGTCAAGAGTCAAGAGTCAAGAGTCAAGAGTTAAGAGTCAAGCGTCAGGAGCCGGGAGCTTAGGAGCCGAAAGGCTGGAAAGTCGACTGGTTGAGAGTTCGTAGACTTGAGAAGTCCAGGGTCAAAAGTTCGGTTTCCCGACTTTTGGCTTTCGACTCTTGACTCTCGACTTTCGACTTCCGTTGAACAACGAAGCGGTCATGCTCTACTACCTCTACATCAAGTTTCATAACCAGCTGCATATCCTCAACCTCTTTCGCTACATTACTTTCCGGACTGCCTATGCCAGTCTGACGGCGTTGTTGCTCTCCTTGGTGGTAGGTCCCTGGCTGGTGCGATATTTGAAGATGTTCCAGATCGGCCAGTACGTTCGCGAAGACGGGCCGAAGTCCCATTTCTCGAAAGCGGGGACGCCCACTATGGGTGGCGTGCTCATTAACCTCTGCATATTTATTCCGACCCTCCTATGGTCCGATCTGGGGAATCCTTTTGTTTGGATCGTTCTCGGGGTCACGTCGGCTTTTGCCGCCATTGGGTTTTGGGATGACTACCAAAAGGTCCGGCAGCGGAAAAATCTCGGTCTGACCGGACGGACCAAATTCTTGCTTCAGATCCTCGTCAGTTTCGTTTTTGGAGTCGTGTTGATCTTATTCTCAGCGCGTGGCTCCTACTCCACCACCTTGACGGTCCCCTTCTTCAAGCGTTTCCGGCCCGACTTCCTGATCAGCGCCTTTCTTTCTCGTTTCTGGACTTACCCTCTGGCCTTTTTGCCGTTTTTGCTCTTTGTCGTGCTGGTTCTCGTGGGTTCCTCGAATGCTGTGAACCTGACCGACGGCCTGGATGGACTCGCCATCGGTTGCGTCATCATTGCCGCCTCGGCGTTGACCGTCCTCACTTATGTCACCGGGCATGCCGTTTTTTCCGAGTACCTTGATTTGCAGCACCTCCCGCGGGATGGCGAGCTGACCATCTTTTGCGGCTCCATGGTGGGCTCGAGCCTCGGATTCCTCTGGTACAACGCTTATCCGGCAGAGATCTTCATGGGAGACGTGGGATCGCTGGCGCTCGGCGGGGCAATTGCCACCGTCGCCGTGCTGATCAAACAGGAACTACTGTTGCCGTTCATCGGCGGCATTTTCGTGATTGAGGCGCTTTCGGTGATCGTTCAAGTGGTTTCGTTCAAGCTCCGAGGCAAGCGAGTCTTCCGAATGGCGCCCATTCATCATCACTTTGAATTGTCGGGATGGAAGGAGTCCAAAATCATTGTGCGCTTCTGGATCGCGGCTCTGGTTTTTGCCCTCCTGGCCCTGACCACTCTGAAACTCAGATAATTGTCGGTCGTTGGTGGTCAGTTGCCCGTTGCGCGGCCAAACTGCGACTCCTGGAGCGAGCGAAACATGGACAACCGACAACGGTTTACGCAACCCGCGACCGCCGCTTGACGTCAGACGTTTTTGCGCATAATATGCGCATTAATTATCATGGGCAGACCAAGATCATTTCGCAATCCGAGGCGCGTAAGCTTAACCCTAAACAGAAAGACGCTGCTGACCGCCCGGCGCCTGGCTCGTCAAGCCAGGCGGTCGCTTTCGGAGATCATCTCGGAGATTCTGGACTCGCACTTTCGCAAGGAGAGCCGCTCCCGAACGAGGGGGATGGCATGACGAATTTACGCAACAAGCGCGTGCTGGTTGTCGGCTTGGGGAGGAGCGGACTTGCCGCAGCTCTTTTCCTTCGGCGGCAGGGAGCGATTGTGACGGTAACGGACATCAAGCCTCCTGCGACTTTCGGGCCCATGCTGCCCGGCTTGCTGGCAGAAAAGATTGGCCTCGCGCTGGGATTGCAGCGCGTCGAACTTTTTCTAGCCCACGAGCTGGTGGTCGTCAGTCCCGGTGTGCCGTGGAATTTGCCTCAACTTCAGGCGGCGCGCGAGCGAGGCATTCCCATCGTGCCTGAGGTCGAAGTCGCGGGCTGGTATATGGACGCTCCCATAGTCGGCGTTACCGGTTCCAATGGCAAGACGACCACCACAGCGCTCCTGGGGAAAATGCTCGAGGCATCCGGATTTCCGACTTTCGTGGGCGGGAATATCGGAGTCGCGCTAACCTCGGCTGTGGATGCGGTCAAGGCGGGTTCGATTGTCGTGGCCGAACTAAGCAGTTTTCAATTGGAAGCCATCCGCGACTTTCGTCCTCACGTTGCCGTGTTGCTGAATATTTCGCCCAACCACCTGGACCGCCATCCGAGCTTTGAGGCTTACGCCCAGGCAAAAAGGCAAATCTTCCGCAATCAGCGGGCGGAGGACTACGCGGTTTTGAATGCGGATGATCCTTGGGTACGAAGCCTGGGTCCGGCCCTGGTGAGCCGTAAGGTGTTCTTCAGCCGCATCGAGCAAGTTCTCTGCGGCCCCTTCGTGTCAAATGGGAACATCGTTTACCGCACCGGGAACCTGGAACGAGTGCTTCTAGAGACTCGGGAGGTGCGCCTCCGAGGGAGTTTCAACCTGGAAGACGTGCTGGCGGCAGCGGCGGCTGCCTGCGTGCTGGGAGCGGACTTCGAAGCCGTACGCCGTGCGGTGCGGGAATTCAAAGGCGTCGAGCATCGGCTCGAGTACGTTCACGACGTGTGTGGGGTCGACTTTTACAACAATTCCAAAGCCACCAGCGTCGATGCGACGGTGAAGTCCGTCGAGGCCTTTGAGCGGGGCATTCACCTCATTATGGGCGGAAAGGACAAGGGCGCTCCCTACGCGCCGCTGCGGCCCCTCTTGAAAGACCGGGTGCGCGATGTTCTGCTCATCGGTGCGGCGGCGGATCGCATTGCTCAAGAACTCTCCGGCGCTGTGGAATTAGTTCGCGCCGGTGACCTCGAAACGGCGGTGATCGAAGCTTTCCAGCGCGCGCGTCCTGGGGATGTGGTACTCCTTGCTCCGGCATGTTCGAGCTTTGATCAGTTCCAGGACTACGAACATCGGGGCCGTGTTTTTAAGGAGTTGGTGGGGCGCTTGGCGCGAGATGTCGAGTCCGGCGTCGTCCAGTGGAAATGGACTAAGCGCGAAGCGGCGAGACCGAAATTGCAGGCCGCCGTGCCGGCACAAGAGGGCTCGGCTATCTCCGGCCAGCTTCAAGCCAAGCCGCCTGTGGTGGCAGCGCCGGTTGTGTCTCCCACCGCTGAGCAACCCCCGGCAGAAAGGATCGCGCCGAAAGTCGAAGCGTCAGGCCAGCCAGTCACCGAGGCTGTCGATGCAGCTTCGAGCGGCCGCGCGAGCTCCGATTCCGCGCCGGAGGCGCCACCACACGAGCTTACCCTCGTGTACGAGGTCGGTGCTGACGAATACCCGCCGACCGACATTGTGATGGATGAAGATTACTCGGAAATGCCTGACACAGGCCGGTCACGACCGCCGGTTGCGCCGGAGGGAATGGAGAGCACTCCGCTGCCGTACGAAGGAAGAAAGGAAGAGAAAGCCCCGGTGGGCCGAGGATCAACACAGCGCGAGGGCTCTCGGGAGGGATCTGAAGCGAAGATTACTGAGAGCGCCGATTCAGGAGCGGGCGAGGTGGCAGAGAGAAAGACGATAGACACCTCCGGCGCTTCCCAGCGCGACGCAACCGCGCACGTGGAGAGAAAGAAGTCTGCGGAACCGGATCAGTCGCCCCAATTAAGACTACTGGATTAACGGAGTATGGCAAGAAAACTCCAATCCGACAAGATTCTCTTCGGGACCGTTGTCGCGCTGGCGCTTTTCGGCGCCCTCATGGTCTTCAGCGCCTCGGCGGTGGTGGCCACAGAGAAGTTTGGTAGCAGCACCTACTTTCTGATTCGGCAGTTAGCATGGGCTGGAGCGGGTTTTGCCGCTTTGGTGGTAATGATGTATTCGGACTATCGCCGTCTGGCGAGCCCGCTCGTGGTGTTCCCGGCTCTGGCGTTGCAATTGGTGCTGTTAGTGGTGGTTTTATTTGCGGAGCGCAGCCACAACACCCACCGGTGGCTGCACCTGGGACCTGCCAGCCTGCAACCTTCCGAATTCGCCAAGATCGTCCTGGTCCTCTTCCTGGCCTATTTCCTCGAGCAGCGGGCGGGCAAGGTGAATGACCTGGCGTACACCTTGCTGCCGATCGGGTTGGTGAGTGGCGCGAGTATGGCGCTGGTGGTGGTGGAGCCGGACTTCGGAACTGCGCTGGTCACAGCCATGATCGTTGCGGCAATGCTATTCACGGCAGGACTTAGTCTGAAGTATTTCGCTTACGTGGCGC
>Ga0187781_10000748_pt1 | contig 23667 bp, 17 predicted proteins | sample 0715_SJ02_MP02_2_FD_132447 | JGI IMG/M metagenome (GOLD analysis project Ga0187781, IMG submission 132447) | Tropical peat soil microbial communities from peatlands in Department of Meta, Colombia - 0715_SJ02_MP02_20_MG | ecosystem: Environmental > Terrestrial > Soil > Wetlands > Peat | place... | reverse complement strand
TTAGCTCCCATGTTTGCTTTAGGGGATCTTTTCCTCGGCGAGCGAAGTTCTTGGCAACGACAGGGCGTTATTCACCAAAGAATCTACCTCAATTATGGTCGGACGTCGTTTTGGCGAACCACCGGCATTCAACCCTTGCATTGGCGATAGGGTGTGTCAGGCTAAGAGCGAGAGCATTTTCACAGGCGTGTCATTTTACAGGTCGGGCAGGATTCGCCGGCCTATTGCTTCTCAACATCCACCGGCTTGCCCTCCTGTGAGAGCAGCACGGCAGCGGAAATCGCCAGGACAATCCCGATCACCTGGACGCGTGTCACAGACTCGTGCAAGAAGGTGAGCGCGGTAAAGATCGTGACCAGCGGGTAAAGACACGTCAGAGGAACCACGGTGGAGGCCTTCCCGCCGCGTCGAAATGCGGCCATCGTCGCTACCACCCCCAGCCCGTTCAACGCACCGCTAATGACGCCCAGCCAGAAGATCCGAGCCCGCACATGCCAGTCGAGATGACCGAAGGCGAGGATCACCAGCGCGACGGCGAACATGGCGTAAGAGAACCACAGAAACGTGTGCTCGGTCGAAATTGCGTTGGTCGCCAATTTCTGGGTAATGCCATTCATCCCCCAAAAAAGCAGGGCAAGCAGCGCAAAGAAAAGCCACAAGGGAAAGTGCATTGTCTATATCTCGGCAGCGCTAGAGACTCAACAGATAAATCGCCACGAAGGCCAGCACCAGTCCTAATTTCTGGCTCCTACTCACCCGCTCCTTGAGGAGTAGATAAGCCAAGACAACTGTGACCACGGAATAGAGCGAGCTCGCTGGAACAACGATAGCGGCTTTACCTCCCACGTCCAGTGACTTGTAGAGCGCCATGTTCCCTGTTCCGCCCAAAATTCCAGTAACAAATGCAAGAAACATGCCGCGCTTCTGAACATCGCGCACAGACAACTGGCTTGGACACAGAACCACTGCGAGAACAGGAAGCAAGCCCACGGCAAAGGCCACCTGGTACATGGAAGGGCTCATCTCATTCGACACGAGTTTGGAAATGGTGCCCCATAGACCGAAGAACAAAACCGCCAAGAGTGAGAAAACCAGCCAAAGCGGAATGCCACTACGGCGAGCGTTCAGCCGATTTGAAAGAAACTCCGAGGACATGATGAGACCACCTCAACGTGTCGGTACCGTCACGACGGCCACAGCCAAGCCGGCCAAAGTCAGCTCGTCCTGCCGGAGGTCGCTCGTCACAGGGGGCGAAGAGGCCGTGGATTGATCCACCTGCTGCAATTGGCCGCCCTCCGCTCCGGGAATCGTCAGCACGCAGGTTCTATCGCGCTTATTGACTAGCAGGATCTTGTGCCTACCTTCAGGAGTGAGGAATGCCTGCGCGTAGACCTGAGGTGATTCCAGTTTAGTCGCTACCAGTTTGTCGCCGGGTCCGAAATTATCGCGGAGGAGCTTCAAGCCCCAGTACCGAGCGTTGGGTTGGCCTGTGTCCCAGCTCACCAGATTCGTACCGGGGAACATGCCGGGATAGTCGACCAACTCGGCACCGCCCGCTATATCGATTCCTATCTCAGCAAGCTGACCGTAAAGGTAGGCCCACATTCCGGCAGCCAGATTCCAATAAGAATCAGGAATGGGATGAGCAAGCTTCGGCGCGGTGGCGTCAGGGACGATCACCCCGAGTTCATCAATATAAGTACCCGTGTGCGGGGAGAACCGCTTGCGAATGGATTCGATGTAGCGTACGGCCGTCAGAAAGGTGTCAGCCCCATCGAAAATCGTGTACTGCATTGTTTCCGGCGTCTCGTCGGAATCCTGCGTGTAGTAATAGTGATAGGAAATCATGTCAATCGGAATGCCCGGCTTGTGATGCTTGGGGTCGAGGAAATACGTGAAGTAATCGGGCCCGTGAAGAGGGTCCGCCAATGCCAAGCCGATGAACTTCATCCGCGGTGAGATTATCCGGACTTGCTCGACGACAGCGTCGTACAAGCGAGTGTAAAATTCCGGGCTCATCTTGTGTTCAGAATCCACTTCGTTCAAGATTTCCCAGTACGCAATATTGTAATGATGGCCGGAAGCGTGCCACTTGCCGTATTCATCCTTGAACCCTCCCTTTGTGTACCAGCCAACAAGCCTGGCTTGGTAATCCGCCACTTCCTTCATGGTGGGATCGCGAAGTTCGGTGCCTTGCTCGTAGTCCCAATCTATCTGGTTCGGGTCTTCCGCGTAGGCAACGGGAGACTTCGTCTTGAACATCCACTCGGGCAGGGTGCCGAAATCGAAAACCACTGGATGGTCACCAGTTGCGATGATGAAGTCTTCCGCCATCTGGTCCATTAAGGAGAAATCCCAGTAGGTCTTACCATTCTCCGCCGGCTTGAGTTCTGCGACCGTGACCCTTGGGTAGGTAAACCAGGGCTGAAGGCGCGGGTAGTCAGCATGCAAATCCAGTAGGGCTTTGTAAATCCCGTCATGCGCCGGAGACCCACGCCACAAGGGTGGTTCAGGACAATCCTGGATTGAAACGGTCGTTTTGGACAAGGCCGTGACCTTCGTCCAATCGACCGAGAGCTTCGCCGGGGCGTCCTGTGGGAGCGCGCTTGCGGCGACCACGCACATTAGGAATCCGGCTGCAATCGCTAGACGATGATTTCGAATAAGCATGGAAATCACTCCGTTGGAGAGAATTTGTTCCTCGCTGCTTTGGAAATTACTATCATTCCAAGCGAAGCGAGGAATCTCGCCCTGATCTTCCTTCCGCCATCAGGCCGACGCAGGGCGAGATTCCTCGCTTCCCTTGGAATGATAGGGTTGTTTCATTGTCTCCGGCTACCTTTGGCGGCATGAGCGGCAGCTCTGAAAATGTCCAGGGTTGTTTCGCAACTTCCCTAGCTTCATCACAACGGAAAAACACGATAGGACATTACGGCCAACTGCCGGCGAGAGCCAGTTTGGCACGGAGCGGGAGCGCCCGCGACGACCCGCCTACGTACACGCTGTAATTGCCTGGCACGACTTCCCAGGCGTCTTTATCCGGGTTGAAAACTGCCATCATCTGGGGGTCTACCGTTACGGTCACAGACCGCGACTCACCCGGACCCAGTTGCACCTTCTCCCATCCGACCAGGCGTTTGGGCGGCTCGCCCGCGCTAGTCGGCAAGCCGAGATAAACCTGCGCAATTTCGGCCCCGGCTCGCGCGCCACTATTCTTGACCGTGAAGCTGACCTGAACCGTTTTGCCGGAAGTCACCTTGAGTTGCGAGTACGAAAAGGCCGTATAGGAAAGCCCGAAGCCGAACGGGAAAAGCGGATCCTTATCCTCCGCGTCGTACCACTTGTACCCTACCTTTAATCCCTCAGTGTAGTTGATGTCAGGCGCGGCTTCCGGCGCCGGCTGCTGTTTGGGGGGCGGCATTATCAACTTCGGATGTGGAAGGTCCGCATCACGCATGGGGAAAGTGATGGGGAGCTTGCCCGACGGATTCACATCACCAAAGAGAATATTAGCGATGGCTTCGCCGCCCCTCTGCCCCGGATACCAGCTCTCCAGTACCGCGTTCACCTGGTTGATCCAAGGCATCAGAACGGCGCCGCCCGTTTCCAGCACCACAATCGTGCGTGGATTGGCTGCCGCGACGCGGTTAATAAGCTCGTCTTGATTGTTGGGAAGCGCCAAAGTGGGCACATCTGCACCTTCGGTGGTCCACTGGGTAGCGAAAACGATGGCGACATCTGACGCTTTGGCAAGCGTCGCCGCAGCGCCGAAATCCGTTCCCTCGTCGTATTGCACTTTCGCGTTGGGGGCCTGGGCACGGATAGCACGCAACGGTGGCGAGGGGTCCCACACTGTCTCGATCTCATCCGAGTGTGAAGAGCCCGGCTTGGGAGGAACGGCGTTCCCCCCAATTGGGTTGACTTGGGAGGAGCCGCCGCCAGAGAGCACGCCTTTGTCGGCATGCGAGCCGATGACTGCGATCGAGTGAATACGCGAGGCGTTCAGCGGCAAGGAATTTCCACTGTTCTTCAGCAGCACGGAGCCAAGTTCAGCCACACGCTGAGCCACGGCAGCGTCGCCCGGCGCATCAATCGGCGTGATAATGGGTGGATCATCGATGACCCCGGAGGCGAACACTGTGCGCAGAATTCGATGCACCATGTCGTTCAAACGCGACATGGGCACCTCGCCGTTCTGAACGGCTTTCTTGAGGGGGTCTGCGAAGTACTCGCCGGTTGGCATCTCCTGGTCCAAGCCTGCAACCGCCGCTTTGACCGTGCTGTGGGTAGCTCCCCAATCCGACATCACCCAACCCTTGTAGCCCCAGGCCTTCTTCAGGACATCATTGAGAAGATAGCTGTTCTCACAGGAGTAGTCGCCATTGACACGGTTGTAGGCGCAACAGATGGTACCGACATCGGAATATTTGATGGCGATCTCGAAGGCCAGCATGTCGCTCTCCCGCATGGACCGTTTGTCGAGGTTCGAACTCAGCGTGTCGCGAAAAGATTCTTGGTCGTTAACGGCAAAGTGCTTGGTCATAGAGACGAGGTGTTGGTCCTGGATGGCCTTCAGCTCGCGCCCAAGCATCTTGCCGGCTAGAAACGGATCTTCGCCGTGGTACTCGAAGTTTCGGCCGTCACGCGGTTCCCGGGTGAGGTTCAGGCCGCCGCCGAGCGATACGTGAAAGCCCTCACTGCGGGTTTCTTTGCCAATTACTGTGCCAAAATCGTGCGCCGCATCGAGATCCCAAGTTGCCGTCTCGAGCAGGGCCGAGGGCAGGGCCGTCGACTGGCCGTTGGGCCGCCGTCCGCCGTCCGTAACACCCACCCCAGCGCCGACCATCTGGAGATTGGGGAAACCCAGGCGAGGGATCCCCTGAACGAACGCGTCTCCTCCCAGCGACCCTGGGTATTTCGTGTCGTAGTCCGACCATCCATGAGCAAATTGGATCTTTTCGTCGAGCGTCATCTGCTGCAAGAGCAGATCGGCGCGCTGGTCCGCGGACAGGCTCGAGTTCATCCACGGCCGAACGTTGGGCTTGGATGAACCCGTTGAAAGCAGAATTAAGAAGGAAAGCAGCGTGGATAGAATCACACTAGTGCTCGATAACCTGATGATTATATTACGTTCAGCCTGCTGGAACATAATCACTCTCCAAGAATCCCGCGTACTTTCCTTTTTTTTTCTGTGCTGGCGCGTAGGCGCGAGGCCCACACATCTACTTGGGTAAAGTCAGAACTGCCACAGCCAAGCCTGGTAGGGTCAACGTGTCCTGCGCCACTTCGCTTGTAAGAGGGGGTGAAGAGCCCGTGGACTGGTCCACTCTCTGCATTTGTCCCCCTGCCGCACCAGGGATGGTCAGCTCAGCGGCTCTGTCGCGCTTATTGACCAAAAGAATCTCGTGCCTGCCTGCTGGAGTGATGAATGCCTGAGCGTAGATCTCTGGGATCTCTAACTCCGTCTCAACCAGCTTGTCGCCGGGTCCGAAATCATCGCGCAAGAGCTTTGACACCCAGTATCGGGCATTGGGCTGACCTGATTCCCAGCTCACCAGGCTTGAAGCGGCGAACATTCCGGGATAATCAATGAGCTCGGTGGCAGCGACTAAATCGGTTCCGATTTGAGCCAGATATCCGTAAATATACGCCCACATCCCGCCTGATAGGTTCCAATACGAGTCGGGGATAGGATGAGCAAGATTGGGCGCAGTAGGACCAGGCAGCATCGTTCCAAGTTCATCGATATAAGTAAGTGTATGCGGAGAAAACCGTTTCCGGATGGATTCGATGTAGCGCACTGCGGTGAGGAAGTCATCAGCGCGGTTGAAGGTCGTGTACTGCATGGTTTCCGGTGTCTCGTCCGCATCCGGCATGGAATAGAAATGGTACGTAATCATGTCGATCGAAATTCCAGCCTTGTGATTCTTGGGGTCGAGGAAATACTGGAAGTACTCTGGCCCAACGAGCGGTTTCGCCAAGGCTAACCCCGCAAATTTCATCTCCGGTGAAACTTGCCGGACCCTCTCGACAATCGCGTCATATAATCTCGTATAGAACGCCGGTGTCATACTGTGCTCGGCATCAGCTTCATTCAGAACTTCCCAGTAGGCGAACTGGTAATGATGACCCGAAGCATGCCACTCGCCAAATTCGTCGTTAAAGCCTCCCTTGGTGTACCAACTAGCGACTCTACCGAAATAATCCGCCACTTCCTTCATCGTGGGATCGCGAAGCTCCGTGCCTTGCTCGTAGTCCCAATCGATCTGGTTCGGGTCTTCGGGATATGTAACCGCCGCCTTGGTCTTGAACATCCACTCGGGGATGGTGCTGAAGTCGACCACAACCGGGTGCCCCTCCGTCGCTTCCATAAAGTCTTGCGCGTACTCGTCCATGAGGGAGAAGTCCCAGTATGTTTTGCCATTCTCAGGCGGCTTCATCTCTGCAATTCCCAACTTAGGCCAGGTATACCAGGTCACTAGGCGAGCATAATCAGCATTGAGGTCCCGCAGCGCCTTGAGAATCCGGGCATGAACCGGAGACGTGCGAAGCATGGGCGGCTCAACGTCAACCTCCAGCGACACCGCAGTCTTTGACATTACCGTGACTTTATTCCAATCAACTACCACCTTCGTCGGTTCATTTTGCGAGAATATGCTCACAGGTAGAAGAAGTCCGAGTACCAGCAGCAAGCCGGTAGTTCGAACGTTAGGGGGCACGATTCCTCCTTGCGAACTATGGACCCTTCAGGTGGGAGGTCAGGCTCGAATCAACTAATCCTTGGTAGCATGGGGCGATCCCGCAGGATGCGGCTAGCTACCCCTTTCACAAGTTTGGTACCGGAGAAACAGGGCACCTCCAGGATTCGCGTCGACACCTCAAACAAACTACATTTCCACCAGCGGGGAGCTTTGCTTAGTAGCGTGGGCACCGCTTTCCATTACCAATGGAACTTGAATGCGAAATGCATAGTGCGCGGGTCCGTCTGGACATTAGTAATCAACCCAAAAGAACAACCCGCTTGATGAACCAGGTCCACAGTGCCGTCTGGAAGTGGGGGCAGGCAAAAACCAGTATTGGGAGCGGCCAGGTTTTGGTGGTTGAGGGCGTTGAAAACATCCCACCTAAGTTCAAAGTATTTGCTCTCGCTAACGTGAAATTCCTTCATTAAGGATGCATCCAAATTCCAGAAACCCGGTGCCCTGAGCTGTGGCAGTACGGGCCCGGCCGTTCCGTAGTTGTACGCCTGGTCAGCATTAGGGTCATAATTGGCCCAGAAATTGTTGCTGTCCGGACCGAATGGAGGTTGGAAAGCTCCTGGATTAATCCAATGATGCGCATTCTGGCCTCCCGGGACGGCGCGAGGGTTCCCTATCAAGTCGCAGCGGCCCGTCACCTGATCCCCGGGACAACTGATACCAAGTGGGAAGCCGCTCTGCGCATTAAAGTTGGGCGTCAACTGCCAGCCCCCTACTAGTCCGTTCACGATTCCCGTGCGGTTTACCCATCTCCGTCCGCTGCCGAAGGGCAACTGGTAGGTGGCTGAAAAATTAAAAATTTGTGGAAGGTCGTAGGGAGCCACTGACCTGTCAGCCTTCCGGTCATCCGGATTCTGGTACCTATCACCAGAGATTGCGCCGACCTCCCATCCCGCGCGCCCGCCTATGGTGTTAGCTCCGTTATTAGGCGTAGTTACCCCCTGCTGCAGCCCGCCCAGAGTGGCGTTTGCGATGGTCCTGGACCAAGTGTAGGTAGCAATGAAATTCAGACCGTGTGAGAATTGCTTTTGCAGAGTCGCCTGAAGCGCGTGATAAATGCTAGACCCGTCAAAGGTGTCGGCTACGCTATACAGGCCGTTGTCATAGAAAGGGTAGGGTAGATCCAGAATGCTCAGCGGAAGGTCCGGGGTGCCGTACACATTTTGCAGCATCGTGGCTGTCTGGCCTGAATAAACGCTTGTGATTGGAACCGGAGCATTTATCTGGGTTTTGTACTGCCGGATGATGCCGATGGGTAGATAATCGTAATACCGATACCAGTCCGCTAGCAGGTGTGTCCCGTGATTGCCCACGTAGCGGACACTTAACGCCATGTTTGCCGGCAGGTTTTTCTCGATTTCGAAATTCCATATCTGCACCATAGGAGCTTTGACCGGAGGGGTTAACGGCTGCGCCCCGCTACCATACAGGGGAGAGCGTTCCTGGGCAGGAAAGGTGCTCGTGAAATTCACCAGGCTGGCTTTGCTCAAAGCTGTGGGCGCGAAAGGAAAGAGTATGCAATTCCCGGCGTAGGGCGCGCACTGGCTGGAATCATAACTCTCATTCGAAACGAGTGGCGCGTACCACCCCGGCATATTGCTTCCTCCCTCACCCGGCGCACTCAGGCCCTGGTAGGCGTTGCTATAAAGCACATCGTAGCCTCCCCTTACGACTGTTTTTTGGTTCTGGAAGGGCGACCACGCGAAATTGAGCCGAGGTCCGAAATTATTGGCGTTGGGCGGACCAATTCTCGAACCGTCTCCATTCCAGTCGGGACCGCCTTCATAGACGAACTCCCCCGGCAGGCCTGTCTGGGAGTTCAAGCAGTGAAAGCAGAAATTCGAAGCTGGGTAAAGGCCCGATGAAAAAGGAAAAAACACATCATAGCGCAAGCCAAAGCTCAAAGTTAGGCGCGGGGTTGCGCGGAAATCGTCTTGTCCGTAGATACCCCAATAGGGGAAACTTTCAGAATCCGAACTCCAAACGCCGGCAGCGAACGAGCCGTTGTTCGATATCGTGCCCATCATGAACTGCGCAAGTCCTGAAGCTCCTTCATAAGTGATGGGATTCGACACCAGGTCCCCTCCAAAATAGATTTGATCCGGAAATGCAATGTCGAGGACCGTATGACTGTGGACGTACATAAAACCGGCTTTGACGGTGTGCCTGCCCTTGATGTATGTAATGTTATCCGTGAGGGTAAGCATCTGGTCGCTTTGTGTGCTGTTCGTCCAACTCGTGGGACCAAAGCTGAGTCCGCTCTGGGGCGTTGACATCGAGATGTTGGGCGTGGGATAGAAGGGGTTCAGGCCCGGAATCTCCAGGGGTGCCAGTTCCTGTTCGACTCCTGACTGATCGCTGACGCTGTCGGGATAAGGCTGCCGCGGATTAGTGGTTAAGAACTGGCGAGTGAAGTTCAGACGGAACTCGTTCATCAAACTCGGAGTCAGGGTGTAGTTGTTCCCGAAGGCGATGATCGTATTCGCGAAAGAAATTGGATACGGTGAATTGGTTCCCAGCGAGGAATTAGGAAATGTGGGACCCGTCCAGGGCAATCGGAAATTGTTGTACTTGCCGGGATCCAAGAGCAGTTCGCCAAAGAACATGCTCTTATTGCTCCATTTCTCGTCTATCTTGAGCGAAATGTTTTGTGAATCCTGGCTCTGCCCGACCATCGCCAGGTAGTTGCTGCAAATCTTATACGGTCCGCTCGCCGACATTGTGCACGTGGCGAGCGGATTGTTGTAGTTGGGCAATGGGAAAGAATTTATGAAAAACATCGCGTACTGATTGAGCATGTTAGCGGGAATTTGCGGGGAAAAATTGCACGTGTTAGCCCCTGACGCGACTGCGGCAGCGTGGCATCCCTGGGCGCCATAGGGGTTTCCCGGAACCGGCGTGCCAAAGGCCACACGATCGAAGAGGCCCGTCTGCGGATCCGGGCCCGAGCTGGTGTAAGGGTTCCAAAGCCCATAGGCCAAGACGTTCGGATCTTCGCTGAAATTGCCCTCGCGCATTAGGGGCGTCGGCACGGTATAGGCATTGTCGTTAGAAACGTGAAGTATCGTGGCATCATCAGAAAAGAAGAAGAAAGTCCTCTCTTTTCCGTTATAGACGTGCGGAATATAAACCGGCCCTCCCACCGTCCCGCCAAACTCGTTATAGCGAATCTGGTCCTGGGGAACGATCTGCCCCAGTGAATTAATGGAGGTGAACGGATTACGAGCGTTAAAGGCGCTGTTCTGATCGAACTCGTAAACATCGCCATGAACTTGGTTCGTGCCCGACTTCAAAACCACATTGAAGACTCCCCCACCTGTGTACCCGTATTGGGCTGCGAAGGAGTTCGTAACCGCTTGAAACTCCGCTACCGAGTCCGGCGACGGATCAACAGCCATATTCTGTACGAGAGCTGATAAGTCGAGGTTGCCATCCAGATACCAAGCGTTAGCGCCGGTTTGGCCGCCACTCACCGAAATCTGGGAGCCCAGGCTATGGGTCAGATCGGGGAACGACCCGTAGGCGCTATTGAACCCGAAAAGGGTGCCCGGTGGGCCGGCCACATTGTTGACGCCCGGCAACAGATTAACCATGTTCTGCAGGTCCCGCCCCGCCAGCGGAATGTTATCGATAATCGCCTGGCTCACAGAAGTCGACCAGTTGGTGGCGCTGGTCTCCACGAGCGGCGGCGCGCCCGTTACCTCTACGCTCTGCCGGGTGGTGCCCAGCCTGAGCGTCACATCCTCTTTCAATACCCGGGCGGCAATTACCACGACTTGGTTTATTTCCAACCGCTCAAATCCACTGCCCACAAATTCGATACGGTAATTACCAGGAACCAGACCTTCTGCTCGGAAGTAGCCAACCTCGTTCGTCTTCAAGGTCCGTGAGACACCGGTATCGACGTCAACAACCGTAACGCTCACGCCAGGCACGGCGGCGCCCTGAGGGTCGGTGACCGTACCCTCGATCACGCCGCGGTTGAGTTGCGCCCAAAGTGGCGCCCACCCCAGAACGGACGCCATTAATAGCGCTCCGATTTGTAATAATTTGTTGCGCGCCATGGCTTTCTCCCCTTTCTAACATTTGATCTCCATCCGGCCACGCAACTTGCTTTTCGCGGTTTTGGAGTCAGCTAGCTTACGGGTGCGTGGCGCCCGGATCTGTTGGGACGGCATGAACAAAGTTTCCATATTTTCCGAAATTTATAATCATAAGTCAGGATGGATGTCAAGCGCTTTTTTTGGATCGTCGATAGCCTCAATCATTGCCAGGAAATTCCTGGCTGGCACCGCGCTGGTGATGCTGTTGCTCGAGGAAAGAATGTAGCCTCTGCCCTCGCTCTCGGCAAGGCACCGGAGGGCAGCCCTGGTCACCTCTGAAGGACTGCCGCAGGAAAGCGTTGACAGTGGAACACCTCCCTTGAGGGACAGGCGTGGATAGCGTTCGCGAACGCATGCAACCGACATTCCACCGAGTGGATCGAGGGGATCAAGGGCGTCGATCCCCGTGGACACGATGGCATCTAGCAGAGGCATCAGATTGCCGTCGCTGTGTTTCACCACCAGGCCACCAGCCGCATGCACAGCCTCAACTATCCTCGCAAGTCCCTCGCGGAAGCACCGCTCAAAAACGGCCGGTGAGAACAAGGGTCCAGCGTTGTAACCATAATCGTCCGACAGCAGAACCACGTCTGCCCCTCGGTGCAGCGCTTCCCGGGCTAACGGGATGTTGTGCGCAAGCGAAAGCTCAACCAGGTCGGCGATCAGCCCGGGCTCCTGAAGCGTGTCTTCGAGGAGCTGGGTTGTCCCGCGCAAGTATCGAGGAATAGAAAAGACATCACGGCACTTGAAGAAGATGCCTTTCTTGCCACCAAAATGCTTCACCGCTCTGGCCAAGGTATGAAAGTGGTGTTCGGAGCGAGGATCCGGCGGAGCATAACGTTGGACGTCGGCCACAGTAACTAGAGGCGCTGCAACCGGCACGGTGTCATCTTCGCCCATCTGTCGTCTGGTGACACCCCATTCGTCCACAAACACGTCACGATCGATCCAAGACCTGGTCTCGTCAGGACTCACTAATATCCCATCCAAACCGCAATGATCGACCAAATCGAATGCGTCCTCACACCCCAGTTTTTCGACGACGCGTGTGTGAACACTCCATTCGGCGGCCGGAACGCGATCGGGGGTTCCGCCTTTAAGTGCCGTCATGATGTTGTGTCGGGAGTCCATGCGGTAACTAGTGCCCCCCGCTCAAGGACGCCGCCCCCGGAAGTACGAATTCATGAGTTCGTAGAGCATTTGGAAGCGCTGAAAGCCCTGATCGTAGATAGCTCGGCTCTCTTTCCGAGGTTCATAAACACGCGCCGTGCGCGCGAACATTGCTTCAGCCTGGTCCACGCTGGCATACAACCCGCAACCTACGGCCGCAAGAATTCCGGCGCCTAATGCCGCCGCCTCTTCGCCTGTAGACGCGACCACAGGAATCCCGCAGACGTCCGCCTTGATCTGCGACCAGACGGGACTTCGAGAGCCGCCGCCCAGAGAATGCAGCCGATCCACTTCTGCTCGTTCCTCGCGCAGCATGTACACGAACTGCCGGATCACATAAGCCACACCCTCCAGCAATGCCCGTACCATGTGGGGCTTTCCGTGGGCTAAGCCAATGCCGGCATATACTCCACGCATTTCGGGACAAGCTTCAGGATAATAATTGCCGTTCAGATGAGGGATCATGACCAAGCCTTCGCTGCCCGCCGGAACTAACGCCGCCTGCTCGCAGATCAGCTCGTACGGGCTTTTTCCCTCCTTCTCCGCAGCCGCCACCTCGGCTTGGGCAAGCGCGGACCGGAACCACTGAAGCGTCAGTCCGGCCGTGGGGGCCCAGGGTAGAAGGCAATATCGCCCCGGTACTCCGTGGAGGAAACAGGGGATATGGCTCTTGGTGTCGAAAACGGGACACTCGGTCGTCGCTAGCAAAGCCAGCACACTGCCCGAACTCTCACTTACCACGCCTGGCTTGACGTTCCCTACGGCGAGAGCCGCGCAAATCTGATCGATGGCCCCACTGACCACGAACGTGCCGGGCGCGAGTCCCGTCTGGCGCGCCGCTTCTTCGCTCACCCGGCCAAGGGGCACACCGGCGTTCACGGGTTTGGTTAGTAGGCCCTCACGCAAACCGGAAAAACCGAGCAGCTCCCTGTTCCAGTCGCGTGCGCGGATGTCGAGCAGATACGAATCCGACCACAGGCTGTATTCGGCGGAAATCTCACCACACAGCCGGAAGTTGAGGTAATCGGCCGGCAGCAGGTAAGCGGTTGTTCGAGCGAATACGTCAGGCTCGTAGTGGCGCAGCCAAGCTATCTTAAGAGCCGGATAAATCGGCGCGATCTCCGTTTGGCCGGTGATCTCCAGTAGCTTTTGCGCCCCAAACCGTTGCAGCATAGCCTCCGACTGTTCCACAGCCCGGGCATCGCTCCAAATCATGGTGGGCCGTGTTGGCCTCCCGTTGGCGTCCAAAAAGAATAAGGCCTCGCCGTGAGTGGAAGCTGCGACAGCCTTAATGCGCGACGGCTCGCCCCCCCACCTGGTCAGGACGCCGGCCACCGCGCGGGTTACGGCCCCCCAGTAATTCTCAGGGTCTGCCTCTCCTGTATGGTGCCCGGATTCGGCCCTATACTCTTCCGAGTAGACGGCTTCGGTTCGTCCGTCCGTTCCGAAGATGCCTGCCTTGGAAACGCTGATCCCCAGGTCAATGCCCATCACCAATTCCACGATTTGACTCCTGCTGGTTTACTACAAAGGACCGGGCTACAATAGCCTCTCCGCCGCGGCTACGATCCGGACAATCTCTCGCTCCTTTTCCGGCGGAATGTGATAAGGCTCTGTCTTGGCGAGCAATGACCTCCACTCGTCCCGCGCGGCGGCGACTGCGTCGCCCTCTTGTTCCTGGCTCAGGCCCTGGGACATCCCGCGGTCGAACAGTGCGGGTTGCCACAAGCACTGGCGGAAATTGCGAGCCGTGTGCTCCTCGGCAATAAAGCTTCCTCCGATCCCCACCTGCTGGATAAGGTCAAGGCTGAGGGTCTCATCGCTGACTTGGTAGCCCCCCATATAGCGGTCGATGTATCTTGCAATCTCGAGGTCCAGGATCGCTTGTTCAGGGCTAAAACGCTTGCCGTGCGACATGATGCCAACTGGGTAGTTGGTCCGTCCGCTCAGGGCGGAAACCCAGAAGCGGAAGGATTTTTCGGCGAGCGCCTGTGCGCCGGGAAAACCCGCATCGGTGTAGCCTGTGCCCAAGCCGAAGTCCTGGCCGTATTCCTGTTCGAACAGCTGTGCCGCCACCAGATCCTGCCACAGCACTTCCGGACTGCAAAACGTGGCGGCCCCGCTGCGCATGTCCAGCACGCACGAAATCACTCCGCTGGCGACCATCGCCGTCGGAACGACGCTGCTGATGGCAGTCATCACTCCCAGCGTTTCAGCCACCGTCATGAGAACATTGCTCGCGGGATGCACAGGACAAGTGGCGCCGCACATTGGCATGGGGACTACGGTGCAAGGCAAGCCACGCTGCGCCAATGCGAGCAGCACTCTTCCATCCGCCTCGGGGAAAATCAGTGGGGCAATGGTCTCCTTGGCAGTGACGAAGCACGGCCGTCTCAGATAGGCGTCCAGGCTTCCCCGCACGACGGTCCCCAACTCGATCTGGAACGTCAGTTCTTGCTCGTTACAGACTTCCGTGGGACCGCATTTATCCGTGTGCTTGGCGATGAGCGCCGCGGTCCTGATCCGCTGCAAGCGAGGTTCGATGGGCCGTCCGCCGCTGTCCCGCAGCAAGATTACGGGATTGCCGACTGTGGCCACATCCGCGAGAGCGTGTCCCAGTTGGACCAGCCGCACCAGATCGGACTCATCGGGCTGGCGAACCTCCTGCTTCTCCCAGTCCAGATACTCGATGCACGCTCCTCCGAATTTCGCGGCGATGCCGCCGTCGGTGCGGGAGGAAATAACCCCGTTCAGAAGACACTGTTTCTGCCCACCGGCAATTTGCCGCCGCAAGCGCTCGATCGTGCACTCGACCAAGGCTTCGGGGAATCTGACGACGCCACTTGCCCGGTCAACTCTTGCCCCCTGCGCCTCGAGCGGACCGTAGAATTGGGAACACTCGATTTTCATTCCCGTCTCAGCGAGCAGGCGGAGCGCCGCATCGTGGATGCGGTGCAGCGCTTCGCTGCTGACGAGGCTGATGCGCGGTTTGAATTCTTTTTGCATTACGAGATCCACGTTTTCATCGTGACAGCGTCGAAGAGGATCGCCGGAGCACTTGGGGTTTCACAGCTCCCAGAGCGAACGTATACACAGTCGAGAGGACTACGGACACGAGACAGAACAGGATGATACTTTGGCCTCGTTGCCAGCCTTCCCTCCAAAGCCCAACACCAAACGAGTAATACAGGGGCAACAGACTCGTGGCAATTCCCAGGACGGGGAGCACAACATGCCAAAACCAATTGAATTCTTGGCGCCGTGAACGGTAAAAGAAAACAATGCATCCAATATTGACGAAAATATTCGAGACCATTGCAAAGAAAACCAGGACGGTGCCCCACCAATCATAGCTGAGGTAAATCCCCAGCCAGCGGCACCAAGCCGCGGCTGCTCCGAGGGTGATGATAAATCCGACGTGCTGGGCTGGCCAGGGGACCTTATACCTGCTGTGCAGCCGTCCGAAGAAGAGCGGTATCGTGCCATCTCTGCCCATGGCGTAAGCTATCCTCGCGAAGCCCACGACCGACGCTAGGTAGACCCCGAGCGCCGCCGTAATGGCGGTCATCACCACCACCACCGAACCCCCATGCCAGTATTGGCGCGCCATGACCGCGACGGGATTGGTCCCCTTCACCACATACTGTCCCCAGGCTTCCGGTGGAAAGGCCAAGCAAAAGCTCCAGGAGGTCAAGGCCCAGTAAATCCCCAGAAAAACACAGGCAATCACCATCACGCGAGGAATGACCGAGCGCGGCGAGTGCGTTTCCTCCGCTGCCGTCGTGATCACCCCGAATCCCACGAAACTCAACAGCCCGAAAACGAGTCCCTGGAACAGACCGTGGCTTCCGTGGAGTGATTGGGAAGGCAGGAAGGGCGCGGGAGAAAGATGGCCGTGGCCTAGCAGAGAGGCTAGAATGGAGCCGGACAAAAGCAGAACCACCACCACCTCCGCTATCGCAACGATCATAGCCGCTTTGGCGGAGATCTGTATTCCGGGATACGAAATGCTTGCTACAATCACAGTAGAAATCACAACCCCCGCCATCGAAGTGGCATAGCTTGCCGGCCAGTGAAAAAGGGTCGTGAGTAGTTCGTTGAAGAAGACGCCGAAGACTATGGGCTGTAGGATTACGCAGAACAGGTAAGTCTCCAGCAGCAACACTCCCATCCACAAACCGACGAACGGGTTTATCGCCTCGGAGAGCCAAGTATAAGCACTGCCGGCGGAAGGAATTTCTCGCGTGATCAGGGCGTAGCTGAAGGCGGTCGGCAAAGTGCAGATGAGAGCCAGAATGAAAACAAACGGTCCGATCTTTCCCGATTCCGCCGAGATCAATCCCAGGTTTGCGTAGATTCCCAGGGCAGGCGCCATCATCACCGCGCCGAGCGCTGCCACGCCGAAGGAGCCGAGGGCTCCTGCCTTGAGGACATGCTTGGATTGCTTTTCGGAAATCTGCTCGACACTCGATTCACTCACTGGGCTATCCCCCAGTCACAGGTATTCAACCCACAAAATCCATTTGCAACAAGCGGCAGAAGTCCTTGAAGTGGGCTGTATTGTCACCGTACGAGAGGATGTAGTGCTGGCCCAGCACATTTTGGGCAAACTCGTTCATATCGCTGTGGAGCCGGATCTCCAGCCCCGGCAGTTGAGGCGCAGGGGGCGCCCACCCAGCCTCCTCCCATGCGCGCGGAGTCGCCGCGTCTCCGGTGGCGAGGTGCATCAGGTAATGATCGCCGCGGCCTGCCATGCGGCAAAGGGTGACCAGCCCCGTTTTCATGCGAGAAGTGTTCACCGCGCCCTCAATTCCGCCAAATGAGGCGGGCTTGACTCGCACCGGCCCATCCACCACTTCCGACGGCACATAATCCGGAACACCCATCAGGACGCGGTCCGAAAAGAATTCGTAAAACTCCAAGTAGGCGCCGATTTGGCCGGTCAAGCAGTGCGTAATCAGTTGCGAAACTGCTCCCGGAGTGTCGTTCTCGGGAATCGTGCAAAGGCCAAGTTCATCCGCCAGGAGCATGAGAATCATGGCAGGTTGGAGGTTCAGCAATTTTCGCATTCCATCCACATCGATCAGGGAGATAGCTTGGTAATTCCGCTCCCTGGCTTTCTGCCCAACGGCCAAATAATATTTGGCCACCTTTTCCAGAATCTCCAGGCTGATGGGAGTTTCAAACGCCCACTTCTCCCGCATCGTGTCTACGACGGACGATACGTCTCCAGATGCTTGGCGCTCGGCGCGCTGAACCATTTCCAGCATCTCGAAGAACTCGACTTCGATGCCGAGCTGCTTGCGTAGCGAGACGCCGTCAAACATGGTGGCGTACAGGTTCATGTCCCTGTATCCCATTTCCCCGATGGTCGCATGGCGCAATTGTCGGGCCGCTGCGGCAGCGCGAGCGAATGTCACAATCTTATCGAGCGGCGGCGTCGCGTCTTGGAAGTTCGGAACGTACCTGAAGTTAAACCCCAGATCTTCCATGCTCCGGCGCAGGGCGGTAGTGCCCGCTTGTTCGGCGGTCGTGACCAGCCGCCCGCCCTCCTCCTTGCCGGACAAGCCCCACAGGACCATCGGAAGATGCCGGAACTCACTAACGACTTCGACTACGACTTGACTGGGTATCCAACCCGCGACGCACGCAATCAGCACGTCCAAGTCGGCCTGACAGAGTTTCGCGAACGCCTGCTGAGCTTCTCCGAGTTCGCGCTTGTCGGTGACGAGACCTGTGCTGATCACCTCCAAGCCTGCGGAGCGCAAGCTCTCAATGGCCCGCTCGCATTTCCTTTCCATAATGTCGCGCGGGTAATCGAAGATGCCAAAACTGACGAATCCTGCTCTGACTTTGACCATCATGGCCTCCACAAATGCGCATGATTATCTCGGCTTCCCTGCTTCGTCCGAGCCCCAACGCGGCTCGGTTAGATCGGCGATCTCCGGCCGCCGACCTTGACGATTTGAGTAGATCGGCGCTCAGAGTGCGCTTCTACACCGCACAACTCCACCGGAGCCGGAGCGCGCAGTATCTATTCCAGGTGGTACTTACGCACTGCAGCCTCGGGAGCCAGTCCTCTTTTCACCACGTCACACAATGCTTCCTGGAAGGCGCGCGGATTTGGCACTTGAATCGCATTCCGTCCAAACACCACGCCGCCGGCACCCGCTGCTATTTCATCTGCCGCTAACTGAAGCGCGGAGCCTTGGGTTTGCCGCTTTGGCCCCCCCAAGCCGAACACCGGCACAGGGCAACCTGCGGTGACATCCTTAAGGCGACTCGTATAGTAGGTCTTGATTGCGTCCGCACCGAGCTCGGCCAGGATTCGCGCACCCCTGCACACCTTGGCATGCAACTGGTCCGGCGGAAGGCTTTCCGCTCCAGGAGGAGAGTATTCTCCGATCACGGGCAGGCCCAGGTCCTTGGCTCCGCGGCAGAGCTGGCGAAAGACCGCAACGTTGTGCGCGTCGCTGGACTCACTGCCGGTCTCCAGCGTCAGCGAAGCCAGAACCACATCAGCCCCCAAGCGCAAGGCCTCAGCAGGCGAAAAGGAAGCCACTGTGCTGGCCTCGCTGTCACCTGGAGAACAAAAAACAGTACTCCAATTCAAACGCGCGACGGCTAGGGGCGCTCCTTTGTAATTGAAAGCATCCTGACCGTGCGGGATCATGCTAGGCGAAAGCAGCACTCCGTCAACGCAAGGTGCCACTTGACGTGCCGACTGCGCAAAGTCGATCAGGCCCTCTGCCGGTCCACCGAAAAGACCGTAGTCCATTGCTACGATCACGACCCGTTCATTTCTGTTGAACAGCCGCTGTAAACGAATGTTTGTCATAGTTTCCTACATCTTGTTAGCACCCAACCCTCAAGCAGCGCCTCCTTCGCTCTTCATCGCCAGTTGGTATTCAAAGTTTCTGCTATTCGCTGTTTGGAGGCTTACAACCTCGGCCCGCTGGTAGGACTCCAGTGCGGCGGTAAAGAGTTGGTGGCTCAGGGCGGTTTCTTCCGGAGTCACACAGCCGGCGAAGAGTCTTCGCCGCTGCCCGGTCGCCAATTCATACACGAAAGCAGCCCACATCTGGAGGATGGCGTCCGAGAATCCGAACTCAAAGATGGAGGCCGAGATGGTCTTAAACGCGGTTTCCTGGCCCATGTCCAATTGCTGCCAGGATTGCTCCCCGCCGCAATACTCCAGCAACTCCAGACGGCGCGGATTCCTCGTGCTAAAACGCGCTGAGGCTTTCGTCCCGAGGATTTGTACATACCAGGTGTTCTTTTCACCCGGCGCCATCCTGTGGGTCTTAAGGGTTAAAGGAAACGCCGCTCCCTTTGCCTCGCAGGCGGCGTCGCAGAACAGTGTCGCGTTGTCCCAGGTTCGGCACGGCGCCAGACCGCCTTTGTCGTCGGGGCGCTCGGCGATGATCTTGGAAAGAATCGCCCGGACGTTCCGTACTCGCCATCCTGCACGGAAGGGCAGGTGGCAAACATGCATTCCCAAATCCCCCATGCAGCCGTATTCTCCATTGAACTCCACTTGCCGCTTCCAGTTGATCGGCTTATTAGGGTCCATGTCACTGGAGTGAAGAAAACCACAATTGACCTCCATGATCCGCCCGAACGCCTCCCGCTCGATCATTTCGCCGATTCTTTGCACGGCGGGGAAGAAAGGAAATTCGGATGAACATCGCACCAGCAGTTTAGGCCGCTCACTGTGGGCGCGCAGAATGGCTTGGTTTGCCGGCACATCAATCCCAAAGGGCTTTTCGCCCATCAGGTGCTTGCCGGCGCGCAGCGCGGCGCAGTAAAACTCCTGGTGCAAGTGGTGGGGAACCGCGCAGTACACCGCTTCCACGTCCGGATTGGCCAGGAGTTCCCTGTAGTCCTCCGTCACCTGCTGAATTGAGGGGAAGTTGGCTTTTAACCAGCACCCCACCTCGGCCGCCGTGGAACCGAAACGATCACAAACGGCCACTAACTGCGGACGAGCTGGCAAGTCCTGCAAGTGGCACCAGCGCGCCAAAGCGCTGGCGAATTCCCGCCCCATCAAGCCACAGCCGATCAATCCAAACCGTATCGTCCTCATAAGTTCGCGGCGGACATTTGCGGAAGACCCGCGGCGGTGTGTGAGTAGCCGAGATGGCGTTCTGCTTCCCCAATGGCTTCGTCAATAATGTCCATGCATTTGGCGGCCACGTCCAAATCCATCACAATCGGCGGGCTCATGCGCAGGATGTGGCCGGCGGGAATCCAGGCAAGACCATTACGGAATGCTTCCTTGTAAACGAATTCGCCTGCCTCGACGAACGGCTCCTTACTCACACGATCTTTGACCAGTTCCACGCCCATCAGGCATCCTTTGCAGCGCACATCTCCCACGATCGGGTGATCAGACATCATCTGGGCCAGGCGGAGGAGGAAATAGCGTTCGAGACGCTGCGCATTCTCAAGCAGTCCTTCTTCTTCAATCGCCTCGATGGAGGCGAGTGCAGAAGCGCAGGCCATGGGGTTTCCCCCGTAACTAGTTGAAGCACTGATACGGTGCATGACGCCAGCGTACGGCTCCCTTGCTACCATAGCGGTCACTGGGAAACCATTGCCAAAACCCTTCCCCAATGTGACCACGTCGGGCAACGTGTTCCAATGCTCGATGGCCAGGAACTTTCCTGTGCGCCCCATCCCCGTCAGGACTTCATCCGCCACCAGGAGGATCGCCCGCGCGTCGCACCATTGCCGCAGCTTCGGGAAGAAATCGTCGGGGGGGAAGATCGATCCTGCCCAGCCTTGGATCGGCTCCAGAACGATGCCCGCAACCTGGCCGGTTGTGCCCTCGGAAATGAATTCGTGGTAGAAGCTTAGGTATCCATCGGTGTCAATCGTACCGTCCGCCTTCTTGAACAGGGGCCGGTACAGGTTGGGCCGCGGCAACATGTAGAACCCGGCAGCGCGCGTGGCGCCATACGCCGGCCTCATCCGTGCCAAACTCACCGCATGGCCCGTCTTGCCGTGAAAATCGCCAAAGCAGGATAAGAATTCGTGCCTGCCTGTCGCTACGCGGCAAACACGCAGAGCGGCCTCTACTGCCGTGGTCCCATTGTCGTAAAGCTGCACGGCCGCGAGATCTCCAGGCATGATCTGCTTGAGTTTTTCCAGCAGGTTGAGCTTCACGGGAGTGGTGAAATCATGACAATTCATTAATTGGCCCGCAGCCGCCTGCAATGCGGCCGTCACCTTGGGGTGACAGTGCCCCAGCGTGGTAACATAAATCCCGGAAGAGAAGTCGAGGTAGACGTTCCCGTCCACATCGGTAAGCGTGCAGCCCAGGCCCTTTTCAAAGACCACCGGGAAGAGCCGCACTTGACTGGAATAGCCCTTCATAATTGCGGCAGCCCTTTGGTGCAGGGTCTGCGACTTCGGCCCCGGCACCTCGGCAGTCACCATGTGCGGAACTTTTTTGAGATCGACTTTTGCCCATTCAATCGAACTTCCGTTGAAAACCGTGATCATTGCCCGGCTCTCTCCTGCTTTTGTGCTCAATTCCACAGGTGAAAGATGAACAAATTCACCTTTCGTTTCGAACGTTATAATCAATTTTCCGCAGGATGGCAAGTTTTTTTTGCAGAGACTTTGCTGGCCGCAATATTAACCTCTGCTTTCAAATACGTCGTGTCATTCCGAGCGGAGCGAGGAATCTCGCCTTGATCTTTGTTCCGCCATTCACCCCGAAGCAGAACGAGTTGCCTCGCTCCGCCCGGAATGGCACGCTTGTTTTCATGGTTTCTGGCCGGCCGTCAGCCGGCGGACACGGGCGTCTGCTTTGAAACTGACTCCCCGCCTCGGTTGAGGAGGGGCCGAGGGTAGCGGGTAGGAGAATAGCAACGACCACCCACCCCTTGCCCCTTCCTTAGCTGAGAAGGCGAATCACGAGGGCATTCTCCTCGGTGGTGGTGAGGCCAAATGCATTTCTGAAACCTCTCAGGGATTGACAATTCTCACGGTCGTCATGTGGGTGAGCTGGCGGAGTTGTAAGGGATTTATCTTGGGAGTGGTGTACCAGGCGTCAAAATCGCTGAGGCGTCCATAGACCACATGCGCGTTGGCGCCGACTTTCGTGTGGTCGGCCAGCAAAATACGCCGCCTACCACGCCGCACCATGATCTCCGCCAAGCGCGCGTCATCCGGATCAGAGACCAGGCAGTTGCCGCGTGCGTCAACGGCGTCTGCCCCGAGAAAGACCACATCGAACTGGAGCGCTTCCAAAGCCTGCTCGGTGATGCTGCCGCCTATGAACCGCATCTCCGCATCGTACTCTCCGCCCAATATGTAAAGCCGCACCCCGGGAAAGCGGGCTAGAATTGGGATAACCGCCAAAGAATTTGTATGGACGGAGAGCTTTTCGACGTGCCCCAAATACGGCGCGAGATGAAACGCGGTGGACCCATCGTTGATGAGGATCACATCGCCGTCTCTAACTTCTTTGGCTGCGGCTCGCCCAATGGCTTGTTTGAGTTCGAAGTTGAGGGCCACACGCCGGTGATACGCGGACTCTACTGACGTCTTCAGCACGCAGCCACCGTGCGTGCGCAGAATCATTCCCTCAGTCTCCAATTGGTCCAAATCGCGCCGAATCGTCAGGGAGGAGACGGCGAATCGCTTGGCAAGATCCTCAACGGTTAACTCCGATTGCAGCGCGTGCAACTGCGAAAGGAGCTGCTCTTGACGTTGTTTTGGCTTCATAGAATATATGAGTGTTTTGTCAAACGCGCTCGACCGCGGCCGTGCGGGAGCAAAGTGAGAGCCGGGCACACACCGCAATGCAAGCGTATCACAAACCCGAACTGAAATTCACTTGACCCGTAGAGGTGCAGCGATTCCGCATCCAGCCGCGCAGGTGGCCGAGCGATAGTTATTTTGGTCCGTTTCGGGCCGACGAGCAGATTCGCGCCTTGTTGGAGCCTATGCTAGGGACCGGGAGAGGCACTGACGGGGGGCCGCGGGCGGCAAAATAGCGACACCTTTGCTTGGTCGCTCCGCAGCGAGGAGAGGGCGGTGGGGAGACCCGATTAAACATTCTCAACCTTTCGGGGCGAGAGGCGCGACGCACCGTTCAGGGTCCTCGCGGCAAGACTCCCGGGTCGCCATAGAGTTCGGCCGCCATCCGCCGCGCCCAGAAGACCTGCGTCTTACCCCGTTGCAGGCAAGGCTTGAGGTTGCGCGTCAACCAGCCGTGGAAGAGGTTGTAAACCAGGAAGAGGGTGAGCAGAAAAGCCTCGATGGCTTGTGGCTCATGCTTATAGACGTGATCGGCGTACCAGCCATTGACCAACTCGTTAAAGCCCTGGTTTTCGATATCCCAGCGCGCATGCCCCCAATGCACCACGGAGGCGGTCGGCACGACGGCGGTGGGTAAAGTGGTGACCCAGATCCAATCACTGGTTTGGGTCTCCATCCTTCCGTCCTGGCGGTGCACGACGTAGGTCTCTTGCGAGCGGACCACTCGCAAGGGGGCCTGGACCTGAGGCCAGGAGCGGAGGTCGGTCACATCCCACCAGCGACAGTCGCGACCGTGATAGCGACCGTTTTGGGGCCGGGTTAGGGCGAAGAGGCTTTGGGCATCGCCATAGAGGTCTCGCCGC
>Ga0187781_10000747_pt1 | contig 23694 bp, 22 predicted proteins | sample 0715_SJ02_MP02_2_FD_132447 | JGI IMG/M metagenome (GOLD analysis project Ga0187781, IMG submission 132447) | Tropical peat soil microbial communities from peatlands in Department of Meta, Colombia - 0715_SJ02_MP02_20_MG | ecosystem: Environmental > Terrestrial > Soil > Wetlands > Peat | place... | reverse complement strand
GCGAGATCGGGCGCATTCCCGCCACGATGAAGGCGGCGGTGTATCGCGGCGTCAACGCTGTGCGGTTGGAAGAAGTACCCGTTCCCGAGATCGCGCACGGCGAGATTCTGGTGCGAGTGCATACGTGCGGAATTTGCGGGACGGATCTGAAGAAAATTTCGACCGGGTCGCATTCTGCGCCACGAATTTTTGGACACGAAACCTCCGGAACCGTGGCGAAAACCGCCGAGGGAGTGCGGGAGTTTTCCGTCGGCGACCGGGTGATGATGTTTCATCACATTCCGTGCCGCGAATGCTATTACTGCCGGCATAAGACGTTCGCGCAATGTGCCATGTACAAGAAAGTCGGGTGCACGGCTGGTTTCGAGCCATCGGGGGGTGGATTTGCGGAGTACGTGCGGGTAATGGACTGGATCGTGCAGAAGGGAACAGTCCGCATTCCCGACGCGATTTCGTTTGAGCAGGCGTGTTTTGTTGAGCCCGTAAACACCTGCATGAAAGGCATCGAGACGCTGCGGCTGGAGCCCGAAGAGACGGTCCTGGTGATTGGGCAGGGGCCTATCGGGTTGATTCTAGCTGTGTTAGCGAAGCGGGCAGGGGCACGGGTGATCACTTCCGATTTGTATCCCGCGAGGCTTACAATAGCAAAGAGTCTCGGTTTAAATGTAACGATTGACGCATCGCGGGCCGATGCCGGCCAGACGGTGCGAGGATTGACGGAAGGGCGTGGGGCTGACGCCGTAATCCTGGCAGTGGGCGGCAGCGGCCTGATCCGGCCAGCAATGGATGCCACGCGTCCGGGAGGACGCGTTTTACTGTTTGCGCAAACCGCGCGGGGGGAGGCCACGATTGACCCTGCAGCGGTGTGCGTGGACGAGAAGGCGTTAGTAGGTTCTTATAGTGCGTCGGTAGACCTGCAGGATGAAGCTGTGCGGTTTGTGATGAACCACGAAATGGACCTGGAACGGCTGATCAGCCATCGCTTTCCGTTGGAGCGAAGCGAAGAGGCTCTGGCGCTGGCTGCCCATCCTCAGCCGGACTCGATGAAAATCGCGATCCAACCGGGCGCACCGCGACCCCTCAGCACGCCGGTATTGGCGTGATGGGTGGCGCACATGGAAGGATATGAATTGTGAATAGCAAGATGACAGCGGCCGTACTTTACGGCAAGGAAGACATCAAGATCGAGAAAGTGCCGATCCCGCGCGTAGGCGACGGGGAGGTGCTGGTCAAGGTGCAGGTGGCGCTGACTTGCGGCACAGACCTGAAAGTGTACCAGCGGGGATATCACGCGCGAATGATCGTGCCTCCGGCGCTGTTTGGGCACGAGTTGGCGGGGACGATCGAGCAGGTGGGCGACGGCGTACGCGGGTTCAGGAAGGGCATGCGGGTAGTGGCGCTGAATTCGGCTCCCTGCGGCATGTGTTTTTACTGCTCAAAGCACCAGGGCAATTTATGCGAGGATCTGCTGTTCAATAACGGTGCCTACGCGGAGTTCATCCGCATTCCGCGGCGGATTGTCGAAACCAATATGCTGGTGGTGCCTCCGCATGTGAGTTTTGAAGATGCGGCGATGACCGAGCCTCTGGCCTGCGTGCTGCGCGGGTTGCACGAGACGGGCGTCGAGATCGGCGATACGGTCACCGTGCTGGGTGGAGGGCCGATCGGATTGATGTTCGTGCAGGTGGCCAAGGCGATCGGCTGCAATGTGATCGCGGTGGTAAAGCGCGATTCGCAGGTCACGCTGGCGCGGCGCAAGGGCGCACACGAAGTTGTGCAGATTTCGCAGGTCCACGATCCGATCGAAGCGGTGCGGCAACTGACTCCCGAGCACCGCGGCTCGGACGTGGTGATTGAAGCTGTCGGGCGTCCGGAGGCGTGGGAGTGGGCGGTGCAGATGGTGCGCAAGGGCGGAACCGTCAACTTCTTTGGCGGATGCGCGGCTGGAACCAAGGTACAACTGGATACGAATCGGCTGCATTATTCGGAGATTACTCTGAAGGCGACATTCCACCATACGCCGGAAACGGTGCGGCGGGCGTTTGGACTGATCTCCGAGCGGAAAGTGCGCGGGACCGATTACATTACCGGCGAAGCGCCGCTGTCGCGCCTGCACGATGTGCTGCGCCACATGCTGAACCGCAATGGGGATATCAAGACGGCCATCATTCCGGGGCACTAAGCGCGCAGTCCCAACCTCGGGGCTTCGATCAAAACCGGCTACAGCAAGAGAAAAACCTGCTGTAGCCTTCGTGGTTTTCAGGGTTGGCGGATTCGACGCGAAGAAGGCAAGGATGCCTACGATTACAAGGAACGAGACGGAGAGTGAGGGGCTGTCGGTGGCGGGCTGGGCCCGCCTTCCGGCGGAGTATGCCATTCCCGAGGTAGCTCCGTCGGTCGCAGAGGCGGAGGAATATTGCCGGCGGCTGGCGCGTTCGCACTATGAGAATTTTTCGGTGGCGTCGTGGTTCTTACCGCCGCGCCTGCGGCAACACTTTTTCAATGTGTATGCCTATTGCCGGATTTCGGACGATCTGGGCGACGAAGCGGGCGGCGAGGCGGTGTCGCTGCGGTTGCTGGACGAGTGGGAAGCGGAGCTCCATGCGTGCTATGAGGGCGCGCCACGGCATCCGGTGTTTGTGGCGCTGCGGGGAACGGTTGCGAAGTTTGAGATTCCGAAACACGAGTTCGCCGATCTGCTGACCGCGTTCCGTCAGGATCAGACCACCACCCGTTATGAGACCTTTGCCGATCTGCTGGGCTATTGCAGGAATTCGGCGAACCCGGTGGGCCATTTGGTGCTGTATTTGTGCGGATACCGCGACGCCGAGCGGCGGCAGCTCTCCGATTACACTTGTACCGCTTTACAGCTGGCAAACTTCTGGCAGGACGTAAGCGTGGATTACGCGAAAGGGCGGATTTATTTGCCGCTCGAAGACTTGCGGCGATTTGGCGTCAGCGAAGAAGAAATTCGAAACTCGGAGAACAGCGCGGCTTTTTGCGAGATGATGCGCTTTGAAGTAGCGCGAGCGAGAGAGTGGTTCGCGCAGGGGCTGCCGTTAGTGGCTAGGGTGGACAGGAAACTCGCGACCGATATCGAGTTGTTCAGCCGGGGCGGGATGGAAATCCTGAAAGCAATCGAACGCCAGGGATACGCGGTTCTGGGCTGCCGGCCGTCCTTGTCGAAAGCGCAGAAGATGGCGCTTGTAGTGCGCGCCGCACTAAGGAAGCTGCGATGAGCACAGCCGTGGGCAACGCTCCGATGCAGTTTGCTCCGACGCGGTCGCAGCTCCATGTGGCCTATTCGGTGTGCCGGGGAATTGCGCGCTCGGCGGCGAAGAATTTTTATTACGGATTTGCCGTCCTGCCGCCGCGCAAGCGCAACGCGCTGAGCGCGGTGTATGCGTTCATGCGGCGGTGCGACGATATTGCGGATGACAACACGCTCGGAGTCGTTGAGCGCCAAGAACGTCTGGCTGACTGGTTGAACAAAGTACACCGCGCACTGGCCGGGCAAGCGACGGACGATCCCGTGCTGCTGGCGCTAACGGACACGCAGCGCAACTACCGAATTCCTGTGGGACTGTTGGATCAGCTTGCCTTTGGCACGGCGGCCGACCTGGACAGCCAGGCGGAGGAAAATCCCCAGGTTTCGAATACCATGAGACCCGGGGCACCCACATCCGAGCCTTTGGTGGCGCGCTACCGCACGTTCGAGGATCTGCGTCAATACTGCTACGGAGTGGCCTCGGTGGTTGGCCTGGTGTGCATTCGCATATTCGGATATCAGGACCCGGCGGCGGAGGGATTGGCGGAACGTTGCGGGCTGGCCTTTCAGTTGACGAATATCATCCGTGATGTGAAGGAAGACGCGGCGATGGGCCGCGTTTACCTGCCCGAAGAAGACCTGCTTCAGTTCGGCCTCGAGGCGGGTGATTTGGCGACACCGGAGCTGGCGCGAATCCGCCCGCTGCTTGCTTTCGAGGCAGACCGGGCGCGTGAGTATTACCGAAGCGGGGAAGAGCTGATCCCGCTGGTGAATGAGGATTGTCAGCCGGGACTGTGGGTGCTGATTACGATCTATCGACGCCTCCTGGAGAAGATCACCGCCAAAGATTACAACGTTTTCAGGGAGCGCGTGCGCCTGAGCGTTCCAGAGAAAGTCAGCGTATTGACGAAAGGAATCCTGAAGCGCCTGTTTTAGAAGAGGAGCTTCGAGCCACGCGTTACGAGCTTCGAGCAACCCGGAGCGTCTCTGGCTTGCGGCTCGTTCTTCTTGGCTCGGAGCGGACTTGCTCCGCTAGCGGCGGGCGACGACGGTCCAGCGCAGGCGATCGAATCCATGCAGCGGCGGACGGTGGCGATTGCCGGAGGCGGGTTGGCCGGGTTAGCGGCCGGCTGCGCGCTGGCTGAGGCTGGATTCCGCGTCACTCTGTTTGAGCGGCGCCCCTACCTGGGCGGACGCGCCTCCTCTTATCAGCATCCGGGAACTGGCGAGGTCGTGGACAACTGCCAGCATGTGCTGCTTGGGTGCTGCACAAACCTCATCGACTTTTACCGGCGGACCGGGGTTGAGGCGAAAATTCGCTGGTATGACAGACTGACATTTCTCGAGCCGGGAGGGCGGGCATCAGAGATCGCGCCTTCGGCGTTACCGGCTCCGCTGCACACGGCTCCGTCGTTTCTGCGCGCTCCCTGCCTTACGCTCCCGGACAAACTCGCCATTGCCAGGGCGATGATGGCGCTGGCTCCCGCGATGCCGCCGGATCGTGGCGAGACATTTCTCGACTGGCTGCGGCGGCACGGCCAGACGGTGCAGGCGATCGAGCGCTTTTGGAAAACGATTCTGGTCAGCGCGTTAAACGAGGACCTGGACAGGGTTTCTGTGCCCTACGCGGCGCAAGTGGTGCGGGAATCGTTTCTCAAATCGGCCAGGGCGGGCCGCATGGGGATTCCGACTGTGCCGCTTACCGAGCTTTATGGAGCGGCCGGGGAGTATATCCGGGCGCGGGGCGGCGAGGTTCAGCTCCGCACCAGCGTCGAGTCGTTTCGCAAGAACGACGGGGAGATCCTCGTGGTCGCGAACGGGCAGGAGCGCAAGTTCGATTACCTTGTCATGGCAGTGCCGTTCGATGTGCTCGGCAGCATGTTGCCAGAGGCCTCCTCTGCCGGGCCGGAATCGAGTTCACTTTCGCAGGTTCTGGACAGGTTTGAGACGTCACCAATTACGGGAATTCACCTCTGGTTCGATCGTGAAATCTCCGAACTCGACCATGCGGTTTTGCTCGAGCGTACGATTCAGTGGATGTTCCACAAGTCGCGCATCCTCGAAGCAAGGAATAAGGAATCCGGGAGCGGCAGTTATGTCGAGCTGGTTGTAAGTTGTTCGCGCAGCCTGGTGGAGAAGTCGAAAATTGAGATTGTCGAAATGGCCGCGCGGGAATTGAAGGAGTTTTTTCCCGGCGCGCGCGATGCCATGCTGGTGAAATCGACGGTCATCAAGGAAGTGCACGCGACGTTTTCGCCGGGACCCGGTGTGGATGCGCTCCGGCCTAAGCCGGAAACAGAGTGGCCCCAGGTTTTTCTGGCGGGCGATTACACAACGACAGGCTGGCCGGCGACCATGGAAGGCGCCGTACGGAGCGGCTATCTGGCAGCGGAAGCGCTCGCCCGAGTTGCGGGGGCTGAAGATTACAAGTTTGTCGCTCCGGACCTTCCTCCCACAGGATTGATGAGGTTGTTTTCGGGGACTCGCGGCAAGATCCAGCAGACCCGAACCTAAAGGTTTCCATCCAAACGGTCGATAGTACTACGAGTGTCTCGATTTGATCCCAACGAGAACGAGCGCCGCCGCAGCCCGCGATTCAGTTGTGGGGGGCGGGCTGCCGTCTACTGTCTTCCATACAACGGAATCGTTATTGCCGGAACTCTGCGCAACCTGAGCGCGGGAGGAATCAGCCTCAACTTGACGCATGCCCTCGAAGCAGGGATGCGGGCGGAAATGCTGGTGAAGGTGAAAACGCTGTCGTTTCGGGCGGCAGCGCTGGTCAAGGGGAGAAGGGACCCTTCGGTGACTTCCCTGGAATTCCTGGAATTGAGCGCCGGCGGCAAAGACGCGCTCGAAGAGGTGCTTAAGGATCTCGTGAGATTCAATGTTCTCACTCAAAAACTGCGTGCCGACCGCATCGACCCAGCGACCGAACGCGCGCTTGCGGAAGAAGCTCAGTTCCGATGGCTAAAGACCGGCAACGCCCGGCTGCTTGTCCGAACCGTGAGAGATGATTCGGAGCCAGTACCTTCCCTGGTTGCGGTTGGTCCGGGCGAGATCCAACAGGGGATTGTGAGGGTGCCGACAGAGGTAGGCATGGACCTGTTTGGCTAGAAACGCATTTCCGTTACGGAGTTCAGGCGGCCATGAGGGCCACGCCGACGGCCACTAAAAGGGCAGCGGCCCAGCGGCGCCGGCCGACCTGCTCATGAAGGAAGATGCGAGCGGCGAGGGCATTGGCGACGAAGGTCAGCGATGCCGAGGCGGGCACAACCAGGCTGAGATTTCCCCAGGATAGTCCGAAGAGCAAGCTGTAGAAGGCTACGGCCATGGCCATCACGCCGAGGAAGAAAGTAGGTGTGGTAACAATGCGGACCCCGACGGCGGCGAGACCGCGAGTCCTCCAGAGGGCGCCCACATCGCCGACGCGTTTCATGGAGTAGGCAAGCAGAACGTCGCCGGTGGTTGCGGCCAGCGTGATCAGGGCAATCGCGGCCCAGGCGTAGAGCTCGTTCATGACTTGGCCTCCTGCGAAAGGGCGCGCGGCCGATCCTGCGCTGGCGGGGTGGGTTCGGGCAGATCCGCTTTGTGGCGAACCAGGGTCAGCGAGGGACCGGCGGCGACGAAGCCGACTCCGGCAGAGATCAAAGCGATACCCAGCCAGCGCGTGGGAGAGATGTGCTCGTGAAACCCTATTCGCGCGATCAGCGCTACCAGGACGTAGCTCAGGGAGGTGGCGGGCAGAACATACGTCAAATCAGCCCAGGAAAGCGCGGACATGTACGATGCGAAAAAGGCCAGCAGCAGGAGGATGCCCACGCCAACCCACGGGTTGAGGATGGCAAAGAGCAGGCCGGAAAAGTTGTGCAGCGAGACTCCGCCGAGTTCTTTCATGCCTCGCGCCAGCAAAGAGTCACCGAGAGTGCTGAAGATGGTGATGCCGGCAAGAACGAGGTATTTGCGAAAGGTCATTTGCGATCACATCGGTTGAGCCGTTGAAGGACGCTCGGTGAATCGCGGCTAGCGTTGGATGTATCCGACCCTGTACCGTCTCTTCACCGGTCCCAGATGTTGCGCCAATTAAAGATCGCAGCCAGAAGAGCCACTGTGCCCAGGATTGCTACGATGGGACCAAATACTAACCCACCAAACCAATTTATGTAGGAGTACGAATATGCATGGTGCGGATGAAGAAAACCAAACGCTATACAAATCAGGCCAGCGAGCCCGCACACGAAGCGCTTCCCCTTGATCAGGCCACGGTCTCTGAACATATAGTTTCAGATCGCACGCGGATCCCTACGCTCCGGCCGGCTCGGCAGCGGGCGGCTCGTCCTTGCGGTGCTCTTTGGCCCATTTGTTACGTTGCGTGCGCAGCTTCAAGAACGTGCGTGCTTCCTTGTACAGGCGTTTGCGTTCGGAACTGTTGAACGCAGCTTTTCTCAAAATCCGGAACGCAGCTTTCGGCCGGAAATAATATTCGTCGTAAAAACGGTGAACCGATTCGAGAACCTCGGCGGCAGGCAAGCCGGGATATTCGATCTGCACCATCTGGTGGCCGGCGTCGTCGACCATCTTGGTCTCGGGGCTCATGAAGCCGTTCTTGAGCGCGTACTCGTGCAGTTCGGTGCCGGGGTACGCGTGGGCGACAGAGACCTGAATCGTCTCGACGTCGAGTTCCTTCGCGAACTTGATGGTGTTCCTGATGGTCTCACGGGTTTCGCCCGGAAGTCCGAGGATGAAATCGCCGTGGACGATGAGGCCGAGCTTGTGGCAGTCCTTGGTGAATTGACGGGCCCGTTCAACAGTGGCGCCCTTCTTGATGTTCTTGAGGATCTGCGGATCGCCGGACTCGTAGCCGACGATCAACAGGCGGCAGCCAGCTTCTTTCATGGCCTTGAGTGTCTCGTAGTCGGTGGTGACGCGCGAGGTGCAGGACCAGGTGATGCCGAGCGGCTTGAGCTTCGCGCATAGTTCGATGGTGCGGGCTTTCTGAATGTTGAATGTGTCGTCGTCGAAGAAAAATTCCTTGACGTAGGGCCAGTACTCTTTGGCCTTGGCCATTTCGCGAGCCACGTCGTCGGTGGAGCGACGGCGCCAGGGGTGTCCGCTCAGGGTTTGCGGCCACAGGCAGAACGTGCATTGCGCCGGGCATCCCCGAGTGGTGTAGAGCGCGACGAAGGGATGAAGCAGGAACGGCACGTTGTAGCGGCGAACGTCGAGGTCGCGGCGGTAAATGTCCGTGACGTGAGGAAGCTTGTCTAATTCGGCTTCCGGAATCGCGGGCCGGTCGGGGTTGTGGACGACCCGGCCGTCTTTCCGATAGGAGATCCCGAGAATCTCTTCGAGTGGCTTGCCCTGCGCATACTCGACGATGGAGTAATCGAATTCTCTCCGGCAAATGATGTCGATGAACGGGGCTTCCTTGAGGGATCGATCGGGCTGAACGGTGACGTGCGGACCGACGAACGCGATCTTGATGTTGGGATTGCTGTTTTTGATGGCCTCGGCAATACGGAGGTCGCCTTGGAACCCCGGGGTGCTTGTGAAGAGGACCAGAAGTTCGTAGTCGCGAGCGATGCGAATGGTCTCTTCGGCGCTGATGTGATGCGGCGGAGCGTCAAGCAGGCGAGAACCTTCGAGCATGCCAGCCGGATAGGCGAGCCAGACGGGATACCAATAGGATTCAATCTCGCGCGTCGCCGGCCAGCGCGAGCCAGCGCCCCCGTCGAAGTTCTCAAACGAAGGCGGATTCAGAAACAGTGTCTTCAATGGCATAGGGATAGGCTTTCCGTTATTTTAGCATCTCAAAGCTCGTCAATCGCGCTCGGCTAGCTACCATCCGGGTACGCAGGCCGCGGCCGCCGAGGGTTGAAAGTCCTTGGACAATAATGGCTTAGATGTTCCGGAACGAGCAAAAGAAGCGGGGCGAACGCCGATTTTTCCGCAGTGAGATGCAGGAATTGAGGTATCGACAGCGCAGGCCGTAGTTGGCTTGTTCCGGTCCGATTCGCAACGACGCGGACTGGATTGTGCCCAAGGCAACTCACTCGCGGTGAACCGCGCTCCTTAATGTTGGGAAGCAAGGTCACTTGTTGGCGGGCGCTGGCAACGCCCACTGTTCCAAGTCTCCCGTGGCGCGCAACAGGTTCATGCGGGCGCGCTGGTATTCGAAGTCGGCGTCCTGATAGACCAGGTAGCGCTCGGCGGCCTGCACCTGCGCGTCGGCGAGTTCGTGCCACGTGCCGGTTTTGGCTTCGATCCGCGTGCGAGCCGCTTCCAGGCTGGACTGAGCCAGGTCGTATTCCAGTTGCGCGACGTCGCGGGCGGCGGAGAACTCGTCCGCGGCGCGCTCGAGCCTGAGAGTTTCCTCGGAAACTTTGTCGCGGGTTGCTTCCGCCTCTTTCTTCGTTTTCAGGGCTTCTGAATCGGCAGCCTGGGCGCGGGCGCGTTGGCTGGCGTTGAAGATCGGCAAGCGAATCGCAAGGCCGATGGTTGCGTTGTCCGGTTGGAACTTGCGGTAGAAGACGTTGTAGTTGTTAAAAGTTGACAAGCGCGCATACTGCGCGGAGAAGTCGAAAGAAGGCAAGAGCGCGCGATGCTCGGCAGAGGCGCGCAGAGACTCGGCGAGCGCATGCTCGTCCGCGATTTTGATGGTCGGGCTGTAGGAAACGGCTTTTTCCTGAGAATCGTCTTCGGAGTGGAAGGCTGGAAGCGCGGGAATGCTGGCCGGATCGATCTGAATGGAAGAAACCGGCAAACCAGTCAGGTCGGCGAGATGACGACGCAGCACGTCCGCCGATCCGCGCGCTTCGGTGCGGTGAAGCCGCACGCGGGCCGTGGTGAGCTTCGCCTTGTTGAGATCGACGGCACTGTCGACACCTTCGTGGACGCGCGCGGCGACCGCTTGCTCCAGTTGTTGCGCTTGCGACTCATCTTCCTGTAAATGGGCGAGACGCGCCTCCCACTTCGCCAACTCGGCATAGCTCACCGCCACGTCTTGTATGACGGCGTTGCGCTGATCCTTATTCTGAAGGGAAGCGGCGCGGATATCGGCCTTGGCAGCGCCCATGATCTGGTTCTGCGCGGCGTTGTAGATCGAGCTTTGCGAAGCCACCGTGAACAGGGAAGGTGCGGCGCCTTCGATGGTCAACGGGAATCCGTAGGACCATCCGAGCCCCGAGCCGGCGGCAAACTGCGGGATGCGGTTGTCGCGCAGTTCGCGGTAGAGGGCGATGCTGCGCTGCACGTCGGCCTGGGCGATGGCCGAAGCCGTGCTATGCGAGAGCGCAATGCGGATGGCCCGCTCCAGCGGCAATGGTTCAGCCGCTGCTGGCAGCGCAAGGCTGAGCGCGGGGGCAAGCAGAATGAGCAAGAAGGAGAAACGCCGTGAAGGCGAGAATCGGAGTCTCATTGGTTCACCTTGGAATGCCACAGATCGTGATTGTCGCGGTCATATTGTCGCGGTCACGGTGTGCCCGTGCAACTCGACCACCACAACTGATTCATGACCGTATCGCAAAGCAGAAGTGCCGCACAAATTGTAGTGCGTCCGCAGGAAATGGGAGACGAGAACCGAGCGGCGGCAGCAATACCTGAGCCTGCTGGCTGTCCTCAACGGGCCACTCGGTTGAAGGCCTGCTGAGCCTGATCAAACTGGCGGGTCAGGGAAAGCGAATTCTGGTACTCGCGAAGGGCATCAGCCTTGTCGCCCTGCTTCTCAAAAAGCGAGCCCAGCAGGTAATGGGCTTTGAAGGCGGGAGCCTCTTCGACCGGCCCCGAGGCGAGATAGCGCCGCAGCATCTGGATGGCAAGCACAGGGTTGCGGCCAATGCGGTACAGGTTCTGAGCGACCTCAACCAGAACATCCGGCTTGGACATGTGAGCCTGGCTGGTGCGCACCAGCGTCTGCTCCATTTCGTCGAGCCGGTTCTGATGGCGGAAGAAAAGTGCGAGGTTCAGCCATGCTTCCGAGTCGTCATGACTCGCCTCGATCATCTCGTGGTATTCGCGTTCGGCGGTTGCGGCGTCGTGGTTCTTCTCCGCAATGCGGGCATAGACGCAGTGCTCGCGGGCGGGATCGGTGGCCCCGATGAGTTTTGCCTGGGCGCGGGCTTTGTCCAGCCCGCCGCCGATCGCACTTGGCGCCTCAAGGTAGAACTCGGCGAGCTCGGCGCGAGTATCGACGTCTTTGGGATTCAGCTGTACGGCGCGCTCGAGCTCCTCGCGCACCTTGCCAGCGAGACTGACGGCGGCCAGAAAGTTTGCCCGTTTGGCCATTTCTCCGTAAACGTGAGCCATCCAGCGGTGATACCGGCTGTTGTTCGGTTCCAGACTGATCGCTTTTTTGCAGCTGGGCTCGGCGCGATCAAATTGGTCGAGCGCAAAGTAAGCGCGACAGAGCAGATTGGCGGACTCCGCGTCGGTGGGCGATGAAGAGAGGCGTTCATTCAGGGTTGAGATCGCGTCGTCGATGCGTCCGGCAGCGAGCATGTCGCGCGCGGAATCGGCAAAGCCAGGCGCGCTCAGGGCAAATAAGAACACAAAAAAGACCGGGTAATGGCAGAGGCGCTTCATCATCACTAATATTTAACCTGCATTCCTTCGGCGAGTGGCTTTCCGTTCAACGACCCGATGGCGACTAAGTCGTGCGCCGCCAAGCCGCTTGTGACTTCCACCTCCGTGAGGTTGGCAAGCGCCGTTTGCACCTCACGGCGTTTGAGCTCGGTGCCGACAATCTGTAGCACATAGGGTTTCGAATCATCGTTGCGCACGGCTTCGCGCGATACTACGAGCACGTCATCGTGCTCGGCAGCGACGATCGTTACCCCGACATTGATGTTCGGGAGCAGCTTCAGGTCCGCATTCTCTAGGATGCTTGTGGTCTCGCCCACGTTGCGCGAACCGTGGGGCATGATGGTAGACGGAAGGGAGTTTACTGTCGCCCGCCAGATGCGTCCAGGAATTGCATCCCATGTAACTTCAATCGGTTTGCCAAGAGAAAGGCGGGCCACATCCGGCTCATCGACAAACGCGACCAGCTTTACCTTCCGAAGGTCGGCGACTTGTAGTAATAACTCGCCGACGGCGACGAATCCGCCTTGCTTGGCGGGAAGGTCGTAGACGAGGCCGTCAAAAGGGGCGCGTACATTGGTTTTGGCTAACGTATCCTGCGCGGCGGCGTAGGCGGCATTGGCCTCGTCGCGTTGCGCGCTGACCCGGGCCAGTTCCGAGTTGGAGTAACGCTTGGTTTTCTTCTGCTCCAGGAAGTGCAATTGGGCGTCGGCGCGAGCCAAGGCATTTTTTGCGTCCTCGACTTCGGCGGCGGAGGCAGCACCCTCGGCTGCGAGCCTCTTCAAAGCATCGAGGTTGCGCTGGGCGGAGTCGCGATCGGTGCGAGCCTTCACCAGTTGCGGTTCCAGGCTGAGAACTTCCTCCTGCGTGCCGCCCCGCTCCGAGGCGGCAAGATCCGCTTGCGCGGCTTTCTGCTGCGCCAAAGCTCGGGCCATTTCCGCTCGTACGTTGGCGTCGTCGAGGACAACGAGCAATTGACCTTTCTTCACCGCCGCGCCTTGCTTGACCAGAACCTGCTTCACGCTCGTTGCCAGGGGCGCATGGGCTTCATAGTTCGCCACCGGCTCAATTTTTCCGTTGGTCGAGATGACGCTGCGGATGTTGCCCATTTCAACTCGCGCCGTCCGCACCTCGATCGGCGCATCGCGGCGCAAAACAAAAGCGGCGACGACCGCAACGGCCAGCAGCACCAGAACAGGTGTTGCCCGCCAGCGCCGTTTCTGGGGCTCGGAAGTGTTTCCATTCAATGGCATACAGAGAAAAGCGTAAGCTCCAATGTACCATCCAGGAGCCGCAGGGAGGCAGGGCGATTGCGCACGTGGGACTTACTAAATTTGATGCCCGGGACGGTGATTGGGACCTGGCAGATCGCCGGATTTTGCGGCATAGAATCTGTGGTCGGTACAATGGGCCTCGAGGCGGCGGGCCGTTGCCGTCAGCCGCTCCCTGAGGGTCTATGCCGAAACCGCGCCGCTATACCGACGAACACGCCAGCGCCGGGCTGAGCCACGATTTTCCCGAGATCGAAACCTGGCCGAACCAATTTCCCGGTTACGAGATTGTAGTGGTCGATCCCGAATTCACCTCGGTATGCCCGAAGACGGGACTGCCGGATTTCGGGACGATTGTCATCCGCTACATGCCAGATAAGCGGTGTTTGGAGCTGAAATCGCTGAAAGAGTATTTGCAGTCCTATCGCAACCTCGGGATCTTTCAGGAAAACATCGTGAATCGGGTGCTGGAGGACGTGGTGCGCTGGGCCAAGCCGGTGTGGGCCGAAGTGAAAGGCGATTTCCGGCCACGCGGCGGGCTTTCGACGGTCGTGGTGGCGAAGTGGCCGCGGGGAGAGAAAGCTAAGAAGTAGACGTCGGATTGCAAGGGTAAGCTACTTGAACTGGAGGCAAACTGGAATGTGTCTTTTCCAGGTGCCGCTAGAGCATGTTTCAGGGATGTGGGTAGGGCACGGCTTTCGCAGTGCCGCCCACGAGCTACCGTTGACGCGGCTTTAGCCGCTGAGGGCTATCGGCCGGATCGTCACGGAGCCCGTTTCTTGAGACAAGCAGCTAGCCACCTATGCCACCATTCTGCCCGTCGTGAGCGACATTGTCGGACAGCCTTTACCCACCTTGGAGCTAAGTAAAGAGAGTGAGCAGAGCAGACATCGTTATCATCGGCTCGGGATCGCTGGCCACGCGAGTGATCAATAGCTTCGCGCAACTTCGCGAAGAACCTCTTCGCGTCGCGGTCATGGGGCGATCCCAATCAAAGATTGCCAAGATGGTGCTGATCGCGAATGCGCGCTCCGCGTTGCTCGGAGGGCGGGTGCGCTTTGTACCGTGCGAGGTCGCGCGCTTCCGGGCGTCAGCTTTTGCGCGCGCCTTTGCTTCTTTGAAACCAAGAGTGGTGTTTCACGTGGCTTCGCTCCAGTCGCCATGGGAAGCTGCGCAGGGACAAACCGCATGGACAAAGCTGATCGCATCGGCCGGTTTTGGCATTACGCTTCCTCTGCAGATTCCTCTGATTGCCGAGGTCAGTCGTGGCGCCGAAGACATCGACGCTGCGATTGTCAACGCGTCTTATCCCGACGCCGTGAATGTGGTCCTTGACCGGCTGGGACTGCGCACAACTTGCGGCATAGGAAACTGCGCAATTGTGGAGGCATTCTGCCGCTCCCGCGCACAGGGAGAAGATCAGGACGTTCGCGTGATCGGGCATCATGGCCATCTTGGTCCCTGGATACGGGGAGAGAAACGCCGCTGCCAGCCGCGGGTTTGGGTCAACGAGCGGCAAATTCGGGCTCTTGATTGGCGTCCGAAACTCGGAGTGGTGAGCGAGGAATTGAACGATGTGACTACATTGACTGCGGTCATCCCCATGATGGCGCTGCTGACTGGCCAGACGCTGCAGCTCAGTCTTCCCGGAGTGACGGGCTTGCCGGGAGGGTATCCGTTTTCGATAAGGCATGGGAAGTTTCGTTTGCGATTGCCAGCGGGGGTCGCTTTGGAGCAGTTGGATGGGGTCGAACTCGGAACTGGGGTGAAATTTGCCGCGAAAGCGCGGCGGGCGCTTTCGTCAGTTGAATTTGAGTATGCGGAAGGCTTCGATTTTGTCGAATGGGCGGAGGCGCGAGACCGGATGCTCGCGCTGAGAGAACGGCTTCGGAGGGGGGTAGGGAATTCAGCCACAGTGTTGGTGGAATGAGAGGAGGTCAGAGTACAAATCAGAGTTAAGAAGTCAGATTGTGGAAGTGGGTGACGTCGTCCACTGCTCGTGGAACTTGAACTCTTTTATCATCGCGAGGCTGCCGCTGCTCGCGGCGTGATGCGCTCGATTTCTGCGGCGCGCATTGTTTTCACGCGGCTGATCTCATATGCAGCCTGGAGATTGAGCCAGAATTGCTCGGTGGTTCCGAAAAAACGCGCCAGACGGACGGCTGTATCGGCGCTGATGCCACGTCGCTCAAGAACGATGTCATTGAGCCTTGGCGCGGGCACGTGCAAACGCTTGGCGAGTTCATAGACGGAGAGGTCCATTGGCTTGAGGAACTCCTCGCGGAGAATTTCGCCGGGGTGGATGCGCCACCGAGGAGCAGCTTTTCGTGGAATCGTCATCAGGTTCTCCTGTGTCGGTTGACCGTGATTCAATGTCAGTGATAGTCCGTAATCTCCACCGCATAGGCATCGCGCCCGCGCCATTCAAAGCAAATCCGGTACCGGTCGTTGATCCGGATGCTGTGTTGACCGTCCCGGTCGCCACGGAGCTTTTCCAGGCGGTTCCCGGGAGGGATTTTCAGATCGTCGAGTGAGTGGGCGCTATCAATCATCAGCAGTTTGCGTTTCGTTACGGCGGCCGGTGGGGAACCGCCGGTTCTTCCAGTGCGCCAGATTTCCGCCGTTTCCTTGTTGGCGAAAGTCTTAATCACTTCACCATCATAACGGAACTCGTTAATAACGTCAATCGTTATTATAACAGCCCAAATGTATATGTTATATTCGCTCGACCGGTGGCTTCGACCAAACTCTATCCCCGCACGGCGCTGGCGCTGCTCACCGCGCTCAACCTGCTCAACTACATTGACCGCTCCGTCTTGTTTGCGGTGCAGGACCTGGTCAAGGCTGAATTCCAGCACAGCGATGCCGCGTTTGGATTGCTGACCAGTGTCTTCTTCATTTTTTATATGTGCGCAGCGCCGTTCATGGGGCCGTTGTCGGTGCGATTTTCGCGCAAGGCCGTCATCATTGCAGGAGCTCTGCTTTGGAGCGGGGCCACGCTGCTCACGGCCGTTACCCATAACTTCACCGAGCTGCTGATTCGGCACACCATCGTCGGCATTGGCGAGGCGAGCTTCGTCATTCTCTCGCCGACGCTCGTCGCGGATATGTTTCCGGAGGACGAGCGCGGACGGGCGATGGGCACTTTTTATCTGGCCCTTCCGGTCGGCACGGCACTCGGCTATGTGCTGGGTGGGGTCATGGGGCCGGCGTACGGCTGGCGCGCGCCTTTCTATGTGGGAGCGGCGCCGGGCGTGCTGCTGGCGTTCCTCCTGCTTTTCATTCCGGAGCCCCCGCTCGGACTGTACGACGCGCCCGAGAAGGCTGAAGAAAGGACTTCACCAAAGGGATGGAAGGGATGGGTGAGCGCGGTCAAGGGATTCAGCCGCAATGCGGCATTTGTAACGGCTACCTTGGGCATGGCGACGATGACCTTCGCGCTGGGCGGACTGCAGGTCTGGATGCCGACATTTCTGCATCGCGCGCACGGATATAGTTTGCTGAACGCCAACTTGCTGTTCGGAGCAAGCACAATTCTTAATGGCATTCTTGCTTCGCTCGGGGGCGGATGGCTTTCTGATTGGCTGCTTCGCCGCACCAAGGCGGCGCATTACCTAGTTTCGGCGGTCAGCCTGGGTTTGGGGATTCCGGCGATGTGCTTTGCTTTATTTGCCAGCGGCAAAGTCATGGTCGTTGGAATCTTCGCGGCTGAGTTCCTGTTGCTGCTGAATACCGGTCCGCTGAATGCCGCGGTCATTAATGCGGTGGGGCCGCATGTTCGGGCCACGGCGCTGGCGGTGAACATTTTCATCTTCCATCTTCTGGGCGATGTGCCGTCGGCGTACCTGATCGGCTACGTTTCCGATCGCTATTCCCTGCGACTGGCTTTTCTCGGGCCGGTCATCACCATCGCGCTCGCGTCTGCCATACTGTTTTACGGGATGAGGTTCGCACCGGACGTGGTCACGCCTGCGCCTGAATCCGCGGCGGGAGCTGCCTCGTAAATCTACGGGATGATTCTCCAGATTTCATACTGGATTGCGGGCGCGATTTTAGCGCTGGCCTGGTTCTCGCGCATCATCGACGCTGCCATCGGCATGCCGCGCATTGCCGACGTGGCGCGGCCGGAGTGGGACAGAAAGCCGCCGACTTCCAGTGGCGAACCACGCGTGAGCATCGTCGTTCCGGCGCGCAATGAAGAGCAGGACATTCGCGCGACACTCGAGGGACTGCTGGCGCTCGACTACTCGAATTACGAAGTCATCGCGGTCGACGACCGCTCCACGGACGCGACAGGACCGCTGATGGAGGAAGTTGCGGCGAGCCCGGCTGCGCACGGACGGCTGCGCGTGATTCACGTTGCGGGATTGCCGTCAGGTTGGATGGGCAAAACACATGCGATGTGGACGGCGGCACGGCAAGCGACCGGAGACTGGCTGCTGTTCACCGATGCCGATGTTCGCTTCAAGCCGGATTCGGTGCGGCGCGCAGTCGCTTATGCCGAGGCGGGAAAGGCCGATCATGTAGTGCTGTTCCCGCGCATGATCATGGAGAGCCCGAGTGAACGCATGATGATTGCGTTCTTTCAGGCGTTGTTTGTATTTGGACATCGTCCGTGGAAAGTTGCCGATCCGGAGGCGCAGGATCACATGGGAGTTGGCGCGTTCAACATGGTACGGCGCTCGGTGTATGAAGAGGTCGGAACTTACAAGGCATTGCGCATGGAAGTGCTCGACGATATGAAGCTGGGCAAAATTGTGAAGAACGCCGGGTACGCGCAGCGCAATGTTTTTGGCGAAGACCTGATTTCGCTGCGCTGGGCGACAGGCGCATTTGGAATTGTCAACAATCTGACCAAGAACGTTTTCGCCCTGCTTTCCTTCCAGTGGCCGCGAACCATAGCTTCGATAGTTGCACTGGCGTTTATTAACCTCGGACCGTTTCTTGGAGTTTTGCTCGCACATGGATGGGCACGTGTGCCCTATGGAATCGCGCTGCTCTCGCTTTTTGGCGTTTATAAGGGGATGTCGAGACTTTCGGACGTGGCGCCCTATTACTTCTTTCTGCATCCAGTAAGTACCACGTTATTCATGTACACGCTGGTACGCTCCATGTTTCATACCTATTGGAACGGAGGAATCGTGTGGCGTGGGACGAGGTATCCGCTGGAGGAGTTGCGGCGGGGAGTGGTGTAAAAGCTCTCAGCTCTCAGTTATCAGCTCTCAGTAAGATCTCCCGACCTTCCCAAAATGGCAGGTGGCCCAGGTTCGCGCCCCGGTTTTGGGCGCTAACCTGGGTTATGCGTCACTGCGTGCGGCGGACGAATTCCGCCAGGGTTTCTCTATGCCGCGGGGGCTTCAGCGGTTTCAGCAGTCTAAGCAATCCCACTTTGTCACCTTTACCTGCTATCGCCGGCGGCCGGGCTTCCATTCTCCATTTGCCTGCCATCTTTTTGAGGAAGTTTTGGAAAGCTTGCGCCGCCACTTTGCCATGCGCGTCTACGGATACGTGGTCATGCCGGAGCACGTTCACCTGCTGCTAAGCGAACCCGAGCACGGCTTGCTGGCCGATGTCATCCACGATCTGAAGCTTACCTTTGCCAAGCGCGTGCACATGAATTGTGGGGAAGGTGCTGCCGGGGCTTTCTGGCAGAAACGCTACTACGACCGAAATATAAGAGACCACGCGGAGTTCATCGAGAAATTAAGGTACATTCATCGCAATCCGGTGAAACGCGACTTGGTGCAGACGCCCGGAGAGTGGAAGTGGAGCAGCTTCCGTCACTATGCTCTGCGCGAAGTTGGGGTTGTGGAGATCGAGTCGGAATGGACGGCGAGAGATCGGGAGCAAGGGGCGAGCCGGGAGAGAGTGTTCTTGAACCCAGGTTAGCGCGCAAAAAACGCGCGCGAACCTGGGCCACCGTCCTTTCAGTTCTTAACGGTCATTGTGTCGGAGTTGATGGCTTTCTTGCCTGATACGCCCTCCAAACCGGCCAGGATACCCCGATAGTCGTTCTTATCACATTGCATTGCCCATCCACCCTTAGTCTTACCATCGTCCCAAGTCACACCGACATAGTGCTTCTTCGACTTGCTCAGCGCCATCAATCCACCAATGCCTAGGGATACAAAAGCAAGACCTATGGCGGCGCCCACACGTCGGTGAACATCCTGCCCGTAGCTGATTTCTGTAATGGCAGAGGCGGGGACGACTGCCACGTCGGCCCCGTCCCTGGTTATTCGAACCTGATTTGCGTCTATATATAGTTTCATTTCAGATCCGGCCCGGGCTCCTTGGAGCGAACCACCGTCATATGTGACCCTGTAGCCAGCATCCGCGGCAAGGCACGCGAGAGGAACGGCGATGGAGAGGACGAGCGAAATAAAGTGCCTCATGGAAATTCTCCGATTTACTTAATGACCGTAGTCTTGCTTGGCCAGGTTCGGGCGTCAACCGTACTTATGGAGAGTCCACTTAAGTGCCCAACAAACGACGACGGTCTGAGTTTGTCTAAAAAGCGGCGCGTTCGATGCTCCGTGCGCTGGGAAGGACGACGGCGGGAGGCGCTACGGCACTTCGGGGTCTTCGAGGGAGAGCGGGGCGTCCTGGTCCCAATGGCGGTGTTTCTTGGATTTGCTTGGGCGGAAGCTTCCGGCGCTGGCGTGGCCCTGGCGTTCGACGTCGAAGTCCTTGGGCAGCGCGGTCAAATGAGAAGCGCTATCGCCCAGTTGCTTGAGATTGCGCAACACGATTTCGGCGCGGGCGTCGTATTGCTGGATCTTTCCCTGAATCGTGATTGTCCGGCCCTGCAACTGGCGAACATCGCCAATGGACTGGAGATCTGCTCGAAAGACGACCACGGTGAATGGGCAGGAGTGGTAATCGGCGCAGAAATCGAGGAAGGTGACGCCGTTATGGCCTTGTTCGACGCGCACTACGGCACCACGCACGCAGTTCTTCTTGCCGACTTGTTTTGCGGCTTCGGCGACGGTCAGGCATTGCGCGGAATCGAGGTTGGTTGACGACGAAGTGCTGACGCCGGGCGCGCTGCGGAAGGGGTTGGAATTGGAATGGTCGGTGGCCAGACACGGGCCGGCGACGACAAGCAGAGTCAGGGCCAGGAGCATCCAGAAGCAAACCATCCGGAATCGCGCGGGGAGATGCATAAGGCCGAGACTGCGTTATCGAGCGGTCTCGGGTTTGATTCTAAGGCGGCGATTGCGTCAAATAACCGCGGGTGAGGGAGAAAACGAGAAAAAGCGGAGCGGAAGGTTCCGAAACGGGAAGGACAATACCGGCCAATTGGACGAGCAAGGAAGCTCTTTTAATCCGGAGAAGATCGAATCCCTTACCTCAGCGGCTAAAGCCGCGGCTGAGAGCGAAGCGGTTATCGCAACGCTAGAAGCGCTGCGCCACCCAAAAGTCTAGGAGGGCGACATTGGGGAATCCCACCCTAAACGCGGCAAACTACGCCGCGTTTAGGATGGGGCATCCGCGTGCTGATAAGAACGCTAGCTTGCGCGGACAAGAGTGTCCGCCGCGCCACACTCGATAATGCGCATCCTAAGCCCGCACGGCGGGCTCCGGAACTACTTGCCGAAGGCTTTTACCGCCGAGGCCTCATCGTCTTTCACGTCGAAGACGGTGTAGAGCTTGGTGATCTGCAGCAGATCGTGCACTTTCTTGGTGAGGTGCAGCAGTTTGAGCTCGCCACCCTGGTTCTTGGCGGTAGTAAAGGCGCTGACAAGCTCTCCGATACCGGAGCTGTCAATGTAATTGACGTCGCCCATGTTAAGCAGGATCTTCTTCTGCCCCTTGGAAAGCAGGTCGCGGACGGTGTCGCGCAGAACGATGCTGCCTTCGCCGAGCGTGATCCGGCCGCTGAGGTCGACGATGGTCACACCATCCACCTGACGAGTACTGGACTTCATGGTCACTGGGGAGCCTCCTTGGATTCCGCGTTCGAGCGGACGTGCTTGATCATTTTGAGTTCCGTGCCCGTCTTGGAGGGGTGAATTTCCACCACATCCATGAACGAGCGAATAAGAAAAATGCCGCGGCCCGAGGTCTTGAGCAGGTTTTCCGGGGCTAGCGGATCCGGAATCTTGCCGGCATCCAGCCCTTTGCCCTGATCGCGAATGACGATGACCAGGTCCTTGTCGGTTCGCTCAAAGGCCAGCGTCACCTTCTTGTTCGGATCGTATGCATTTCCGTGTAAAACCGCGTTGACTGCCGCTTCGCGCACGGCCATGGAGATCTTCATGATCTCCTCGTCGTCAAAGCCCGCGTCCGCCGCCATGCGGCTGGCGGTTTCCTCGGCGCTGTTCACTGTCTCCAACGTCGAATCGAGCGTATAGGAGACACGGTCGGATGACATAGGGCGAAGCGTTCCTTCAGTGCCACTTGGCCGCGCTTGTCGTTTGTGAGCCGAAGCCATCATAGCGCGGAACGGCCTGCGAGCGCAGCGAATTGAAAAGTGTGCCTGTAGCTTGCGGAAAAGTCAACGGCCTATGGCGGCCTCGAATTTCGGGCAGTGCCGTGAATGCACTCGGCCGCTCGCAGCGGAGAATGGCGGGCTCATCACGACGAAGCCGGTAAGCGGCGGCGATCCCGGGAGGGATTCAGGGAAGGCCGCGCGAGCACAACGTAGGCCATCAGCCACACCGGTGTGTTCCAGAGGTACCACTCATCGCGTAAGCCCGCGAAGTTCATCCCGAACATCGCCAGGTTTACCAGGATGTAGAAAATGAAGGCCCGGCGCGCCAGCGGGGTGTCGTTTTGCGCGAGGAGATAAACCGCGGCCGAGATGAAAACGGGGAGCAATATCACTTCGTCATAGGTCCATGCGTAGGGAGCCGTGAGGAGGCTCACCAGCAATAGAGTTGGCAGGCGTTGTTTCCAATCCCATTGCGCGTAATGCCGCATCCAGTCGAAGGCTGACCACACGATGCCGGGAATGAGCGGCAAATACTGAAGCCAGATGTGTTGATAGCCAAAAATGGCGCGCAGCATCCCGCCCCAGGCCGGCGCGGCATCCTCCCATATTCTGGAAATCACCTCGCGGTATTGAGAAATAAGTACGGGGTGGAACCAGACCGGGAGGAGCAAGATCGCAGTCGCAGCGGCCAAGCCCGCCGGCAGTTTCCATTTTCGTTCCCGCAGGCACCAAAGCAGAAGGATGCAGTCGAAGATCAGACAGAGCTGAGGCTTGAGCACCAGCAGGCCCAACGCGGCCCCGGCGAATCCAAAGGCTTGCTTTTCGGCGAAATAGAGGAAAGCGACGATTCCGAGGAGCACAAGCGGGGTCATCTGGCAATCGACCAACGCCGCGTAAACCGGCAGGAAGAGGCCGGGCAAGGTGACCGCGAGCCACTTATGCTTTCGGGAACCACCGTAAAGCTTCCACAGCCAGAACGACGCCGCGAAGGTGACCGCGAATTGTAGCGCGAACCAGATTCCGGCGGCGACGGGGAACGGAAGCAGACCCAAAGGCACCACGAGAGCCAGCGCGGCCGGGGGATTGAACATCATCCAGGGGCGAGAGCGAGTGCTCAGATGTAAGCTCGCCTCCAGGCGTGAAACTTCCAGCGGGGAGTAGGGATTTGCGCCCGACAAAAACAGGCGAGCGGCGACCCAGTACTCGACAAAATCGCTTTGCCGAAGCTTGGCGCCAATGTCTTCGGTGGCGATACACCACAGCGTGAGCAACAGCAGCGCGAGCAGAACGGGTTTTCGCACGGCCGAATAGCGAAGAATGTGGTAACCCTCCGTGGCAGCGACGGCGGAATCCCGAGTCTAACTCACGGCGTAAAGCCGAAGCCAGACGGCTCTATCGGGTCGACTGCAAGAGACGAGAAAAATCCTGTAGACTGCTTGGTTTTTCTGGATTCCGCTATTTCAGTTCTGTATTCTCTTGACGATGAGCACGATGGCGCTAAGCCAGCTCCTGGGCACGACCGTCTACGACGCCGCGGGCGAGGCCAGTGGACGTGTCCGCGAGGTCGCGCTGGCGCCCCAGGAGGACCGTTCCCGGATCGCTGTGCTTATCGTGAAAACAGCCTCCGGCAACCGGCTTTTGCCGTTTAACTCCATTTCCACCATCAATGGGGGCGTGCGCGCCTCCACGTTGGCGCGCGATTGGGTGCAAGCGGACGGTTCGGAGGGAATGCTGCTCCTCGGCCGGGATCTGCTCGATCAACAGGTCATCGATGTCCACGGTCGCAAGGTGGTACGCGTCAATGACGTCGATTTTTATCGGGACACGGTCCAGGGTCGTCCTTCGCTGCGTGTCGAGGGAGTGGATGTCGGCGCGCGTGGCGCGGTCCGCCGGCTCCTGAAGGGAGTCATTCCGTTGGGCGTGCTGCAAGCTCTGCTCCAGCGTCTTCCACAACGCGAGATTCCCTGGGAATTTGTTGACCTGATCGAGACCGATCCCGCGCGGCGCGTCAAGCTGAAGATCTCGCACGACCGCCTGGCCAAGCTCCACCCCGCCGATATTGCCGATATCGTGGAAGAGCTGGCGCCCGCCGAACGCGAAGCCGTCTTTGAGACCCTCGACGAACAGGTAGCAGCCGAGGCCCT
>Ga0187781_10000746_pt1 | contig 23699 bp, 17 predicted proteins | sample 0715_SJ02_MP02_2_FD_132447 | JGI IMG/M metagenome (GOLD analysis project Ga0187781, IMG submission 132447) | Tropical peat soil microbial communities from peatlands in Department of Meta, Colombia - 0715_SJ02_MP02_20_MG | ecosystem: Environmental > Terrestrial > Soil > Wetlands > Peat | place... | reverse complement strand
CGGCCGCGACAGCTTTACGTCGGTCCAACCCGCCGGGACGTGCGGCCAATCGAGCAACGATGAGTTTGCGAAACTTCAACAATGAACCTTCTTTTCTTCCGATCGTGCCGCGCGGGCGAATCGCAAGCCGGTGCTAGGATGCAACATGCGCTGCCAGTTTCGATCGGCTCGAGGCACCGAAGTGTTCGGCCAATGGTAGTGCGACTACGGTGAGGCAATCCGGGCCCCCGGAATCCGGAGGCGCGTGATTCGGTCGGCAGCTGCCGGTCGAGCAATTTTGACGAGAAGCTCGTTCGAAAGGGCAGGCAACACCATGATGATGCGACAGTTTGAGGCCAACTCGTACCTGTTTGGCGGCAATAGCCCGTACGTCGAGGAACTTTACGAGCGCTACCTGGATAACCCGGGTTCGGTCCCGGAGAAGTGGCGCGAGTACTTCGACCGCATGCAGCTCGTGCCGGCCGCTGATGGGAAGGCGTCGACCCACGACGTTGCCCACGCACCGATCGTTGAATCCTTTGCAATGCGCGCCAAGGCGGGCAGTTTGCGTCCCGCGGTGGCGGCTACCGATCTGTCGGTTGCCCGCAAGCAAGTTCATGTGCAGTCCATCATTGCTGCCTATCGTTTTCTCGGAAGCCGCTGGGCGGACCTGGATCCCTTAAAGCGCCAGGAGCGGGTTCCGATACCGGAGCTCGAGCCGGCTTTTTACGATCTGACCGAGGCCGACATGGACATCGTGTTCTCGGCTGCTAACACGTACTTCGGCCCGGAACAGGCAACGTTGCGCGAAATCATTAGCGCCGCGCGCCAGACGTATTGCGGGACCATCGGGGCCGAGTACATGTACATCGGCGATCACGCACAAAAGCGCTGGTTGCAGCAGCGGCTCGAGTCGATCCGTTCCACGCCCAATTTCCCCGCGCCGCAAAAGCGGCGCATTTTGGAACGCCTGACTGCCGCCGAAACCCTGGAGCGCTATCTGCACACGAAGTACGTGGGGCAAAAGCGCTTTTCGCTTGAAGGCGGGGAGAGCTTCATCGCGGCGATGGATGCACTCGTGCAGCACGCTGGCACTTCGGGCGTGGAGGAAATCGTCATTGGCATGGCGCACCGCGGACGCCTGAATGTGCTAGTCAATATCCTTGGCAAGATGCCCAAAGATTTGTTTGCCGAGTTTGAGGGTAAAGCCGCGGCGGATCTTCCGGCCGGTGACGTAAAGTACCACCTGGGCTTCTCCAGCGACGTCTCCACCGGGGGAGGTCCCGTGCACCTTTCGCTGGCGTTTAATCCTTCGCACCTGGAGATCGTCGACCCCGTGGTGGAAGGTTCGGTACGGGCTCGGCAGGAGCGACGCGGGGACGCCGGCGGCGCCAAAGTGCTCGCCATTCAGGTGCATGGCGATGCGGCTTTTTCGGGACAGGGCGTTGTGATGGAGACGTTGGCGCTGGCGCAGACGCGCGGTTACGGCACCGGCGGGACCCTTCACATCATCATCAATAATCAGATCGGCTTTACGACTTCCGATCCGCGCGACACCCGCTCGAGCTTGTATAGCTCGGATGTCGTCAAAATGATCGAAGCCCCCGTGCTGCATGTGAACGGCGACGATCCGGAGGCCGTCGTGCTTGCGACGCGCATCGCTCTTGATTTCCGCACCCAATTCAAAAAGGATGTGGTGCTCGACATCGTGTGCTTTCGCCGCCTCGGACACAATGAGCAAGACACTCCGGCGGTGACGCAGCCCCTGATGTACAAGAAAATCGCATTGCATCCGGGCACGCGCAAGCTCTATGCGGACAAGCTTCTTACGCAAGGCGTTGTTACCGCAGAAGAACCCGAACAAATGGTGCGCACGTTTCGGCAGACGCTTGATGAAGGCCACCAAACGCTCGAGCCGATATTGACGAACTTCAAGAGCAAATACGCAGTCGACTGGACTCCGTTTTTAAACCGCAAGTGGACTGATAGCGCCGATACGGCGGTTCCACTGGCCGAACTGCGACGTCTTGGCGAGCGTCTGACGAAGATACCCGAAAATTTCAAGCTCCATCCGCTGGTGGAGAAAGTCATTGCCGACCGACGCGCCATGGTCGAGGGAAAAATGCCGCTGGACTGGGGCATGGGTGAGCATCTGGCATTTGCATCCTTGGTGGCAAGTGGCTACGCGGTTCGCATTACGGGTCAGGACTCCGGTCGCGGCACTTTCTCTCACCGGCACGCGGTGCTGCATGATCAAAACCGCGAGCGATGGAACGAAGGCACGTTCATTCCCTTGCAGAATGTGACCGAGCAGCAGGCACCGTTTGTGGTGATCGACTCGGTGCTTTCCGAGGAAGCGGTACTGGGCTTTGAATACGGATATTCGACCGCGGAACCCAACTCGCTCGTTATCTGGGAAGCGCAGTTTGGCGATTTTGCCAACGGTGCTCAGGTGGTGATTGACCAGTTCATCTCTTCGGGCGAGGTCAAGTGGGGGCGACAGTCGGGCTTGGTGCTGATGCTGCCACACGGCTACGAGGGGCAAGGGCCGGAGCATTCTTCGGCACGCCTAGAGCGTTTTTTACAGCTCGCAGCCGATAACAATATGCAGGTCGTGCAGCCAACCACGGCAGCACAGATCTTTCATTTGTTGCGCCGTCAGATGATTCGTCCGTTCCGAAAACCGCTGGTCATCATGACGCCCAAATCGCTGCTGCGCAATCGCGAGGCAGCTTCCGGTCTGGAAGAGCTGGCGCGCGGTGAATTCAACACCGTGATCGGCGATTCCTCGATCCAGGACTTAACCAAGACCAAGCGGCTTATTGCTTGCAGCGGAAGGGTGTACTACGACCTGGCAAATGCGCGGACCGAACGCAATCTGGAGTCCGTGGCCGTCATTCGCGTCGAGCAGTTATATCCGTTTCCCCACAAAGCCCTGGCAGCAGAACTTAAGCGCTACCCCAACTTGGTCGAGGTGGTTTGGGCCCAGGATGAGGCGCAAAACCAAGGTGCGTGGCTGTACGTGCAGCATCACCTGTTGGAAAACATGACCGATGGACAAAAGCTTGCCTATGCGGGTCGGCCCGCATCGGCGTCTCCGGCGGTGGGGTACTACGCCAAGCATGCTGAGCAGCTCAAAGCGCTGCTTGAAGCGGCGTTTGGGAAATTCAAGGGGTTGGTTCTTAATAAATAAAACCGCACGCGCCACGCGTATCGCGCGTGGACACTGCTGCGCAAGCAAGGTAGATCATGTCGATAGTTGAAGTCAAAGTGCCACAGCTCTCGGAGTCGGTTTCGGAGGCAACGCTCCTGCAATGGAAAAAGCCGCGCGGCGCTGCCGTCAGCGCCGATGAAATCCTCGTGGAGATTGAGACCGATAAGGTTGTGCTTGAGGTTCCTGCGCCATCGGGCGGTGCGCTATCGGAGATCCTGGTTGGCGACGGTTCTAACGTCATTGCCGGACAGGTGATTGCTCGAATCGACAACGCGGCAGCAGGCACTGCACCAGAGTCCTCGGCAGCGGCGCCCCCTAAGCCAATCGCGGCGCCAGCCGGCGGCGAAGGGCGCGCCACGGTGCTGATGCCCGCGGCGGCGCGCCTGTTGGCCGAATCGGGCCAAAGTGGCACCGGCATTGCCGGTACGGGACGCGACGGTCGCGTTACCAAAGGTGATGTGCTCGCAGCACAGGCGGTGTCTACCGCCAGCGTGTTAGCGCCGACACCTGCTGCGCGCCCAAGTACGCTGCCCGTTACTTCCCCGGCGGTGCTACCCGAGGTAAAGGCGCCGACTGATTTGAAGGGGCTGGCTAATCGTCCCGAGCAGCGCGTCGCGATGTCGCGCCTGCGTCAGCGCATTGCAGAGCGGCTTGTGCAGTCGCAGTCGACGGCGGCAATACTGACAACGTTTAACGAAGTGAACATGCAGCCGGTCATCGAATTGCGCAATCGGCACAAAGAGCGCTTCGAAAAAGAACACGGTGTCAAGCTCGGGTTCATGTCCTTTTTCGTCAAGGCGGCAGTTGCCGCATTAAAGCGCTTCCCGATTGTCAACGCGTCGGTCGATGGCACGGACATCGTCTACCACGGGTACTTCGACGTCGGCGTTGCGGTGGGCTCTCCGCGCGGACTGGTGGTGCCGATCTTGCGCGACGCCGATGTGTCGGGCTTTGCGCAGATTGAGAAACAAATTGCCGACTTCGGCAAGCGTGCTGTCGAGGGCAAATTGTCGATCGAGGAGCTGACTGGAGGAACGTTTTCGATTTCCAACGGGGGCGTTTTCGGCTCCATGCTTTCGACCCCGATCATCAATCCGCCCCAGTCGGCGATCTTGGGGATTCACGCTACGCGCGATCGCGCCGTAGTGGAGGACGGTCAGATCGTGGTGCGCCCGATGAACTATCTGGCGCTGTCCTACGACCATCGCATTATCGATGGTCGCGAAGCGGTGTTGGCGCTGGTCGCCATCAAGGAGGCGCTGGAAGATCCCGCGCGGTTGCTGCTCGAGATCTGATACCCGGACGGCCTCTATGATCCAGGAATTTGATCTTGCTGTGATCGGCGCGGGACCGGGTGGATATATCGCGGCCATACGCGGCGCTCAGCTTGGCTTGCGCGTGGTGTGCATCGACGCCTGGCGCTCGGCCGATGGCGGGCCGGCACCCGGGGGCACCTGCACCAACGTGGGCTGTATTCCGTCCAAAGCGCTGCTGCAGTCTTCCGAGCACTACGCGCAAGCACTGCACGAGCTGGCCGAGCACGGGGTCCTGTGCACCCAGCCCACGCTTGACCTTGCCCGAATGCAGGCACGCAAGAGCAAGGTAGTGCGCCAAAACAACGAGGGTATTCAATACCTGTTTAAAAAAAACAAAGTGCAGTTCGTGCATGGAAGGGCCTCGTTTCGCGCGCGCGCCGATGCGCAATGGGAACTTATGGTCGAACCCAGTGGCGAGGCGGTGCGCGCGAAACATGTCATTGTTGCCACCGGCTCCAATCCCAGGGCGCTTGCGGGCGTGGCGTTTGACGAGCGCCGCGTACTTTCCAACGCCGGAGCACTGGCGTTGGATGAGATTCCGCCGCGATTGGGCGTGATCGGCGCGGGAGTAATTGGTCTGGAGCTTGGTTCGGTGTGGCGACGGTTGGGCTCCGACGTCACTTTGCTCGAAGCGCTGCCGAATTTTCTGGCGGTAGCCGATGAGCAGATTGCTCGCGAGGCCCTCAAGGCCTTCACGAAACAGGGGCTAAAGATCGAACTGGGTGTGCGCATCGACGAGGTCAAGGTCGGGGAGCGCGCCGTGCAGGTTCGCTACCGCGATGCTGCGGGAGGCGATCAGCAAAAGGCCCTGGAGTGCGACCGGCTGATTGTTTCCGTCGGCCGAGTACCAAACACCGACGGACTCGAAGCACAGCGTGTTGGACTTGCCTTGGACGAGCGCGGCTGTATCACTGTTGATGAGCACTGTGCCACCAATTTGCCCGGCATCTGGGCAATTGGCGATGTGGTTCGCGGTCCGATGCTTGCGCACAAGGCCGAAGAGGAGGGCGTGGCCGTAGTCGAGCGTATCGCCGGCCTTGCGGGGCACGTTGAGCTGGCGACGATTCCAAGCGTGGTGTACACGGATCCGGAGATCGCGTGGGTCGGTCAGACTGAGGCGCAATTGCGCGGCGCCGGTCGCGCATACCGCGCAGGTAGTTTTCCCTTTGCGGCCAATGCCCGGGCCCGCGCGGCGGGGCGCACCGTTGGATTCGTCAAGATGCTCGCCGATTCCGCCAGCGATGAGATCTTAGGCGTGCACATGATCGGCCCGGGTGTGTCCGAACTCATTTCCGAGGCCGTTGTGGCGATGTCCTTTCGCGCCTCCTCCGAGGACCTGGCGCGCATTTGCCACGCGCATCCGACGCTCGCCGAGGCCGTACGGGAAGCAGCTTTGGCGGTGGACCGCCGCACCCTTAACCTGTGAGGGTCATTAGTGGCGGCCGTGCCGGAATCCCAGACCGTCCTGCAGATGTTCCTCGATGCCCTTGCCCGTCGGGGGTATGCCCCGGACGACGTACAACTGGCCGCAGCTCGACGCCTGGAACAATGCCGCACCGACTGGATCGCCTATAAGGCGCAGCGTACCAATGCGGTCACGCGTCTTTTGGTGCGCCCGCCGATTCCACGTGGTGTCTATCTTTGGGGCGGAGTCGGGCGCGGTAAAAGTCTGCTGATGGACTGCTTTTTTGCCGTTGTCCCGGTGCGGCGCAAGACTCGTGTTCACTTTCACGAATTCATGCGCGGCGTGCACCGGGAACTCGAGGCGGTCAAAGGCGCCGTCAATCCGCTCGATGAGGTCGGATACCGGATCGCGCGGCGTTACCGGCTCATCTGCTTTGACGAGTTTCACGTCTCCGATATTGCCGACGCAATGATATTGCACCGGCTACTGCGAAGGCTTTTTGACCTGCGTGTCGGGTTCGTAATGACGTCCAACTACCCTCCCGACGGTTTGTATCCCGAGGGGCTGCATCGCGAACGGGTTCTTCCGGCAATCGAATTGCTCAAAGCGCAGCTCGACGTGTTCCGGGTCGACAGCGGCATCGACTACCGCTTGCGTGCGTTAGAGAAAATCGAAGCCTATTTTCTGGGCACGGGTGCTGCCGCCGAGACGCACATGCAGCGCGCATTTGAGCGAATTCGCGAGACGCTCGATGAGGATCCGGTGTTGCGTATCGAGGCACGCGAAATTGCCGCACGGCGCCGCGCGGGCGGAGTTGTCTGGTTTGATTTTTCCGTCCTCTGCGGCGGGCCGCGGTCGCACAACGATTATCTGGAGATCGCCTCTCAGTTCCATACGGTACTTTTGTCCAACGTGCCACGGATGTCCGCAGGCCAGGCCTCGGAAGCACGCCGTTTCACCTGGTTGGTTGATATTTTGTACGACCACCGCATCAAGCTGATCATCTCCGCCGCGGCGCCACCAAGGGAGCTGTACACCGCAGGAGCGCTGTCACACGAATTCCAACGCACCGCGTCTCGCCTGATCGAAATGCAATCGCAGGAGTTCGCCGCCTTGCCCCGACGCGCAGCCAATCTAGCGGTATAGTGTTGTACTTTCCCTGGTTTTTTCCAACGCGTCCACGCTCGGGCGCTTTGGCAAGCCTTCCGGGGTGAAGTTGCCTGAAGTCTGGAGCCGCACGTGCGTTATTTGCTGTTGATTTCCCTCCTTTACACACTGGGCGCGTGGGCTACCGAGCTCACCGATCCCCAGCAGCTGGCGAAGCACTATCCGCCCGGATCGATCACGACCAGGGAGATGGCCGACCGCGCGATCTCCGATGCATCGTCGGTCCAGAGTCAATTGCAGCGCGAATTTACCGCCCAGCGGCTGCATTGCGAACACGTGTTTTTTGTTAACCACTGCATGGGGGAAGCGCACCGAGTGCAGCGCGCCGGCGAAACCGAAGTTCGCCGCATCACCCTGGAAGCGCATGATCTGCAACGGCACCTCGATGCCCATGATCGAGCCGAGGCTCGGGAGGCGGAAATCCGGCGCGAAACCACTGAAGAGCTCCAACGCCCCGACCGCGAGCGACAAGCGATGCAGGCTACGCAGGCACGCGAGCAAAGCGCGCAGACCCGGGCCGAGGATGCCCTGCGCACACAGCAAAACGCAGAACAAGCAAGTCGTGCGAGCGAGCAGCGCCAGCGCGATCAGGAAGCCGAGGTCGCGCGAAAAGATGCGCTGCGGCCGCAACAGGAGGCCGAGTCCCTGCGCGAATTTCAGCAAAAGCAGGAGCAGGCGGCTGCGTATGCGCAGACGCGAGAGCGCGACCGCGAGGCCAATGCCAAACGTCGCGCCGAGCGCGAAGCCGCGCGGGAGGAGCAAAATGCCGCGCCCGCAGGAGCGCCGCCTGCACGCTAATCGGGGCGCGAGTTGGCGTTGGGGTCTGGCGGTACGAGTTTGATAATTGCTACCGAAAGATTGTCACCACCGCCGCGCGCCCGCTCGCGCGCCTGGTAGACCAAGGCTTCGGCTGCGTCGCGCGCGGGCATTTGGTGCACGATCGCACCCATCTCGCGCTCGGAAAAATATGCCCAAAGTCCGTCGCTGGCCAGCACGAAGCTGTCTCCGGGTCGAAGGTCTTGTACTTCGCCGTAATCGAGACGCAATTCGTGTCCGATGCCGATGGCGCTGAAAAGAATGTTCTTATAGCGCTCCGTTTCTGGCCCGCCCTCTATCAGCTGTCCTTCGGCGTTTAATTGTGAGCCGTAGGAATGATCGACGGTTTTGTGCGCTAACGCGCCATCGCGGAAGTGATACAGGCGGCTGTCGCCGGCGTGGACCCAAATTGCGCTGTCGCGCTGAACGATGAGCGCAACGATCGTGCTATGCGGCTCCTTCTCGCTGGCCAGCGCTGTGAGGCGGATTACGGCGTGCGCTTCGGTTGCAATTTGGCCGAGCATTTCACGCATCGTTTTGCTGCGATCGGGCAATTCCTGAAAAAGATTTTTTGCTGTTGCGAGCACCTGATCGGAAGCTATTCGGCCTCCGCTGCGCCCACCCATTCCATCGGCAAGCAAGGCCATGAGGGTTCCAGGGTGATGCGGGCTTGTGAGGATCGCAACTCGATCTTGTTGATCGCTACGGTCGCCAATGTGTTCGGCGACGCAAGCGATCACCTTGAAGCTCGAAGCTAAAGCAGTGCGAGACATGAATTCTTGAGGCAAGCCGGAGGCAAGGGGAATCTGTTAGATCGGTTTTCAGGACTTCTAACGCCAATTACGGGCCGTGAACCTCATAAGTGCCGACACCAGCAAGCGCCCTTGCGCGCTAACAAGAACGTTGCGCCGCGAGTTTAACAGCGCGAAAACGCCGCCCGGGACCAGAGATGGCGCATTTTTCACCCACTGCATCTGGGATACCGCCGAGCGCCTCGATCCTGATACGATCTTTATGGTACGTGGTGGTTCGGCCGTGCGTCCGTGTTGGAAGTGAAGGAGGAGGCATGCAATCTGCAGACAACGAGAATGAACTGCCGCACGACCCGGACGAAATTCGCCGCCGCATCACCGAACTGCAGATCGAACACCGTGATCTGGATCGAGCGATTGCCCAGCTGGACCAGCAAAGCGACTGCGACGAATTACAGCTGCGGCGCCTGAAGAAGCGAAAACTGCTGATAAAAGACGCAATAACCCGGCTGGAGATGGGTTTGGTTCCAGATATTCCCGCGTGAGCACGCCTTCGCCTTGGACGGCGGAGTGCACTGGTGCAGCCGATTCCACGCAAATTGCCTTGCGGCGGCGAGAGCTGACGGCTGCATTTGCCGCTGACGGAGCGTTAGCTGGCGCGATCAAAGGATTCCGGGTTCGCACGTCACAACGGGAAATGGCGCTGGCGGTTTTCGAGACGATCGCCCGGCGCACCACGCTTGCGGCCGAGGCCGGTACGGGCACGGGCAAGACGATGGCGTACTTGGTTCCCGCGGTCCTTGCCGGCGGCAAAGTGCTGGTCGCCGCGGGCACCAAAACGCTTCAGGATCAAATCTTCGACAAGGACCTTCCCATAGTTTGTCGCGCGCTTGGGGTTCGCGTCGATGCGGCAATTTTGAAGGGTCGACAAAACTACGTGTGCCGTTTGCGCCTTGGGCGAACCGCGGCCGCGGGCATGCTCAGTTCGCGCGAGGACGTTCAGGCACTGCAGCAGATCGTGCGGTTTGTGCGTGAATCGCAAACGGGCGATGTGTCGGAACTTGAGCGCGTGACCGAAAACGCTTCCATCTGGCCGGCAGTTACCTCCACGCGCGATAACTGTGTCGGCAGTGAATGTGAACATTTCGAAGAATGTTTTGTCTTTCGCGCGCGTCGCCGAGCGCTGGCCGCCGACCTCGTCATTGTCAACCATCACCTCTTGTTAGCGGATATGGCGCTTCGAGAGGAAATTGATTCGGTGCTGTTGCCAAACGCTGACGTTGTCATCGTTGACGAGGCACACCATCTGGCTCGGATCGCAGCCGAATTCTTTGGCGAGCGGTGGTCGCTTCAGCAAATCACGCAGCTTGGCGCCGATTCGTTGCAACTGGGCCTGTCCTTTGCCAATGATGGTGCCAAATGGCCGGATTTGGCGCGCGCCTTGGATCAGGGCGCGCGTGCTGTGCGCTTGGCGCTCGCGCAAGATGGCGTCGACCGGCGAACGCGTGTGGCTTACGATCAGTTCGGCTCGGCGCAGGCGACCTTCGCTGCAATTGCTGCCCTCGACGGCAGCCTTACGTCGCTGCAAGAGGCCCTCGATCGCAATCAAGGCCGCTCCGCCGAACTCGACCTGCTGCTGCCGCAGGTGGTGCGTGTGCGCCGCACGATGCAAGTTTGGCACCAGTGCGCGCCGCGGATCGATGAAGTCGCACAGCTCGACACCGTACGCTGGGTATCGACCAGCGCACAGGGTGCGCAGTTTCATACGACGCCACTGAGCTGCGCGGAGGCCTTTGCGCGCGTGCGCGGGCAGCGCGAGCAGGCATGGATCTTTACCTCTGCGACGCTCACTACGGCGCAGCAGTTCGCCCCCTTTTTGCAGGAGCTTGGTTTGTCAGGCTCGCAAGCCCTGCGCTGGGATAGTCCGTTCGATTTCGCGCGCCAGGCACTACTGTACTTGCCAGCGCTAATGCCCAATCCGCAATCGGAAGATTTTGCCGAATTGGTCGCCGACGCCGCGTGGCCGGTGCTGCGCGCAAGCCGGGGCCGGGCATTTGTTTTGTGTTCGACCTTGCGTGCAGTGCCGCGTGTTGCGGCGCGATTGCAGACGCTTATGGCAGCGACGCAGGATTTTCTGCCGCTAATGGTTCAGGGGGAGGCGCATCGGCGCACGATGTTGGGCGAATTTCGACGCCTGGGAAATGCGGTACTCGTGGGTTCGGTGAGTTTCTGGGAAGGTATTGACGTGCGCGGCGAGGCTCTGTCCGTCGTGGTGATCGACAAGCTGCCGTTTGCGCCGCCCGATGACCCAGTGGTCGCCGCGCGGATCCAGCACATGAAGGCGCAAGGACGAAATGCTTTTCGCGAGTATCAGTTACCGCAGGCGATCACGTTGCTGCGGCAAGGAGTCGGCCGTCTAATTCGAGATGACACAGACCGCGGGGTTCTGATGATATTAGATGAGCGTCTGCTTAGCCGCTCTTACGGCAAGACCATACTTGCTAGCCTACCGCCGTTTGGCCGCACCCGAAACGAAGACGACGCCTGCGCCTTTATTGCGGGCGCGCAGCGTGACGAATGCAACGCGCCAGATCTGCAACCGGGCTAAGTGCCGATGCGCGGTCACAGACCCGCACGAAGCTCGGGACTATTGGGATAATTTGCTCGCAATACCCGCTCGGTGCCGGCACGCAGATCCAGCATTCCGAGCCGCTCGTAGGAGTGCAGCATGATGCCGAGCGCGTGTTCAAGGCTAGGGGCGCCCTGGTACTCGCGCAACGCGCCTTGGGCGCGGTTGATCGCCGCCAGGTACGCGCCGCGGCGATAATAATAGTCGGCTACGCGCACCTCGTGATCGGCGAGGGCGTCGCGCAAAAAGCTCAGTCGCAGCAGGGCATCGTCTCGATAGCGGCTCGATGGAAACCGCGATAGCAGTTCCTTGAAGGCTTCGAAGGACTCGCGCAGCGCCTTGGGGTCACGTTCACTGACCCGGTAGCCTATGAGCTGGCCAAGCAGTACCGGGGGCTCGATGAAGTTTATGAGTCCGCGCAGATAATATATATAGTCAGCGTTGGGACTGGTTGGATTGAGCTTTAAGAAACGATCCGTCGCCGAAATCGCATCGGCTGTTTCGCCCTCTTTGTAGTAGCAGTAGGCAATCTCGATCTCGGCCTGTTGGGCGTAGCGACCGAACGGATAGCGAGCCTCGAGCTTTTCGTAAAGCTCACGGGCCTTGCTCCAAGCGCCTGCCTGAAGTTGCGTGCGGGCTTCGTTATACAGGCGGTCTGCATCCCACTTCGCGGTAGGATCCTTCTCCACGCCGGCGCACGCCGCCAGTAAGGCCACTAGCGTGACTGCGACGAGCCCGAGCGGGCGCCAGCTCGACAGCGGTTTAGAGAAGCGGTGTTGCGGCACGACGTGGGCAATCAGATACAACATGAGACGGATCAGGTTGGTTGGTACAACGCAAAGTCGCGGAGATTGTAGCAATGGGGCCAAGGCCATCTACCGTCGAACTTAAGGCGCCCTTGACGTTGGAGCCCGATACGGATGATTTTGAGCCTCTTTCTGGTGACGTACTGCCGGTTCGCCGCTTTTTGGTTCGCGCTGACAGCGACGGTCTTCGCCTCGACAAGTACCTAGCCGGGCAGCTTCCCGATGTTTCGCGCACTCGGATTCAAAAGTGGATTGAAGAAGGCGCAGTTCACCTTAACGGCGTTGTGGTGCGGGCGCGCGCCCGGGTCTGCGGTGATGACCAGATTGATGTAACGCCAAGCGAAGCGCCTCAGGCTTTGGCCTTTGAGCCCGAGCCGATTGCTATTCCCGTGGTGTGGGAGGACGAGGCAATACTGGTCATCGATAAGCCCCCCGGACTGGTCGTTCATCCGGGCGCGGGCAATTGGAGTGGAACACTACTCAACGGCCTGCTTGCATATGACCCGCGTCTGGCAGCTGTTCCGCGCGCTGGCATCGTTCACCGACTTGACGCGGGTACCTCTGGCCTGATGGTCGTTGCGCGCACGGTTGCCGCGCAGATCGATCTGATCCGGCAACTGCAAGCGCGGACCGTGACGCGGGAGTATTGGGCGCTGGTCGCCGGCCCGGTTGCGCCGCGCGTTACGATTGATGCGGCCTTGGCACGCGATCCGCGCAATCCGGTTCGCTTTCGCGTGAGTCGAGCGCTATCGGCGAAACCGGCGCGCACGCATGTGCACTGCCTTGCGCAGTGGCGCGTCGCCGATTCTGCCGCGATCATTTCGTGGGTCGCCTGCCGGCTGGATACTGGCCGCACCCATCAGATCCGTGTGCACCTCGAATCCATTGGACACCCTCTGATCGGCGACCCACTGTATCGAAAGCATTTGCCGTCTGCGTTACTCGCGCAAAAATGGCTTTCACGCCAGGCGTTACATGCTTGCCGACTCCAACTGCTGCATCCGGTAGACCGGGAAGAGATGGCTTGGTCGAGCGCTCCACCCGAGGACATGCGCACGCTGATGCGCCTACTGGGCGCAACGGACGAGCAGCTGCTGCCACCATTGCAAAGTTGCTTCGAGAGCGGCGCGCGCTCGCCAACGGTTGGCGCGCTGGGCTCCGTTAGACGCAGGACCCGCCACGCGGGTGACCGCTGATGCATCCTCACTGGATCGTTCCGCAATGGACAGTTCCGAGCGCTGTCCGCGCGCTGATCACCACACGGCCCGGAGGCTATTCGCTGGGCCCCTGGGCGGCTGCCGATGGCAGCGGGGGAATGAACCTGGGCTGGGGTGGCGACGATGCCGTGGCGGTAGAGCGTAATCGGGAGCGGCTGCGCGCGGAATTGCCTCAGGCCCCGTGCTGGCTGCAGCAGGTACACGGGACAGAAGTTGTGGACGCTGCACTTGCGGGCAGTCTTGCGCGAGCCGACGCCGCCTACAGCACACGACTAGGGGTCGTTTGTTGCGTCCTAGTGGCCGACTGCTTACCGGTTTTGCTGGCCGATGCGCAGGGCCGGGGTGTCGCCGTCGCACATGCGGGCTGGCGCGGACTGGCCGGCGGTGTGATTCAAAATACAGTTACTGCTTTGCGCCGGGCCGTTGGCGATGAGGCGGCGCGGGTTATTGCCTATCTGGGACCCGCCATCGGGCCGGCGCAATTTGAGGTGGGGCCCGAAGTGCTGCAAGCGATGAAGCAGCGCCTTCCAAACGCGCAAGCGGCCTTTGATACCGCTACGGAGGGCAAATTTCACGCGGACCTTTTCGCTTTAGCCCGAATGGCCCTAATGCAGGTGCAGGTGATTGATGTCCATGGCGGCGGCCAATGCACGGCGAGCGACCCGGCACGCTATTACAGCTTCCGCCGCGACAAGGTGACGGGCCGACACGCCGCATTGGTTTGGCTGCAGAAGGATTAATTGTCTCGGCGCGCGATGTCCGCGACAGCATATGGGCGATCTCGGGCGGTGTGACTTTTGTCGCTATCATTTCGCTAAGGAGACGTGGCAGTGAACAAGACGAGTGCGCCCGAATCGAATGCCGGAGCCGGGTACGCGGGTTACCCAGCGCCCTGGCTGGCGTGGTGGAGCTCGGCGTCGGAAGCCAACGGGGCTGCGCCGTCGCTGGGCATCGCACCGGAAAAGCTAAACGAGCTGCAGCAGTCGTACGTGAGGCGGCTCGGCTCGCTCTGGGAGGATTTTTTGCAGCACCCGGAGCGCACCACGGCGCCGATCAAGGACGGGCGCTTTGCCGACCAGGCCTGGCAGCAAAGCTCCTTGTTTGCGTTTTTAGCAAGGGCGTACCTGCTCAACGCGGAGTTCATGCGCGAGCTGGCTGCCGCCGTCGAGGCGGAGCCAAAAGTCAAGGCGCGCCTGTGTTTTTCCGTTTCGCAATGGATCGATGCAAACGCGCCGTCGAATTTTCTCGCCTTTAATCCGCGCGCGCAGCAGCGATTGCTTGAAACGCGCGGACAGAGCCTAACTGCCGGACTACACAACCTGCTCTCGGACATCGCGAAGGGGCGCGTCTCACAGGTCGATGAGCAGGCCTTCGAGGTTGGTAAGAACGTGGCCACGACCGAAGGCGCGGTGGTTTATGAAAACGACCTGATCCAGCTGATCCAATACAAACCACTAACGCCGTCGGTGCGAGTTCGCCCTTTCTTGCTGGTACCGCCGTGTATCAACAAGTACTACATTCTCGATCTGCAGCCCGAGAATTCCTTTATCCGCTATTGCGTCGAGCGGGGCAATACGGTGTTCGTTGTTTCTTGGCGCAACCCGCATGAAGATCAAGGCAAACTGGGTTGGGACGATTATGTGGAGCGAGGCCCAATTGCGGCCATCGATACCGTGCGCCGCATTACAGGCGCGCAGAAGATCAACGCGCTGGGTTTTTGCGTAGGCGGTACGCTCATCGCGACAGCAATCGCCGTTATGTTGGCCCGGGGCGATGATCCGATTGCAAGTCTGACGCTGCTCACGTCGCTGCTGGACTTCGAGGACACGGGAATCCTGGACATTTTTATCGATGAAGCGCATGTGCGCATGCGGGAGGCAACGCTCGGAGCCGGTGGGTTGATGCCCGGCCGCGACCTTGGAAATACCTTTGCGAGTTTGCGTGCTAATGACCTCGTTTGGAATTACGTCGTCAACAATTATCTGGAGGGACAGAGCCCGCCGGCGTTTGATTTGTTGTACTGGAACTCTGATAGCACCAACCTGCCGGGCCCGATGTACGTCTGGTATTTGCGCAACACGTACCTTGAAAACAATCTTCGTATCCCCAACCGGCTGCGGTGCTGCGGCCAACTCGTCGACTTGCGACGCATCCGCGTTCCGACCTACGTCTTTGCCGCGCGCGAGGACCATATCGTTCCCTGGCGCGCGGCCTATGCTTCGGCGGCGGTTCTAAGCGGCGTGCCTCGCGGTTCCTTGCGCTTCGTACTGGGCGCCAGCGGCCACATCGCGGGCACCATCAACCCGGTATCAAAAAACCGACGCAGTTACTGGGTCATGGAGGAGCCAGCGCAAGGGCAGGCCGATTCCTCCGATGCGGCTGCCGCGCCCCAACTGCCGACTGCGCAACAGTGGATGGAGGCGGCAACCGAGCATCCGGGCAGCTGGTGGCCGGATTGGGATCGGTGGTTGGAGCAATTCGGTGACGGCACGCAGGCCGCCCCGCGGTCCTACGGCAGCGCGCAGTTCCCCGAGATCGAGGCGGCGCCTGGGCGGTACGTCAAAGAAAGGGTCTAAGCGGTCGGTGAGTCGGCGAGGCATTATGGTGAACAGAAGCCTTCAGGAGCGTATCGTCTAGTCTGGGTCGGCCAAAGCAGCCGGCAACGCGCCTGGCTGCGGACGGAGCGGTTCGCGCGGACGTAAATCGGCGCTGTTGACGAAATCTAAGGCTGACGGAAATCAAGCGGGCATTTGGCGCCCGGACTACGCTGCTTGCATTGACGGAGCGCTTGGAAAGCACCAAGGCGCCGAAGCGGCAGGTCCGGTTCGGTGCGCCGGTTGGGCATAGCATGGTGCCGCCACATCATCGCCGGCACCGAATATCTCAAGGGGCATGAAATGAGCAGAGTTGTATACGTCACGGGTGGGATGGGTGGAATTGGAACCGCGATTTGCCGCAAGTTTCACGAGCTCGGAGACACGGTTATTGCCGGCTGTGGTCCGACGCGCAATTATGAAAAATGGCTGGCCGAACAAAAAGCCATCGGGTACCAGTTTTTCGCCTCGGTCGGCAATGTTGCCGACTGGGATTCGACCAAGGCAGCCTTTGATCAAGTAAAGGCTAAGCACGGACGGGTCGACATCCTCGTAAATAATGCGGGCATTACGCGAGATGGCGTGTTTCGCAAAATGAGCCTGGAGGATTGGCGCATGGTGATCGACACCAACCTCAATAGTCTCTTTAACGTGACCAAGCAGGTCATCGACGGCATGCTGGAAGCAAACTGGGGCCGCATTATCAATATCTCGTCGGTGAACGGCGAGAAAGGTCAGTTCGGACAAAGCAACTATTCGGCCGCGAAAGCCGGCATGCACGGATTTACCATGGCGCTGGCCCAGGAGGTGGCAAACAAGGGCGTCACTGTCAATACGGTTGCCCCCGGCTATATCGCCACGGACATGGTCATGGCGGTGCGCGAGGATGTGCGCGAAAAGATCATCCAGAGTATTCCTGTAAAGCGGCTGGGCCGTGCCGAAGAAATAGCTTCCATCGTGGCCTGGGTCGCTAGCGACGACGCGGCCTTCTCAACAGGGGCGGAGTTCTCTATTAATGGTGGTCTTCACATGGGATAGCCGCAGTGCAGCATTGCCGCAGAAAAGGATGCGGCTGGGCTTGGGCGCAAGCAGGGACAAACCGCTAGAATTGCGCCCCGCCTTGGTGCGGCGCGAGAGGTGCGTCGCACAAGTTGATTGAATTCCAGGGGTTGTCAAAGCTATGAGCACGCCGCGCTTGATCAAAAAGTATCCGAACCGCCGCCTGTATGACACGCAGACGAGCACCTACATCACGCTTGTCGATGTCAAGCAGCTGGTGATCGACCAGGAGGAATTTCAGGTCGTCGACGCCAAGACGGGAGAGGATCTGACACGACCGATTCTGCTGCAAATCATCTTGGAAGAAGAGCAAGCCGGAGCGCCCATGTTCACGTCGCCGGTATTGGCGCAGATCATCCGGTTTTACGGCAACGCGATGCAGGGCTTCATGGGGTCGTACCTGGAAAAAAACGTCCAAGCGTTCATCGATATTCAGCAAAAACTGCAGGAACAAAGTCGTGCCTTTTACGATACGAACAAGATCGGCCCCGAGGCTTGGGCGCAGTTCGTTAATCTGCAGTCGCCGATGATCCAGTCGATGCTGACGAGTTACATCGAACAGAGTAAAAACCTCTTCGTCCAAATGCAGGAAAACATGCAAAACCAGACGCGGTCCATGTTCACCGCGTTTCCTTTCGCTGCGCCGCAAGCGCCGGAGAAAAAGGGCGAGAAGGGCGAAAAGGGCGAGAAGACCGGTTGAGCAAGGTGCACTCCCGCCAAGGCAAGCGCCCACCGGCGGTAGGCTTTGTCTCCTTGGGGTGCCCCAAGGCGCTCGTTGACTCCGAACAGATACTTACTCGGCTTCGCGCCGAGGGCTACCTGATCCAGGGTTCCTATCAGGATGCGGATCTGGTGGTGGTCAATACCTGCGGATTCATTGACAGCGCGGTGCATGAGTCGCTCGAGGCGATCGGCGAGGCGCTCGAAGAAAACGGCCGCGTTATCGTGACCGGCTGCCTGGGGGTGCGCGCCGATCGCGATGGCAGCAACCTCGTCCAGCGCGTGCACCCAAAGGTGCTGGCCGTTACCGGCCCGCACGCGACCGATGCGGTGTTGCAGGCGGTTCATAAGCATCTACCCCGGCCGCATGATCCTTATGCTGATTTGGTGCCCGCGGCGGGTCTGAAGCTCACGCCACGGCACTATGCCTACGTCAAGATTTCCGAAGGCTGCAATCATCGCTGCAGCTTTTGCATCATTCCGGCGATGCGGGGCGACCTCGTTTCGCGCCCGATCGGCGAGGTGATGCGCGAGGCCGAGGCACTTGTCCGCCAGGGCGTGCGCGAGTTGCTCATCATTTCCCAGGACACCAGTGCCTACGGTACCGACTTGCGCTACAAGATGGACTTTGTCGGCGGCCGACCGGTACGCACGCGCATCACAGAATTGGCGCGAGAGCTCGGCACGCTTGGAGTCTGGGTGCGGTTACATTACGTCTATCCGTACCCGCACGTGGACGAAGTTTTGCCGCTAATGGCGCAGGGCAAAGTGTTGCCTTATCTGGACGTTCCATTTCAGCATGCGCATCCTGCGGTCCTCAAGCGCATGAAACGCCCGGCCGCTGCGCAGAAGAACCTCGAGCGCGTGCGTGCCTGGCGTGCCATTTGTCCCGAGTTAACCATCCGCAGCACTTTCATTGCCGGTTTTCCCGGCGAGACCGACGAGGAGTTCGAGACGCTGCTTGATTTTTTACGGCAGGCGCAGCTCGATCGCGTCGGCTGCTTTGCGTATTCGCCAGTCGACGGAGCGCCGGCCAACGAATTGCCCGGAGCGCTTCCCGAACAAGTGCGCGAAGAGCGGCGCGGGCGCCTGATGCAGCTGCAAGAGGCGATTTCGCAACGGCGACTGGCGCACAAAGTGGGCAGCGTCCAACGGGTGCTGGTCGACGAGTGCTCCAAAAAGGGCGCCATTGCGCGCTCCAGTGCCGATGCACCAGAAATCGATGGTGTCGTGCATATCGCACCCGACCCACGCCTGAAGGTGGGCGAGTTCTACGACGTTCTTATCGAGAGCCACAGCGTGCATGACTTGCACGGGCGGCTGGCAGCGTGATTACCAGGTGTCGGACAGGAAATTAAGCAGACCATCCAGGCCGGTGTGCTCAAGGACAAAGGTCGCGCGTTCCCGGACGATCGGCTTGGGGCGGTAGGCTACCGACAGGCCGGCAGCGGCCATCATCTCCAGATCGTTTGCTCCGTCGCCAACGGCGATTGCCTGATCGGTGCCACATTGCAAACTTTTGCAAAGGCGCTGCAATGCGCGCGCTTTGCCGGCGGCGTCAACAATCCGCCCATCGTCTTCGGGCGGTCCGCGAACTTCGCCCGTCAGATAACCATCGCGGGTTACGAGCTCGTTGGCGCAGCTTGCATCGATCCCCAAGCTGCGGCGAATCGGTTCCGTAAATGCAGTAAAACCCCCGGACACCAGCAGCGTGCCCCACTGATTGGCGCGCGCTGCGGCAAGTAGTGCTTGTGCACCCGAGGTGAGTTGCATGCGCTCGGTTCGAACGCGCTCGAGCACGTCTTCTTCGGTGCCTGCCAGCAGCGCCACACGCTGGCGCAGGCTTTCCGCGTAATCGGCGATCTCCCCGCGCATGGCTGCTTCCGTGATCGCGCTAACTTGTGCTCCCTTGCCGGCAAGCCGCGCAACCTCATCGATGCACTCAATCGTTATGACCGTCGAATCCATGTCCAGAATCAAGGCGCGAAACTCCGCGCTCCGACGCGCTCGCTGGATGAGGGCCACATCACAGCGCCAATAGGCCGCCAATGCCGCTGCGACCTTGGTGGTTTGGGCATCGTCGTGAACGCCGAAAAAGCGCGCAGCGTTTACGTGGCGCACGAGGCGCTGCGTCGGGCAAGCGACCCGAAACGCGTCCACCGCCGCCGTTGGAAGATCCTGCGACTGAATGACAAGATCCATCATTGCTTTGCGAGTCGGCGCCCGCGGCGCTGTCTTGGTTTCAAGCGGCGAGTTCCTTAAAGACCGTGCGCAGCAACTGCAGCCGCTGCTCCAAGTCGGCGCCGGCCGGCTCGATGCGCAGCCGATCTTGGCCGGCAAGACGCACTCGCTGATCGCGCTTTATCAACCCTACAATGCGGGAGAGTTCGATCGGCGGTTGCGGGACGAAATGCAGCAGCAGGGCATCGGTGCCCGCATCGATACGACGAACGCCAATGCGCTGCGCGTCCAGCCGCAACCGGTGCGTGTCGATCAGGGCACGTGCCGCTGCAGGCAATCGCCCGAAACGGTCAACCAGTTCTTCCTGTAAGCCGATGATCGTCTCCAGGTTGTCTGCCGTAGCGAGTTTCTTATACAGCGACAGGCGCTGATGCACATCTGGTACATAATCGCTTGGCAGCAGCGCGGGTACATGCAGGTTGATTTCCGTTGTTGCCGCCAGCGGCTGTAGCAAGTCCGGCTCGCGGCCTGAACGCAAGGCGCGGACCGCGGCATTGAGCATCTGCGAGTACAGGTCAAAACCGACCTCCTGCAGATTACCGGACTGCTGATCGCCCAGAATCTCGCCGGCGCCGCGGATCTCCATGTCGTGCATGGCGAGGTAAAAGCCGCTACCGAGTTCCTCCAGGTTCTGGATTGCCTCCAGACGCTTCTCCGCCGTCTTGGTGATCGCGCCCTCCTCGATCATCAGGTAAGCATATGCCTGATGGTGCGAGCGGCCGACCCGTCCGCGCAATTGGTGTAACTGCGCCAGACCGAATCGATCTGCGCGGTGTATCAAGATCGTGTTTGCGCTGGGCACGTCAATTCCGGTCTCGATGATCGTAGAGCAAAGCAGCAGGTTAAATCGCTGCTGGTGAAAATCGCGCATGACGTGCTCAAGATGCCGCTCGGGCATTTGGCCGTGCGCCACCGCGATGCGGGCTTCGGGCAGCAGCTGCTCAAGGCGAGCACGACGGTTTTCAATAGTCTCGACCTCGTTGTAAAGGAAGTAGATTTGTCCGCCACGCTGCAGCTCGCGCAAGCATGCCTCGCGGATCAGCGTCGAACTCTCCTGGCGCACGAAGGTCTTGATTGCCAGGCGCCGCTGCGGGGCCGTTGCGATCACGGAAAATTCCCGAATGCCCTCAAGCGACATTGCCAGTGTGCGCGGGATCGGCGTGGCGGTGAGCGTCAGCACGTCAACTTCGGTGCGCAGCGCTTTGAGCCGCTCCTTTTGCCGAACGCCAAACCGATGTTCCTCATCGATGATGACCAGGCCGAGACGGTCAAACTGGATCTCGGATGTCAATAACTTATGGGTGCCGATCACGATATCGACGCTGCCAGCACGTAGTCCGGCAACGACCTGCGCCGATTCGCGGGCCGAGCGAAATCGCGACAGCTCACAAATACGGATTGGCCAGGCGGCAAAACGGTCACGAAAGGTTTGGTTGTGCTGCTCCGCAAGCAATGTGGTGGGACACAAAACTGCAACTTGCTTGCCGTCGCTGACCGCGGCGAAGGCGGCGCGCAGGGCGACTTCGGTCTTGCCAAAACCGACATCGCCGCAGACCAGCCGGTCCATGGGGCAGCCCGCGCGCATGTCCCGCAGCACCGCATCGATAGCCGCTCGCTGATCCGGTGTCTCCTCAAACTCGAAACCCTCGGCAAAGCGCTGATAATCCGCTTCGGAAAAGTGAAATGCATGCCCCTTGCGCGAGGCGCGCATTGCGTAAAGGTTCAGAAGTTCCGCCGCGGTGTCGCGGATCTGTCGGGCAGCTTTGCGGCGGGCCCGTTCCCAGTCGCCCGACCCCAGTTCATGCAAAGGAGCGGCGTCCGGATCGGCACCGCTGTAGCGTCCGATGAGGTGCAACTGCGCGACCGGCACGTACAGCTTTGCGTTGCCCGCATACTCGAGGTGCAAGAATTCGGCAGCACCCTGGCCAAGATCCAGTGTTTCGAGACCCCGGTAGCGGCCGATACCGTGTTCGGCGTGCACCACCGGATCGCCAACGCGCAGTTCGGCCAAGTCCCGCACCATCGCGTCGACATTGGAGGCGCGCTCCCGGTTGCGGCCGCGTACGCGCCGCGGGTTGCTGGCAAACAGCTCGGCTTCGGTAACAACCGCCAATCCGGCCGCGGGAACGCAAAAACCCTGCTGCAGCGGCGAGACGGTGAGCGAAAAGGTCAAATCGCCCTGGACGAAGGAGGCAAAATCGGCGCAATCGATGGTCGGGAATTCAAACTCCGCCAACAACTGCGCAATCGTTTCACGCCGTCCCGCCGTGTCGGCCGAGATCAGTATTCGGCCTGCGAAACTCTCGCGCCAAGCGCGCAAGCGATGCAAGGGGTCGGCGGCACGTCGGTCCACGGACAAATCCGGGAGCGCTTGCATTGCGGTTTGGATCAGCTGGGCGCCTTGCGCATCGCTGGCGGCCATCGCATGCGACGAGTCAAGGGGTGCTGCGGTAACCGCGAGACGGGCAAAGGGTTTGATGGCACCGAAGAGCTCATCAACGCTGAGAAAAAGTTGGTCGGGACGAAGACAGGGCCGCTGGGTGTCGCGCGAAAGAAAGCGGTATCGCTCCGCGGTCTCGGTCCAGAAGCGGCGAGTCGCACCGGCCACATCGCCGTGCGTGACGATTTGCGCGTCGACGGGCAGATAGTCAAACAAGGTTGCGCAGCGCTCAAAAAAAAGCGGCAGGTAATATTCGATCCCGGCGGCGGCAATCCCATTGCCCACGTCCCGATAAATCGTAGAGCGGCTCGGATCGCCCTCGAAGAATTCCCGCCAACGCCCGCGAAATGCGGCGCGCGCTGGCTCATCGAAGGGAAATTCGCGCCCCGGCAGCAGGCGCACCGCGTTAACTGGATACAGGCTGCGCTGCGTATCCGGATCAAACGTTCGAATCGAGTCGATGGTGACGTCGACCAGATCGAGTCGGTAGGGAATCGGCGAACCCGTGGGAAACAGGTCAATCAGTCCTCCGCGAACCGAGAATTCGCCTGGCGCAACAACCTGCGAGACGGCCTGGTAGCCGGCCAAAATCATTTGACTTCGCAAGCGCTCTGGATCAATGGTTTGTCCTTGGCGAAAGACGAACGTGCGGCCGGCGAGGTATTGCGGCGGAGGCAATCGACCCAAGGCCGTGGTTGCCCCGACGACCAAGACATCGATGCGTTCGCCGCTGGACGCAGCTTGCCCGGCACCCGAGCGCGAGAAAAGCAGATACAGCGCCTCCATGCGTTCGGACACAAGATCCGCATGCGGCGAAAGTATGTCGTAGGGCAGCGTTTCCCAATCGGGAAACAAGCGAGTGCTCAACTTGGGCTCGAAATAGGGTAGTTCGGCCGCCAGCCGCTGCGCGTCAAGGGCATCGGCGCACAGCAGCACCGTGAGGCGTCCCGCGAAGGCGCCTTCGGCGGCCGTTTGGGCAAGCAGCAAGGCGTCGCCCGAGCCGGCAGGACGTGGCACGGTCGCACGCCAACCTGCCCGCAGGTTCGGGCGTGCCAGAGCGACGCCGAGCGGGTCAGGGAGCATCTGCATCCCCGGTATTATAGGTAGCGCCCTTCAGATCCTTCTCACGATAGCTACTTGTCCAAGCAAATCTTTGGCCTCATCCCGGCCGCCGGAATTGGCGCTCGCATGCGTTCGGACCGACCCAAGCAGTACCTTTCCTTGGGTTCGCAAACAATGCTCGAGCGCTCGATAGAGGGCTTGCTGGCCGATGCGCGCGTGGTGCGCACCTACATCGTCGTGGCACGCGACGATGGCATTGCGGCGAGTTTGCCGTTGCCTGCG